>Ga0209138_1000041_pt1 | contig 130144 bp, 107 predicted proteins | sample SaaInl3SG_22_DNA_FD_184645 | JGI IMG/M metagenome (GOLD analysis project Ga0209138, IMG submission 184645) | Marine microbial communities from expanding oxygen minimum zones in the Saanich Inlet - ESP_153SG_22_DNA (SPAdes) (version 2) | ecosystem: Environmental > Aquatic > Marine > Intertidal...
TTTTACATGCGAAGACGGACAGTGTGTTTGCGATGAATATCACACAGGGAATAATTGCGAAATAGAACTCCGAGAGACATTCTATGGAACATTCACTGGAATTATGAACGTCTATAATGAAGATTTCATGCTTATAAATTCTTTCCAAAAATCAATTATCGTGAAAGACAGCACAAATCATCCAGCAATCATGTCAGTTGATAATATAGTAGCATATGTAGATTCGAGAACTATATCATTCAAATTTTCAAGTCTCAATGAAGATCTAAATACCGACATACAAACAGAAATTCGCGGATACGGAGGGTTAGACAACGACGAACTTGACTTTAACTACACAGAAACTACGCAGTCGGTAGGCCCCAACCTATTCCCGGTTATCTATAAACATTATCATTTTATCGGTATGCGATAGTATGAACATAAATGAAACGGAGAGAGAGGGGAATGAACCTAACGCTCCAAAATGCTCAAAATCAGTTATTTATGAGAACTCTTTTCGCTAAGTCAACCCGCTAAGCAACCCAATCGGTCGCGGAGGGCATTTCGCCCAATTGCTTGACTTAACAAGGCGAATATAATGGAATTCAACTAAAGGTTCGATTCTCTATAAGCTCGTTTGAGACAATCAGTGAGGTTCGAAAAGTCTCGAACCAGGCTTGCAGAACCGCCAGAAGTTCTGTCAAGGTTGAATTCATCACTGATGATGTGGTATTTCGCTATATTCATGAAATGAAAAAAGTTGTTCGAGAAACAATAAATACGAAGAATGAAGTTGACGATTAAGGTGGAGCGTGCGATGCAGAGCGGCTACATTTAAACAGGCCAGTTTATTAGAGTTGACAAATGATTTAATCATTTTCCCCAACCCTGCATATGAAGAAATTTCAATTCAGAGCAAAGATTCAATGATCTCATATGTTATTTATTCAATCGATGGTAAAGTTGTGAGTTCTAGTGAGGTTGATTCTGTCAAACAGGTTAAGGCAAATGTTTCAGAATTACCTCAGGGGTACTATTTACTCTCAGTTCAAACAAACCAAGGTCCAATTACAAAACCCTTCGTCAAGAATTGATAGTTTTGATACATGAGTGAACCCCGCCTTAAATGGATTCTTATGCTTTTGTTGCTTCCTTTGGTTGTGGGGGCTCAGAACAGTCCATTTTCCAGTGGTACGTACTTTGTTACTTCACTCCCCATTAATGGTGTAGTGGGATTTGATTCCACGAGGGTTGCTGATACAACGGTTACTTCAACCCTTCATATTATAGGCGTGAATAAGTCGTGCTTTAGGGTAAGTGTTGAAGATTACAACTTTGTCTATGAAGGAAGTGTAGAGCAGGACAGTGTTGTGGTAGTCACCTTACCTACAGGTCAAGGCCTCCCTGTAATGGAGCAGGTTTATAAGCGCAGTGCGGTGATCAGTGCTACGCAACCTATAAGTGTAATTCTGGCGGGGAACATTGGTTTAGGGGTGTCTGATACAGCAGGTACGATTCCTAATCCTATAGATTATGCAGCGCCACGAAGTCTGACTGAGGCCACTTGTGTTCAACCTTCCAATAGAGGGTCAAATGAGGTCTTGATTATGGGTGGGAATGGAGATATGTCTTTTGGATATGGCGACTATCTCTCTGTTACGTCCATTGTTTCAACACAAGATTCAAATCTGATTAGTTTTAAGCTTTCAGGGAGCACATATCTTGATACTTGGTATGCGACCCAAGTTATCCCGTCAATTGAGAAGGATTCAGTGGTAGTGTTGAGATTGGATTCTTTGGAGGAATTCTCGTTTTTAAATGTGTATTATTTTATTCAGGGTTCATCCATAAAGTCGTTGAATGGCAAAGGGTTTAAATCGTTGCATATAGGGCGCGATGGCATTCGCAGCTGGAGTAATTCAGCCTCAATTAGTTTTATTCTGGGCCAAGTTTATGAAGAACTCAGGAGCTCCAAGTGGGCGGATACGTCGTTTTATTCCACTCCTTTAACAGGGCACTATGGCAACACCTATGGAATCTTGGCACTTAGCAGCAATACGGAGGTGTACATGAACGGTTCCTATGCTTTGACCTTGGATAGTCTGGAGCATATTGACACTACGGTGGTGGGACCGATGGTACTTGAATCCTCCAAGCCTGTTTCCGTGTACTTGTCTTCTTCGACCCATTTTACGTTGAATGATAATTCATTTTCCCCGTTTACTGTCACCTTGCCCAACCGGCGGGAGACCATAACTAGGAGCACGTTTGCGACGTTGAATGAGCCCGATACAACCAACCACTACATGGTGGGGGTTATTTGTTCCACATCGGATCTAAATTCCATGACCTTAGACGGGGTGAGTGTGGCCTCTGACTTTCTTCCGTTTGCGTCGGACAGTACTTGGAGTTGGGCCACCATTGAGGTGGAAAAGGGGGTTCACCGGTTGGAGAATCCGGGCGGATTTACGGGCTATCAATACACCTGGCACAAGATGGATACGCTTTCCTTTTTTGAGGGGAGTCGATTGTATCCCGCGTACGGGTACACGTTGCCTCAAGACGTTTTATGGACGCCGGACAGTACGGCAAATCGGGTGCAAACGCCCAAGTCTACCGAGCATGATTTTGGGTACAAGGTAGATACGGTGTGTGTTGGGGACACGGTAAGGGCGCGGATCTTTGGCAGCCATTTTAGCCACATTATTATGGACTTTGGCGATGGCGATGAGGAGACGATTTCTACCCGAAATCAACAGTCGGTTGTTGCGGCACACGCCTATAGCCAATCGGGAACGTATTGGATCAAGGTGTCCGATTCTATCCATTGCCGCACCCCGGATAGCACCCAGGTGGTGGTGGTCGACCTTCCTGAAGCGCAGTTTGAAGTGGCGGTATCAGACTTGTGTTCGCCCACCATAACCTTGACGCCAACTAGTCCTGGAATCGATTCATGGGAATGGCAGGTCCGGGGCGACCTCACCCTAAACTCTACCGACCAAAATCTTGAAATACAGCTCACGGAATCGGTCCAAACTTTGGAGGTAAGGCTCACGGTAAATAATGAATGGTGCAGCGCCAGCGAAACGAAATTCCTGGACTCGCTTACCCATATGGTAAACCTAATTGTGCCCAATGTCATCACACCAAACAATGATGGTGTAAACGATTGCTTGTTCATCCAAAACGCTGACCTCTACGGCGATTGCTATAGCCTGACCGTCTACAACCGATGGGGTAGAAAGGTCCTTTATTCCACCGACCCGTCCCAATGCTGGGAGCCGAGTTCCTTTGCCTCGGGCGTGTACTACTACACCCTGACGTACGGCTTAAACACATCCAATGGCGCGGTCACGGTGTTGAAGTAGGTATAAAGGTGGAGATTTTGTAGACTTCCCCATTTTCAGACCGGAGAGAGAGGGGAATGAACCTAACGCTCCAATATGCTCAAAATCAGTTATTTACGAGAACTCTTTTCGCTCCGGAGAGAGAGGGTCTCGAATCTAAGGCTCCAATGTGCTCAAAATCAGAAGTTTACAACAGCTCTTTTCGCTAAGTCAACCCGCTAAGCCACCCAATCGACCGCGGAGGGCATTTCGCCCAATTGCTTGACGTAACAAGGCGAATATAAAGGATTTCACTTAAAGGTTCGATTCTCTAGAAGCTGAAATGATCCGTCCTATTTCATTTTACAATAGGCATATCCAAAAGTATGTTCGGTAAATTCCGAACAGACGTTTGGAATCGCATGTAATTCCATACTACCAATGTTTTCAGTATCTTCACGAGTAGACCAGGATTATACATGAACTTTAAAAAGAGTAATAGGAATAGAATCGATTGCCGCACTTTGCGACGAAAAGATGTGGAAGAAACATAAACGCATTACACAAGAGGAAATCAAAGAAATTGAGCTAAAACTCGAAAACCTCCCTTCAAAAAAATCGAACCTTGCAATTTTGGATGAAAAAATTCTTTCACTGCTCGAAAACCCCCGTCAATTCTGGGAATCTATAAATACTAAGCAAAAGCGAAGGTTGCAAGATGTACTATTTCCCGATGGATTACACTACTCTCCGAAAACTAAAGAATATCGAACCTCGAACATCCACCTACTTTTAGAGATAACTGGCTGTTTCATAGATACTTGGACTTCTGAGAAAAACAAAACCCGAAGACAAAATGTCTTCGGGTCTCGGGTAGTAGCGGAGGCAGGACTCGAACCTACGACCTTCGGGTTATGAGCCCGACGAGCTACCAACTGCTCCACTCCGCGTTATTGTTGGCACAAAGGTATGCACTATAAATGGACACACCAAACTTCGATGTATATCAAAGTGTAAAAAGGTGTTCTAGATGAGCAGGGCCCTTCGCAATCTCCTCAAGTCCACATTGTTGATGAATCTCGCCTGACTTTAAAAAAACCACTTCATCACACAACTCCACTACCTCTTGCATTTAATCTTTCAAAAATTTCAGAGAACTTTTTAAAAACCGACAGCGGGTTAATAATCATCATAAAAGTACTATTTCGGTTCTGTTTCGTCAATTCTCCGTCAATGTTTTGTGTCAATCTTTTTATTGACAAACCGGATATTAGCTGTTTCTCCACTCCAACAATCCTCCCCAACCTTTCACTAAATCCATCTTTAACCAACCTTGGGTCAGTAGTCTACACAGCTTTACTCTAAATAATGGAGTCAGACAGATGCGTAAGGATTTAGCTGTTGTTCGGCTCAGCTGCTTTTTAGAGCAGCACGCCTCTTTATCAATTTACTTCTCAGATATAGTTTAAGTCCCTGAAGCTGAAAATTTGATACACCTAGAGGGTATCATTTTTCGACTATAAGAGATCAAAGTAACCTTGATTCGGAAGATGCCTCAATCCACTGATTTTTAGCTGTTTAAGCTGTATTGAGCAAAATAGGCGATTTTGGGCTGTGAATAAAAATGTGAAGAACGTTAACCCTTGCTATCACTGGGATACAGCCGTTTTTGACCCCGAGCAAATGTCAAAAAAAAGTTGTAACTTCGCTCTAGATTCCTCACGCAATCAGGATTCTTTCCACTTGAATCCTTCTTGCTTTATCTAATCACTCACCCTGTAGCTGGAGGGTCGGCGCCACAAGCAGAGACCCGCTCAGCTACTTTGTGAGAGCGGCAAAAACTATACTTATTAAAAAGGCACTAATTTAGCTGTTAAGTCTGCTTAAGAATGCAAAGTACACTTCTTCAGGGGCAGCGATTCACAACAGCTTTCTACCAGTAAAACAGTTCTTTGTGCCATTCAAATAGAGCGCAAATCATTTGAGCTGTAGCTCTGATTTGCTCTTGATGGGAGGATTGTTACAAGCTCTAACTATAACCTAAATCGTAGACGATAATACGGCATTTCGCAACCTACGTTCGCAGCTTTTAGGGCTGCTTCTCTGGTTGCTAATGCATTGAGGGTTTAGCTGTTGCTTGTCTTTGCAGAGTTAGCTGGTGACTATGTGCTGATTCTGGCATTTATCAAAACTCTAACAGCTAAATACATCAGCTTATGGTAATGCTAAGCACAGGTAGAAGCGTTTGAGCGCTTCTACCCTTAGACGATTGGCAGCGCTAAACTTTTAATCAACTGATGTTACGATTGATCTGTGCAGCTTTTAGAGCTGCTTCAATCAATCTAACAGCTGACCCTATTCTAATAAATCTTCGAAATGGATATTAAACTCTTGCTCTAAAAATTCTAAGGTCTTGGCTTGATTAGCCAAGGAGGCTCTAATTAATCGTGAATAAAACAACTTTTTTCCTTTCCTCCATTTTGCCTCGTCACGATCCACGGATCGTATCCAATCTACCCGAACCATATACTCAGAGTTTTCGTTATTCGAGTTCAAAGAAATATTAGACAGCCTAAGCTTGTGATTGCGCAACAGCTTTCCATTGACCAAAAAGCTGTTTTCTCGAACAGCTTTTTCAATGACCCTACCTATACCTACGTATCCTTTACCTGTTAAGTAGGCTGCTACTATATCACCCTTTTCAAGTGTTCGGATCTGATCGCTGTATTTGGCTCCCTGACCTGCAGATAGATAACCGTATTGTCTACAATCCTCCCAGCATCTTGTTCCTCCATCCCCAACGTTTACATAGTATAGACCGTTGGTGTAATCAAACCTTGGTAGCTCTAGATGCCAAGTGTCTTGCGGTCGAAATTTATCTGCGAAATGACCCGATATTTTATTAGTTAATACATCCCCAGACTTCCAGATTAAAGCGGCTTCAACGAGTAAAGCCTGTTCCTCATCTAACCTAGTGGCGACTACCTTAATCAAAGGCTCAAATCCTTCACTTCTTATCGCTCTAATTCGAACAGCTTTTTCAGAATTGTCATTATGCGAAAGATGGGCATACTTTCTGTCCCCTGAACCTTTTCCAATGTAGAATTCCTCCCCATTCCTTGGGTCGATGTAGACGTATACATAGTATGCAGCTTCCAGATCCATTGTGCTTTAAATCCTACCAGTTGTGATGATACAGTTCGGCGTATTCGTTCACTGCCTCTGATAAGGCAGAACTCAACTTTCGTGTCTGCATATAACTGTGCTTTCCCTTCAGTAGGTAGGTCATCTCATCCTTAGGCACATCTTGACCCAGCCATACATACTTGTCGATTACTTCACTGAGTTCCTCTGGTTGAATTGCATATTCTGTGGACAGCTTAAACAGAGCCTTCTCTCGTTCATCCGCAAAGAAATCCTCAAGAGCATCTGCAATGCTCATAGGATTATCGATATGCACCAGCTGCTCTTCAATAAATCGTTGTATTAGCTCACGTTTGCTATGCTGTTTGATATCGTTTGTAATCTGCCGTAACAGCTTCTCTTTTAGCTTTTCCTTGCCCTCGACATCAGAACCTACCATCTTGCCAAGCAAATCCAGTATGTAGTCCACGTCCACTTTCGTTGTACCAAGCAGTTCTATTTCGAAGTCTATTTCACCCAAGATGGATTCCTTGACCGCTTCTTCGTTGTACAGTTTTACCGTTGGTTGTAGGTCACGGTACTTACCGCCATAGTCAGCAAGCTCTTGTTCAGAGATGTCTACATCGTCATACTTGAAGTCTGTATCGTTGCTTAGTACGTTATGCTTTCGAAGCACGGAACGGAAGGCTTTGATGAACTCTTCTTTAGCGTTCATTCCCCTTAGACCGTCTACAGATTGCACCGTAGGGGTGACCTCTCTAAGTCGTTGTAAGGCTGCTCTAAACTGTTCAAGAAGTACTGAGTAATCTGGTAAGAATACCGATTCATTAGGTGCTTTGTTAGAAAACAATGCAACAGCTTCATCCACTTCATCCTTGATGTTTCTGAAGCACACAATGTTTCCGAAAGGCTTGCGGTTAGTCTGTACTCTGTTAGTGCGCGAGAACGCTTGAATCAAGCCGTGATGGCGTAGGTTCTTATCTACGTACAGCGTGTTCAGCTTCTTCGAATCGAAACCAGTGAGATACATATTCACGACAAACAAAATATCTATGTTTCCGCTCTTCACTCGCTTGGAGACGTCTCTATTGTAACGGTCAAAACCGAACTGCTCACGTAGCTTAAATGATGTACCGAAGGTCTTGTTGTAGTCCTTTACATACTCATCCAGACGCTCACTGTTTTGACGAGCATTACCACTTCCATCGTCATCCTTGAACTCATCGTTAGCACCAAAGGAGAAAACAGCAGCAATTTTCAGCCCCATCTTCTGACGCTGTTCGTCTGCTCTGAACATCTCATAGTACTTGCACAGATTATCTATGCTCGAGCAAGCAAATACGGATGTGTACTCTGTCATTCTCGTGTAGATGCCGTGCCTATCAATAACGTACTGCTTAATCTTCTCCATTCTTTCGTCAGAGTTCATAAGCTCAGCTATGTCTATGCCTTGCACCTCCATATCCACGAAGGTGTTTGAGTTGGTCTTGTCCTGGTACTTGCCTACATAATCAATCTTGAAGGGCAGTACGTTTCTATCCTCAATGGCATCAACGATGAGGTACTTGTGTAAGCAATTCTCAAAGAGGTCAGCTGTGGTTCTCTTGCCGTGTTCGTTTGACGAGGAGTTCTCTGCAAAGATGGGCGTACCGGTAAACCCAAACAGCTGGGTGTTGGTGAAAAACTCTGTGATTCTTTTGTGTGTAGCTCCGAACTGACTACGATGACACTCATCGAAGATGAAAACAATCTTCTCATCCTTCAAATGACTGATTTCTCGCTCAAGAGAAGAAACAGCTTTATTCAGTTTCTGTATGGTGGTCACAATCAACGGTACTGCATCATTCTTGAGCTGTTTAACCAGTGTTGCTGTCTTGTCCGTATCCTCAAAGCTATCGTCTGAGAAGTTTGCGAATTCTTGAACCGTTTGGGTATCCAAATCCTTTCTGTCCACTACGAAAACAACCTTTTTGATATCGCTGCGTTGAGTTAGAATCTGACTTGCTTTAAAGCTTGTGAGCGTCTTGCCAGACCCAGTGGTGTGCCATATATACCCATTGCCAGAACCTTCCTCTACGGTCTTTAAAATACCTTCAACCGCATAGCACTGATAGGGTCTAAGCATCATTGCTACATTCTCAGTGGTCAGCACCGTGTAGCGGAATATCATCTTGTGCAGATGTTCCCGATTTAGAAAGGTATTTGTGAAATCTGTGAGTTGATTGATGGCTTTATTGTCTTCGTCTGTCCAATTAAATGAGAACAGCTTATTCAGCGTGCTATTGTTAGCGAAGTACTCGGTATTTACTCCGTTGGAAATAACGAACATCTGTATGAACTGGAAGTATCCCTCACCAGCGTGGTAGGTGTCTCTTTGGTAGCGTTGTACTTGTTGGAATGCTTCCTTGATTTCAACCCCTCTTCGTTTTAATTCAATCTGCACCACTGGTAAACCATTCATCAAGATGGTTACATCGTACCGATTCTTGATGTTGCCATTCTCTTTCTGGAACTGGTTAAGTACTTGAAAGCTGTTGTTCTCCCAATTTCGCTGGTCTGCAAGTTTTAGACGCAGTGCTGGTTGTCCATCACGTTCTATGATGAGCTGTTCCCTCAACAGCCTTGCTCTATCAATGCTTTTACCTTTTGTAAGCTTGGTTTGAACCTTATACCACTCGGAATCTGACAGCTTACAATCATTAAGCCTCTCCAGCTCTACCCGTAGGTTGTCTTTCAGCAACCCTACATTATTAACATAGGTAAGCTGATAGCCAAGCCCAGTAAGCTGTGCTATGAAGTTATTCTCGAGTATGTATTCTGGTTCGGTTGACATTGATTAGACAAACATTTGTTGAAGGAGTCCTTTCTTCAGTTCTTCTGATGCTTTTATTTTCTTGATGATTAGATTTATTTTTTGGTCGAGTGATTTAAGTATAACATAGTTGGATTCTTGTACTGCTTTAGATGGCAGCTTTACCCTAATCTTACCCATATCACCAAGATTAATTTTTTTTGGAAATGCTACGTGTATCGTCAATCTCCATATGTCTCGTTGAATGTCTGATGATTGAATGTAATACGACAACCACTCCATATTTATTCCTTCAATCTTAGGCTTAAGTAAAGCAAGACTCACATAGAATGACGCTCTTATGTTCCAATCTATGAACTTTGGAACGCCAACGCTTCCTATCCTTGTCATCAATATATCACCTTGCTCAATGGATACTCGTTGACACTCTTTTACAAAAACCTCCTCCGTAATGAATTTTGTTTTACTGAAGTCGTCCTTCGAAACGTGCTCCACGCTATAGAAAGGCACACCTTCATCAACATATTTAGGGGTTTGATGAGTTCCGTCATATATTTCACATATTTGACTTAATAACATATTCCTTTCATTCGAAAACTCTTGCGAGAATATCTTCTGCATCAACCCCTTCTTGTAGGTTTCAAGGGCTTCTTTCTTCTTGGTGAGGAGGTTGATTTTTTGTTCAACAGCACAGAAGAGAGAAGCTATTTTTTGTTGCTCCTTGTATTCAGTTAAAACGATTCTGTATGCACCTATTTGAGGCGATGTTAGTTGAGGCACACCAGTACTCTCAATGAATATATGTATCGACTGTATTGCCAGTTCCAAGAATTTACAATCAGTCACGCAAGAGTTTTTAGGAATTAACGTGAGTAATCTTACAATTGGTGTATACGCACCCTTTCTAAATACGGGAATACCCACAGACCCTCTTCCAGTAACGGTTACAGATTCCTTAGCTGTTATTTTGGGAAGCTTACTATAGCCATACAGCCCATAGTTTTCCAGAGAATTGGAAAATATAGGAAACTTAAATTCATCATTTTTTTCTTTTGACCAAAACGGTGGTAAATCGCCCCCAGCTTTAATCTCAACTATATCCTTTAATAAGAACCTTTTCCACTCACCTTTGAACTCTGGAAACCTCAGTTTAGGAATCATAAGCCAAGCTCTTTTAGGTAACCGTTTAGCTCTTCTTCAGCCTTTGCAAGCTCTGCGTCTATCTCCTTGATTTCTGCTTGAACAGCTTTGAGGTCTACTGGCTCTTCCTCCTCAAACGTGTCAACGTAGCGTGGAATGTTGAGATTGTAGTCATTCTCTCCTATCTCATCCAGCGTAGCATTGTAGCTGTACTTATCCAGTGCCTCTCTGTCTATGTAGGTCTGTACAATCTTATCGATATGCTCAGCCTTCAGATAGTTCTGGTTCTTCTGCTTATCAAACTCATTGGAAGCATCAATAAACAGTACAGCATCTTCATAGCTTCTGTTCTTCTTGAACACCATAATACAAGTAGGAATACTCGTACCGTAGAAGATATTGGCTGGAAGACCGATTACAGCGTCCAACCAGTTGCATTCCTCTATAATGTGCTTTCTAATGTGTCCTTCAGCTGCTCCTCTAAACAATGCTCCGTGAGGCAATACCAGCGCCATAGTTCCACTATCATCAAGGTGGTGGAGCATATGTGTTACAAAAGCATAATCAGCCTTAGAAGAAGGCGCAAGCTTACCATACTGACCAAAGCGTGGTTCATCCAACTTTAAGCTGTCTGCACTCCACTTAGCCGAGAAAGGAGGGTTAGCTACGATAGCTTCAAACACTTGTCCATCGTGTTGAGGTCTCTCCAGTGTATCATCTTGCTTGATGTCAAAGAAGCGGTAGGATACATCGTGCAGAATCATATTCATTCTGGCAAGGTTATATGTCGTAGGGTTCATTTCTTGCCCATAGAACATACCTACTTCCTTCACCTCCTTTGCTACACGAAGCAACAAAGAGCCAGAGCCACACGTAGGGTCATAAACAGATTTTAGTCTGTCTTTCCCAGTAGTAACAATCTTCGACAGAATACTGGATACCTCTTGTGGAGTATAGAACTCACCAGCTTTCTTGCCAGCTCCAGAGGCGAACTGTGAGATTAGGTACTCATAGGCATCACCTAAGACATCAATCTCTGTATTTTCTAATTGGAAATCAATCTTATCGAGGTGTATTAGTACCTTACCAATAAGCTTACGTCTGGCAGAGTCGGTCTTACCCAACTTAGAGGAGTCTAAATCAATCTCATCAAAGAGACCATCAAAGTCATCCTCACTTTCAGCACCAGCAACAGATTGTTCTATGTCCCTAAACGCTGTCTCAAGGTCTTGTATGAGCGATTCGTGTCCAGCAGAGTGTTCACCGCCTTTAGCAGCCAGTGTACTGAACAGCTGACTTGGTTTAAGAAAGAAGCCTAATGCTCCTACTGCATCCTCTTCTAAGCCTTTTAAATAGTCTTCTTTGTCTGGATGGCTGATCAGGTCTTTGAAGGTAATTCCATCCTCCTTAAGTAGTCCATTTGCCCATAGCTCTACCTTCTCGCTGAGGTACTTGAAGAATATAAATCCGAGTATGTAATCACGAAATTCATCAGCTCCCATATTACCCCGTAGGTCGTTGGCAATATTCCAAAGCTGTGACTGAAGCTGTTGCTTGTGGTCGGTCATTGGTTAAATCTTATATGACCTCTAATATAAGACCCTCCAACAACATTCAAGTGTGTCTGAACGGACTAATACAGCTCTTACATTGTTGGGTATATCTCGATCCTATTTGTTAGGAACTATTAGTTACTCACAATTTTTGGGCATACGATATTATCTGTCTTAGTATTGCCCTGTTTGTATGATACATAGGTTTTGTTTTAGTGAGGGGCTGGTCTTAAAAACCAGCCCTCTCTATTTTAAAACGGTAGATCCTCGTCATCATCGTAGAGGTTAGACCGCTTTAATTTTTTAATATCGAATTCGATATGATAGAGCATTCCCTCGACAACCTTCTTATACTTCTCTAACTCATACACACGTTCACGTAGTTTGGTAACTTCTCCGAATAGATCATAAACGATACTTTCAACATTCATATTAACAGCTTTAGTTACCCACGTATATAATATACAGCGGCTGTCAAGTCAGTGAAGTTTTATATCTTTTGGTGGAATCAATAACTGATAACAATGAAAAAGATAATTACTCTACTTACGATTTTACTGACGTTATCATTAAAGGCACAATATGATTTGAATTCACACCCACTATACTCTGATGTGTGGAGAATTGAAACTATTGAACATTTTGGTCAAAAAACAAATAATATATTACCTAAGGATACAACAAAGTCGTTTAGTCTTAAATATGAACACATAAGATCATCAATTGACCTTGTAAAGGTAGAGTCATACCTTGCACAGTCATATGAAGAATTTAGAAATGATTACGGATTATATACACCTGTAGAAGATAAAAAGATGTCTAAACAATGTGAGGATTATTCAAAGACTTTAATTAATAAGACGTTAAAACATAGTGACTTTAAGAATAAGTATTCGGAATGTTTAGGTAAAATAAATTACATTACTTTAACACATTTAGACACTAATAATGTGGATATCAATAAAGTAATTGCCGATTGTTTTTTTGATTTGTTTGTTGGTTGTCCCGCACATATGGCAATACTACTAAATGAAAATATTTCATCAGTTGGTTTTGGTTTTTCCGAAGAGGGTATTGGGTTAGTGGTTTGCTTCAGAAGTAAAAGATAAAAAATGGAGGTGAAACCCTCCTTTTTTTAAAGTTTAATCAAAAGATTGGTATGAGAACGGACAACTAGAAATGAAGACTTCACCGTAAATAGTAACGGTTAATAACTTAATTTATAGTAACGAACATAAATACTATGAGTTAATGCGGCATAACCACCAAACTTATATCTAATAAAAGAAGAATACAGATGAGAAATTTTATTTGCTTAATACTATTATGTGTTTTTTTTGAAAGTAAAAGTCAAGAAATAATAACTTTTTTTCCAACAGACATTATAATAGAAAATGAAGTTTTAGTACCCGTGAAATTAAAAAATTCAGGAGACTATGACAAACTTTTAGATTTGGCTGATTCAATAGTATTTCAAGAGGGTACTAGAAGATATATTGATTTACAGATAGGAAAAGAGTACATAGATTTTCAAACAGACCAACAAATAATACTCTTTGATAGGTTCAATGATATTATTGGAATAGGGACTTTTAGTCATTTTGAACACTATGACGAGGGGAGCGGGATGGGGTACACTTTCTTCTCTGCAACCTTTAAGATTACTGGAAAGAAGGTGGAGAGTAATGATTTTCGTTATTGTGTTAACAATGCGGCGCTTAAATACGTTGATAATAATATTAAATTAAAAGCTATCAATCCATTTAGCACACCTCAATTAAAAAAACAACGTTTAGATTATAATTTAACGTTTGAGGATTACACCAGCTATTCGAATTCAAAAGATTCTGCAAAGATTGCTGTGATTTCAGTTGAAACAACAAAAATTGGAGATGAAAATGAAAGTTTTAAGCACGTAATATATAGCGAAGTAAATAATCAATATTTAAAAGTATTTGAGAAGGATACTGGTCCCTGGAATATAAGTAATACTTGTGTTACAAAATTTATGTATAATTCAAAGCCAATAATTATATGTGAAATTGCAATTCCAAACAGTGATTTATTTAGTTTTTACGTGCTTATATGGAATGACAATGGCTATACAATTATGTAGACGTACCTAAAAATTGGATAGGTATTTAATTGATTTAATTAGACCTGTTATGAGGAAGAGTAAATTCACAGAAAGTCAGATTATCAAAGCGATCAAGGTTGATATATGGCGGGAGTGATACTCTCCCGTGTTATCGCCCATTATGCTTGAATCGGTTATAATCTAAAATATTATCACCATATCGAAGCCCTTCCGCTTAGGAGAGGCGTTTTTTATATTTGATTGAATCAATAAATGAAACAATGAAGAAGCTACTATTTCTTTTGCCCCTGCTTGCAATTTTCAGCTGTTCACCAGATAGAGTACTTCAGGAAGAACTTATAAATAAAGGAACTGAGGAAAGTCCAATGCTTTTTTATGCTGGCGAACCTTTTACAGGCATTGCATTTGATGTCTTTCCTAATGGTCAATTAAAAAAACCTGAATTCACAATTAAAGATGGTAGACCTGATGGATATTATGTGGCTCAACTCCAAAATGGAGGCGAATTGAGATCTAACTGGAAAGATGGCGAGTTAGAAGGGTCATTCCAAAGACTAGACGAGAACAATAGAATAGTCGAAGATTCGCATTATAAGAATGGCTTACTCGATGGATATTCAGAGAGTTATTTCGATAATGGGGTAAAATCATCAGGAAGATATAAAAATGGAAAGAAGGATGGAGAGTGGAAATTATGGTCATCAGACGGTAGTGAGATATCGTTGGACATATATGAAGATGGCGAATTAATATACTATTCTCACTAAAAGCCTTAAGTAACTTCAGTCCTCCTCTCTAATTCACGTACTATGCAACTTAGATTTATCATCCCTTTTCTGTGTTTATTTTCTCTCAACTCATACAGTCAATCCAATCTAGAAGGGTTAAATGGCGAATTAGAGCTGGGTGGAGGACCCTTTTATTGGACCCTTGATGATGGTCTATGGAGTGGAGGGGTTGCTGGCTTCCAGACTCAAATAGATTATGACTTTATCGAAGGTCCATATAGAGCTGCATTAGGCGTTAGTACGCAATCGATTTTTGGCTACACGTATTTACGAGCATTAAGCTCGGCAAGGATATTGTAAATCTGAACATATCTGCAGACTTAGACGGGTTGACATACTATGGCTTATCCAGTAGGATTAATCTTGGCTTGGAGGATAAACACGCTTTGAATTTATCGTTTGAAGCAGCCTATGATTATTACTCGTACGACAGATATACCACATCCTTTATAGGGTATTCATATCGGCTCTAAACCGAGCAAACCGCTTTGGTACTAGCCGAATTTTGCTGAGTAATACAGAGGACGGGGATTATATCCTTCCTGATCGCTACACAAGCATTTACCAAAACGGACTTACAAACCCCAGCCCCCTCAAAGGGCTAAGGGGTTTGTAAATGATTTCAGCTTTTCTATGAAAGTAATTCAATTAGTTCTCTCTTCTCAGATTCAGTGGAGATCTCTCGATCAACCTTGCGTATTTATTTTTGGATCAAAGTCAATTGGATTAACTTGAGCGATACAGACCACTACCTATGAAACTTAGATTCATTATTTCAATTTTCCTATTGATCTCTGCTTATGCTTCAGGGCAATCCAAGAAAAAACAGATAGAGCTGTTGAATGGTAAGGTGGATAGCTTAACTACCGTCAACACAAAACTTCAAGATAGTTTGCAGTTTGAGGCTTTAATGATCAAGGAAGCTAATAATGACATTAAATCGGCTGAACTTCGTCTATCTCAACTTCAAAAACAATTCGATGAAATCTCAAAAGACAATTCAGATTTGCGTTCAGTTATTTCGACATTAAAGAATGAAATTCAACGGATTACTGCAGGGCAAGACAGTTTAGTAAAGTTCTATGAGGAAAGTAAGATCTTAGATGATTTTATCATTGCTACGAACTCTGTAGGTCCTTATGTCATAGGAAATAGTTTTCCAGAGGTAGATGGTATCGAGAGTATTCGAAAAGAAGAAACAAGATGGACACCAGATGAACCTAGTCAGTATGAGGTAGTGTATTACGATGTCTTTCTGGGAAAAGAGAAACTAATGGAGGTCTATATAAACTCTTATTCTGAAATTGAGCGTATTAGTATACTTTCCCCAAAATTACAGACATCTAATGGCATTAGAGTAGGATCGACTATTGACGATTTTATAAGAGTACATTACAACTATAGATTACTATATAATTATCTCTGTGGTTGGTATTGGATCGATACAAGAGATGATGGCTTCGAGCTATTATATCGCCTAGACGAAGACGATTTGTTAAACCCTAGAATTGACGCTGTTATTACGGCATTTGATACATCAGACTGGCGTCCAAAGTCGGAAATTGTAATCATCGAATGTGGCGTTAAGATGGGCACTCATATAGTTCTAGACTGAATACCAGTAATAATTTTTTAATCAATCCGGGCGTTAAACTTTTATCAGGAGCAGAATTAATGTTAAAGTCATCTTCCAATTCACCTAAGATCTAAAGCTCCGGTAAATCGTTTACGTCGATCTGTTGTATTTCGAGTCCTCTTAGATAAGTAAGCGATACTTTCATATCGCTGTGCGCCATCACTTGCTGGAGTTTTAAGAGTGATCCAGTTTTTTCAAATACGTTGATAGCTCCGGTATGACGGAAACTATATAAGGTTATTCCCTCCAAATTAAAGCTGGATACCTTCTTATAACGCCTCCACAAAGAGCTGAAATAGTCTTTGGAATAGGGCACTCCATTCTTAGAAAACAGATAATCTTGTTGTTCTTCTTTAGATCTCAATAGTTCTTTCTTTACAAAAGGAGCAACAGGGACTATTCTATTTCTTCCAGACTTGTTTCTATTTCCAGATAATGCTATCAGCCCCTTTTCTAGATCGATGTCCGACCATCTCAACAATCGTATCTCTTGATGAGGTCTTAAAAGACATCCATAGGTTAAAAGACAAGCTAGGTATAAGTTATAATTGTACTCCTTGACATCGTTTAAGAGGCTGGAAACGTCTTTTATCGGCTTATGTAGGGTAGACTTAGATCGTTTAGTTTTAATGCGCTTAAATCGTTCTTTTACATCTCCTTTGGTGATACACTTTAAAGTGGTAACTACATTCTTTTGTGTGCGGTTAGACCACTTATTTTGATATACGAAATCCTCAAGATCTACCTGCTTGAGTTTTCCATTAGTCACCTTAGCTAGACCTCTATCCGTCAAAAAAGTTTGAAGCTCACGAAACACCCATCGTGCATCTCGTTTATGGTGGAACGAATAATTGCCTTGAAGAGTTTTTCGCAGTCCTAATTCAATCTCGGATAAAAAAGTTGGAGGCAGAACAGCTTTAGATTTTTTAACTGTTATGCGTTTCTCGGGTTTCCATCCCTGAATCAGCTTCAACTCAAATGCACTTTTAAGCAACTCTGGATTTTGAGCGACCTTTAGTTTGACACCAATGGCATTGCCGTTCCAGTACCTAAATCTTGTCTTGTTGTAGTAAATGTTAATGAATTCCTTACCTGCTGAGGTGCCTATAGACAGCTTCCATTTATCGCTCATTTTCGACAGTTTTTTGCTGTCAATCCTAAAAAGCTACCTGTAAATGATTGAAAATAAACGCGTTGTAAGGAAATTACTTCGGGTTATGAGCCCGACGAGCTACCAACTGCTCCACTCCGCGTTATTGTTGGCACAAAGGTATGCACTATAAATGGACACACCAAACTTCGATGTATATCAAAGTGTAAAAAGGTGTTCTAGATGAGCAGGGCCCTTCGCAATCTCCTCAAGTCCACATTGTTGATGAATCTCGCCTGACTTTAAAAAAACCACTTCATCACACAACTCCACTACCTCTTGCATGATATGCGTCGAGAAAAGAACTGTTTTATCGGCCGCAATATTCTTGAGTAAAGCACGGATTTCAACCAGTTGGGCAGGGTCTAGTCCTGTAGTTGGCTCGTCCAGAATCAATACGGCTGGATCTGGGATCAGAGCGGCGGCTAATCCTACTCGTTGGCGATAACCTTTGGATAAAGCACCAATTTTTTTGTGCTGCTCTGGCCCCAAGATGGTTTGAACGATGACTTCATCTACTCGGGAATTGGGCACTTTATATACCGATGCCACATAAGCCAAATATTCTTTGACATAAAGCTCGAGATACTGCGGGTTATGCTCCGGTAAATATCCCAAGTTCCGCTGCACCTTCAATGGTTCATCCACCACATTCACACCATCTACAGTGACCGATCCTTCGTCCGGAATCACCGAGCCGGTGATGATTTTCATAAGCGTACTCTTCCCAGCGCCATTTGGCCCCAACAACCCAGTGATTTGCCCCCGCTTTATCTCTAAAGAAATGGCATTCAAAGCCTTCTGAGGACCATAGGATTTCGTGATATTTTCGACGAGGATGCTCATGATTTAATTCCCATCAAATCTAAGAAGAATGCATATTCCATGGCCGTCTCTTTTAAAGCCGCAAATCTTCCTGAGGCACCACCGTGTCCTGTATCCATATTGCAATACATCAGTAGGGGCTCTTCCGGATTCGTGCGAGTTTTTCTTAGGCGTGCCATCCACTTTGCTGGCTCCCAATACTGCACTTGACTATCGTGTAGACCTGTAGTGATGAGCATGGCCGGATAATCCTGCGCCTTTACATTATCATACGGGCTGTAGGATTTCATGTAATAGTAGCTGTCCTCATTCTTAGGGTTACCCCATTCGTCGAACTCACCAGTGGTGAGCGGAATACTTTCGTCCAACATGGTGGTCACTACATCGACAAAAGGCACAGCCGCGATCACTCCGCGGAACAAATCGGGGCGGTCGTTCACCACTGCACCCATCAACAAACCACCGGCACTACCACCCATAGCCATAAGCGTTTCCGGAGTGGCATAACCTTCCTCAATCAACGCCTCAGCACAATTAATGAAGTCTGAGAAGGTGTTTTTCTTTTCAAACATCTTACCATCCTCATACCAAGGACGACCCATGTATTGCGAGCCACGAATGTGGGCAATAGCATATACAAATCCACGATCTAGTAAGCTCAACCTAACGCTTGAAAATGATGGGTCGATGGTAATCCCATAACTTCCGTAGCCATAAAGCAAGGTGGGGTTAGGTCCGTTTTCACGAAGCATGCTCTTTTTATAGACAATGGATACAGGCACTTTTGTGCCATCATTCGCAGTGGCCCACAAACGCTTAGTTTCATAAGCACTGGTATCGTAACCGCCCACTACTTCCTGTTGCTTCTGTACGGTCTTTTCACCCGTTTTGAAGTCGTAATCAATGACGCTCCCCGGGGTGGTAAGAGAAGTATATCCGTAACGCAAGTGCCCCTGATCAAAGCTAGGGTTATTACCAAGATAGGCCGTATATACCTCCTCTTCAAAAGGAAGGTAGTACGCCTCACCACCCCAAGGCTGAATACGCAACTGGGTAAGTCCATTCGATCGTTCCTCTAGAACGAGGTAATTAGAAAACAGCTCCATGGATTCAAAATACACATCCTTGCGATGGGCGATAACATCTTCCCATTGTGCTTTGGAAGGATTTGTAACAGGTGCTTTGACTAATTTAAAATTAGTAGCCCCATCCGCATTCGTACGAACGTAAAAGTGCTCTCCAAAATGGCTCACCCCATATTCCAATCCGCGCTCGCGAGCCTGAATAAGCTGAAACTCTGCGAGTGGCTCATTGGCTGGAATAAACCTGTACTCATCGCTCATGGTCGAGCCACTGCCGATGATGATGTATTCCTTGCTGCGTGTCTTGTATACGAATGTTGAGAAGGTTTCGTCCTTTTCTTCAAAAATGAGTTCGTGCGTGCCTGTTTGAGCATCCCAACGTTTAATCTTGTCGCTGCGCAAGGTTTCCAAATCTTTCACCGTGTAGAATAAATAGTTTCCGTCTGCACTCCAAGTCGAACCTCCAGTACACTCGTTCTCCGTCACCACCTCGATGGCGCCGGTAACCAAATCCTTGGTATAAATCGTATAGATCCTGCGGCTAACCGTATCCACCCCAAATGAGATTTTTTGATTTGACGGGTGCATGCTCAAACCAGCCACTTGGTAGTATTCATGACCTTCCGCGAGCTCATTTACATTCAGCATGATCTCTTCTTCCGCCTCGAGCGATCTCTGTTTACGACAGTACAACGGGTACTCAAGGTCTCCCTCGTAGCGGGTATAGTAGAAATATCCGTCCAATTCGTACGGCACCGAGCTATCGTCTTTTTTGATACGCGCGAGCATCTCATCGTATAATCGGCCCTGTAAATCCTTAGTGCCTGCCATGATTTTCTCACGATAAGCATTCTCAGCATTCAAATAGTCAATGACTTCCGGATTCTCGCGCTCGCGCAGCCAGTAGAATTCGTCCACACGAGTATCCCCGTGCTCGGTCATTTCAAATGGAATTTCTTTTGCTCTAGGCTCGCCCATAGGCGTCGTATCACTCATAGTGCATTGGGTAAGAAGGGTCACAAAACTAAGACCTAAGATTGCCTTTTGTCGCATTAGGAAAGTATTTTAGAGGTGTGATCAGAATAGGTCCCCTTAATGTACACAATATGAAGCACTCCATCCTAGTTCTTTGCTGCGCAGTTTTACTCACAAATTGCACAAAACCAGAACGCACTCTAGACCTTCAAGGTCACCGGGGCGCACGTGGCCTATTCCCAGAAAACACGCTTATTGGCTTTAAAAGGGCGCTGAAATTTCCCGAGGTGCACACCCTAGAATTAGACCTATGCATTACCCAGGATAACCAACTCATCATTTCCCACGAACCGTGGTTCAATGGGTCCATCTGTGAAGTGAAGGATACTACTAATGGAGGCTTTACCTACAGCTTATACAAGATGACCTACGACAGCATCGCACAGTTCGATTGCGGAGTCAAAGGCCATCCGGATTTCCCTGACCAACAACCCTTTCCTGCACACAAGCCCTTGCTCGATGAGCTCTTTGCTACTATTCAAAGTGAAGGTTTACGCTGGCCGCATTTCAATATTGAAATCAAAAGCCACCCGACCGGAGATAATTTGTATCACCCCGGACCGAATAAATTTGCCGCATTGGTGGCAGCGGAGCTCGTTGCGGCAAACGAAGAATATCCCGAGGCAGACCTTCTCAACCACATCACGGTCCAAAGTTTCGATCCTCGAGTGTTGAGAGAAATGCGCAAGACGACCTTACCAGTGAAATTAGCTTTATTAAGTGAGGAAGAAACTTCACCTGCCGAGCAGATGGACGAATTGGGCTTCCCCGTAGACACCTACAGCCCAAATTACAAGCAAGTTACGCCCGAGCTGATCGCTTGGTGTCACTTCCGCAGAATCGCAGTAATTCCCTGGACAGTAAACGAACTGGAACAGATGCAAGCACTGATCGACATGGGCGTCGACGGCATCATTTCAGATTATCCAAATTTGTTTGCAGACTTAGCCTATTGACCTGCTTCGGCACGTGCAGTTTGAACGCGCTGCATCCCTTGCTTTGAACCTTCGTGTTCAGGATTATAACTCAATGCTTGTCGGTAATCCGCCTCAGCATTGTTAATATCACCCATCAACTCATAACAATAGCCACGGGCATATAGGGCACGGTGATTTACAGGCTGAATGCGTAAGGCCGTATTGAAATAGCCGCGAGCTTCCGGATACATTTGCAACTGTAAGTGAATGTAGCCTAGGTTGAACCAACTTTCAATATCATCTGGGTCCAATTGTGTACAGGTCGTGAAATCCTCCAAAGCTCGATTCCAATCCTGCATACCTAAATAATACATTCCCCTATTGTACAAGAAAATTCTATTCTGTGGCTGCAACTCGATCAAGCGATTATAGTACGCTAATGCCAAAGGATTACCTAATGCGCTGTACAACACTCCACACATATCCAACGCCTCGATGTACTCTGGATCCAAATCAATGGCCTTCTGAATCCATTCCAACGCTCTAGTGGTATCGCCAAGAGCATCTCGCATCAACAGACCTTTCAAGAAATGAGCTTCAGGATTCACTGGATCTAATTCTATGACCTCATCTACCAATTCGGCACTCTTCTCAAACTCGGTCACTACATGAAATAACTCCGCCATCTTCAATCGACAAGGCACATTTTCCGGATCCTCTCTCATACACCTTTGCCAAGCATCTCTACTTTGACGTGTCTGATTCGTGGCAAAACCAAGATCTCCCCACAACTCCAATGCCTTGGTTCGCGAGCTATCAAGTTGCAACACCGCCGCCACATCTGCCGCTGCATACTTCAAGTTTTTCTGACGCAAATACATCTCGGCACGAGCCTCCAATACATCCATATCATTGGGCGTATAGCGAATGATCTCATTCAAGCTATCTAAGGCCTCATACCCCATTGTAGCTGAAGCCTCTACCGGAATTTCTTGAACTTCAGTAGCATCACCACCTTTGCTTTGGCAACTCTGCACGAACAGTACTGGAATTAAAAGGAGGAATTTTCTCATAGGTCAAAAATGAGGCAAAAAAAGAGCCCCGCCAAGCGGCGGGGCTCCTATATCTAAATCTAGATCAGATTAGAAGTTGTAACGCAAAGAAGCGTTCCACGTACGACCGAAACCGAACCACACTGAGTTAGCAGTGTTGATACCGTTCCATGTTGGGTCACCATCTTCAGCGTGAATACTTGTGTTAGACTCAGCAATGTATACTGTGTTTGCCAAGTTGTTCACGTTCAAACGGAAAGTAAATCCGTTCATTCTGTAAGTAGCACCCAAATCGATTAGACCGTAAGAAGGAAGCTTTACTGCACCTCTGTTATCAGGAGCGTAGAATTCTTCATCAACGATTGAGAAGTCAGCGTACAATCCGTCAACTAGGCGTAGACCTAGATCAATGCTAGCACCTTTAGCTACAGTGTAATCTGCTGTGAAGTATGCAGTAGTTTGTGCTGCATCACCAACCTTAGCACCTTTCAAGTACAAAGTACCTTCACCGATTGCTTGTTGGTTGTCATCAAATAGAGTAGCGCTAAAGTCTTTAGTGTATCTCCAGTCACCGAATGAAGTCATTGCTTTTAAACGTAGTTTGTCAGTAGCAAAGTAATCTGCTTCAATCTCCAAACCGTTGTGACGTACATCGATATCACGGAACTGAGCAGTACCGTCAACACCTTGAGCGTTGCTCAAAGAAACTGTTTGGAAACGATTACCCCAAGTAGTAGAGTAAGCGTTCACGTTGATGCGTAGGTTATTCGCTGTGTAACCGTAACCCGCTTCGAATGAAACGATTTCCTCGTTTTCCAAATCTTCGTTAATCGTGTTTCCGTAGTTAGGGAATACTGCACCAAATTGTGCTTGACGTGAAATGAAACCTGCGTTGAAGAAGAAGTTCGACGCATCGTTCATGTTGTAGTTAGCACCACCTTTCACGTAACCACCCAAAGAGTTCTGAGTATCAGAAATTGGGTTTGCTGGTTGATCGAAGTAATCCTCACGTTGGAAGCTCTGGTTACTAAGACCTGCTTGAAGAACTATATTGTAAAGGTTGTCCTCGTTGTATTCTACCAAACCGTTAAGACCGGCCCAACCAACATTACCTACGTTGTAGTAATCAATCTTAGGACCATTCAAACCAGTGTTGTTGAATGGACTTGCATTGACTGTAGTATTGATGATTTGCCCATCAGAATTGCGGTTACCTTTAGAATAGTATCCATCAAAACCCATTAGATTATTAACTGTACGATAGTGAAAACCTTTGTACTGTCTTAAGTCTAAACCGATAGAAGTGCGCAATTTTCCAAACTGACCTTCAAGGTTAGAAATGGCGCCGATCCAGTTGTGTGAATTCATTGAAGCTCTTCGAATCATTCCACTACGGAATGCACCATTATCAGAAGTATTGTGGGCACCAATAAGTTGACCATAGAACGGGCTAGAGGTTAATGAATCTGCTACTCCATAACCAGGAGCTGCGCCGGCTCTGTTGTCAGCGACTATCGCATCATAATTCAATGTACCGTCAACATTTCGGAATGTAGTAATGCTATCTTCGTACATCATCTCGTATAAGTCCTTTCTAAAAGGTAGAACATCGTAGTTTTCTCCACGTGGACCGGTACCACCACCACGACCCGCAGAGCCGTAGAAAGAAGAAACTAATTTCCAAGTTGAATTAATTTCCCAATCCCAGTTCAACGTTGCCAAAGGCTTATTGTAGAAGTTACGACGCATTGAGAATTCTTCTCCTTCTAGCGTACCACCATTTGTGTTCCAACGACGGTTGATTTCGCCACCGTCACCTTTGAAACCGTTATCTGCAGTGAAGTGCTGGTAATCGCGGATACTTACCCATACATCACGTTGGTGGTGCCATTGACCTGCACCCAAGAACGTAAAGTTTAAGCTGTGATCTGATCCTTTCGGAGCGTAACCAATAGAAGCGAAGTAATTCCAACCCTCACCTTGCGTTTGGTTGATGTAACCATTACCCATCCAACGGCTCAAAAGCAATGAAGTCGCCCAACCTTTGTCGTTTACACCAGTATTGTAGACAACCGAAGATTTGTAGTAACCGTCGTTACCTGCCGCCTGAGTAAAAGAACCACCTTCTTTCATATCTGCAGCTTTTGTAAAGATACTGATCGTACCACCCACAGAAGGAACAGCCAGTTTAGAAGCACCTAAACCACGCTGAATCTGAATACCAGAAGCAACATCAGTCAAACCTTGCCAGTTCGACCAGTAAAGACGACCGTTTTCCATGTCATTCACCGGCTGACCGTTGATCAAGAAAGAAGTGTTAGTCTGGTCGAAACCACGCAAAGAAATGCGTGAATCACCGTATCCACCACCTTGTTTTGTAGCATAAACACCTGGTGTGGTATTCATAATTTCCGGGAACTCCATGTTTCCCACTTTTAAAGAAATGTCTGATGGGGAAATGGTTGATACTGCGATAGGCGTCTCACGCGCAACCGCAACATCAATAACATCGGACACAACAGTGATCTCGTCCAACATGTTGAACAAGGAATCTGCCGAAGCAGTAGCATCCTGGGCACTCAAGCTAAAAGAAGCAAGCAATGCACCAGCAAATAGTAAAGCCTTTTTCATGTTTGTTTGTGAAATGGTTATTTGTTGAGTAAAAATATAGCCTTTTAACACACCATTAACCCTTGTTGTGTTACCATACCTTTAGGTTTTATCAACTACTTATAAACAAAAAGGCGCTGAATATCAGCGCCTTATGCAAACTTAGTATAGTTGTGTGAATTACTTTGCTGTAGCTTCGATCGCTTCCTTAATCTTAGCTTCAACTTCTTCGGCTAATTCCGGGTTGTCAATGAACAACTGTTTCACTGTATCACGACCTTGTCCTAGACGAGTTTCTCCATAGCTGAACCATGACCCACTTTTAGTTAAAATATCATGTTCTACACCTAAGTCAATAATTTCACCTGCCTTCGAAATTCCTTGACCGTACATGATGTCAAACTCTGCCAATCTAAATGGAGGAGCCACTTTGTTCTTCACTACTTTAACACGAGTGCGGTTACCCATGACTTGGTCGCCATCTTTTATTTGAGTCGAGCGACGAATGTCTAAACGCACAGAACTGTAAAACTTCAAGGCATTACCACCAGTAGTGGTCTCTGGATTTCCAAACATTACACCGATCTTCTCACGAAGCTGGTTGATGAAGATACATGTACAGTTTGTTTTGCTGATCGTACCCGTCAGCTTTCGTAATGCCTGAGACATTAACCGTGCTTGAAGACCCACGCGCGCATCACCCATTTCACCTTCAATCTCGGCCTTTGGCGTCAATGCCGCTACAGAATCAATGATCAAGATATCTACAGCACCTGAACGAACGAGGTTATCTGCAATTTCAAGCGCCTGCTCACCATTGTCCGGTTGAGAGATGATCAACTCGTCGGTATTTACTCCTAATTTTTCTGCATAGAAACGATCAAAAGCGTGCTCTGCATCTACAAAGGCAGCAATACCTCCCCGACGTTGACATTCTGCAATGGCGTGCAAGGTCAAAGTGGTTTTACCGGAACTCTCTGGTCCATAAATTTCAATAACACGACCTGTAGGATAGCCACCTACCCCTAAGGCTACATCCAAAGTCAACGATCCCGTAGGAATGGCATCAACTTCAATCACTGGGGCATCCCCCATTTTCATTACTGTTCCTTTGCCGTAGGCCTTATCCATACGGTCCATAGTGAGTTTGAGTGCCTTCAGTTTGGCGTCTTTATCTGCGCTCATAATCTTAGAATGCTAAAAATATTAGAATTATACAAATGTAGGACTTCCTTCGAAATGGCCAAGCCCTTTCTAATAATTTATGCTGAAAAGTTGAAATTTAATAGAGCGCCAAAACTTGGTCGACCGCTTCCTTGGTTTTCACCTTGCCGATAAAATGCTCGATTTTACCTTCCTCATCGATCACATATGTGTGGCGATAAATGCCGTCAAATTCACGTCCCATAAACTTCTTTGGACCCCATGCTTCGAATGCTGTGATAATGGACTTTTCTTCGTCTGCAATGAGGTTGTAATTCAATTCCTGTTTGGTCGCAAAGTTGAGCTGACGCTTTACTGAGTCTGCGCTTACCCCTATTACCTCAAATCCTTTCGCCGCCAAATCCGAGTAGTGATCTCTAAAATCACAGGCCTCTACAGTACATCCTGGTGTAGATGCTTTAGGGTAGAAAAAGAGGATGATTTTCTTACCTCTATACTGTTCCGAAGTGATGGTTTCTCCGTTCTGATTTACACCTGAAAATGCGGGAGCTACGCTGCCAATTTCTAAAGCCATGGTCAATAAGTTTTATTTCTCAACAACTCGAAGTTATGTTTGTTTCCTAGGATAGACCACTTGTTCATCATTTTTAGTTTTCCACATGACCAAAGCAGAAAAAATTGACTTCGCCCTCACCACCTTAGAGCATTTATACCCGGAAACCCCGGTGCCGCTGGACCACAAAGACCCCTTCACTTTATTGGTCGCTGTAGTGCTCAGTGCGCAGTGTACGGACGAGCGAGTGAATCAAATCACTCCGAAGCTTTTTGCCGTGGCAGATAACCCCTACGACATGGCAAAGATGACCGTGGAAGAAATTGCCGCGATCATCCGCCCTTGTGGATTGGTTCCGATGAAGAGTAAGGGCATTCACGCTTTCAGCAAGACAATTGTGGAGGAATACGGCGGTGAAGTCCCGGCGAGCTTCGAAGCCTTGGAGGCTATGCCGAGTGTGGGGCACAAAACAGCCAGTGTGGTTATGAGTCAAGCCTTCGGGGTTCCCGCATTTCCGGTGGATACACACATTCATCGCTTGATGTACCGCTGGGGATTTTCCAATGGCAAGAGTGTGGAACAGACTGAGAAAGATGCGAAGCGATTGTTCCCTCGAGAACTTTGGAACAAACTTCACCTGCAAATCATATTCTACGGTCGCGAATATAGTCCGGCACGCGGGTGGGATTTAGAGCAAGACATCATCACTAAGACCGTGGGACGACGCTCTGAGATTTCGAAATGGGAGAAGGAGCAATTGGCCAAAGCGAAAAAGGAATCAAGTAAAAAAAGGTAAGGGCGAATTCTTACTTTTACAGCCTTAAAAAACCCAAAGCACAGATATGGGACGCGCATTTGAATTTAGAAAAGAACGCAAGTTTAAACGTTGGGCAGGGATGGCGAAGACCTTCTCTCGCATCAGCAAAGACATCATCATGGCCGTTAAAGAAGGCGGCGACAACCCAGATTCTAACTACAGACTCCGCATGTTGCTGCAAAATGCCAAGGCAGCCAATATGCCGAAGGACAATGTGGAGCGCGCCATTAAAAAGGCGATGTCGAAAGATCAAAGCGACTATAAAACCATCATTTACGAAGGATACGGCCCGCACGGCATTGCAGTGTTGGTAGAAACGGCAACCGATAATAACACCCGTACGGTGGCAAACGTACGGTCCTACTTCAACAAGTGCGACGGCTCTTTGGGTACCTCAGGCTCAGTGGAATTCATGTTCGAGCACAAGTGCCACGTGAAGATTGCAGCGGGTGAGATCGATTTGGAGGAACTAGAATTCGAACTCATTGATTTCGGCGCAGAAGATGTGTTCAAGGATACCGAAGAGAAGGACGGTGAGGAAACGGAAGTGATTATGGTTTATGGCCAATTCTCTGAGTACGGCAATATCACTAAAGGTTTGGAGGAATTGGGCCACGAGATTATAGAATCTGGGTTTGAATATATCCCGACGACCACGAAGGAAATCAACGAAGAACAGACGAAGGACATCGAAAAACTCATCGAAAAACTCGAGGAGGACGACGATGTGCAGAACGTATATACGACCATGCGTTAAGCACGGTTCGTTCGAATAAAAAAGGCGCCCGATGGGCGCCTTTTTTATACTACTCTTTTCAATTTTCGCAGCGAGCTGCGTTCAATTTGTGATTTTGCATAGTCGAGCGTAATGACCAATTCTTTGTGCTCTGCACCCGGCGCATCAAACATGTGATCGTTCAAGACCGCTTCACAAACGCTGCGCAAACCACGTGCGCCCAGTTTGTATTCCAAAGCAACATCTACAATGTAGTCAAAGACATTTTCATCAAAAGTTAAGGCGATACCGTCCATGTGGAAGAGGTGCTGGTATTGCTTGATAAGCGCATTTTTAGGCAGTGTCAATATCGCTTTCAGCGCATCGCGATCCAACGGTGACATGAAGGTCACAATAGGCATACGCCCAATGAGCTCTGGAATCAAACCGAAGGACTTGAGGTCAGATGGAGTGATATAGCTCAAAAGATCTTCATCATCAATATGGTCACGGACTTCTTTGGAATAGCCGAGGGTGGACGAGTTTAATCGGCCACTAATCTTCTTTTCAATTCCTACGAAAGCGCCACCGGCGATGAACAAGATGTTCTTGGTATTTACCTCAATATATTTCTGATCCGGGTGCTTACGACCTCCTTTCGGCGGCACGTTCACTTTGGAACCTTCCAATAACTTTAATAGCCCCTGCTGTACCCCTTCTCCACTAACGTCGCGAGTGATGGACGGATTATCTCCTTTTCGTGCGATTTTATCGATCTCGTCGATGAAGACGATCCCAACCTCAGCCTTGGTCAAATCATAATCTGCTGCCTGAAGTAAGCGCGTCAAGATGCTTTCCACATCTTCACCAACATACCCCGCCTCCGTCAACACTGTAGCATCGACTATAGTGAAAGGCACATTGAGCATTTTAGCGATGGTTCGCGCCATCAACGTCTTACCCGTTCCTGTATTACCGACTAGAACAATATTGCTTTTGTCAATTTCTGGAGCATCCTTCACCGGAACAGTACCTATGCGCTTGTAGTGGTTGTACACCGCCACGCTCAGCGTGCGTTTGGCCGCTTCTTGCCCGATGATGTACTCATCGAGGTGCGATTTAATTTGCCCTGGCGTGTAATTGAACTCAGGTTTACCAGCCACTTCTAAAGCATTAGACTGTGGTCGCTCGCCTAATTCCGCATGTAGGATGCCGCCTGCTTGACTCACACACTTATCACAGATGTGTGAGTCCATACCGGCAATCATCATATCTACTTCATCTTTGCTTCTTCCGCAAAATGAACAGTGAACTACGGAATTATTATCGCTCATTACTTCGCTTGGTTCTTACCTAGAAGAATTTCATCTACCATACCGTAGGCCTTTGCTTCTTCCGATGTCATCCAGTAGTCGCGATCTGAATCTGCTTCTACCTTATCGAAAGGCTGTCCGCTGTGGTGGGCGATAATGCTGTACAGCTCTTTCTTGAGCTTCAAAATTTCTTGCAAGGTGATCTCCATATCTGAAGCCTGGCCCTGAGCACCGCCCATAGGTTGGTGGATCATGATACGGCTGTGCTTCAAAGCAGAACGTTTTCCTGCGGTTCCTGCACACATCAACACGGCACCCATAGAGGCAGCCATACCTGTACAGATTGTAGCTACATCAGGGTTGACCACTTGCATGGTATCATAAATTCCCAAACCGGCATAAACTGACCCGCCTGGAGAATTGATATAGATCTGAATGTCTTTCTTTGCATCCGCACTTTCCAAGAACAGCAACTGTGCTTGCACGATGTTGGCAACTTGGTCGTTGATGCCGGTGCCCAAGAATATGATACGGTCCATCATCAAACGCGAGAACACGTCCATCTGCGCCACGTTCATTTGGCGCTCTTCGATGATATAGGGCGTCAATGAAGCATCGACATATTGGTCCACATACATGCTTTGAATGCCTGCATGCTTTGTGGCGTATTGCTTGAATTCTTTACCGAAATCCATTCGTTCGTCGTTTTAAGGTGATTGAATTATTTGGCGTTTGCCGTTACCAATTTAATGAAATCATCATAGGTAACTTCCTTCTCTTCGACCTTAAAGTGCTCTTTGTAGTAGGTCAACAGCTTGGCGTTGTACACTTGGTCGTTCAAACGACGTGCTTCCTCCTCGTTTTTCAACGCGTTTTCAGCGATGCCCTTGAGCATCTCGTCGTCCATGACTTGTTGGCCGTATTGTTGGAACTGGGCTTTAACCAAACCAACTGTATGGTCCAGTAATTCGTCTTGACTTACGCTGATTTCGGCCGCTTGAATGACTTTGTTCTCAATCAATTGGTAACGCAATCCCTTTTCAGTCTTTTCCCAATCTGCTTCTACTTCTTCCGCAGTCAATGGCTTTTCACCAGAGGTCTGCATCCATTTTTTCAGGAACGCTACAGGCAGGTCGAATTTTGTTTTATCCAACAGGTATTCTGCAACGTTGTTCATGAAGTACTGGTCCGCCTCATTCGCATACATGCGCTCCGCTTCCTCCTTCATTCGCTCGCGCATTTCCTTTTCAGAGGTTACTTCACCTTCACCATATACCTTGTCGAAGAACTCTTGGTTGAGTTCTGCTGGCTCCATGCGAGTCACATTCGTCAATTTAAATTCAAATGAACCGGTAGAAGCGTCCAACTGTGCATCTGTCACACCCAACAATCCAGCAACGTTGTAGTCCTTGCCAAAAGATTTAGCCGCATCGAATACCACAGTGTTGCCCATACCCATTTTGCAAAGGTCGCCCTGCGCTTTCTTCGTTTTAAGGTTGCTGCCCATGAACTGAGCTTCTTCTTTCACGATTCCGTCGGCAACTACATTCCCGTCCTTATCTACCTCATTTAAAGAGCCGTGGAACATGTCCTCTGCTTCTGCCTTTTCTGGGGTAACCATCTTGCCGTAGCGAGAACGGATATCTTCCATGTAGGTATCCAAGACTTTCTTGTCGGCTACGACTTTGGCACCTTTAACCTTGTTCTTTTTGGTAATGCTCACCTCGAATTCTGGCGAAAGACCGATCTCGAACTGGAATTCGTACGTTCCCGGGGTATCAAAATCAATGGTTTCTTGCTCTACAGGTAGTGGATTGCCCAAGATGTTGAGCTTCTCACTAGTGATGTAGTTGTAGATGCTGTCTTGCAAAATCTTATTAATCTCATCAATGAGCACAGATTTTCCGTACTGCTTCTTAATTAAACCCATAGGCACTTTTCCTGGGCGGAAACCCGGGATGTTTGCGCGCTTGCGGTAGTTCTCCAAAACGCCGTTTACCTTCTCTTGGTAATCTTCTGGAGTAATTTCTAGAGTCACCAAAAGGTTTAGTGCATCTACTTCTTTCTTGCTAATGTTCATTTGTGTCCAATTAAATTTTGCAAAACCCCCTACAAAAAGGGGTCGCAAAGGTACGTAACATTTTGCCTTTAATTGGGATTGCTTTAACGTTAGAACATGCCCTTACTTTTCTTAAAGATTGTACCTTGCCAATATCTATGTTAGCCCTACTTATGCAACGTAAAAACCTCAAGTACCTCATTCCTGTTCTCATAGGAACCATAGTCGTATTAAGCTTTAAACTTCTCGGTCCACAGGAAGAAAAAGAACAAGTGATTTTCTCTTTGATTCGTGATGCACTGACTAACGTTCACTTGCAACCTCGACCAGTAGATGATGAGTTAAGTATAGAGGTTTACGAAAACTACCTTGAGTCTATGGACTACAACAAGTTGTTTTTGACTCAAGAGGACCTCGATACGTTGTATGCTTATCGCTTATTACTCGATGATGCATTGAATGAGAATAATACAGAGTTTTTCGAGCTCAGTTACAAACTGGTATCTGCAGGCATCGAACGTTCGAAAAATATATATACCGAGCTATTAAAAGAGCCTTTTGATTATTCCACCGTAGAATACACCTGGACCGATACGGAGAGTAAATCCTTCGCCACAGACCAAAGCGCTTTGGTTAATGAATGGCGTAAGCACCTGAAATGGCGCATCATAAACCGTATTCACGAGAAGGAACAGGCTCAAGAGGAAGATATCGAGAATGGCGAAAAAGAGGATTTGAAAACATTCGAAGAGTTTGAGCAGGAAGCAAGAGAAAAGGAATTAGAACTACAAAACGAGTGGTATTCAGATCTAATGGACTTCACACGTTTGGAATGGTTCGGCATGTATATGAATGCTTATTGTGAGGCGTTCGACCCACATACCAGTTACCTCGCTCCTCAACAAAACGAAGATTTTGAACTCAGTATGACTGGACAGTTTGAAGGTATTGGTGCACAACTCAAGAAAGAAGGCGACTACATCACCATAGAGCGTATTATCGCTGGCTCTGCGTGCTGGCGACAAGGAGACCTCGAAGCCGGTGATAAAATAATAGCAGTAGCACAAGGTGAAGAAGAACCTGTCGATGTAGTAGGTTACAAAATTAGTGAAGGCATCAAGCTTATTCGAGGAAAAAAAGGCACCGAAGTACGCCTTACTGTGAAGAAAAAGGACGGCTCACGAATGGTTATTCCTATCATTCGCGATGTGGTTGAGCTTGAAAGTACTTTCGCCCGCAGCGTCGTCTTGGATGGAGGTATATATGATCGTAAAAGCGCTGAAAATAAAGGTCGTATAGGTATTAAAACAGGATACATCCGCTTGCCAAAATTCTATGTCGACTTTTACAAAAGCACGAACAGAAATGCCGCTGACGATATAAAAGCAGAAATAGAAAAGCTCAAAGCAGAGGGCGTAGAGGGCATTGTATTCGACTTGCGCAGCAACGGCGGAGGCTCCTTACAAGCTGCTATCGAAATTGCAGGTTTATTTACCGAAAAAGGGCCGATGGTTCAAGTAAAAAACTTTCAAAGCGGAACTCGACAGAAGAGCAATCGAGGAAATAAAATTTACTGGGAAGGACCGTTGGTCATTCTTGTAAATGAATACAGTGCTTCGGCCTCAGAGATTGTATGTGCGGCACTTCAAGACAGGGGGCGTGCCCTCATTGTAGGCCCTTCAAAATCTACCTTCGGAAAAGGTACGGTGCAGAATATGTTCGATTTCGATCGCGCGGTTGGGGGCAACCTCAACAGCTTAAAACCACTGGGCGCCATTAAAATAACCACGGAGAAATTCTACAGAATCAATGGTGGTACTACTCAGCTTCAAGGTGTAATCCCGGGTATTATTCTTCCGGGAGCATATGATGAAATAGCTGTGGGAGAAAAAGAATACGACAATGCGCTGGCAGTAGATCAGGTAGGTCGAGCATCATATACCTTTGATAACAGCTGGAGCGTTCCATTCAGCAGAGCGAAAGAAAGATCTGCCGAACGATTGGCTAACGAGGGTACATACAATGTCTTCAAAGAGTATGCCCTATGGATAGCAAAAGGCAAAGACAATAAACGGATCCCATTAAACTACACAGACTACGTTGCCTTCCAAGATTCCATCTCGGCACAAAGTGATTTGTTTAAGAACATCAACAAGGCACCTGATAGCCTCGGTGTAGTAGCCCTCCCCGACCACCTCACCATGTTTGAAACAGATTCTGCTCAAGCGGACATTTACCAGAAGTGGTATAAGAATTTATCGCGTGACCTCGTATTGCGCGAAGGGGTAAAAGTGGTCAATGATTTGGTCAAATAACATACAAGCCTTCACCCGTCATCCAGGCGCCTGGTTTATCTTAGGCCTTATCTTGTGTGCCATTTTTGCACCGCTGCTCGTATTAGACAGCAGCCCTATGGCCAACAACATGGAGCTAGATCGAGCCATGCTCTCTCCGGGTACTTCAAGTGAGTTCGGTACGCACTGGTTCGGTACTGATAAGTTTGGCCGCGACCATTTTTCTAGAGTCATTTTAGGCAGCCGCATTTCCCTCACTGTTGGTTTGATCGCAGTGAGTATAAGCCTGGTCATTGGCATTCCCATCGGGGCAGCGGCAGGTTATTTTGGCGGTCGCGTGGATCAATTCCTTTCTTGGCTCATGTCCGTACTTTGGTCTATCCCCACCCTTTTGTTGGTCATCGCCCTGACCTTCGTCCTAGGCAAGGGCCTCACTCAAGTATTCATCGCCGTAGGACTGACCATGTGGGTCGAGGTAGCCCGTGTGGTTCGCGGCCAATTCCTAGCTGAAAAACAAAAAGAATATGTAGAGGCGGCCAAGGTCCTTGGCTTCGGAAACGCCCACATCATGTTCAAGGAAATCCTACCCAATACTTGGGGACCACTTTTGGTCATTTGCACGACCAATTTTGCCAGCGCCCTCCTTATCGAAAGTGGCCTCAGCTTCCTTGGCATTGGTGCCCAGCCCCCTATGCCCTCATGGGGTAGCATGATTCGGGATTATTATCCCTACCTCATGACAGGAAAAGCCTATCTGAGCCTCATCCCAGGCGCTTTGATTGCCGCAAGTGTATTAAGTTTAAATAGCCTCAGCGCCGCCTTGAGTAAGGATTAATAGCTCAGGGTAAAAGAGTGTACTTCAGGTACCACCACATTGGCCGCACCCGCAGGCGCATGAACACCCATATAATCCAGGTAATCTTGTCGGTCCCAGTTTTCCGCACCCAAACTGTCCAGGTGCGCCGTAGGCAATTGGTTATCCACTAACCCCACACCCACATTGGCCAAATATTGACACATGCCGATGTAGGCGTATTTCGAAGCATTCTTCACGATGTGGAACATGCTCTCGCCCACAAACACATTCCCGGTCATCACCCCAAAGGTTCCACCAATCAATTCCTCGCCGTCCCAAACCTCAAAGCTGTGGGCACGCCCCTGCTGGTGCATGGCCGCAAAATTCTCCAAGAACATCTCTGAAATCCAGGTACCGGCCTGTCCAGGACGCTGCATAGCGCTGCACCCCTCAAGCACTTTATCAAAAGCTGTATTCACGGAAAAGCGCCAAGCGCCTTTATTGATGTAGGGACGCATACTCTTGGCCACTACCACCGCATCGGTAGGAGTTACGCTGCGCAGGGGTGGCGAGAACCAAAAGACCACCCCATCTTGATCGAACCAAGGAAAAACCCCTGATGGATAGAGGCGTTCGTACATTTCTGGGTACAACTCCCAAGACAGCGCAATCAGCCCTTCTTCATTGGCCGCATCATTAGGGTTTGGAACTTCCCAATCCCCTTGACCGATGAAATATAATGGGCTGTTGACGCTGTTCATTAATAGCTTATTTAGAACGGTAGATCGTCGTCTAGCACATCAGAACCTCCTGACGGTGCTTCGAACGGCTGGCCTTGTGGCGGCAAATCAGATGGGCCAGGACCGGCCCCTTGCACTGCATTCATGCGCCAAGCCTGCAAGGTGGTGTAGTAACGGGTAGTACCTCCTTGTGGCGGAGTCCACTCGCGACCGCGAATGTTGAATTCCACATTCACTTCTTGACCTACTTGGAAGTTGTTCAATACCGAAGTTTTGTCCTGTGTAAATTCAAAGCACAAGGTTTGTGGATATTGCTCTTTGGTTTGAACTACGAATTCGCGTTTTCTGAAACGATCAGAAACCACTTGCTCGTCCATAATCTTTTGGATTCTGGCTTCTATTTGCATGCATTTACCCTCTTAACGGGCCGATTTATCTATTAATAATACTTTCCAAGCTTCGTGCACTTGGTCGTTGTCTAACAATTCTTTTGCCATCTCGTGCAACTGCTCGCGCAACTCAATGCCGTCGGCAAAGTTTTGCAATATACGTCGCACAACAAAGTCATTTTTCATGGTTTCTATTTCGGAATCTGTGGGAAGGACAGTCACCGAACCTAATTGGCCCAAATTATTCCCAGTCAAAATCGTCGAACGGCGAATAACCTCTGGAATCTGATCCACTCCAATACCCACTGGAGGGGGACTCAGCTTAAACAGCGCATCCCCTGAGGCACGGATCCACCAGTGACGACCCATGCGGCCCACCAAATCTATTTCTTCCTGATCTATACCGCCGTCTTCCGCCAATACTCGGTCCACAATGTGAATGCGCTTGATCAAACACATGACCAAATTCCCGGCCCCGCCTTCCTCTCCCAAATGGAGGATGTCGCGAACCTCACATTCCAAACTCACAGGGCTTTCCTTTACGCGCTTGGCCTGCACCACTTCTGAATCCACCGGCGTCAAACCGCTCTTGATAAACTCGTCCACCGAAGAATCGTATTCTGCCGAGCTCAAGTTTACTTGCTGCGCCACATCGTAGCTCACCACGTTCACCACACACTCCTTTTGGACCATACAATTGTGCAGCGTGTCCTTCGTCGTATTGTCTCTCACACGTCTTGCCGGCGAAAAAATCACTACGGGCGGGTTGGAAGAAAAGATATTGAAGAAGCTGTAGGGACTCAAATTATTGTTGCCGTACTCGTCCACCGTACTCACCAAGGCAATAGGTCTAGGGCCTATGGCGCCGAGCAATTTCATGTGGCGTTCTTTGGTAGTTATGTCGTCTGGGTTGAATGTCGCCATGGGACCAATGATTTGTTACAAAGTTAATTTTTACTGGGCCCAATTCTTTTTTCTTGTCAAACTAATTTTCTCTATATATTTGCCCTCCCAATTGCTGCGGATGTGGTGAAATTGGTAGACACGCTAGTTTTAGGCACTAGTGCTCCGGCGTGAAGGTTCGAGTCCTTTCATCCGCACAAGTAAATCCCGACCAGTTTCCTGGTCGGGATTTTTTGTTTCCACACCGAACAAAGCTTGCTTTAGTGAGGGGTGGAAACAAAAAAGCCGAACCATGCGCAGCATGGAGGGATTTACTTGAATGCAACCCCACAGAGGTCCGCCAACCTTTTGCGCAGCAAAAGCTGGCAATCCAATAATAACCCCGAATCAGGACTTCACTCGCTAGTTATCGTAATCAAATTCCTCAACAACTGGATCGAGACCTTCGGGCTTCTCACATAATTGGTCATACATCTCAAACTGTACGAGCATACTCCAAGGAATGAGCACCAAGAAGCCAAGAAATAGGGTTATGAATCCAAGAAACGTAGCTATAATAGTGGTTAAGAACGACACTATGACAATACGTAAAAAGTTGCCCCATGCCCGAGGAAAACTCCATTTCAATGACTCCATGACATCCGCGCCATCCAAAGAAGCTCGATAACTAGAAAACAGGAATCCTATACTAAAGACGATTTGGACTAGAATGATGAAAATCAAAATCCCCAAGCTTCCAGTGATATCATCAATCAGTGCAGAAGGATCTATCGAATTTGGATCCATTTTCCCACTGGCTACCGCCATGAACGAATCTGGCATGAAAAAAGATAATAGCTGACTCAATAAAGTCGTAATTAAAACTACCCCTAATAACTGCTTTTGATTTACGCGAAACGCTGAGAAAAAGTCGCCGAATTCTACTGCCGTTCCACGTTCATCCTCCCGAGCAAAATGAGCCATACCTAAGGTTAAAAAGACTGTACTTCCCGTTAAGAAAACATTTGTGATTAACCCAGATACACGCTCTCCAAATACTTCAAACAGCAAACCCATACCAGCAGCAATAGAAAAGAGGATGATCCAAGCAATGAATATCAATACAGTGTAGGCCGTATACATTCCAGCATTGTTCTTGTAACGTACCCAACCGGCCTGGAGTGCATATATAGGATCAATTTTCTTCATGAGAATGCGGTTTACAGTTCGTAATTTGCGGAAAATTACAACTCAAGTTGAAAGTATACCACTCCCTAGCTGATTTTAATACACTAGACTGTGCCGTGGCCACCACGGGTACTTTTGACGGTGTTCATCTTGGGCACAAGAAGATTTTGGGCCAATTAGTCCAAACCGCCTACAAGGTCGGTGGCGAGAGTGTGCTAATAACCTTTTCCCCACATCCGCGCTTGGTGCTGCAGCCAGATGTAGAGCTCAAATTATTGACGAGTTTGGAGGAAAAAATTGGGCTTCTAGAGCAAACCGGACTCGACCATTTGATTATTCATCCCTTTACCAAAGAATTCTCCCGTACGCCTTCCTTGGAGTTTGTTCGTGAGATTTTGGTGAACCAGATTGGCGTCAAACAATTGGTCATTGGATACGACCACCACTTCGGTCGAAATCGCGAAGGCAGCTTCGACCATTTGAAAGAATTTGGCCCTATATACGGCTTCGAAGTCGAGGAAATCCCAGCACTCGATATTGATGCGGTCAACATCAGCAGTACGAAAATCCGTACAGCATTGACCGAAGGAAATGTTGAACTGGCCGCTACGTATTTAGGCCATCCTTACATCATCGGTGGAGAAGTCATCAAAGGCGACCAGATCGGCCGAACCATTGGCTTTCCTACCGCCAACCTTGATATCAATTTCCAACACAAGCTCATTCCCGCCGACGGAGTATATGCAGGTTATGTCCGCTTGAACGGGGAGCACCACAAAGCCATGGCCAACATAGGCCGTCGCCCCACTGTAGGCAGCACCAGACGTTCGGTGGAAATTCACCTGCTCGATTTTGACGGAGATCTCTACGGACAACACTTACATTTTGCCGTAGGCCATCGCCTGAGAGAAGTGATGAACTTCAACGGCCTCGACGCTTTAAAAACGCAACTTGCTCTCGATAAAGAAGATGCTTTGTCGAAGCTGGCATAAATATTGACATCTTTGTAAGACCTAATTGAAACAACAATGAAAAAAATCGCATTCTTCGTCGCAGCAGCAGCTCTGCTTGCTTCCTGTACAAAATGGGAAAACAAAAGCACTGAGTTCAAGGTAACTGGTGTTTGGACCGGTATTAACCAACAGGTGAATATCCAGGCTCTTCCATTTCTTGATTCTACAAGCACTCAAAGCACAACTTTCATGGAAGCTAACTTTATGGATAATGGTGGTTTGACTATTGACTCTGCGGGTACGCGCATAGATTCACTAGGATGGGCCATTAAAAATGATACGATTCTCGTATTGAAAGGACTCGACCTTGGTATTGAAATCCCCGGGGGAACAGGCGGTGTTGGCTCTTCAGACATGAATTTTGTCATCAAAACTTTGGAGCAAGATGCCTTCACGTTCAGAACGGACACAAATCTTACGGTCACCGTTCCTGGTGTACCTATTCCATTATCGATAGATATCGCACAGATCCAACGTTGGGGCAAATAATCCCGACCGAACATATACGAAAAGCCCGCTGGAAGCGGGCTTTTTTTATGCCAATTTGCGCCAGAGTGCGCTGTTGAGATTTTCAATTTTCTTAGTGTCCAGCGACCAATAATCGCCAAAGCCCAGCCGTGCTTCCACACTTCCTTCTCGTGCCGCAATTTTCGTTCTGGCCGTGCAATGGTAAGAACGGATCCCCGCCGCCCAAAGGTCATCGACCAGTGCTGCACTGACGCCCGAACCGGCCTGGATATGAATCCGACCCGCGGCTTGATCACAAAGATCCTTGAGCGCGGGTAGACCCTCATCCACAGTTGGTGCAAAACCACTGGTCAAGATTCGCTCCACACCAAATTCCACCAACAGCTCCATCGCCGTTTCTGGACGTGCACAGGCATCAAAAGCGCGGTGGAAGGTCATGGCGAGACCGTAATCCTGAGAGAATTGGGACACTAATTCCACAAAATCCGCATCGATATTTCGACCGCCGTCCAAGGCACCGAAAACAATACCCGATGCCCCACAATCGCTGAGAATCTTCAATTCCTCAAGCATCATGTGCTTCTCCAAACGGTTGTAAGTAAAATCCCCTGCCCGAGGCCTAAGCATCACATGCACAGGAAGATCACTGACATCAACCGTCATCTCAATCTGTGCTGCCGACGGCGTCAATCCGCCTTCCGCCAAATTGCTACACAGCTCAATACGGTGCACGCCTAAATCGATGAGCTGTGCCGCGTGGCCCGGCTCTTCGATCGCTATTTCAATTTCAAATTGGTCGGCCATAAATCTGTACTTCGTCCAAGAAGTGCCAAACGGGTTGTCCTGCAGAGGGATGGTTATCCGGCAATTTCTCAGTGTTTGGAATTTTTATATCAATGGTTTTGGTCGCATGCAAAGCCGCATCAGGCACTAAAACCATGGTTTCAATAAAGGTACCTTCCGTTGCTGTTGAACTCTTTCGCTCCCATTCGTACCGGCTGATCTGATCTTCACTTTCGTAAATGTCTGTAATGACCTTTTCTGGAATAAGAATCCAGCTCAATCTGCTCTGAAGAAAATTAATCTTGATCGAGTCGATCTGATAGGGCGTATTGAAATCGAAATGGCCGCTGAAATAATCAGGCCCGAAATACCCTACCCAATTTCCATCTCTATAATTCTCCGATCCCAAAACCCCGTTGGCCAAAGGAATATCCTTCGTGCCCGTATACGGCTCGGTCGATGGACTGGTCAAACAACTGTGCGTCACCAATCCTTCATGCACCGCAAATCCATAATTCAGCACCTTGCCCATTGCATGTCCGTCGCGATTGGGCTGTATCTTCATCTGATGTACCCCACGCTCGGTGAAAGTAGTGGCGCTATCCATGATCATCCCTGTAGGTGCCTCAACAGCCAGTTCCAGATTTGCAAAAGCCGGCTCCGCAGTAACTATAACCTTCAGCTCCTCTTTAAACGAATCATTTTTAGTTGCCAATTTCACCGGAACCTGCTCCACATCATAACTATAACCAAGGGCATCCAACATAGGATAATGATGCTGAAGACGCTCCCAAAACGCATCATAATCGCGCTCCGCAGGGTGAGACCACAAAACTTCCGCCATTGCTATACCGCGCGGCAAGAATCGACGGTCCAACGTTTCTGTATCCGGAATGCGCTCCGACCAAAGATTACATTCGCCTCCTAAAATATGCCCGGCATCTAGAGGGTCCAATTCTGAAGGTATAGGACTGTATGAATACACCTTGGGCACATCAATACTGCTCACAGGATAATCAAAATACGCATGGGAAGTAGGACTCATTATGGCATTATGTCCTTGCTCAACGGCCTCAATACCACCATCAAATCCTCGCCAACTCTGCACCGTCGCATTCGGGCTCAAACCGCCCTCTAAAATTTCATCCCAACCGATAATCTGCTTGCCCTTCGTCGCCAAATAGTTTTCGATCCGAGTATTGAACCAACCCTGCAAAGCCTCCTCATCGTGCAAGCCTTCATCCTTAATGCGATGCTGACATTTTGGGCAATGCTCCCAGCGGTATTTCGGGGCTTCATCACCGCCAATGTGAATGTATTTTGACGGGAAGATCTCACAGACGTAGTCCAGTACATCCTCCATAAAATCAAAGGTCTGCTCATTTCCAGCACAATAGATTTCTTTAAACACACCCCATTCCGTCGCAACTTCCACCGGCTCCCCGGTACAACCCAGTTCAGGATAAGCCGCCAAGGCCGCTTGACTGTGCCCCGGCAATTCAATTTCAGGAATAACCTCGATCCCATATCCTGCCGCATAATTCACCACCTCTTCGAGATCCTCACGGCTGTAGGACCCGCCATAGGCGCTATCCCCATGCATGCGGTACGCCGCCACTTCGGCCAATTTCGGATACTTATCCATCGCAATGCGCCAACCTTGATCCTCCGTCAAATGCCAATGCAGGACATTGAATTTATACAGGGCCATCACATCTAAGTGTCGCTTGACCTCATCCACTGTAAAGAAGTGTCGACACACGTCCATGAGTACGCCACGGTGCCCAAAGACCGGCTCATCCTTGATCTCACCCCAAGGAAGTGCGACCTCTGAACCTAGCATCCCAAGCTGACCTAATGTACTCTGAGCGCGATGATCACCCTCTTTTCCATGGTATACTTTTACTCCGTCCTCGTTGGAAACAATACGGTAAGCTTCGTCTGATAAATTCGGGTCCAATTCAAATACGACAGCATCCAAAGTATTCCACTCGGAACTGTCGAACTGATAGAAGGAGACGGGCGGAATTAACGCATCAACAGAGGCCCAATCTCGACAATCCTGAGCATCACCAAAAGTGTCCGTTTTCGTTGACACCATCGCCACAATCAAGGCTATTACAATGTTACCAATAGCTATACGCCACCAACGGCGCTGAATATCTCTCTTTTTTACCCCCATGTTTTCATGTATTTGGCATCCACCATTTCGTTGCGGTCTTTGCTGCGCAATGCATAATTAAATCCATTGTAGACACTGTATCCACCGTATTCGCCTTGCATGTTCATCGCTAGGAATCCCACTTGCATCCCGTTAACACCGGGATGTTTTTTTAGAATCCTTTGCACAATCTCATAGCAAGCTTCCTCCGGCGAAGCCCCGCGACGCATGGATTCTACGACGGATGCGCATCCCGCTGTTCGAATCATCGCTTCACCTACACCAGTAGCAGTGGCGCCGCCGACATCTCCGTCAATAAACAACCCTGCGCCAATGATGGGACTATCGCCTACGCGACCTCTGATCTTGTAGGCCATACCCGAAGTAGTACACGCGCCTGCCATTCTTCCGCTCGCGTCTAAGGCCAGCATGCCAATGGTATCGTGATTTTCGACGTTGACGCCGGTTTTGTATTCTGATTTTATGAGCCAATTCTCATAGTCCTTTTGCACCTCAGGAATGGGCACCTCAAAATCTACTTTCGAGAAACCGTTTTCTAACGCCCATTTTTGAGCACCCTCGCCCACCAACATCACGTGTGGCGTCTTGTCCATTATGGCACGGGCAACATCGATGGGGTGCTGAATATCTTCCAAGAAGGCCACCGAACCACAGCGGCTGTCATGGTCCATGATGCATGCATCCAGGGTCACATGACCGTCGCGGTCTGGACGACCCGCGAGCCCGACACTGCGGTTGTTCATGTCGCTTTCCGTAACTGCTACGCCTTTTTGAACGGCATCCAAGGCAGTACCCCCGTTTTCAAGAACAGACCATGCGCCTGCATTGGCTTCCATGCCGTGAATCCATGTACTTATAACCAAAGGATGGTCCTTGAGTGGAGCTGGCGGTTGAACGGTTTGTGCGGAGGTTGATAGTGGTTTAATAGCGAGGCCCGCACCAGCCAAGCCGAGATTTTTCAGAAATCTTCTTCTGGACATGCTTCTGTGTTTCCTTAAACTTACGCATTATTCTTAATTTGGGGACATGCGTAAACTGACCCAAATGCTCGCCCTTTTGATTGGGCTTCAAATTTCTGCTCAAGATGCCGAGTGGACTTCTGTAAAAGACATCAATCCATTCATCGGAACTGGCGGCCACGGCCACACTCACCCAAGTGCACAGGCACCTTTTGGGATGATCCAATTAGGCCCGAATACCCGCTACGACGGGTGGGACGGCTGCAGTGGCTACCACTACACGGACAGCGCTATGTACGGCTTCACCTGCACCCACCTCAGCGGCACGGGAGTAAGCGATTATGGCGACCTGCTGATGCTGCCCTATTCGTCTCCGACCAAAGAAGTGGATCATATTAAGTTCTTCAAAGAGGACGAACATGCTCAGGCAGGATACTATGCTTGTATACTTGACGACGGAACACGTATTGAAGCGACCGCCGGGGATAGGATAGGAAAGTTACGCTTGCACTACCCTCCAAACAGCTCACCGGGAATCATGGTCGATTTGAATTTTCGAGACCGTGTATTGAAACAAGATTTCAGCGCGCTCGGTGATGGCAAATTTGAGGGACGTCGAATTTCAGAAGGTTGGGCCCGAGAGCAGCATTTTTACTTTGGCTTCGAAGTCTCCCCTGCGCCAGATTCTGTATGGAAACTATCGCCCGGGGTTTATTGGTTAGCCTTACCCGATGGCACTGTAAAAGCCGAAGTGAGTATCGGCATGAGCGGAACCTCTGAGGAAGGTGCTTGGAAGAATTACCATGGCGAGAGCGCTGAACGCGATTTTGAGGAGATTTTTGCGGAAACGCAAGGGAAATGGGTGGAGGAATTGGCCAAAAGCAAAGTAAAAAGCGCCTTGCCTGATCAGCGCGCCATTTATGCGACAGCCCTCTACCACGCCTATTCTGTACCAAACTTATGGAGTGATGTGGACGGCAGCTACCGCGGGCAGGACAATGTGATTTACCGCGATACCGTGAACCGCCACTACACCGTATTCAGCCTCTGGGATACCTATAGAACGGCGCACCCTTTATACACCATTACCCAACCCGAGCGTACGCAGGAGTTTATCTACGGCATGCTCGACATGTACAAGCAGCGCGGGCGTTTGCCTATATGGGAATTGGCCGGAAATGAGACCGATTGTATGATCGGCTACCACAGCGTGAGTGTGCTCGCCGATGCTATCGCCAAAGGCTATCACACCGATACTGCCTTGACTCTTGAGGCCATGCGTGCCACAGCTGAGATGGATGTTTTTGGTTTAGGCGCCTATCAAGAATCTGGATTTTTGAGCATTGAAGACGAAAGTGAATCGGTCAGTAAAACATTGGAATACGCTTATGACGATGCTTGTATTGCATGGACGGCTCAGCGCTTTGAGGATTGGAACACCTACATGGCCTACAACCAACGATCCTCTGCCTACCGGTCGTTGATTGATCCGGAGAGTGGGTACGTTCGGCCCCGAACCAATGGTGATTTTTACAGCCCATACAATCCGCGTGAGGTCAACAACCATTTTACCGAGGCCAATGCATTCCAGTACAGCTTTTCCCCAGTTCACGATATTGAGGGATGGATGGAAGTATTGACCAATTTTCGTGGCGCTCGAGAAAATTGGAACAACCTGCCCCGTAAGAAGCAAAAACTCTTGGTGAAATCACGTCACGATGTCCTTGAAGACCTCCTCGATGGACTCTTTTATGCCAGCTCACACACCACAGGACGCGACCAAGCAGATATCACTGGGCTTATAGGCCAATACGCGCACGGGAACGAACCTTCGCACCACATCGCCTACCTCTACAACGCTACCAATAATCCACGCCGGACCAGCTATTGGGTGCACCGCATCTTGGGTTCACAATACCAGAATGCACCAGATGGCCTGAGCGGAAATGAGGATTGCGGACAGATGAGTGCATGGTATGTAATGGCCTCGATGGGTATGTATCCGTTAGTACCAGGCAAGCCCGATTATCAAATTTCAACACCATGGTGGGATGCCATTCATTTGGAGTTGCCCAATGGGAAAGAATTGGACATCACCGTAGAAGATGTAGGCACCTATATCATGGATTACGATCGTGGGGATAGCACACAGATTCCATATCAGAAGCGCTATTTCACACACGACGAACTCCTTGAAGGCGGCCACTGGAAGGTAAAACGCGGCGACGAACCATCAGATTGGGGCAAGGTGTATCGCTATGCCACCAAGATGAAAAACCCTACTCCGCCAGCGCCTATCGTACGCGTACCCAGAACGTTTACAGGCTCCGCCCAAGTTGAAATCATCCCAACTGGACAGTACAATTTATGGCAGTACGATCGCTACGAAAACGTGAAATGGAAGAAGGACCGCAAAGGCCGTGTGCGCATTGGAACGGCGTATGACGATGGTTTTGTAACCGCCATTACTCCGCATTTCGGTTATGGCAATCACGTCGCAAAGGCCGTATTCAGCAAGCGCGATGATAATCTAAAAGCTACCTGGGTGGCAGGACACGCTTCACCTCAGTACACGGCTGGAGGGCCAGAAGCTATGGTCGATGGAATCACTGGAGATACGGATTGGCGCAAGGGGCATTGGGTCGGTGTGCAAGGACACGATGCAACGCTTGAAATCACGTTGAAAAAGTCGAAACAAGTGCAAACCGTCCATGTAGGCATTCTAAAAGACATTCGTGCTTGGATCGCTTCGCCGCAAAAAGTGGAAGTCCAAGTATTGTATGAAGGCGACGATCAGTGGCATTTCTTCGGCGCCATGGAAATGGACAATCCTTTAGGACAAGAAGAAGCCGTCCGTCACGACGTAGTCTTGAGCAATCCTAGAACTGATTTAGTAAAGGCCATTCGCATTACGTATACCAATGCCGGTCGACTCCAAGATTGGCATCCGGGCGCTGGGCATCAAAGCTATTTCTTTACGGATGAAGTGAAGTTGGAATAACTATTTCAGCGCTTCCGGAATCTCACATACCGGAATTGGTAGCATTTTGTGCTTATTCGCGGTATTGAATCGCAAGTAAATCTGCATCACTTCACTTTGGCGGCCCGAGAAATCTGAAGCCGACTTGCCGGCCTCGTGTTGTGCCATTGCCCATTCTAACTCTGGATACGTGGCACCTAGTTGGTCTTCGTCTGTGCGGTCGTCGCCCCATAAGCCGTCGGTAGGTTTGGCGTCCAAGATGCTATCGACTACGCCCAAATGGCGGGCTAAAGCAAACACTTCAGTTTTCACCAAATCTGCAATGGGACTGAGATCTACTCCACCATCGCCGTATTTCGTGTAGAAGCCTACTCCAAAATCTTCCACTTTATTTCCAGTTCCAGCGACCAGAAGGCCATTCGCTTGGCCATGGTAATAGAGGGCAGACATGCGCAGGCGTGCACGGGAGTTGGCCAGTGATAGTTCATGATCCGCACCTCCCGGTTGCATAGCAGCAACAAAGTGGTCATAGACCGGTGTTAGATCCACCTGAAGGTAGCGCGTGTTTGTGAAGTTAGCGGAAAGCCAAGCCTGGTGTTCTTGGCCACGCGAAGCTTGGTCAGGATGTTGGTGGATAGGCATTTCCAAGGTGAGTACTTCAAGGCCGGTGAGGGCACAAAGTGTCGAAGTGAGTGCAGAATCTATTCCACCACTAACGCCTACAACAAAACCATTCACGCCAGCGTTCTTTGCATAGCTTTTCAACCAATTCGTAATATGATCTGCTGTTTCCTGTAATTTCATTGCTTTCCCCTTAATTTTGACCCGATGAAAGGCAAATACCAAATATACCTCTTCGCTGCTGCGCTGATCGTGGCAATTAGCTTCTTTATTCAACGAAGTTTTTGGGGCTCCAGTTCATTGTATTTGGTAGATTCTGAATTGAGTATTGATTGGGAAGTACGTCATTTTGATGAAGCATTATTTGGAGCAGATTCTCTAGACATGAAGCATTTATCCGCCGACTTTAACCCCTTCATTCAATCAAACCCTATTCCAAATTTTTGGAAACAAGAGCGCGACAACCAAACCTTACGTGATCATTACACCAACGTCCAAAACTTAATGGATAAAAAGGTAATCACAAGGGATTTAAATGCCATCAGCGCGCGAGCAAAAGAACTTATAGGTATTCCCATGCCTGATATTCTTTATTTCTACATCAGCGGTATTGATCTAGAAAATCCATGCTTATACTTTCCGAGTACTTCCGAAGGAGAACTAAGTTATGCCTTTATAGGATTAGACAATTTTTTAGGAATGGGGTACCCCGGGTATGCTCATTTGCCAGCCTACCAACGCGCTTTACTTCGCCAAAGCCAAATTCCAGTAGCGTACTCTCACGCCATTTTATCCACGGTGGGAATAGAGAATTTCAATGATCCCACCTTACTAGGTCAAATGATCTACCATGGAAAGATGGCTATTGCAACCGAGGCCATGACAGGCTACGAAATCGAAACTTCTGAAATACTCGGTTATAGCCCAGAGGAATGGGCTTTTCTCGAAGCGAACGAAGCCAATATTTGGGAAGTGTTTGTCCGGGACCAATTACTTTTTTCCACCGACATGATGATACGTCAACGCTTGAGCGAACCGGCACCTTTCTCAAAAATGGGTACTGCTTTGGATGCTGAAATTCCTGGTCGTGTAGCTCGTTATATCGGCTATAAATTGGTCCAATCCTATGCAGAGAATCACCGCGATCTCTCTCTTCAATCTTTGATACGAATCCGCGACGCTCAGAAATTCTTGCGCGACGCTCAATACAAACCGTAATGGCTGTACATAAAGAAAGTGAAATTAAAATCACAGTCGGGCTTGACGAAAACAAAATTCCGGAAACCATTACTTGGGACGCCACTGATGGTGGGGTGACCAACGAACAAGCAAAGGCGTTGATGATGGGCGTTTGGGACGATAAAAATTCTGAATGTTTGCGCATTGATCTATGGACCAAAGACATGCTCATGGACGACATGAAACGCATGTACCACCAAACCTTTATTTCTATGGCCGATGGATACGAGCGTGCCACGGAGGATACGGCTTTGGCCGCAGATATGCGTGACTTCGCCCGCTACTTCGGAGAGAAGACCGGTCTTATTGCTCCGGAAAAATAATTGCTATTTCGTGTACATCTGTGGGCTGATGCTCGCGTTGAGTTCATCGATGTACCTCAACACTTCTTCGCGACCCGATTTTCCTTCGGCCGAGGTCATGAATACTGGCGGCAGGGCTTCCCATTGCATTAGCAATTTCTTCTTGTAACGCGTAATCTGTTTCATGAACGCAGAAGAGCCGAGCTTGTCGATTTTGGTGAAGACTATGGAGAAGGGAATACCTTCCATACCACACCACTCCATGAATTCCAGGTCGATCTTTTGTGGATCGTGGCGACTGTCCACCAACACAAACGTATTAATGAGGTTCTCACGGTTCTTGATGTAGTTCGTAATCATCTTTTGAAATTCTGCACGCTTGGTCTTGGAGGTTTTCGCATAGCCATAGCCCGGCAAGTCGACCAAGTACCATTGATCATTGATTTCAAAGTGGTTGATGAGCTGGGTTTTCCCGGGGCGACCTGAGGTCTTTGCCAAGTCCTTGCGTTGTACCAACATATTGATCAAAGAGCTCTTCCCAACATTCGATCTACCGATGAAGGCAAATTCATTTTTGATGGGGTCCGGGCATTCGCTAATGCGCGCGGAGGATTTCATGAATTCGGCAGTGTTAATCTTCATCTGTTCTAGTATTGGCGCAAAGTTAGGCCATTTTCTTGGGCCAATTGGACCAAGAGCTATTCACAATCTTATTCACATCGTATTTTCACTCTTTCCCACTTCTTCCCACCGCTCTAAATAAGGCCTAGGCCAATTTTAGATAAAATAGGTGGCAAAAGTTATCCACAATGTGTACGTTTGTGGGAAATCGTGGGATGATAATTCTACTTTTGTAAGAGAGCAGTCTATACACATGTTAAATCTGATCGGAGTACACGAATGCAAGATGGATGCGAAGGGTCGCATCAGCCTCCCGGCAGCGCTGAAAAAGCAGCTAGCGCCGGCGATGGACGACGCTTTCGTGTTGAAGAGAAGTGTGTTTAGCCAGTGTTTGGAATTGTATCCAATGCAAGAGTGGAATGGGGTCATGAACAAGGTCAACACCTTGAATCGCTTCGTAAAGAAGCACAACGATTTCATTCGACTGTTCACCGCAGGAGTAAAGCTTGTTGAGCTCGACGGCGCCACCCGCATAGGGATCAGCCCCGACCTTAAAGCCTTTGCCAACCTCAGCCGCGATGTCGTACTCAGTGCGCACAACGGAATTGTAGAGATTTGGGATAAGGAAGCGTATGAAAATGCTGTGAACATGGATAGCGATGACTTTGGATTGCTCGCCGAAGAAGTAATGGGCGGAATAAATCCAAGTCAGAATGAGCTACCATGATCCAGTTCTCTTAGCAGAATGTCTTGAGGGCCTCAACATAGATCCAACTGGGTCGTACGTTGACGTGACCTTTGGCGGCGGCGGTCATAGCAAGGCCATCTTGGACCAGCTCACGACCGGCAAGCTCTACGCCTTTGATCAAGATCCCGATGCCAAGCACAACCTGCCGCAGCATCCAAACTTGGTTTTTATCGCCGCGAACTTCCGCTACATCAAAAACCACCTTCGCCTGCACGGGGCCAAACAAATGGACGGGATATTGGCAGACCTAGGCGTCAGCTCTCATCAGTTCGATGAAGGCGAGCGCGGATTCTCCATCAGATTTGACGGCCCACTGGACATGCGTATGAATCCCAACACTGGGATTTCCGCTGCCGACATATTGACCACCTACGAAGAGCAAGCCTTGTACGACCTCTTCCGTAAACACACGGACCTCAGAAGTTTGCGCCCGCTCGTTAACGCCATCTTGATGTCAAGAGCGACCGCTCCTTTGACCACAACCACAGAGCTCAGAGAATTGGTCGAACCCCTCGCCCCAAAAGGCCAGTGGCACAAATACCTCGCCCAGGTATTCCAAGGCCTTCGCATGGAGGTCAACCAAGAGCTCGAGGTATTAGAGGAAATGCTCTACGGCGCCACCGACGTGCTCAAGCCCGGCGGCCGCCTAGTCATCATGAGCTACCACAGCTTGGAGGACCGCATGGTCAAAAACTTCATCCGAGAAGGCAAGGCCGAAGGACAAACTGAAAGTGATTTCTACGGGGTCAAACACGTCCCGTATAAAGCCATCACCCGCAAGCCCATCATGGCCACCGCGGAGGAAAATGCAAGAAACCCTCGAGCAACCAGCGCCAAGCTGCGTATTGCAGAACGACTCGAAGTAACCTGGAGCAAAGATGTCTAAAGTGAGTAACGCCATAGCAGGATTGAAAGCCCGCCTCACCCTCGGGGACGAGGGCCTCATGCGCATGCTGCCCTTTGCCGCTTGGTTGAGCTTTTTAGCTCTCATTTCCATATACACATCTCACAGAGCTGATCAAAAAGTTCATGAAATAGACAACCTCAGTAAAACGCGCCAAACGCTAGAGGCAGAACATACAGAAACGCGAGAAAAACTAACCAAGCTTTCTTTGGAAAGCCGAGTGATTGAAAAAGCACAAGCACTTGGATTACAAAGCCCCGAAGAGCGCCCGGATAAAATCGTAATCATAGAATGAGTACGGAATTAAAACATATCAAGGGTAAAATCACCTGGATTAGCGCAGTAATCTACCTTCTATTTGTTGTGATTGCCGGACGATTGTTCTATGTCTCGCTAGTTATTGGTCCGGATTTACGTGAAATCAGTCAAAAACGATTAATCGAACGACGTGAAATAACTGCAAAACGAGGCGATATCATTAGCAGCGACGGTAAAACACTAGCCACAACCAAGCCCGTTTACACAGTTCATTTTGATGCTGTAACAGTCGAAGAGAGTGTCTTTCAGGAAGAAATAGGTGCTTTATCTACACAACTCACCACTATAAATCCGAAAAAAACTGCCAAAGAATGGGAGAGGTATTTACGCCAGAAACGAACACAAAGAAATAGCTATGTCCTGCTCGCCAAAGATTTGAATTTTAGCGAGCTAATGAGAATGAAACAATTTCCCATTCTCAAGCGCGGCACATATCAAGGTGGTTTAATAGTCGATGTAGATCAGACCCGCATTCAAATGGCTACTGATATTACCCTACGCACAATTGGTTACGACACCGAAGCAGCGAGTGCAGGATTGGAAGGTTTTTTTAGCGCCTATTTACAAGGGAAGCCAGGCAATAGACTCATGCAAAAAATAGTTGGGGATGACTGGAAACCATTGGATGATCCCGAAGCAATCGAACCCGTTGACGGCTTCGACATAGTAACAACAATTGACACTCGAATCCAAGATGTTGCTCAACAAAGCCTTTTAAACAGCCTAATAAAATTTGAAGCTGATCATGGCTGTGCTGTGGTGATGGAGGTCGAAACAGGAAGAATTGTTGCCATGGCCAATCTAGGAAGAAACCCATCAGATAGTACCTACTCTGAGTTACGGAACTATGCCGTATGGGAACGTACAGAGCCAGGATCCACAATGAAATTAATGAGCGCCATGGCGCTCTTAGAAACTGGCAAGGCCGATACTAATACAAAGGTTGATACCAGAAACGGAATTCTTTCGGTCCACGGCGAAGAGGTAAGAGATTCAAAAATAGGAGGATACGGTATTATAAATCTCCAGACCGCTTTCGAGAAAAGTTCAAATACCGGAATTGTACAACTAATGTTACAATCGTTCGAGGACAATCCCGATGAGTTTATAGATTTCTTATATCGCAGAAAGTTTGACCAAATCACTGGAGTTCAAATAAAAGGGGAAACACCTCCTATCATCCCAAAGCCAAACAAGGGTAAGTGGTCTAGATTATCCCTTCCTTGGATGTCTTATGGCTATGGAGTCGAGTTCACGCCATTACAGCTACTTACGATATACAATGCTGTCGCCAATGACGGAAACATGATGAAGCCTCAGGTAGTGCAAACCATTAAAGATCATGGACGCATTATTGAATCATTTGAGCCCGAAATCATTAAAAGTGGAATATGCAGCCCGCAAACCATTTCCAAACTTCAAAACATGCTAGAAGGTGCGGTTCGAAGGGGCACGGGAAAAAAACGGTTATATGACCCAAAAGTTAGCATAGCTGGAAAAACGGGTACTTGTCAGTTAAATTATTGGGCTAAAGGAAAGGAGTACCAAAGCTCTTTCGCTGGTTATTTCCCAGCGCAAAATCCAAAATACAGCTGCATCGTCGTCATAAGCAAACCAAATTATCACATTGGATATTTTGGCAGTGATGTAGCAGGACCTGTATTTAAGGCTATCGCCGATGAAGTTTATTATCAGCTTCCCCGTAGCCCAAAAATTGTAAAGCAAGATCAGCTCGCCATTGCAGTCAATCCAAAGCGTGAATTAAACGCGCTACACGAAGCTATCGACAACAATCTAGTACCCAATCTTGTTGGCCTCGACCTGCGCGATGCTTTTGAGGTCTTGGAAGCCAGTGGCTTAACAGTCAACACAAATGGCCACGGCAAAGTAGTGAAGCAGGCACCTGCCCTTGGCACTGCACTCAATCAATGTTCCACAGTAACCCTTTGGCTGCAATGAAACTACTCAAAGACTTATTGTACGGCGTACGTATCAAGGACATCGTTGGCAACACCCAAATCGCCATAGAATCCGTTTGTTATGACAGTAGAAAATCGGCTAAAAACGCCTTGTTCGTCGCCATCCCTGGCACCCAAGTCGACGGTCATGAATACATCGAGACGGCCCTCGACGGGGGAGCGATTGCGGTAGTTTGCGAACATATCCCCAACCGCACGCGAGAGGGGATCCACTACATCCAAACCAATGATAGCGCCTTTGCGCTTAGCGCCATTGCAGCCAACTGGTTCGACAACCCTAGCGAACAACTCAAAGTCGTGGGTGTAACCGGAACCAATGGCAAAACAACAGTGGCTACCCTATTGCACACCTTACTCTCCGAACTCGAAGGCGAAAAGTGCGGCTTGCTCAGCACTATAAACGTTAAAATGGGGCGCGAGACCGTTCCAGCCACCCACACCACGCCAGATGCATTGGCCATCCAAGGCCACATGCGCGCCATGGTCGATGCGGGCGTGAAATACTGCTTCATGGAAGTAAGCTCCCACGCCTTGGTGCAACACCGTGCCGCCCATGTAGACTTTGATATTGCCGTATTCACCAACATCACCCGCGATCATTTAGATTACCACGGAGACATGAACGGCTACATCGCCGCCAAGAAAATCCTCTTTGACGGATTAAAATCTTCTGCTGTGGCCATCTTCAACGATGATGTGAAACACGGGGAAACGATGGTGCAAGACACCAAAGCCCGAGTACGCAGCTACGCATTGAAGCACCCTGCAGATTATAAGGTGAAAATCATGGAGCGCCAATTCGACGGCACCCTCCTACACATCAACGACCAGGAATGTTGGACCCGAATCATGGGTGATTTCAACGCCTACAACCTCTGTGCGATTTATGCCGTCGGCATAGAATTGGGCAAAGATCCATTGCAACTCCTCACCGCCATGAGCATGCTCAAGCCGGTAGAGGGTAGATTCCAAACCATTCAAGGTAAAGGTATCACTACCATCGTCGACTATGCGCACACCCCAGATGCCTTGGAAAACGTTCTAATCACCATCGACAAACTCAAAGGAGGCGGTGATGTCATCACGGTTGTAGGCTGTGGCGGAAACCGAGACAAAGGAAAGCGCCCGCAAATGGCTCAAATCGCCTCGAGCAAGAGCAACAAAGCAGTATTCACGAGCGACAACCCCCGCAAAGAGGAGCCGCAAGACATCCTCGACGATATGATGGCCGGGGTTACTGCAGACCTCAAATCCAAAGTTTTAGTCATCCCCGACCGTGAGCAAGCCATAAAGAGCGCCTTAATGCTAGCGAAGGAGGGCGATGTCGTCCTAATCGCCGGGAAAGGCCATGAAAAATACCAAGAAGTACATGGCCAGCGCCATCACTTCGACGATGTAGAACAAGTCAATCTCTTTTTAAACGCATAACCATGTTGTACTACCTATTTGAATATTTGGACAGTGCTTATGATATCCCAGGAGCAGGTGTATTCCAATACATCACCTTCCGCGCAGCCATGGCCATCATCACGTCCTTGATCATATCCATGCTTTTTGGGAAGCGTTTGATTGATAGGCTACGCCGCCTTCAAATAGGCGAAACCGTACGGGAACTCGGCCTCGAAGGGCAAAATCAAAAAGCCGGCACCCCAACCATGGGCGGGATCATTATCCTTTTAGCCATCGTACTACCGACGGTACTCTGGGCAAAATTGGACAATGTCTACATCATCCTAATGCTTGTTTCCACACTTTGGATGGGGGCTATTGGATTCTTGGACGATTATATCAAGGTCTTCAAAAAAGACAAGAAAGGATTGCGCGGCATCTTCAAGGTCATCGGCCAGATTGGCCTTGGAGTAATCGTGGGCAGCACCCTCTATTTCCACCCGGACGTGACCATCAAAGAAAAAGCGCCGACCGTACAAGTGGAAGCTTGGGAACCTGCGCCGGAAAGCCCGTCTTACAACGATCCGGTCAAGAGTACCAAAACCACATTGCCGTTCTTAAAGGACAATGAGTTTGATTACGAGATCTTCACCCGTTGGATGGGGGAATCTGGGGCGAATTGGACCTGGCTCATTTACATTCTTGCTGTGATTTTCATCATCACCGCCGTATCTAATGGCGCCAACCTCACCGACGGATTGGACGGCCTCGCCACCGGAACCTCCGCCATCGCTGGGGTTGCCCTGCTCGTACTCGCCTATGTGAGCGGTTCTATCGTCTTCTCGAATTACCTCAATATCATGTACATCCCAAATACCGGTGAACTCGTGATATTCACCGCCGCCTTCATCGGGGCAGCCATCGGTTTCTTGTGGTACAATAGCTTCCCAGCCCAAGTATTTATGGGAGATACCGGCTCACTGGCCATCGGTGCCATCATCGCGGTGCTGGCCCTTGCCGTGCGTAAAGAGTTCCTGCTCCCCATCATCGCTGGGGTTTTCCTCGCCGAGAATGTCAGCGTCATCCTCCAAGTGAGCTACTTCAAATACACTAAAAAGAAATACGGTGAAGGCCGACGCATCTTCTTGATGAGCCCCCTCCACCACCATTACCAAAAGAAGGGCTACCCCGAAACCAAAATCGTGACCAGATTCTGGATCGTAGGCATCATGCTCGCCGTCTTTGCCATCGCCACCCTCAAACTTCGATAAGACTTGAACCACACCTACGGACATATTGCCATTCTTGGAGCCGGCGAAAGCGGCATGGGCGCAGCGCAACTAGCCGCCCGTGTGGGCGTGCGCGCTTTCCTAAGCGAGTACAGCAGTCTGAGTGCTTCCGACAAAGCACTGCTTGAACAGTGGGGCGTGGAATACGAGGAAGGCGGCCATACCCTGGAGCGCATCCTAGCCGCCGACGGCGTGATCAAGAGTCCCGGAATCAAGCACACTACCCCTGTCGTGCAGGCCGTGAAGACCGCCGGAGTGCCGTTGATGGGAGAAGTCGACTGGGCAACGCTGTACACGGAGGCATCCATTGTTGCCGTGACCGGAAGCAATGGCAAAACCACCACAGCCACTCTCTGCCACCACATCATCAGTGGCGAGAAGGATTGCGTTTTGGCGGGGAATATCGGCTTGAGTTTGGGTCGCGCTTTGGCGGACCGCATGGAGGCCAATGCCGGAGATCCTGACGTGATCGTATTAGAGGTGAGCAGTTTCCAATTAGACGATGCACGCCACCTCTCCCCAACCATTGGCATCCTCACCAACATTACCCCGGACCACCTGGACCGCTACAATTACAGCATAGATAAATACGCTGCAAGCAAGTTGCAGATGCTCGAATACACCAAAAAAGAGGGCTTCTTCCTCTTCTGCGATGACGACCCCATCACCATGGTTCACCTAGCGGCGCACCTGGAAGATGCGACACTCCCGAACATCATCGCCTTCGGTATTCAAGAACACGGAAGCGAATTCCGCAAAGCAATAGGATTGAACAACACCATAGAAATAACTATAAACAACGAAGCAATGACAATTGAAGAATTGGCCCTACAGGGCAAGCACAACATGTACAACAGTATGGCTGCAGGACTAGGCAGCACTTTGATGAACATCCGCAAGGAAACTATCCGTACGAAACTGGCTTCTTTCGATGCCCTTGAGCACCGATTAGAGAATGTACTCAACATCAGTGGTGTGGAGTATATCAATGATAGCAAAGCCACCAATGTGAACGCTACATACTATGCCTTAGAGTGTCAAATGAAGCCAGTTGTATGGATACTAGGCGGAGTCGATAAAGGCAATGATTACAATGAATTAATCCCGCTTGTAAAAAATAAGGTAAAAGCAATTGTAGCCTTAGGAGTAGACAATAGTAAAATCCTTGATGCCTTTCAAGGAATAGTGGAAATTGTGGATACTGACTCAATGGAGAAGGCCGTAAGAAAAGCCTCTCGTTTAGCAGAAAAAGGTGATGTCGTGTTGTTAAGCCCATGCTCCGCATCTTTTGATCTTTTTGAGAACTATGAAGACCGAGGGCGTCAGTTTAAAAACGCCATACGTAACCTATAATTTTCGCCCTTTGAGTGTAGTACAAAAATACTTGAAAGGAGACCGTTATCTCTGGGCATTAATCCTATTGCTAATGGTCATCAGTTTCTTGCCTGTATACAGTGCGAGTAGTTCACTTGCCTATAAGTTTGGCGGTGGAAATACATTCAAGTATTTGACAAAACACCTTATTCATTTGGTGCTCGGCGGTGTTCTTATGTATGCTGTCCACCGCTTGAATTTCAGAATTATAGGAAAGCTGTCCTTGGCTATTTTACCTATCGCCATACTTATGCTCATCGTGACATTAGCCCAAGGAGATGAGATGGGCGGTGCAAATGCATCAAGATGGGTGCGAATACCGTTTCTAGGGTTTAGTTTCCAAACATCAGCCTTTGCTTCGTTGGCATTGCTAGTTTGGCTTGCTAGATGGTTTGCTAAACCTCGAGACCTGGTCCCATTTAAAAGTTTGTACTGGCCACTGGGCGCTATCATATTAACGCTTGTTTTTATTCTGCCCGCTGATTTTTCAACCACGGCCATCATCTTTATAATGACTTTTATATTAATGTTTGTTGCAGGTGTTCCGCTAAAGCACCTTGGTAAAATCATCGGTATAGCAATAGCTGGTTTAGGTTTATTTATACTCATAATAATGGCCTTCCCTAACATCTCAAATAGACTTAGTACCTGGAAAGCGCGTATTGTCAACTTTACAAGCAGTGATGTTTCTGATGATGCTTCTTATCAGACAGACTTAGCAAAAATGGCCATTGCGGAAGGGTATATTTTCGGAAAAGGCCCAGGCAAAAGCGTTCAAAAAAACTTTTTGCCACAAAGCAATAGTGATTTTGTATTTGCCATAATCACTGAAGAATATGGCTTATTTGGCTCGAGCTTAGTCATACTGTTGTATGCGGGTATATTCAGAAGAATGGTTAGAATCGCTCGGAAAGCTCATACCAAGTTTGGTACCCTCTTAGTTTTAGCTGCCGGATCAGGAATGATTTTGCAAACTCTGGTAAACATGAGCGTAGCTTCAGACGCTATCCCAGTGACCGGACAAACCCTACCTTTTTTAAGTGCTGGTGGATCCTCCATCTGGATGACATGTATTGCTCTTGGTATCATCCTCAGTGTAAGTCATACTGATGTTGAAAAAATCATCGGAGACAACGCACAAGAGTTGGAAGAAAACGAACTAGAAACGCCCTTTTAATTATGAATAAAACTTTCATCATAAGTGGCGGTGGCACTGGAGGCCACATATTTCCAGCACTGAGTATTGCATGGGAATTACAACAGCGTTATCCTGATTCAAAAATTCAATTCATCGGTGCAAAGGGTAAAATGGAAATGGACCGCGTTCCTAAAGCTGGTTTTGATATTATCGGTGTCCCTATTGGCGGTATAAACAGGCAACAACCCTGGAAAAGTTGGAACGTACCGTTCAAACTAGTCTATGCGCTATGGCGTTGTCGATCAATCCTCAGAAAACTTAAACCCAGTGTGGTCATAGGGACGGGAGGTTACGCTAGTGGTCCTGCGTTATTTATGGCACAAAGAATGGGTATTCCGACCTTAGTACAAGAGCAAAATTCTTACGCCGGAATCACCAATATTCGGCTTGGAGCGAAGGCCAACCTTATCTGTACCGCATACAAAAATGTCGAACGGTTTTTTCCGTCCGATAAAGTGCGTCTTACTGGTAACCCAATTAGAAAAGAATTCAGAAGTCCATTACCGAATAATATCGACAGCAAAAAGAAATTAGGATTTGATGCTAGGAAAAAGGTTTTGTTAGTCTTGGGAGGGAGCCTTGGTGCCCGTGCTATTAATGCTCAAATGAATGCCAGTTTGAACATACTTCGAGGACAAGGATGGCAGATTTTATGGCAATGTGGCAAGCTATACGAAAAGGAGTATGTACCCAACTCGAGCGACGATTCTAAAATTCAAGCTTTCATAGATGATATGGCTACAGCTTATGCCGCCGCAGATGTTATTGTTAGTCGGGCTGGGGCAGGAACGCTTAGTGAACTTTGTCTAATAGGGAAAGCCGCGATTCTTATTCCTAGCCCTAATGTATCCGAAGATCATCAAACACACAATGCACGTTCTTTAAGTGATAATGGTGCGGCAATCTTAATTCCTGAAAGGGATCTGGCAAAAAGATTTGAAATAGAGTTATCCGCACTCGCCAAGAATAAGGCTCGCAGAGATAGATTAGGCGAAAACATTAAAAAACTTGGACGGCCATGTGCCACAGAGGATATCGTTGATCATATTACCCATTTAATGAAATGACAGCATTGAATTCACATATGGTTTTCATCGGTATTGGCGGCATAGGGATGAGCGCACTGGCACGACATTGTTTACGGCAGGGAAAGCCTGTATTTGGGTATGACAAAGTTCGCACCAAATTGACTGCTGAGCTTGAGGCAGAAGGCGCAATTATTACTTACAAGGAAGATCTAAATGATTATCCAGGATGGTCGGCGAATGAAACCACGGTAGTTTATACCCCTGCAATACCAGCAAATAATGTTTGGATGATCCACTTTCAGGATTTTAACATGATAAAACGTTCAGAAGCATTGGCCGTTATCGCAAATGCAATGCGTTGTCTGGCAGTGGCTGGTACTCATGGTAAAACGAGTACTTCTGCTTTATTAACCCACATTTTGACAGAAGCTGGGCTTGATCCTACGGCATTCATTGGTGGTATCATGTCAGAGACCGGCACAAATTATCGATTAGGCAATGGACACTGGGCAGTAGTTGAGGCTGATGAATTTGACCGTTCTTTTCTTAAACTCTACCCAGAAGCAGCAGCTATAACCACCGTAGATGCTGACCATTTAGACATTTACGGGGACGAATCAATGTTGATAGATGCCTTTGATTCTTTCAGGTCACAAGTAGCTATGGCAGTCTATACTCCCACTGTAATGGAGCAAACTATCTTAGTTGGTAATGAGGGTAGCCATGCTTGGGCAAGTGCTGTGACCCCAATAAATGGAGCGTTTTATTTCAACTTACACTTGGCAGGCAGAGAAGTTCAAACAGCGCTCCACATGCCAGGGCATCATAACGTATCAAATGCAGTTCTAGCGGCGTCCTTGGCACATTACGCCGGCGTAAACCTTGATATAATCGGCGATGCAATTAAAAGCTTCCCCGGTATTAAAAGAAGATTCGAATACCACTTAGCATCACCCATAACATTAATAGAAGATTACGCTCATCACCCGACCGAAATCAGCGCCTTATTGAATAGTGTAAAAGCACTATACCCAGAGGATAAGATTTGTCTTTGTTTTCAGCCTCATTTATACAGTCGAACCAGGGATTTTATGGATGATTTTGCTAAAACCCTAGGACTTGCTGACCATATCTTGCTTCTGCCTATTTACCCTGCACGAGAATTGCCTATCGAAGGCATCACCTCGGAGGTACTTGCAGGTAAAATTCCAAATGCCATCCTGGTACAAAAAGATTCATTAGCTCGAGCCGCAAAAAACACCAATGCTAGCGTTGTATTAGTCGTAGGCGCAGGAGATATAGGGGACCTAGTTCCTGACTTAAAAGCCGAATTCACATGAGAAAACTAAAATTCTTGAGGTTTATTGGCATTGTCACAGGCATCGGGTGTATGATTTGGGTATTTATCGTGGCCCAACTAAGCAGCAACAATTGGACTATTTCCAATAGCGACATATCCTTTGAATATTCTGAAAATCAATTAGTTATTGACGAAACGAAAGTTCGGGGCATGGTTGAAACCTTTCTGGCACAGCAACGTGATAGTGCTGTTTTAGGAATGGATTTACAATTGTTAGAAACCTCTCTGGAGTCCGTTCCATACGTGGCCGAAGCTCAAGTATATTGGAATTTGAACAACACACTAGTCGTGGAAATGCGCGCAATACAGGCGAGAGCCAAGATTTTAATGGAGCAATCCAAATTTCTCTTGACCCATGAAGGAGCTGTATTACCGGCACCATCATTCGCCCAAATTGATTTACCAATATGCACTGGAATACATGATAGCGATGAGGCTGCCACGACAAAAATTGCTCTTGATGTCATTGATGCTTCGAAATGCTATAACGAAAATGGTATCGCACAAATCCATTTCAACGACAAGAAAATCATTATTACACCACGAGGTACTTCGCACAATGTTACGGTCAACAGAGACAAACGTCTAAGTATTGATTTAGATAAGTTAGCTGCCTATTACGCGGCAAGTACAGACGAAGAGTTGGCTGAAATTCACCATCTCGATTTACGATTTAAAAACCAAGTTATAACCACCGTACAATGACAAAACATGCCCCACTTGCTGTTGGACTGGATATCGGTACTACCAAAATTGTAGCCGTTGTAGGCCGTCTGAACGAGCATAGAAAAATAGAAGTTCTTGGCATAGGTAAGAGCAAAAGCTTAGGCGTGCAACGCGGTGTTGTTGCCAACATTACTTTAACCATTGAGAGTATACAAGCTGCCGTTAAAATGGCGGAAGAGAACTCTGGGCTAAAGATCACCGAAGTAATGGTGGGTATTGCTGGACAGCATATCCGCTCTATGCGACACAGCGATTACATCATGCGTGAAGATGCTGAGGCTATTATCGACATTACAGATTTAGAAAAGTTAGCCAAGAATGTCCACAATCTCGTCATGATGCCTGGGGAGCAAATCCTTCATGCACTCCCTCAAGAATATAGGGTAGATGGGGATAGTAATATTATCAATCCTCAGGGAATGTATGGCTCTCGTTTAGAAGCTAATTTCCATATTGTCGTTGGACAAATTGCTTCGATAAAAAACATCGCCCGTTGTGTCGAGCAAAGTGAGCTGACTGTTGGAGATATAACCTTGGAGCCACTGGCTTCCTCTGCTGCCGTGCTCGCTGAAGAAGAAAAAGATGCCGGCGTTGTTCTAGTGGATATTGGTGGTGGCACAACCGATATTGCGATTTTTAAAGACAATATAATACGTCATACAGCGGTTATTCCATTTGGGGGCAAAGTGATTACAGAAGATATCAAAGAAGGCTGTGAAATCATTGAAAAGCAAGCGGAAACCCTGAAAATTAAATTCGGTTCTGCTTGGCCGGGAGAGAATAAAGAGAATGAAATCGTCAGTATCCCAGGACTCAGAGGTAGACCCCCAAAGGAAATCAGCCTAAAGACCTTGTCAAAAATAATTAACGCGCGTGTACGAGAGATTATGGAAAGTGTCATTGCTGAAATCCGCAATTACCAACAGAACGACCCACGAAAGCGATTGATAGCAGGTATTGTACTTACTGGCGGTGGATCCCAACTAAAGCATATGGGACAGCTGGTGGAGTATCTAACCGGGATGCCAACTCGAATAGGTTATCCGAATGAACATCTCGCTAGTGGGTATGCAAAAGAATTGGCGAGCCCAGTATATGCTACTTCCATAGGCCTTTTATCCATGGCTCTCGAAACCACGACCCATGCCATGGCATATGACCCCACCGAAACAGATCAGCCCATAATAGAGGCTGATATCGAGGTACCAGAAGTCCAAGAAGAGGAAGGGTCACCTACTCAAACGGGTAGCACTAAGGCACCTCCCCGTAAAGACCCATTCTGGAAAGGGTTTATCACGAATATTAAAGATTGGTTAGAAAACGACGAAGACGTAGAGTAATATGATGGACGACGGATTGCAATTCAACCTCCCCAAAAACCGCAGCTCAGTCATTAAAGTGATTGGAGTAGGCGGCGGTGGATCCAATGCGGTAAACCACATGAAAAATGTTGGTGTCAATGGCGTAGACTTCATGGTGTGTAACACCGACGCGCAAGCCCTTTATCATAGCCCAGTGGCCAATAAGGTCCAGCTTGGTGCTTCTCTGACAGAGGGCTTGGGTGCCGGTGCAGATCCCGATATTGGGCGTCAAGCTGCACAAGAAAGCATTGATGAAATTCAAAATATTCTCGAGACTGGAACCAAGATGTGTTTCATTACTGCTGGGATGGGCGGCGGGACCGGAACAGGTGCTGCACCTATTATCGCAAAAGCGGCTCGAGATATGGGCATTCTTACTGTAGGTATAGTTACATCACCCTTCGGCTTTGAAGGTAAGATACGTAAAGCCCAGGCTGAAGAAGGTATTAAGGCCATGCGTGAAGCCGTAGATAGCTTGATTGTCATCAACAATGACAAACTACGCCAAGTATATGGCGACCTGGGGTTCCGTAATGCTTTCGCAAAAGCCGATGAAGTGCTCGCAGGTGCCGCCAAAGGAATTGCCGAGGTCATCACCAATCACTACACCCAAAACATCGACTTGCGCGATGCAAAAACAGTTTTAGAAAATAGCGGAAGTGCCTTATTTGGAACCGGTGAAGGAACAGGAAGCAATCGTGCAGAGCTCGCTATTGGAGCGGCCTTAGATTCTCCACTACTTAATGATAATCAAATCAAGGGAGCACAGAATGTGTTGCTCTTACTAACATCTGGAAGTGGAGAGTATGAAGTGACCATTGATGAAATGGGAGAAATTACAGACCACATACAACGTGAAGCTGGAGGCAATGCTAACGTCATCATGGGAATAGGAGCCGCTGAAGAAGAAGGGTCCAAAATCACTTGTACAATTATCGCTACCGGCTTCCCAACTGGTACTCGAGTATTACCCACAGATACAGTAGAGGTGGTCAAGTACGACCTAGATACGCAGAATTCAACAATTGACACCCAAGAGGTCATCGCAACACAAGAAATTATCGAAAAAGCTCCAGCACCCGTGGCGGACACTAGCGAGCGCATTGTGATGGACCTCGGCGAGGTTGAGGAAGAGGAAGTGGCCATGCCCGTACCTCTCATGGAGGTAGAGCCGGAGATCGAGGAAGAGGAAAATCTTATGATGGGATTCGCTCAGATGCCAGAAGAAGATCATGAAGAGCGTTTTGAAGACACCATAGAATCGGATACTACTCTTGATGAGGAGCCCACAGTACACGTATTGGAATGGGATCTTGAGGATCAGGATGAAGAGGCCCATGAGAGCATCGTTTCTGCAGATGACGCCAGTATTCTAACTGTAGTAGACGAGGTAGAGAACGAAGATTTCGAAGAGCTACCTGTAGCCGAAGAAACACAGGAAATTAAGGATACTACCGAACCTACGCTTGTGGGCGGTTGGGACCTATTCTCGACGGTGCACGAGCCGGAGGAGGAAGAAATCGAGCTCAACTTCGTGGATGATGAAGATGATGGGGAGGTAAGCATGGAATTAGACACTCCAGCGGAGGAAGAAACACCGTTCGATGCAACTGCACCTGCAGCACTCGAAAACAAACACGGAATGGTGGAGGCACAAGCAGCGACTGCCATGCCTGAAGCCATGGATGCTCCTATTGAGGAAGAAGAAACCACCTTCAGTCTTGACGATATTGAGGGCGATGGGTTTTCATTAGAAATCGAAGAAGTAGATACGCCGAGGTCGAAGGATAAAGAGGCGCCAGAAGAGAGGGACTACGACCCTTTTGAGATGAGCCTGAGCGACATGCCCGAACTCAAAGCCAAGGCTGATCTAGAAGTTGTGGAAAGTAGTTTCACCCTTCCGTCAACTGAGTTCGAGATGCAACCTGAGGCTTCTGTGGATGCCGTGGAAGTAAGCACCATGGAAGAGGATCCAGATTTGAAATTTCAAATCAAGGCCTCGGAAGCTTTGGAAGAACTAGAAGATGAGGCCGATGCAACTGTGGAACAAGCCATGGACCAGCCCATCTCTCAATTGCCCAAGCGCGCCGCTCAAGAATTGCCAAATAAGATTCAGGAGCGGATGAACAGATTACAAAAGTTCGGCTACAGATTCAAAGAAAATCTCACTGAGGTAGAACGTACTCCCGCATACAAACGTCAAGGATTAGACGTTGATCTTGATCAAAAGAGCGGTGAAAAGCCTTCTAACCTCGGAGTAGATTCCGAAGGAAACATCAGAACGAATAATTCATTCTTACACGACAACGTAGATTGATATGGCTTTAGAAGCAATCATTATGGCGGACCTTAAGGAGGCCATGAAAGCAAAAGACAAAATTACGCTTGAGGCCTTGCGTGCCATCAAGACTGCTATTCTTAATGAAAAAACCGCAGCTGGCGCGAAGGAAATGACCGAAGCCGATGAGCTCAAGCTGTTGACTAAGCTTCGCAAGCAGCGCGTGGAAAGCGCGACCATTTTCCGCGAGCAAAACAGGTTGGATTTGGCAGAACCAGAAGAAGCACAAATCGAAGTCATCGAGCGCTACCTTCCCGCCATGATGAGCGAAGATGAAATCCGCGCAAAGGTGGCCGAAATCATCGCAGCTACAGGTGCAAGTTCTATGGCAGATATGGGTAAGGTCATGGGGCAAGCTACTAGCGCAATGGCCGGTCGTGCCGACGGTAAAGTCATCAGCGGAATCGTCAGAGAGCTTCTGAGCTAAATTGACACAATCTTAATCTTAAAAAGCCCGGATTTCTCCGGGCTTTTTTTGTTACTTTAACCTTCTTGTCAGAAAAAATGAAGAACCGACTCATACTCTTGATAATCTGCCTTTTAGGTCAGACTCTCGCGGCCCAAGACCGCACGGTTCGTCTCATGACTTACAATATTTTGAACTACCGCAATACCACTTCGTACTGCACGGGGTCCAATAACAACTCCTCCAACAAGGAAGCTGCCCTTGAAACCATCGTCCAGGCCATTGAGCCGGATTTGGTGGTGCTCAATGAAATAGGAAGCAACCCGAACAACCTCACCTACCTACTCAACAACAGCTTCAATACGGGCAGCACCACGCATTGGTCCATGGCCCAGCACACCCACAATGGATTCTCCTCTTTGGTCAATGGCATTGCCTATCGCAATGATGTCTTTGGCATCACCAACCACTGGAGCATTACCAAGGATGTGAACAATAGCAACCTGGTGAGATTGATTGATGTGGTGAGGTTTTACTACAAGGACGCACTCCTCCAAGGGAATTCGGATACCGCCACTTTTGTCGTCATTGCCGCGCACTTTAAGGCCGGGAGTAGTTCTTCGGACGAGGCCGAGCGTGAGCGCGAGGCCGAAGCCATTATCGATTGGGTGGACAGCCATTCGTACGAAAACATCTTGTTGATGGGGGATTTGAACACTTACAATAGTAATGAAGATGGGTTCCAGAATCTAGTTGCGGGAAACACCTTCCGTTTTGAAGATCCTGCGACCTCTATTGGGAATTGGCACAACAACAGTTCTTATGCTTCCTTGCATACGCAGAGCACGCGAACCTCGGGCAATTGTCATTCAGGTGGTGGACTAGACGATCGTTTTGATATGATCCTTTGCTCGGAATCCATTACAGAAGGCGATGCGCAGATGACCTATTCGCCGAATACCTATATCGTGGTGGGAAATGACGGCAATCATTTTAATAACGCGGTGAATTCTGGGACCAATTATAGTGTGGGCAGCAGCACCCTAAGTGCGCTCTACACCCTTAGCGACCACCTTCCCGTCATTGCAGATTTTGATCTCGAAGGACAGCATTTGGGTGTAGCGAGCACAGAAGAGAATTGGACCCTACCTAATCCTATGCCTCCGGGCTACATCCTCGATAATCCTGAGGGCTACGAATTGCAACTGTATACCCTCGGCGGCCAATTACTTTGGAAGTCGAAGGACTTTCAGGCCAACCTACCCTATGTAGCGCCGGGCGTTTATCTGCTTTGGAAAACTACGCCACAGGGGACACAAACTGCACGAATTAGCATCCGATGAGATTGAGATTCTTCCATACCTGCCTCTTGCTTTTGGCCACCCTATTCACGGTGCAGGGTCAGAACTTTGAAGAATTTCAAACCTCTCAAGCCAACATACGCTTAGCCGCCACCAACGCAGGAACCTTTGGCAACGCCTTCCGCGGATACAAGGACGGTACGGGTACCCCTTCCCTAGAGTATCCTGCCGGTTCAGGAATTGAGCACTTGTTTGAAGGAGGGATTTGGATCGGCGGAACCTCAAATGGGGTCATTCGCGTGAGCACCTCAGCTTTTGATGCGCCTCAAGGATACGCTCCGGGTCGCGGCGGTTTTGAATTCAACCCTATCCCTGGACCAGGCGTGAAGGAGATGAGCAGTCTCAAGACGTCGCCAAACTTTAATTCGAATGCTATCAGCCACCAAGATTTCTTGTCCTACTTCTCGGACAGCACCTTGCTAGTACCGGGTACCTCTATTCCGATCAACAACCACATCAACCCCATGGATTTGGTGGTGGAGATGCGCGTTATGAATTGGAATTACAGCTTTTCGGATTTCATGGCCTTGGTCAACCTCACCATCACCAACGAGGGGACGCAAACCTTTGACGACCTCTACATAGGGCTGTGGAACAACACCGTGGTGCGCAACATCAACATTACCCCAGCAGGTGCGGGCGGTGCTACCTTCTATTCGCAAGGGGGCAATGGATTTGTGGACAGCATGAACCTCGCCTATTGCTACGATGCCACAGGTGATGAAGGATTTACCGATAGTTATGTGGGCCAAGTGTACCTCGGCGCCGAAGACAAGCAAGGGTTCAGACACCCTAAAACAGATTCCACCTTTGATGTGAATTACAACGCATGGATCTTCAACAACAGCGGACAAAGCACCTTCTTCTTCCCTACGACCGACCAGCAACGCTACCTAAAGATGGCGGACGGGTTTAACCACAGTCCTTGTTGGACGAATCCGACGGGACCGGGTTGTCAGAATACGCTTGGGGTTGACCTTCAAGACGAACTCAACAAAAGCGGGAACCGTTCAGACCTTGTATCGGCAGGACCTTTTGATTCTTTTGCGCCGGGGGATGAGATCACCATCGCCTTTGCCTATGTGGTCGCGAAGAAAATGGAGGACGGCAACCCAAATGCCGATAACAATGATGTGCAGCGCAGTGGATTGTTGGCAGCAGCGAATTGGGCCCAAACCACCTACAATGGAGAAGATGGTAACTTCAATGGTATTCTCGACGAAGGAGAAGACAAGGATGGGGACGGGAAAATCACCAGATTCATTTTGCCTACGCCGCCAAGCATTCCCTATGCCCGCGTAGAAGCCGGCGATCAAGAAGCCACTATTTATTGGGCCTCAAATTCGGTCAATAGCGTTGACCCCATCTCGAAAAAACGAGACTTCGAGGGCTTCAACCTGTATGCCACCTCCACTGGGTTTGATGTGTTCGGCACACCGGATTTGGCCAGTGACCTCAACCTCATCGCGTCTTTCGACAGCACCGGAAACTTCTATGGATTCAACAATGGATTTGAGGCCATCAAACTAGCGACTCCAAAAACGTTCGAAGATGATAGCATCTCCTACGACTTTGCCTACACCCTAAGCCCACTTCCTAATGGTTGGCAAACGGGTATGGCAGTGACCGCCTTCGATAAAGGTGACCCAAATACCGGATTGGAATCGTTGGAAAGCTCGGCCCTTGCCAGCGTCATCCGTGCCTTCCCTGGAAAAGAAGGCAATAGCGAGGAGCACCCGTACGCTTACCCTAACCCCTATTACCTCAGCGCAGGTTGGGAAGGGCAAAGCAACTTCCAAGAAGAGAGCCGCAAGATCATCTTTGCCAATCTCCCCTCACATTGCCGCATTACCATCACCACTGCCGCGGGAGACCTCATCGACACCTTTGAGCACACTCCAGACTACGATGGGTCAGATATCCGCTGGTTCCGCTCTTTTGGTGCTGAGGATGCAAGCCAAAACACCTTCTCTGGCGGAGAACACGCTTGGGACCTACTCTCAAAAGAAAGCCAAATCATCGCACGAGGCACCTACCTCCTGCATGTTGAAGATTTAACTACTGGAAAACGATATACAGAACCTTTTATAATAGTGAAATGATGAAAACACGATTACTCCTTTTGGCGATGACCGTATTTGGATTGGGTGCAGCTGCACAGACCGTTCCATACGTAAGCATCACCAACATCAACAACGTGAGCGCCACAGATTTGGCTGCTTGTAATGATACTAGTGCCTACCTAGGCCAAACCATTCGCACCCGTGGGGTCGTGGTAACTCCAGGATGGGCAACAGAGGTGGCTTCGGGCTCGGTAACCGGTGGCCTACGTCCCTTCATCTTCATCCAAGATACTGCCGTAGGCGGTCAGAGCTCTCCTTGGGCTGGGATTGAAGTCATGGGAGTGTATACCGCTTCTGATGGCTCGCTTCAAGTACCTTCTACCTTCACCCAAGTATTGGCCGGTGATATTGTAGAGATCAAAGGTGTGGTCGGGGAATACAACGGATCGAACCAGCTCAGCTTGGTCGATGCGAACAGCTTCAGCATCGTCGGTACCACTGCAGACCCGGTAACGAGCGATACCGTAGCCCTTGGTGACCTCAACGACGCCCTCCAAGTCAACCAACTGACTACCGGCGAGCAATATGAAGGTGCGTACGTTACTCTCGAAAACGTAACCGTGACTGCCGTGATTCCATTCTCTGGAAACCGCGTGAGCTTCAACGTGGCCGATGCAAGTGGAAATACCATCAACGTCAGTGACCGATTCTTGGCACAAAAGCTTTCTTCTTATAGCACAGTGAACCCACAATCTCCCCAGACCCAAGGTTCATTCGTACCACCAGTACCCGGAACCTTCTTCAACAGCCTCAGCGGTGTGGTTCGCCATGACGCCAACGGTTGTACCGGAGATAATGGTCGTGGATACGAAATCAACCCATTCGACAGTACGCACTACGACATCGGCTATGCGCCGCCATATATCGCCAACTTCGAGCGTGACCCGGCAGTTCCTACCTCTAACCAAGATGTAGAACTCATCATGAACATCACCGACTACGACGGTACCGTGGATTCAGTAGCCATCGCATGGAGCGCGGACGATACTGTAAGTATCTTAAACATGCCGGTGTACACGTTGCCATTGAGCCCAGGAACTACGGACGAATACGTTTACGAAATCCCTGCCCAGGCGGACGGCAAGACCGTGCGTTACTACATCTACGCAGCGGACAACGATGGCAACGAAAGTTGGTACCCAGTTAAGCCAACAACCCAAAGCACGCCCAACGTTGAGTTCTACACGGTACGCGACAACGGGATGATGGTATACGATATCCAGTACACGCTTAACCCGAACGGCAGCAGCCCACTTGCGGGACAGGAAGTAACCGTAAAAGGTATTGTGACTTCTTCTACAAAAATTGGTGACCTCGGTTACCTCTACATCCAAGATGAAACCGGATCTGAATGGAGCGGTATCTGGTGTGTAGGTATCGGCTTGAACACCTACTACCGCAACGAAGAAGTTGAAATCACAGGTGTGGTAGAAGAGTACTACGGAATGACACGTTTGAACGTGACTTCTTCTAGCAAGACTGGAAACTTAGGTACTGTGGCGCCAACCATTTTGGACCCATCAGATTCTGCGAGCTACGCCAACTTTGGTTGGGAGCCTTATGAAGGCGTTTACGTACGTTACGAATTGCCTTCAGGTCAACTCGCCATCAGCCAAACCAACCTAGGGTTCGGTGATTGGGCCGTGAGTAGCACGAACACCGCCGATGTGAGCCACAGTGGTCGCGTGTTGGCCGGTCGTCAAAGCACCACCGCCTACAGCTCGTTAGATGCACAGCTCGTTACCGATACCATTTATGCGAGCATCGATGGGGAGATGAATGTGAGTCCAATTGTCGTAAGCGACACCATGACCTTTGATGCAATCGAGGGGGTCCTATTCTACGGCTTCTCGAACTACCGCCTCGTTCCTCGCAACAACAATGATTTCATCGGTGCCAACCTCACCTTAGACAGCGTGTATGTCCCGACATCACCGTTGAGCATTGTCGAATTTGACCAGCGTCCATTGACCTATTACCCGAACCCAGTGAGTGATATTCTCACAATCACTTCGGCACAGCAGGGCACTTTAGAAATGTACAATGCCGCAGGCCACCGCATCTTCACCACCACCTTCAACAACGAAGCCATCGTGAACACCAGTTCCCTACCTAATGGATTGTACATCCTACGCCTGCGTACTGAGCAAGGATTGCAAACCGCTCGCATTATCGTACAACACTAATGCGTCACGCGGTCCTCGCCATAGTAATTGTATTTCTCGCGGGCTGTCGCAACAACGACCAGCCCATAGAGAACTTTCCACCTGAAACTCAACTTCAGGTGGATACCATCATTCGTTCCGGCGACCTACGCCTCGGAACGAATGTGCAATTGCATTGGTATGGCACGGACCGCGACGGGTTCATTGCGGGCTACAACGTCGCCGTAAACGGTACGAGTGCTTTCACCACCGCCACCGACTCCCTCTTCAGCTTTAGTATTGATGCTGGGGTCGATACTGCAGATATTTTGGTAGAGATTGCCGCTGTGGATAATGAAGGTGCCGTGGACGAAAGTCCGGCAAGCTTGGTGGTACCCATCAAGAATGCGGCACCAGAGGTGAGTCTAGACCCCGACGGTTTCTTGCCAGATTCTGCCTTCATCGTGGCCACCTTGGATTGGCGCGCCAGCGATGCAGACGGGGACGAGACCATCGAACTGGTAGAGATCAAGCTCAACAATGGAAATTGGTTCTCCATAGGTACCCAACCCAGCCTCCTGTCCTTCGCCTTGAACGGTGATGGCACGGTAGATTTCTACAAGAACGCCCAATGGACGGATAGTCTCAGCGGCGCCTCCTTGACGGGAGAGAATTTCTTGTACCTCCGCGCCAAAGACCGCGCTGGCATCTATTCCGCAGTAGATACCTCCGCAGGATTCTTGTGGGCCCCGGCCGTTGAGAGTACCCTGATCATCAACGGGCAAGCGGAATACCTCGGTGCCTTCTATAAAGCCTGGATGGACAGCGCTAATGTGAGCTATGATTACATCCAAATGGATGCGGTCACCGGCGCGGGCATTCCCGCCTACTGGGACCCGACGTACGAGATCATTATGTCTCGCTACAACGCCATCGCCTTGTTCACGGATGCGACGGTCTTCCCGACCAAATCCGGCTCGGACTACCTCCTAAACATTCTTGCCTTGAGCACTCAGAAATTCTTGCAAAAGGGCGGGAAGCTCTTCACGGCCTCGCAACTTTCTGCGCCCATGGCCAGCGGTGCCTTCTTGGACATCTTCCCTATCGAAAGTTTGGTGCTGAGTAGCGGACAGGCGCGTCTAACAAACGACAGTAGCTTGGTTGCCCTGGATGCGAGCTTCCCTGATATGCGCCCACAAAACATTGTCTTAGGTGTGGTTCCAGTAGTACCGTCTGCAGATGCAACGGCACTATATGATGGGCAGCTTACCAAGATCGCCGGGTGGAACGGAGCAACGACCCTAGGCGCCACCAGAACCCAAAACGGATCGATCAACCAAGTCTTTATCGCATTGCCACTCCACCTATTTACGCGTCCTAATGAAGGAGGTCAGGAACTCTTACATCATATTTTCAATGCGGTATTCTAAGCTCCTAATATGTGCACTCCTCTTGTGGAGTTCTGCGGTGTTCGCCCAAACTACGGGTCGGATTGTAGGAACCGTATTGGATAAGGCCACCGGCGAGCCGCTGCCTAACGCAGCGGTAACAATCGTGGGAACCTTTTACCAAACCCTCACAGATTTCGATGGGAAGTTTGTATTAAATGACATCAAACCGGGCACCTACAGCGTCAAATTCCAATTCATCGGCTACCAGCCCATGCAGTTCAACGACATCAAAATAGGTGTGGGCAAGACGGTAAAATTGGACGCTAAACTCAGCGAACAAAGTGAGATGCTTCAGGCCGTAACCGTCGTAGGACGCAAGAACCAAGTGGACCTCGAAAAAGCTTCCTCAGCCATCACCTTGAGCGACGATGAGATTGGGGCGCTCGTTGCCAAAGGCGTGGAGGATGTCTTGGCACAACAAGCCGGAGTGCAAAAAACCACAGACGGGCTACAGATTCGTGGGGCCCGCGTATACGAAACAGAATACCTCATCGACGGTATCTCCGCACAGGATCCATTGGCAGGAACCGGCGGCGGGGTGAGCGTAAGTGCGAGCTCTGTGGGGTCCTTGAATTTGATGACCGGGGGTGCTTCGGCGGAATACGGCGGTGGCTCGGCGGGCATTATCAATACCCAAATCAAAGAAGGTGGAGAGAAATTAAGCTGGGGTCTGAATTATCAAACGGACCAATTATTTGATGCGACCTCCTTCAACTCAGATGAGATCGAGGCTACGCTTAGCACACCCATTCCTTTTACCGGGAAGAAGCTGCGACTCTTCACCACCGCCCGTGGACAATGGACCGACCACTACTTCGGTGCCACCGCGGACCAACTCAAATCAAGCTTGTTCCCCGAGAATCCAGAGTTCTGGGCACCGCGCCAGAGCAACGATTACTCCCATACGGTGAAGTTGAGTTACGCCACCAAAGGGTTTGGGAAATTGACCTTGACCAATAGCCACAGCTTGAAAGTCAATCAAAACTCGCGCACCCTTCAAATCGTTGGATTCGATGCCCTTTTGGCACCGGGATTCCAATACGAGCGCAGCAATAACTTGGACAATGCTACTACCTATACCCACCATAGCAACCTGACTGTGTTGGGCTACAACAAACGCCTCTCGCAAAAAACCGGATTGACGGTATCAGCGGGACGCCTCTTCACCAACCTGCGCGCCGATGCGAACGGCCGACCGTTCCGCGCCGAGACCGTGGACCAAATCTATGATGAGGACTACATCTTCACCGGAGACCTTACCGTCTTCAACCCGAACGACCCCTACGGCAATTACTACTTGATTCCAGGCAACGGATTGGTCAACAACGGTGGGATCACGCCTATTTGGCACGACCACTACGCGGCAGAGCATACCCTCAAAGGGAAATTGAGCTACCAGCCGAACGCCATCCATACCATCAGCGGTGGTATCGAGCACGCCTTGACAGAATACCAATGGGTCGATGTCTACCGTCCTTGGGTCGGTGCCCCCATTGTCATTAACGATACCACAACAACACCGTCAGTAAGCATTGGCTCTAGCAATGATATTTGGAAGGTGAGCCCTCAAAAAGGCGGCCTCTTTGCGCAGGACCGCATCGAATACAAAGGGGTGAAGGCCACTTTGGGAATGCGTTTCAACTACTGGGCACCAGGCGCTTTCGCCGATAACGCCGTGGCTGATGAGAGCTCTCCTGTACTGGATGCCGTGCGCGAGCAATACCTCCAAAACTCCTTTGGTGCCGGAGGGCTGCGTTGGAAAGTTCGTTTGTTGCCCCGATTAAACGTGAGCTTCCCCGTCACGGAAAACAATGTCTTATACTTCAACTACGGGCACAGCATGCGCATGCCGCACCCGCGATTCATGTACGCCGGTCTGGACCCACAATACCAAGACCGCAGCTTCCTTTCGTCATTAGGGAATCCAAACCTCAATCCGGAGGTCAATATCTCCTACGAGGTGGGGTATAAAACCTTACTTGGATCTCGATTAGGTTGGACCATCAATGCCTTCAACAACAACCGCTTTGATTATATCGTTTCACGTCGTGTAATCACCACCGACGCCACGGGCCGTCCGGTCACCAAAACGATGTATATCAATCAGGATTACGCTAAAATAATTGGTATCGAAACCCAACTAAACGCGCGCCTCACCGACCATTTCAACTCCTTCTTCAACGGCTCCTACCAACAGGCACGCGGTAAATCAAACAGCGCCCGCGAAAGCGCACTTCAGATTGCCCAAACCGGCGAGGTGCCGCTCACCCAAGAACAATTCTTGGCCTGGGACCGCCCGTGGAAATTCAATGCAGGTATCAGCTACCAAAGCGATTCGAGCAGATTCCGCGCTTCATTAAACGCCCAGTATACCTCGGGATACCGCTATACCCCACAGATATTGGAAGGCTACAACGACCTTGGTCGCCCACAATACCGCGTCGACAACAGCAACTATTTGCGCGAGCGCGGTACCTATTGGTTCGGGCTCAACGGTAAAGCATCTTATGCACTAGTGAAATTTGGTACAGGAGGTATTCTCCTCAACCTCGAGGTGATGAACATCACCAACAGACGAAATGCACAAATAGTCAATCCTATTACCGGTCGTGCATACGAATATGGGGATGATGTGCCGTTAACTTGGCGCGATCCTCGTCCTGAATTCAACGGACCTCAGGAATACGGAACAGACCCAAGAAACCCGGCACGATACTCGGCGCCGACGCAAATTTTAGCAGGAATTCAGATCAAATGGTAAGCCGTAAGTACATAGCATCCATCGTTCTCCTGCTTGCCTCAAGCATGGTGATGCGTGGCCAATTATTACCTACCTACGGCGAGGAACGCGCAGGACTTAGTGCCTTTACTTTCCTTAAGCTCCCTATCGACCCGGCGAGCGTTGGAGTGGGCGGTGCCAGCCTTGCCATGACCGAGCACAGTTTCGGTGCCCTGGTAAACCCCGCCCTAGTGAGCGGAGGCAATCAGCAAGGTTTCTTTACCTCCAACCGCGCCCTCGGCGGCGGCATCTCACACGATTTTGTAGCGTTGACCAAGTCTCGAGCCAACGGCCAACACATTGCCTTGACCTTGAATTCCCTGAGCACAGGTTCTATTTTAGAAAGAACGGTATGGCAGCCGGAAGGCACCGGGGCCACAACCTCTGCTACCCTGACGTCCGTAGGATTAGGAATCAGCCAAGCCTTCTCTGAATATTTCCATGCGGGAATGCAGTTGAAATACGGATTGGAACAACTAGGGGTGTACCGCGCGCATAATGTGTATTTGGACCTTGGGTTCTTGTATAAATTGGACATCGCAGACCTACAATTCGCCGCTGCCCTCACCAACTTCGGTCCCAACACTCCTATCTCCAACCTTCCCGTCGGCGATGAAAGTGCCTTGGCCGCGACACCGCAAATGTTTAGCATGGGATTACAATGGACCGCTTGGGAATCCGGCGACCAAAAGCTCACACCAAGCTTCCAACTCAACCACCCTACGGACAATGCCGAATACTATGCCGCCGGTCTTAAATACCAATGGCGTAGTTATTACTGGACCAGCGTCGGTTACCAAGTCGGCAGTCAGAAATCACTGCCTTGGATGGGCTTTGGCATGAAGGGTCAAATAGGCGGATGGCCTATGGAATGGGGCGTTGGCGCCATTCCCACCCCATATGGCACCTATCAGGGCACCTTGGGACTAAAATTAAAACCGCTATCATGGTAAGAAGAGTACATATGCTGTTGCCGCTAGTGAGCCTATTGCTGATGAGTTGTGAAAACTACTTTGGCAAGCGCACGGATTTGGACTTCATCGAAATCCCTACATACGACGTTCGTGAAATCAGCTATGTGCCCATCGCACCGAACATCAACGATGCCCAAAGCCCTGTTGACGTTCACGTAGGTTATGACGAGTTCATCTATGTCGTGGACAGTGCGAACGATCAGATTTTGAGGTACGACCTCGCACTGAATTTACAGGGCAGCATCACCATCCCTGGGGTACGGAAAGTTGTACAAAACCGCTCGTTCCATCTGCTTGCCATCGGTACCTACGACACCACCATCGCGGGCGTAGACTATAGCCTTACCGCACTGTACGATGTGGATTTAGTGAACGATGAAAACACCTTGAGCTTCAGCAATGTTGTGGCGGAACCCGTACTGGTGCACCCCTTCTATTTCAAGAATAGTTTCTCCTCTTCCGATGCGAAAGTAAAGTTTACAGATGTTGCTGTAATTGGGTCCAATTTACCTGCAGAAAACAACAGCTACTACCTCAGCCGAACGGGTGTGAGCAACAACAACGCCGGGTTCGGACCGGATTATGCCGTACTGAAATTCACCAAGGACCACCAATGGATCTCCAGCATCCCAGTCACCGCCACCGGAGCTACTTATTCTAACTACTTCAAAAATCCATTAGCCCTCCAAGGCTTCACACAAGCCCCTCAGCTCACCGCGAACAACAGTCCTGATTTCTGGGTCCTCAACCAAAACGAAGACCAGGAAATCCAAGTGCAGCACATTCAGTTCACTGAAGGACCTTTTGGCGCCCTCTACCAACCCATCTTTTATTCCACTTCAGATCCAAATAGTACCGGCTACTTACAAACGCCCAAGCGATTTGAAGATCCTGTCGACCTCTGTCTCGCGGGCGATGGATCTAGATTTTTATTCGTAGCCGATGCGGGTGTGGATAGTGTGTACCAATTTACCAGCTCCGGTCTAGAAGGCGTACCTCCACCTCCCGCCTCCACTGCTGAAACCAATGCCATTGCGACCTTAGGCGGTTTTGGCAACGTAAGTGCGATCAGTTACTACGACAACATACTTTATGTCGCTGATTCACAAACTGGTGTAGTCAAGAGATTTAAACTAACTCTCGATTTTGATTAATGAAATTTTAACCTAAAACCATTATTTTTAAAGTCAATTAACAATCAACTCTCATGCGCAAGATTACTTTCTTACTGGCTGCAATTTTCGGAGGCTTCTTTGCAAGCGCCCAGAACTGTGGTGAGTTGTACTTTTCGGAGTACATCGAGGGCTCTTCTAACAACAAGGGCTTCGAAATCTACAACCCGACGAGTTCAACCGTTTCTTTGAGCGGTTACACTGTTTACCTCAGCGGTAATGGTGGCTCGTACACAAACACATTCACAACTTCAGCGAGCATTGCTCCGTACGATGTCTACTTGATTGCAACGAACCAAGCGGACAGCTTGATGCAATTCCAAGCAGATACCGTTTTGGGCTATCCTTCTGTATCTCACTTCAATGGTGATGATGCGTTGATTCTCGTAAAAAGCACCGATACGCTTGATGTGATCGGCGTTCCAGGAGTTGATCCAGGTTCTTCTTGGACCGTAGGAACAGGTTCTACTGCGAACTACACCTTGGTGCGTAAAGCAACCGTTACCGGTGGTTCGACAGATTGGTCTACAGGAGCTGGTGAGTGGGATGTATATGCCCAAAACACTTACTCTTACTTCGGGTCACACGGCTCAAGCTGTTCACCAGTAGATGTTACCTTCCAAGTGGACATGAATAACGTAAGTGCTTCGTACACGAACGTATACGTGAGCGGTACGTTGAATAGCTGGAGCGGTAACTCTAACCAGCTCACAGATGCTGATGGAGATGGAGTATACGACGGCACTATCTCTTTACTTCCAGGTTCTTATGAATACAAGTTCACTTACGACAACTGGACCGGTCAAGAGTCTTTGGATCCAAACTCAGCAGATTCAACTTGTACTTTGACTACCTCAGGTTATACCAACCGTTACATTACCATCGGAGCGGCAGATACCACCTTGCCACAAGTATGTTGGGAAGAGTGTGTGGCGTGTTTGAATACCGTTGATGTAACGTTCCAAGTGGACATGAACAACGTCAGTGCTTCGTATACCAATGTGTACATTTCTGGTACCATCAATGGATGGAGCGGAAACGCGAACCAAATGACCGATGCGGATAGCGACGGCGTTTATGATGTGACCCTCACATTGAACCCAGGGTCTTACGAATACAAGTTCACTTACGACAACTGGACCGGTCAAGAGTCTTTGGACCCAACGGCTGATGCAGCTTGTACCATGACTACATCAGGATACACGAACCGCGTTGTAGCCACAGGAACTGCCGATACTACATTGCCTGTGGTATGTTGGGAATCTTGTTTGTCATGTAACGCAGTGACTCCTTGTTCTGAATTGTTCTTCAGCGAATACGCCGAAGGTTCTTCAAACCACAAATACATTGAAATCTACAACCCTACAGGCAGTGCGATTTCTTTGAGTGGTTATACTATTTACGCCAGTGGTAATGGAGGATCATGGACCAATTCATTCACAAGTAATGCCACTATTGCTTCAGGTGATGTATACATGATTGCTAACAGTTCATTGGATAGTGCAACACAGTCTTTGGCGGATACTTCGCTATCATACCCATCTATTGTTCACTACAACGGTGATGATGCATTGATCTTGGTGAGCGGAACTGATACCATTGACGTTATTGGGGTTCCGGGAGTTGATCCTGGTTCTTCTTGGACCGTAGGAACGGGCTCAACTGCGAATCACACGTTAGTACGTAAAGCAACAGTGGACATGGGCTCCACTGACTGGACTACAGGTGCCGGTGAGTGGGATGTATACGCTAGTAATACTTGGACGTACTCAGGTGCACATTCAAGTAACTGTCTTGTTCAAACCGACTTCGTAGTAACCTTTATGGTGAATACTGCTAACATCACAGTAGGTTCAAATGGACTTTATCTAGGCGGTGGTGTTATCGGTGGTGCAAATGCAGTTCAACTGCTTGATCCAGATAATGATGGTATTTACGTTGGAACTGATACCTTGAACGGTTCAAATGGAGGCAACTTTATCTTCTTGAACAGCCCTTCTAATGCCTCAGATTGGGGTACTAAAGAAAACCTCGCTGGCTTATCATGTGCGGATCCAAACAATTATAATGATCGTATTCTTCCAACATTTAGTCAGGATACTACATTGATGTTCTGCTTCGGAACATGTTCTACTGATACATCCTGTACAGTAACAACGACAAATCCTGATGTAACCTTCCAAGTAGATATGAATAATGTAAGTGCTTCTTACACGAATGTCTACATCTCAGGAACAATGAATGGATGGAGCGGAAATGCGAACCAGATGTCCGATGCAGATGGAGATGGTGTATATGATATTACTCTAACATTGGCTCCAGCTGCTTACGAATACAAATTCACTTATGACAACTGGACGGGTCAAGAGTCTCTAGATCCAACAGTGGATAGTGCGTGTACCCTAACAACGGGTATTTATACAAACCGTTACTCGGTAATCGGTAGCGCTGACACCACATTACCAGCAGTTTGTTGGGAGGAGTGTTCTACTTGTATGGTAGCACCATCGGGTTGTGACGAGCTATTCTTCAGCGAATACGCAGAAGGTTCTTCAAACAACAAATACATTGAGATCTACAACCCTACCGCGAATGCTATTTCATTGAGTGGGTATACTGTATACCAAAGCGGTAATGGTGGATCTTACACGAACACGTTTACCACAAGTGCAACTATCGCTTCTGGTGATGTGTATATGATTGCGGCGAACCAAGCAGATGCTTCTATCCTTGCGGTAGCAGATACTGCCATGGCTTACCCGTCTATTGCTCACTTCAATGGAGATGATGCGATGATTTTGACTTACGGTACGGATACCATCGACGTTATTGGTGTACCAGGGGTAGATCCAGGTTCATCTTGGACCGTAGGCACAGGTTCTACAGCGAACCATACGTTGGTACGTAAAGCAACCATTACTGGCGGTTCTACGGACTGGTCAACGGGTGCTGGTGAGTGGGATGTATATGCTTCCAACACTTGGACCTACATGGGTGCACACAGCTCGAACTGTATCTACGTTGCACCAACGCCAACTTTCGATTCTATCGTAGCCATCAGCACGATCACAGGTATCGATGCAAGTGGTGTGGCCGATTCTTTGGGCGCTTCTAAGTGGATCAAGGGTATTGTAACCACCATTGACTTTGACGGTAACGGTGGATACAGCTTCTACGTAAGCGATAGCACCGATGGAATCAACATCTACAACTTCGCAGATAAGAGTGGCTACACCTCACCAATGATGGGTGATAGCTTGATCATGTACGGTAGTGTAGCACAATACAATGGTTTGACCGAGCTCATCGTTGATAGCATCTACTACATCGCAGGTGGATACACCTTGCCAACATCAACCGTAGTAACTGCACTCGATGAAACTACCGAGAGTGAGATCGTAACGCTCGTAGGATTCAACCTAGTTGATCCAACACAATGGCCATCTACTGGTTCATCAGCGAACGTAGATATCACAAACGGAACAGATACGTTGACGATGCGTATTGATAGCGATACGGATATCGACGGTTCGCCTGCTCCTGCAGGAACCTTTGATGTAACCGGTGTTGGCTCTCAGTACGACAACTCTTCTCCATACACGGAAGGGTACCAACTATTCCCACGTATGTTGACGGACATCTTCGAATACCCATTCATCCCGACTTACACTATAGGTCAAGTTGATGGTATCGACGCTGATGGTGTGCCAGATTCATTGAACGTGTACTGTAAAGTGGAAGGTATTGTGATGGGTGTTGATATGCAGGGCTCTGCTACTGCGGTATCGTTCACCGTACACGACGGCACTGATGGTTTGGGTACATACTCAAGTGTTCCTACTGCTGCCGCATACAATGTAACTGAAGGCGATGAGGTTCGTATCATCGGTAGCATTGGTCACTTCAACGGATTGTTGCAGATGTACCTCGACTCAGTAGTAGTATTGAGCACAGGTAATACACTACAATCTCCAACTGTAATCACCTCACTAGGCGAGAGTACAGAAAGTGAATTGATCAAGTTTGAAAACGCAACCATGGTTGACCCGACACAATGGGGATCTGGTTCTTCAGGCTACACCATCGATATCACTAACGGTACGGATACGATCGTAATGCGCATTGATGCTGATGTTGACCTATATGGAACGACTGCACCAACAGGTGCGTTCGATGTTGTGGGTATTGGTGGTCAGTATGACTGGAGTGCTCCACATGACGAAGGGTACCAATTATTGCCACGTTACATCGCGGATATTACTCCTGCAGCAGCAGTATGGGTTCCAGAAATCGTTGTAAGCGAGATCATGGCAGGTTCAAACAGTACTGGTTACAATGCAGATTGGTTCGAGATCTACAACTACGGCGATACTGTAGTGAACATCGGCGGATTCTCATGGGATGATGAAAGTGACATTTCGGGAACTTCAGTATTCCCATCTGTAACCATCGCTCCAGGTGAAGCTATCGTAGTTCTTGATGATATTTCAACTAACAAAGATGCCTTCTTGGCAGAATGGAAATTGTACCCAGGTTCAGTTACCATCGTAGCAAACGATGAATTGACCGGTTCATTCCCAAGCTTGAGCCAGAATGGTGATGGAGTGTACTTGTACGACGCCTCAGGTGCGGCCTTGACAAACTCTCTATACTCTGCTGCTACGGCAGGATACTCGGTAGAGTTTGATACTACAGGTGCATTCACAGGAGATGCAGTTGATGGAACCAATGGAGCTTATACGTCACTCGAAGGTGATGTAGGTTCTCCGGGTAACCTTACTCCAAACTCTAATGTAAATGAGCAGAGCATCGTACGAAACATCTATCCGAACCCAACTACTGGTATGTTTACCGTTGAATTGGGCGTAGAGCTTGAGTACACCGTACAGATTGTAAATATGATGGGTGAAACGCTTGCGGTCGAGCAAGGCGTGGGCAGTATGGTTCGAATGGACCTCAATGCTGCAGCAGGCACTTACCTTGTGAAGGTGGTGACCGATCGCGGTACGCAAACCCTACGCGTAGTGCTTCAATAAGGAGCGTAAAAAATCGCTGAAATAAAAACCCCCGCGGCTGCGCCGCGGGGGTTTTGTTTTTTAGTGCTGAATAAAAATTTTCTCCATCCGGTCGCCGACTAACATATAGTAAGTGGCGGCGGGAAGATGGTCTACCGGAATCCTATTCTCCCCGGCCTGAAGGGTGCCCTCATCGACGAGGTGCTTGCCTAGGGTGAAGATTTGAAAATCACTAGCCTCGGTTGTAGTGATGTTCAAAAACGAATCTGCGGGATTGGGACCTATTTTTAACTGAATTGGCCCCTGCTCCTGAACAGCCATATAAGGGTTCCAAGCCACGTGCGTCGAATCGCCATAGATATAATGCACGAGCTCCGGGTGATCGATAAACGGATTGCGGTTGCCCTGCATGTTATGGATGACGTTATTGCGGTTCATCTCAAAACTATCCACAGGATCTGCCCAGTGCCAAGCGATCAAGGTGCTCAATACCGCGAAGGTGGTACCTCCGGAGTTTAGGCTTTCCTGCACCACCAAATCTGGTTCGCTGCCGGCGCCTTCATAACGCAAGTCCATGTAGAGAATGATGCGGGCCAAATCGCCCTTAACCTTGTCACGAGGTTCAAATAAGCCTGCTGAACCATTGACCTGGTTGCCCGTAGCGGAGCCGTTGTAGTTCACTGCCGAACCGCCCGAACCAAGGTCATCGTATTCATGATTGGAGCGCAAGGAGTTCAATCCGCCATCGGCAGGCTTAAGGTTATGGACATCAGTTCCAACGCCAGCACTCGTACCAAAACCACCTAAACTACGTGGCCAGACGTGTTCGCGATTCCACCCTTGTCCGTTATTGTATTCCTGAGGGCCATTGACAGATACACCCGCATAAATAAGGCAAACGTTATCCGTATTCGTAGTGTCCTTATCACTGACTTTGAGCACGTCCCAAGTATCGGTGCTGCTCGAAGAATATTGCAATCTTGTATGAACCTTGATGATATCATATAAGGCTTCGCGAAGGTCTTCGCCGTCCTCATTGTAGGCATCTTGGTAGTACGGTAAGGGTTGGGCTTGCAAGGCATTGAAGGCCAAAAACAATCCCACGGAACAGAATAGCTTGTGCATATCTCGGGGTTTTTCACAAAGATGCAATAAATACGCGAGTGAAAATGCGCAGGAAATTAGGCCCAGCGATCGGCGGGGAAATTGGGGTCGAGGGCCTGTAATGCTTGGCCCACGTGAGACCAATCCTTTTTGAATGTCGCCAAAACCGCAGCATCTTCGGGCGCGTCTTGCACTCGGCCACCACTGTTGAGCTTCATGTACAAAGGCAGCAAAGCACGCTGCAAAGCATGTGGAATGAGTGGTTGAAGTTTGAGGCCTAATTGGTGTAAAGCCCCACTCTTGATGGCCACACTTTCGTTGCGGTGTTCAAAATCGAACCCGTCGTAAAAACTTGGATCCACGCCAACATATTCCGCAATCTCCTTCATCACCGCTTCCTTGCGCGACATGAAATCTTCAAAGGCCCAGCACCTCACGTGCCCCTCGGGCATCACATCCATCCACGCCTTCAAATGTTTGGCGTAGTCCACGTGATCCGTGATTTGCGGACGCTGAATGTACTCCGACAGGGGCATATCAATGCGCTTGGTACGGTAGCGCTCCATCTTATAATGGCTGTACATCTGCTTCGACGGTTCGCGAAACAGGAAGATCATCTTTGGTTTCTGGGGCCAATTCGAAAAGTGCTCACGCGCCACCTTTTCGTACAAATAATGCGCCGTGGCTTCGAACCGCACCGTCGCATCCTCCCCGCCTTTGAAAAAAGCTTCATAGTGGCCCAAATCATGCTCGTGCACATTGGCCGAGGCATTGAACCTATTCACCTTATCGGCGAAAAAGAACGTCTCTTTTTTAGGACTACCATAGACCTCTGGATGGGCTGCGAGCCAAAAATATAGGCTGCTGGTCCCACACTTTGGGGCACCGCCAATAATGACATTAGGAAGAAGCGCTGGGTTCATGCGCGCAAGATAGTAAGATTCAGTGCTAGACCGTTGTCAAGAGCAACTCTTTGATCCACCATGCAAGGGCGCCACCAGCGAGGGGAGCAACGACAGGAATCCAAGCGTAGTCCCAACCGGAATCGATCTTGTTTTTGATCGGCAAAAGTTGGTGCATGATGCGTGGACCCAAATCGCGTGCCGGGTTAATCCCGTATCCGGTCGTACCGCCCAATCCCAAACCTATGACCCAAACCAACAAAGCGACGGGTAAGGCACCTATACTTCCAAGTCCTATGGGCGTTTGGTTATCACTTTCTAGGGTTGCCCCTACAAAATAGAAGACCACAAAAACGAGGACAAAGGCGCCTAGGGCCTCGCCGAAAAAGTTGTTCCAAGTACTCTTTATAGATGGCGCCGTACAGAAGGATCCACGAATGGCACCGCCGTCCTCGGTGATGTCATAATGTGGCTTGTAGAACACGTAATTCATGGTGGTCCCGGCGGCTGCACCTAGAAGCTGTGCCCCGAAATACATCCACATCGTAGCGGTATCTACCGCACCATCCAACCACAAACCCAGTGTAACCGCAGGATTTAAATGCGCACCACTGTAGGGTCCGGCAACGACCACGCCTACAAAGACCGCGAGGCCCCAAGCCGTGGTGATCATGATCCATGAACCTGGGTCGCCTTGCGCCTTAGTGTTTTTTAAGACAACGTTGGCGACAACGCCGTTCCCGACAAATAGTAATAAGAAGGTTCCGACGAACTCGGCCCAAAATGGTGACATACGCGTGGTTTTGTTCTGAACTACGAAGATGCAAAAATTGGTAGACTCCGAGAATTTTACTTAATTATTGATTCGTTAAACTCGCAGCATATGAAACCGTATTTGTTGGCTATTGATGCCGGAACGACCTCCTCCAGAGCGATCGTTTTTGATGGGGATACTAAGAAAATTGGGCTGGGCCAATTCGAATTTACCCAACACTTCCCACAACCTTCTTGGGTGGAGCACGATGCTAATGAAATATGGACCTCCCAATTACGCGCTATCAAAGAAGCCTTAAAACAAGCCAAGGTCAAGCCGCATGAAATTAGTGCCCTCGGAATCACCAACCAGCGCGAGACCACCATCATTTGGGATGCCGCCACGGGCGAGCCCATCCACCACGCCATCGTGTGGCAAGACCGCCGCACCTCGGACTATTGCGAGGGCCTCAAAGCCCAGCACGGCCCCACCATCACTGCGAAAACAGGACTGATCACCGATGCCTATTTCAGCGGCAGCAAGATTCGCTGGATCCTGAACAAGGTACCCGGGGCGCGGGAGCGTGCGGAGCGCGGAGAACTGCGGTTTGGCACCGTGGATTCCTGGATTATTTGGAACCTGACCGAAGGTGCTTCGCACATTACGGATGCCTCCAACGCGAGCCGAACCCTTTTGTACAATATCCACAAGGGGCAGTGGGATGCAGACCTTTGCGCCTTGCTCGAGGTTCCCATGTCTTTGCTGCCGACGGTGGTGGACAGCAGTGGAAAATTAGCCCATACCTCCGAAAAAATCTTTGGCGCAAGTGTACCTATTGCGGGTATCGCTGGAGACCAGCAGAGTGCCCTTTTTGGCCAATTATGTTTCGAGCCGGGCGAGGCTAAAAACACCTACGGCACGGGCTGTTTCGCCGTGACCAATACCGGCAAGACCATCGTCAACAGTACCAATCAAATGCTCAGTACGGTCGCATGGCAATTAAACGGCGAACTCACCTACGCCCTCGAAGGGTCCGTCTACATCGCCGGTGCCTTGGTACAATGGCTGCGCGACGGACTGAAAATCATTGAAAACAGCAGCGATATTGAGGCCTTGGCGTTGAAGGAAGGCCACAATGGCGGCATTACCATTGTCCCTGCCTTGAGCGGATTAGGAGCGCCGCATTGGGATGCCTATGCCCGCGGTGCCATCATGGGCATCACCCGCGGCACCAACGACAGCCACATCGCCTACGCGGCGCTCGAAGCCATCGCCCTGAGTACGGCAGATGTTTTGGAAGCCATGGCCAAAGACCTTGGGCAAGAACTCAAAGCCATAAAGGTGGACGGCGGAGCTAGTGCGAACGATACCATGATGCAATTACAAGCCAATATTTTAAGCTGTCCGGTCATTCGCCCGGCGGAGACCGAGAGCACAGCCCTTGGGGCAGCCTTGCTAGCAGGGCTTGGCATAGGGTATTGGTCTTCTTTGGAGAAGCTCAAACCTTTGCTTAATATAGATGAACATTTCGCACCCAAACCTATGCACCAAGCATTGCTTCGAGATCAATGGCAGCGAGCTACAGAAGCTAGCAAAGGATGGATCAAAGCAGGGGCGAATCTTTTGTGACTTTATATCATTACATAAGTAGATTGCTTGCTAGGTACTTTTAACAATGGGCTGAGGGTTTTCAGAGTATAATATTTGAAGTGTAATACACGTTGAATTACGGAAGAATTGGCCAAATTTCATGCCTTCAGTGATGCCTATATCGTGAAGTAGCGATGCGGTAAATCACTACATTTGATGCAAGCCTAAGGCGAATGAACGTTTCGAAAAAACAAATCTCATCAGGTGCCGTCATTAACATTGCCGGAATCCTCGTAGGGGCCGTATTAAATCTATGGTTGCTTCCGGAATTATTCAGCACAGAAGAGTTGGGGATGTATCGGTGGATGGAGCGCACCGCAGTGTTGCTGTCCAATATCTTCCTCTTCGGTGTACATCGTTCCTTCACTAAATTCCATTCAGACCCGAATAAGGATAAGAAAGCCTTTGAAAGTGCAGTGGTGGGACGGAGCACATTACTCATGATTATCGTAGGGGTAGGGTTATTCATTGTCGGACCAGAACTAGCTCCCTTATTTAATTTTGAAAAAGACGTACACCTTCTCCGCTACCTCAGCTTTTTCGTGGTCAGCGGTATGGCTTTCCTGATGGCCGTTGCTGCCGCAGCGACCACTAAGCGCATTGCTGTCCCGGTATTCTATAAAAACCTTGGATTGCGCATCGCCATGTTGGTGATTGGGCTGGCTTTATTGTACTACGCCTTTACTTTCTCCCAATGGCTCATTGCTTATGCTTGGGCATCCTTGGCGCTAGGGCTCGTCGCGTTGCTGTACGCGTGGAACCGGGTGAAGCCAACCTTTACTTGGCGACATATGGGAGCTCCGATGGGAAAGGACGTACAGAAATTTGCTTGGATTAGCGTCTTTAGCGTCCTGATCGAAATAGGCATCAACACCTTAGATGTTCAAATGCTCTCCATGCTCACTGATATGGACAGCGTGGGGATTTACGGTATGGCCTTCTTTATCGGTTCCGTCATCGATGGCATACGCAGGCCCATCAATCAGATGTTGGCTCCACAAATTTCCACGAGCTGGAACAAGAACAACATGGACGTGCTGCGCAAGATTTACGAGAAGACCTCCAGCGCTCAAATGTTGGTCAATGCTGCCTTTGTCATCATGGTCATGGTAAACGTTCAGTGGATTTTCTCACTCATTCCAGATGGAGAAAGGTTCTACCCTGCCATTCCAGTCGTGGGATGGACCTTGGCGCGCAAATACATCAACGCTTCGTTCGGCTCGAATGGAGAAATCATTGCCAATAGTCCTTTTTACAAGCTGAACATGCAAATAGGCTCGATCATGTTGGTCATCAACATCGTGCTCAACTTCCTCTTTATCCCCAAATATGGGATTTTAGGGGTCGCCTACAGTGGATTGATTGCCGTACTCTTTGTCAACGCTATGCGTGCCATCATGATTTATCGCAAAAGTGGCCTGCAGCCCTTTACCCGTGAAAGTCTCTACATCCTTGTGGGCAGCTCAGTGGTTGGGTTAGTGTGTTATGCCCTGCCGGTCGACGGTGTTGTGAAGTTTATCCTCTCCGGTCTGATCATTTTGGTGGCGGCAGCCATTTTTAGAAAGTTCATTAAGCACGTCCTGTTGCGTTAAGCCTACGTACCTTTATCCCGTTGAAAGTCGCATATATTCAAAATAGAGTCCAATTAGGTGGTCGATTCCAGGTCACCTTCGAAATGACCAAGGTGCTCAATGCTATGGGGATCGTTCCGGACTTCTACAGTTACCGTTTTAGACTCACCCACGAGGACATCGCAGCGCATTACGGCAGTCCCATTGAGTGCAACTTTATCACCATTCCAGAATCTCGCAGACCATTTGAGTGGAACATCACCAAATTCAACTTTGATATCAATGCGCACCTTCAGGGCTATGATTTGATCATCAACAGCAATAACACCAGCTTGGGACTAGACCCCACTCTCAATATTTTGAGCTACGTCCATTACCCTCGTAAGGCCCGGTTGATGCAAAAACCTACACTGAAACGCTTGTTCGATATTGGACGCGATCCATTCATGCTTAACGCCTTTCGGTATCGCCGACACCGCCGGGTAAGTTCGAATGATCTTCAGGTCGCCAATAGTGCCTTCACAGCACAGCGATTCGAAGAGCATTACGACCACAAGGTGGAGCACATCCTCTACCCGCCGGTCGATATTGATTTTAAAAAGGGCGAAAAATTACCCCACCGCATAGTGAGTTTGGGCCGATTCTCTCCCAACAAGCGGCAGCTCGAGCAAGTTAAAATGATGGCTAACCTCCCACGGTATGAGCTATACCTCATAGGTTTTAAAAACGACGCCAACTATTTCGATCAATGCGCCGCCGCAATAGCATCCTTGGAACTCACCAACGTGCATTTAGTCGCCGATGCGTCGGAACAAGAGCGCAACCATTTATTGACCTCAGCCACCTTTTTCATTCATTCCCTCCGTGAGGAGCCTTTTGGCATCACCACCGTACAGGGAATAGGTGCCGGTTGCCTACCCATTGTACACAATAGCGGGGGACAGCGCGAAGTGGTGCCTTATGCGGAGCTGCGCTATGAGAGTGAGGCGGATATACCAGAATTGGTCCAGAAACTTGAAAAATCCGAGCAAATCGCAGACCTTCGTACTGCGTTGAAGGCGCATATTCGTTCGTATTCGAGCGAGGCGTTCAAGGACCAATTCAAATCACTACTCGAACAAAAATTACCCGCATCATGAGAAAAGACAAACTGATCAAGGAATGGTTCGGGTTCAACGTTCGCTATTGGAATGACCTCAAGCACCGCGCTAAACTTCACGGACACCTGGAAAATAGCGAAGCCCTACCACAGGAAATCATGGCAGAGGCCGAGCCCATCTTCGTGCTTTCCACCGGCCGCGTAGGCACAATGCTCCTCACCCGATTATTCGAGCTCGAGCAAGGCCTCCACATCGAACACGAAGCACTGCCTGAAATGCTTTTGGCCGGGAAAACTGCCTACGATACTGGCGACCTCTCCTTCGCCAAGGGTGCCTTCATGGCAGGCCGTTACGAGGCCATCCGCGATTATAAATTACGTGGATTGCGCTACGTAGAGACCAACAATAGATTGACCTTCTTCGCCCCCGCCATGGCCGAGTTATTCCCAAAGGCGAAGTTCATCCATTTGCTGCGTCATCCGGATTCTTTTGTGTCTTCGGGCATGCAACGGAATTGGTACACCGGTAAAACCATCACGGACGAAGGCCGTATCGCTCCACCTCAATCCTTGGGCATCGAGAGCCGCCCGGATAAGATTGCCTGGCTTTGGAATGCGACAAATTCGTTTATCGATGATTTCAAAGCTGGTCCTGGTAAAGACCGTACGCTGACCGTACGCTCAGAAGACCTGTTCTCGAACAAGGAAGAGGCGATGCGCATTCTGAATTGGCTCAACTTTAGTGCCGATGAACGCAGCGTGCAGCGCGTACTCGATACACCGGTCAACAAGAGCAGAAAGAAGAAGGAACAGCAAGTGTACGACGAGGCCCTGGTGCCACTAGTGGCCAAATACTACGGCCGCTAGTCAATTAATAGCTCGGGGTAAAACACCTCGTAATCTTTGCGGTACAAAGCCTGTAATCTCCGGCGCTGATCGTCGGTAAGCTCCACTTTTTTCTTGGAACGATTCACGTTTAGCTTCACCTCTTTTTCATACGGGGTGCCCAATTTTTCCGCGACCTTAGCGAAGTCTTCATCAAAGTTTTCGAACCTGCCGATGAAATCCATATTAGGAATATCGATGATGGAAGTCTGTGCTCGTAAATGCTCGTCGCACTTGGTCACATCTTGACCTTCAACCCAAGTTAAAAACGCATCAAAATCTTGCATGCGCTCGTGCTCCTCGGGGGTAAACCTGAAGTAGTTCTGCACCGTCACTTTATCCTTCCAACAGCTGATGAACTTCTCTTCTGGGTTACGCACAAAGGCAAACTTGTAAAAGTTCCGTACCATCCACTTTGAATAAGGCATGGCGGAACCATAAATCAATGAACCCGGCTTACTATCTGCCGTAAGGTAGTTATTGATGGTACGCGACGCGACCTTGTAATTACGAAACCAAATAGCTTTGTAGCGGTAACTATACGACATGAAAAAGCGTTCCTTTTTGAAGAGTTTCAAAACGTACTTGTTCCAGTAGAAATGACGAAACTTATAGGGGATTTCGCTGGTGTTTAGTTTCATGTGTGGCCGTAATCTGCCTGCTAAAATACATTAACTCTTTCACGCACTTCTGCTCAGCCCAACTAAAAAGGCGGTAATTTTAGCCCATGAAGGCACCCGAAATCATTTTTGAATCTACTGCGTTGATCATCATCAATAAAGAATCGGGCATTATTACAGAAGAAAACCCCTTTGAACCCTTTACCGCTGAGAGCCAAGTCCGTCACTATCTCAACAAAGGGCATAAACCTCCATTCGTAGGAGTCGCGCATCGTCTTGACCGAGTGACCAGCGGCCTACTCATCCTTGCAAAAAAGAAAAGTACGCTCAAGCAGCTCAACCAATGGTTCGCAGATCGAAAGATCCAAAAAACTTACCTGGCCATCACCTCCACACCACCAAGCCCTTCGCAAGGAACCTTAGAACACCATCTCCTTACCGATAAAAACGCAAAGAAATCTCTGGTATACGACCATCCGAAGGGCGGCACCAAACCTGCCCACCTACACTACCGCACACTAGAAGTGAATGAGCACGGTGCCTTGCTTGAGATTAAGCCCAGCACAGGTCGTTTCCATCAGATTCGTGCCCAGCTCAGCCACATTGGTTGCCCTATCCTTGGCGATGAGAAATATGGCGGATCCAAACTTTCTCCAAATACCATCGCACTTCACGCATGGAAAATCAAATTGCCTGAAGCTATTCAAGATTCTTCATTGTACTACGAAGCTTCTCCTAGATGGAATTCAATAGTGGAGTCAGGAAAGTACTAGGCTGATATTGAAATTAATAGCTTGAATTACAGTTATAGTTGTACCAATAGGGTAAGGATTGACCATAATCCGATGCCAGACTATAATATTTACATGCAGAGCTAGTCATTTTATTATTCTGATAAGAAGCCGCGATGTTATAATACAATTGACCTAACATGTAGTCATTACCCTGTTTTTGATGGTATCGAATACATTGCTTCCATGAGGAAGCCGCATAAGAATAATTGCCTTGATCAAAATATATGTGCCCAACATTGTTCATAGCATAGGCTCGCTCATATTCGCCTATGGCAGCATATTTTTTATAGTACTCTATGGCTTTTGCAGAATATCCTGCATCCTTGTACATACCAGCGATCGTCGTATAATGGGCAGGTTCATCAAGTGTTCCTCCCCATACCGTATAATATTTTTCAGCATTTTCGTAATCATAAATACCAGCATAACACACAGCTACATCGTAAGCATGTATACTATATAATTCTTGAGGCATAACGGTGGATAATAAACCGTAATATAAAATCGCATTTTGGTAATCATCAGAGTAATAGAAACTCGAAGCCACACTTAGGTAGATTTGTCCCCTTTCCTCATCCGTAAAATACACTTGATCAAAATTTTCAAGTTCACCCACCGCCGCAGGAATCTGATCTTTATCTAGTCCAATAGCAAGTTTGAGCTTAACCTTTGCCAAGATATATTTATTGGCTTCCTTATAAACTTTTATTTCATCCAAGTGATTCATGTACTCGTAATGATTTCTATAGGAATCTCCCCACCAGTAATCATTTAATTTTGAAAGGTGTACCCTAAGTGTATGATCTTCGGAAGACATATATGCTCCAAAGAACTTTCCTGAACCACCAGTCTGGAGGTAAGCAATTCTCCCATCCACTTTGATTTCATACAGATCTTTTTGAATTTTCTGTAGTACGGAACAATCGGAACAAATTTCTTTTGAGTATTTCGTTCGTATATCGTATTCGTAGAACTTATTTCCCTCAGAATAAATAAATTCATTTGAGCTCACCCATTGCTTCAAAAGCCCTTTCACCTTATCATCCCCATAACTATTTATTATTATTGATTCATATTTTGAATCAGAAGCTTGAGTGTATGGAGCATCAAAGTTGCTAGCTGAACGAAAATAATTAGGACCAATAAGCTTTCCTTGATCATTTACATACTCCATGAAATCGTTGATTCGAACCGGGTAAACAGAGGGAGTTTCAAAATTTGAATTATCAAAGTTCAAACCGTCGGCCGTCTTATAATAGGAGAAATCAATATAAGCTGAAGTACTAAAAGGATCAACTTCATATTCATGACCTTCATAATCATAGTAATCAGCTTCTTCTTCGGCTAAATCCTCAAGATAAAACCCATTAGCAGTACTCAGAGTAATAGGCGAACTCCATCCATTAGGGGTTTGTTTATACAGAGATACGAAGCCAAACTCTGACTGAGCTAATACATCTCCATTCACAACTCTATAGTTTTCTATTGAAGCGAGTGGAATTTTCGTAAGGGAATTCAACGCGTAGATTTGGACCCCATCATCCGTATCAAATTCTACTACATCGCCCCAATTACTGCTCCTCCGCGCAACCAAAGTTTCTTTTGTATTGTCTTTAATGATAGTCATTGTTCCGCCGCTATATGATTCATCCCGAGACGCATAAATCATATTTTGCTCATCTTGGTAAAAAATGAGATACTTATTGACAGGGTTTTTGAATATGGAATCTTCATGTAAAACGTATCGTTTGCCGTCAACAAGTAGATTCTGCACGGTTCCAATAGCTCTTTCAAACCCTAATTTTCGCCCAGATATAACTTTTTCACCGGCCATATTGTAAAGGGCCAGTATATCGTTTGATCTTGTTCCTGAGTGAGCTGATAAGAAATGATCACTCGAAGCATAGCTTCCAGGAAATGTCAAGGTTGAAACCAAATAATCTATCTCAACTTTCGACTTATCCCAAGGATCAATTATCGTTGACTTGCTACCGGGTACAAGAAAATTACCCGTTGGCAGTATTTGTATAGGAATGTTATCGGAAGTTGCCAAGACCTCTCCATTGGTGGCGATTACGGAGTACGTATCATCAGATTTGGAAAGGTATAAGTTGCTAGTTAATACGCTAACCTCATCACACCTGAATAATACTTTGATTTTTCCATTCTCATTTATTTGAACCACTCCCCATCCTTCGCTGTCTTTGAAGCGAAATAAGCTGTAGCCGTCTCGCAATATCACCTCTGCTTTGAATTCATTTACATCTGAACTCAGTGATTTATGATCGATTCGCATGAAGGAATAGGAATCATATTCATTAAGGGCAGGGATATATGATAGTGTTTGATTGTTGATCAATCCTTGGATTACATCATATCCATAACTAGATTCTGGCCTATTGAATCTCTCATGCAATTCTTGAGCAGTTTTTAAATCATCGCCCATCATGATTCTATAAATACGCGTATTTAATAGCGAATCCAGGGATCCTCTATTTTTTGACGATGGAAAATTAGAGGTATAAGCTGCGTAAATATCCGTATCAAAGTTTGTTGTCAATCGAAGGAGGGTTAGTGAGTCTAAATCATTTCTTATCGCCTCACAGGCCTCCGTTTGATTAGAATAATTCAATGTGAATTCCTTGACTGATTGAATACTCAGCGTTCCGGAATCAACTTCTAATTCTAGAACCGAGTAGTCAATATTGAATGCCTTTAAATAGGCGTCAGATACCACACTGTTAAAGCCCATACTATTGAAACTATTCGCAAATTTCAATAGGCGTTTAGAGTCTTCATCGTTATTGACGGCTTTGGCGCATGCTCGCTCAACCAAAGGCTTAAACTGTGATTCTTTTTGGTATCTATACGCAAAATCAAAAAGCAGTTCAGGATCCCCATTTTTATCAACTTTCAAAAATTCTAGGTTGACTCGCTGACGGTATGCTTCTAAGGCGATCTCCTCAGTATACTTACCATTCAAATACGTGGTATAAAATGTGCCATATTCCTCTATCGTGGGATCTATTTCATCATAAACTATTTTTGCTTCGTACAAGAATGCAGAATCACGTTCCGTACTGAATGCAAATACAGCGTTGTGATCCAGCCATAATTCCGCTGTATTCCAAGATTTATAGGCTAAAAAAACCTTTCTATAAAAATTGGACAATAACTCGTCATAAGACTCACCATTCAACTCATAAATCTTATTCAGTGACTTACTTTCCTTTGGATCGATAATTGACCTTGGATCCGATTTTAAAATAAAATGCAATGCTCTTTTATAATCTTCTGGAGTAACGGCGCTCTCCAAAACACAAAGGGTCTTAACGTAGTAGTACGGCAACGCTTGTTCTCCTTTTGATTCTATTTCAACCAAAAGCTGATTAGCTTTTTCTAAATTACCTTTCTTATACTGCTTGAAAGCACTCTTAGCACTCTTTTGTGCATGAGCGACAGACATTGAAAGGAATAGACAGACAACCGTTATAATTCTTGTAAGCATCGTGTATTTGATTGGTCTAATAAATATAGTAATTGTGGAGATGAAGCTCTTAAATATTGGTTTTACCCTTCTTCAGATTCATCAATAACCTTGGCTTCAATCATTTCGAAATATCAGCTTTTGAATTTCTTCAGCAAAATATCCAATCAAAAGTTCATACTATTCCTGTTTTTAGCTATCCATTGGCCAGGCCAAGCTCAGGATCAAGACATTGAATGTATCGATGAGTTAATTCAAGAAAGGATTGACGTGCTATCCTACGTTTATGAAGAAGACACACTCATATTCGCAATTGTAGCCCCAGAACTATTATTCTATTCACAAGGGCAATACGATTTAGAAAAATTTTTGTTGAGCGATATCATGCCTTACGATTTTTCATTCGGCCCTTTCCAAATGAAAAAAGCTTTCATATTAACGTATGACGATAATAGAGATCCAAACTTTGAGGCTTTTCTAGAAATAGAAAATCAAATCAACCTAATGCATGTATACATTGAGAAAACATCTCATCACTCAAAAAGAGAGAAGATCCAATTGTACAATTCTGGAAAAATTGGAACAGACTACCCTTTCAAAACACTTAAGTGCCATGAAATGACCTACTTTGAAATTTCAAAATATTTAATGACTCGCATGAAGGCCTTACGGAAGAATAGTTAGTGGGGTAATTTGATTTGAGTTAAAAATTGACTTGAACAATAATTAAGATCAACTGCTGCATCAAAGCCCGCAACCCTACCCGTTTCAGAATATTGATGCACATCCCAGTCTATGGACGAGGGACATCTACTATAAGCTGCAATCCATTTTGGATATTCGTTAAAATACCCCCTGAGGTGTTCATTGTAAAAATACATGTTCGTGTAAAGAATTGGCTTTACACCATACTCTTCCTCCGCCAATTTTAACCAGTTTAAAACACCTTCTCGTAAATTCTTGTCACCGTATTTACTGGGTTTTTCAACATCTAGCACCGGATATAAATCATGCTTAGACATGGAAACACTTCGTTTGAAATTCTTGAACTGAATTGTGGAATTAACATTCGACCAGTAATAATGATATGCCCCTGTTTGAAGACCTATTTTTCTGGCACCATCAAGGTAATCTTCATAGTCAACATCTTCCTTTAAACCCACGGTAGCTCGAATAAAAACAAATTCGATTTGCGGTTCCTTTCTCTTTAACTCTGACCAATCAATAGGGCCATTATGATAACTGATGTCTATTCCATGTGCGCTATCGGCAATACTACAGGTAAAATTTCCAATAGGCTCTCGTATAAAATTTGGGCCTAAAAGCGGCTGATCACATCCAGTCAATACCAAAACGAGTACGGCAATACCTAATAACCTATAATATTTGACCATTAGACGTTTTGAATTGATTAAATGCTCTTTCATAACTCTATATGTAATCTTATTTAGTCCTAACGCTAGGAATATATTCGAATGTATGTATTGCCACGAATATGATTTAAAATCTATACAAATACCCTACGCTGGTTAAAGAATATAAAAAAGCCCCTCCGAAACGGAAGGGCTTTAAGTGGGCCCAGCAGGGCTCGAACCTGCGACCACCTGATTATGAGTCAGGTGCTCTAACCAACTGAGCTATGAGCCCGAGAAGGCAAATATAAGACAGTCTACCCAACCATTATCCACCTTTTTTAAAGGAAAAAATGTCCTATACATGTCCTGGTCACCAAAAGGAAGAAACGGCATGTTCTTTATATCATTACATGTCGAAAATGTACACATGGACAGAATCCCATCCTTGGCTTTTGCCGCATTCTTAGGACTGTCCGTTTCAGCACAAAATGCTCCCATTGATTTTGAACCTAATGGTCATGGGGCGAATTGGAATTGGAAAGTATTTGAAAATGGGTACAATCCGCCGTTAGTAGTCGTTCAGAACCCTGATACCAATGGCATCAACACCAGCCCAAACGTTGCTCGCTTCGAAGCCTTGCAACAGGGTCAGCCATTTGTGGGATGCGAGTCGATGCACGGCACCGATATTGGTACTTTCACCATTGATCAAGATAATTACATCATCCGCATCATGGTCTACAAGACGGCGATCAGTGATGTAGGGATCAAATTGGTGCGCTGGGATAATTGGTCCCTAGGAGAAATTAAAGTAGCTAATACCAAAACGCACGAATGGGAACAACTCGAATTTGATTTCAGTGCGCACATTGGTTTGACCTACGATCAAATCGTGATTTTCCCAGATTTCACCGCGCGTCCTGCAGACCGCACCATATACTTTGATAATGTTTGGGGCGATCTATACGTTCCACCGCCGCCGCCACCGCCGCCTGTGGACAGTGCGACGATGACCTTACCGAACTTCTTTAGTCCAAACTTCGACGGGATCAATGACCGCTATAGGCCAAAGATGCAGCATGCAGATTGGGCAGAATGGCGCATCTACAATCGATGGGGTCAGGAAATGTTCTATTCCGAATCTGTTTCTGAAGAGTGGAACGGTATGTACAATGGTGCTGTCGTCAGTCCAGGCGTGTACATGATTCAAGCTCGATGTGGATCGACTGTTACCGGAAATGTGGTGGAAAAGCAGGGCACCATTCATGTGGTGGACTAGCACCGAAGCAATTATCACGCTCCACTATTTTTTTCTCGTGTAGTTTCGTGTAACAATTGAGCGCTAATCGTCTTATGATTACACAAATCTGGTTTGATTTTGGGAATGTTTTTATCCCAGTACATCCGCACCTAACGCGAGAGGCGCTTGAGCAATGTGGCGTGCAAATGAAGCCCGAACAATTTGAGGTGTTGGCGCAGGAATTTGAGCGCGGAGAGGTTTCTACGAAGGAGTTTTTCCAAGCATTGACTGCAAGCTGTAAGTTTTTACAGAGCTCAAGATGTACTACCAGAGCGTGGAATGCGCTGCTCGGTGAGTTGAATGATCATACGTTGTTCCTAAAGAAATTGGCCGAAGATTATAGCCTTGCATTAGTGAGCAATACCAATGCGGCCCATATTGATCACATCAAGCAAGAAAGTGGCCCGTTCCTTTGGAACACCTTCACTGAAAAGTTCGATGCGCTATTCCTTTCGTACGAAATGGGTTGTCGCAAGCCGGATACAGAGTATTACGACCGTATACTTGAAGCCATGGGCGCGCTGCCTGAGGAGGTGCTGTTCATTGACGACACTCAAGCGAACCTAGATACAGCTGCCGAGATGGGCATGCATACCTGGTTGTTCAATACACAAGATGGGGATTTGGAACGCGAACTACCCGCGGTCTTGACAAAGCTCAATGAGCGTACCGCCAGTAGTGCGGGGATGTAAGAAACACACCCACTTATTATCAGCACCCGCTTTGGGTTCTTCATTTAACAGCTGAAAACCGGCAGCCGAAAGGCGTTGCATCTCGGCGCGGATATCATCTACGGCGTAGGCTATGTGGTGCAGACCTTCTCCACGCTTTTCAATGAATTTGGCAATAGGGCTATCCGGATTGGTGGCTTCCAACAGTTCGATTTTATTGGGTCCCGCCTTGAAAAAGCTCGTTCGCACCCCTTCACTTTCCACGGCCTCTTCCTTGTAGGGCGGTACCCCCAAAAGCTTGGTGTAAAGGGCATTCCCTTCTTCTAAGGACCGCACGGCGATGCCGAGGTGTTCAATTTTATTCAGGTGTTCCATCGTTGGCGTTTAGCGTTCCTAAGTTAACCAATGCCGCGTATTTCCCGCCTTTGGATAGGAGATCTTGATGTGTACCCAATTCTACTATTCGCCCCTCCTCCACATAAGCGATTTGGTCCGCGTGCTTGATGGTGCTCAATCTGTGTGCCACCACCACAGTAGTTCGCCCTTTCATCAAGGCATCTAGGGACTGCTGTACCCTTGCTTCGCTCTCGTTATCAAGTGCCGCTGTGGCCTCGTCCAACAATAGGAGTTTTGGATTGGCATAGAAGGCACGTGCAATACTCACGCGTTGTCGTTGGCCGCCGCTCAAGAATTTTCCACCTTCGCCGATGGTTTGGCCGTCGAAATTGGACACAAAATCATCACAATGTGCCGCCGTAATAGCCCTTCTGTAGCCTTCCTCGCTTCCTTTTGCATTGAATGTGATGTTTCCTTGAATCCCCTCGTTGAACAATAATGGATGCTGTGGCACCCAGCCCAATCCTTTACGGTAATCGGCCATATTCGCCTCTTTCAAATCCTTAAATCCTAAGGTGACTGTTCCTTGTTGAGGATGATCAAAGCCGGCCAATAAGTACAATAGTGAACTTTTACCGCCACCGGAGGGCCCTACGAGCGCGGTTGTTTTCCCAGCTGGAATCACGAGGTCTAAGCCTTGCAATACATCGCGGTCGTCGTAGGCAAAACGAACGTTGTGCAGGGTGATATTTTCCTTCCAATCGGCGTCAACCACAGGCTGGTCTCCTGATGTCGGTACGACCATGTCCAAGACCTCAAAGATTCGCTCCGCACTGGCATTGCCTTTTTGGATGTCGTAGAGGGCGTTGGTGACGTTTTTGAAGGCAGGAATTAATTGGTAGAACAACAAAATAAAGGCCACTAATTCTCCACCGGTCAGGCGCTTACCAGCCAGCACCTCTTGGCCGCCGAGATAAAGTACTACGAGCAATACACTTACTCCCAAGATTTCGGCAATAGGAGAGCTTAGGTCGCGCTTGCGGAACACCTTGGTCATCGTACGCTGCCATTGACGAACGCTTTGAGCAAACACATTACTCATTTGGGACTCTACGGCGTAACTCTTTATAATGGGTAGGTTCGATAATGCTTCTTCTAGCGCAGTGGTATTTTGTCCTAGAAGGCCCTGGGCTTCCTTAGCGCTGCGCTTCAGGCTCTTTCCTATCGTTGCGATAAGCCCCCCGGATATTGGAATAATAGCCAAGGCCCATAAAGTCAAGGTAGGACTCATTGTGAAAAGTACTGCCAAGGTCCCTATGATCATTAATGGGTCGCGTACAAAACCCTCCATCCCTTTTAGCATGGACCATTCTATTTCATTTAAATCCGCCGTGGCACGGGTCAGTAAATCTCCTTTTTGCCATTTGCTATGTTGACGTAAGCTCAAAGCTATCCACTGATCGTGCAGGGCTTGCTTGAAATTTGCCACGACCCCGTTTCGCACCGGAGCTAAGGTCCACAAAGCGGCATATCTCGAAAGGTTTTTTCCAATAAAGATGGTGAAGACCAAAAGGATGATTCGTACCAGAGTATCCGATGGACCGTGTAGATCTCTGTAGGTTTCTACACGTTCCGCAAGAGCAACTTTCCAAGGCGCAGCGCCCACTAGATCTGAGCCGGGCGTATCGAAAATAATGTTAAGTAAAGGAATAAGCGCACCAATAGAACCTATGCTAAAAACCACCGTAAGGAGGTTGAGAAAGGCCGCCAATACTATGTAGCTGGCAAAGGGGCCCATGGTTCGTATGATGCGAAGAAATGCCTTCATAGTTCTTTTCGTTGCAGCGAAGGTAGCGCTTACGCGGCAATGCGTAAATTTGCTCTTATGGAAAGCACACGTCAACTTAAAATAGCCAAGCTCCTTCAGAAGGAAATGGCGACGATCTTACAGCAATTGGCCAAAGATCATTTCCCAGGTACCCTACTCAGCGTCTCAAAAGTGCGCGTGAGTCCTGACCTTGGAGTAGCTAAAATTTACGTGAGTATTTTTCCCGTAGCTAAAACGAAAGAAACCTTCGATTTCTTGCAACTCAACAACGCAAAATTGCGCGGTGCTTTAGGCCATGTCGTTGGGAGCCAGTTACGTGTGGTTCCAGAGCTTATGGTCTATGTAGACGACAGCTTGGAGTACGAAGAAAACATCGACCGCCTGTTGCGCGGTGAAGGGGAAAGCCCTATTAAATAATCACAGGTGAAATTTTTCAGCACCTATCTCGCTCGTAAATACTTCTTTTCCAAGGGAAGATTAGGTGCTATCCGTCTGATGTCGCTTACTGCGTTAATTGGACTATCCTTAGGTACAGCAGCCATGGCAGTGGTGCTTAGTGCTTTTGCTGGGCTGGAAGATTTAGTGGCCAGCCAATTCGAGCATGCAAACCCCGCCCTGAAAATCAGTCCTGCGACCGGACAATATTTAGAACTTACAGCGGAAGATTCGGCTTTTATTTCCTACGAAGCTTCCCATTACCCCACCTCTATATTCGAGCCTGTTTTTGAACAGCGCGTGCTCTTGGCACAAGGAGACCATCAACACATTGCTTATTTGTTAGGTAGCTCGACGGAATATGAAAGAGCACACCATTTAGACGAACATCTGCTGACTCAAGCAGATCCTGCACTGGACCTAGGGGGAAACACCCTTAGATTGGGGGCAGGAGTGGCTTACCATTTGGGTATTTCAAATACCAATCCTCCGCCCATAATCACCATATACCTTCCAAAAATCAACGCTTCCACCAATGCCCTGAACTTGAATGAGGCCGTGCAAGCCAAAAATGTGTTTGTAACCGCCATTCATTCAGTTCAACCAGATTATGATGCCAACAAGGTCATTGCCTCGAGTCAATGGGTCCAAAAATTCACCGGCGCCATGCACCCCTCTTATTTAGAGGTCTATTCTGAGGAAAAGGCTTTGAGAACGTCCATTGAAAATCACTTCGGCGACCGCGTGGTCGTTGCGGATAGACTCGAGCAAGAAGCTACCTTGTTCAAGGTCATGCGATCCGAAAGATTGGTCGTCATTGCCATCCTTGCCTTTGTCGTGTTCTTGGCAAGTTTTGGTGTGGTGAGTGCATTGACCATCATCGCCCTTGAAAAGGATAATGATATCCGTACGCTATGGTCCATGGGTGCCTCGAATGCCCAATTACGTCAACTATTCTTCACCAACGGCATGTTCATTGTCGGTACAGGTTGGGCCTTGGGCATGATCATCGGAATAATCCTGATCGTGCTTCAACAACAAATAGGTCTTATCACCCTGGGGTCAGGCTATGTACAAGAATTCTATCCGGTGACATTAAAGCTTTCTCACGTGGTGTTAACTACCTTGATTGTTTTGGGTATAGGCACTTTGATGAGTGCTTGGTCTACGAAGAATGTGGTGAGGGACTAACCTACCAAGAGTTCGTTTTGGTCGTTACCGTATGCAGCGATGTACTCAGATTCTATTTCGTCTAAGGTGGCCAACACTTCTTGTGGATCTTCCAAGGTAACCAATCGCGAACGGTAAGGTTTGAAATGTGTCAATCCGCGGAAATAATTCGTGTAATGCTTTCGAGTTTCCATCACCGCATAGCGCTCTTCTTTCCACTTCAGACTCAACTCGAAATGCTCACGAGCGGCAGCTACGCGTTCTGTCACTGTAGGTTTGGCAGCCTCTACACCGTGTTCTAGGAAATATTTGATTTCGTCAAAGATCCAAGGATATCCAATACTAGCGCGACCTATCATAATACCATCAACGCCATATTTGTTCTTGTATTCGAGCGCCTTCGGGCCACTGTCGATATCGCCATTACCAAAGACGGGAATGTGTAATCGGGGGTTGTTTTTAGTCTCTGCAATAAGTGTCCAATCCGCCTCACCCTTGTACATCTGCTTTCGAGTACGACCGTGTATAGAAATGGCTTGGATCCCAACATCCTGAAGACGCTCTGCCACTTCAACGATGTATTTCGTATTCTCGTCCCAACCCAACCTAGTTTTCACTGTTACTGGCTTGTTGACCGCTTTGACTATTTCGGCCGTCATCTTCACCATCTTCGGAATGTCCTGTAGGATTCCTGCACCGGCACCTTTACAAGCAACATTCTTTACAGGACAACCGTAGTTTATATCTATGATATCTGGGTTCGATTCTTCACAAATGGCGGCGGCTTGGCGCATACTTTCAATCTCGTTCCCAAAGATTTGAATGCCTAGAGGACGCTCGTATTCATAAAAGTCCAATTTCTTTACGCTCTTTGCCGCATCCCGAATAAGCCCCTCTGAGGAAATAAATTCAGTGTACATCACATCCGCCCCATGATCCTTACAAAGCTTGCGGAACGGGGGGTCGCTCACATCCTCCATGGGCGCGAGCAATAATGGAAATTCACCAATCTCTATATCTCCTATCTTTACCATTACCGCAAAAATACAACCCGATGCAAAACCACCCTTCATGGAGTCCCGTAAGAATTGCAGTTTCGTTTATTCTGATCATTATTCTCTCTTCACTTCTATTCAGTGTTATAGGACTTCTTATAGCTACTTTCTATTATGGTGGCCTTTCAGATGCCGGGGCTTTACGTTGGTTGCAAGTAACTAACAGCATAGGAGTGTTTTTAGTTCCTCCTTTAGTACTTATGAAGTGGAGCGGATCAACACCCAGTGAGTTTTTAGGTATACGAAGAGTCTCTTTAAACGCTACACAGTTGGCTTCCTTGATCCTCATAATTGCCGGAGCTTTCTTTACTATAGATACTTTGGCTTATGTAAACATGGAGTTTCTGCCGGATACTCAGTGGGTCAAAGATCTTAAAGCACAGGAAGCAAGCGTCAGACTAGCATTAGAGATATTGTTGTCTGATATGGTCCCTATGACATTATTGGCAAATGCTATAATAATGGTGGTAGTCCCTGCGGTAGGGGAAGAGCTCTTTTTTCGCGGGGCTGTGCAAGGACTTCTAGGGCGTAAATTCAGTTATCACGTTGCCATAGCTATAAGTGCTTTGTTTTTCGCATTAGGCCACATGCAACCACTTAGTGTCTTACCTATTTTGTTTATGGGGGTGTTGTTCGGATATCTTAGACATTGGACTGGAAGTATATGGATACCCATTGCGTTGCATCTTATTAATAACGCTGCGGCCTTAGCTAGTGCCTATCTGAACGAAGGCAAACTCCATACAGAAAGTACAATGGCAGGAACGATGTGGTCTTATTTCGGGCCAATTCTAGTATTAGTAGGACTCTATGGTGTGTACCACAACCGTAAACCATAAAAAAAAGCCGACCCAATGGGCCGGCTTTCATGCCTATTATAGCACTTCTCTTTGATTCTAGTTCTCTAAGCTATACAACGCTTCAACGTTCTTAGGCTGATTAGAACTATAATTAATTTTCAACGCTTGCGCTTTGCGCAATTGCAATTTAATATCCGTTATGAGTCCCATTTTGACCTCTTTATCAGCCTTAATGGACATGGTCATCATAGCTGCATCTTCTTCTGATTTCTCCTCGCGTTCTTGGATGACAAACGGTTGAATATCGTCCAAAGAGGCAAAAGAATCATTCAGTTGAACACGTGGCGACCGACCAAACTTATCTTGGTATTTCTGTCTTGGCGCACCCGCATAGATGTAGGTAACCAATGACTTACGTTCCAATTTTTGGATTTCCGTAGCCAAGGGCTTATTGACAGTCACTTTCAAATCTACTTCACGCATTACAGTGGCAACCATGAAGAAGAACAGCAACATGAAAACAATATCCGGTAGCGCCGAGGTATTGACCGCGGGCAATGATTTGTCTTTCTTTTTCTTAATTACTGCCATTATCCACCAATATTTAATGGTTCTGCTTCAGAAATCTTCTGTGGGTAAGCAAGTTTAATCTCTTTTAAGACCTCCTTATCCTCTTTCTCGTCCATACTGCGGTAAGAACGTCCATACTTCTGTTGGGCATAACGCTCACGTAGATCTTCGTAAGCAGCAACCAATTCATTCTGAACCTTAACGTACATTCCGTATGAAGTACCTCGGTCGTTCTGTAAGGAAACTACCGCCTTTTCAGGATTGTCGGAACTTGTAGAAATCTTATACCCTTTACAGTGCTCACAAGATCCATCACCGTTGTTATCAATAAACTCCATCGCCTTAGCACGTAGTTCCGAAATCTGTAAGTATTCGTCTTCTACAAGCAACTGGTCGTTTGAGTTTACCAATACAGTAAAGATGTTGCGCTCCTTGATTGGAGGTGGATTTTCAACACGTTCCTCGTCAAATGGAGGCAGCTTTCTGTTAATTCCCTTATCCGTATCCATTGTCGTGGTTACTAGATAGAAGATCAACAACAAAAAAGCGATGTCAGCCATCGACCCGGCGTTGATTTCTGGTATGGCTCTCTTATTTCTTGCCATATCAATATTTATTTAGTTACGCGTGAGACCAAAGAGTACACTACGGCTAAAATTGCCCCTGAGAACAAAATATAGAACGAAGTCAACATTGCACTAGATGCTCTTGATTCAAATTCCGTAACATCCTTGTAAAGGCTAAAGTCTGATCCGTCTGCAGTAAACCAGGAAATTGCTCCAATAAGAATGATCGCAACTAGGCCTATTAACACACCTTTAATTCCTTTAGGATTGATTACCAATGAAATAACAAAGCTCAATGCGGCAATGATTATACCTACAATGGTGGCAACCATTCCGAAGGATACGAATTCTGGAGCGCTGTTCTCGTTTATAGCAACCATGATGAAAAGCACCACGCCTACCAACCCGAGACCAATGCCTAGAATCCGTCCAATAAGTGGAAGTCTACTAAGCATATGAGTTATGAGTTTTTCTTATTGTACTCAACCAACATATCCATGAAAGAGATAGAAGCATCTTCCATCTTGATCACGATACCGTCAATCATTGCTACAATAAGGTTATAGAAAATTTGAAGGATGATCGCAGTGATCAAACCAAATACTGTAGTCAAAAGTGCCACTTTAATACCACCCGCTACTAGAGAAGGATTAATATCTCCTGCTGCTTCAATCGCGTCGAATGCGCCAATCATACCGATTACCGTACCCATGAAACCAAGCATTGGTGCCAAAGCGATGAACAATGAGATCCATGAAACACCTTTCTCAAGCTTTCCGTTCTCCACAGAACCAACGCTCATGATTGATTTATCTACCATGTCTAGACCTTCATCGTAGTGGTCTAAACCTTCGAAGAAAATCGTTGCAACTGGACCACGAGTATTACGACATACTTCTTTGGCGGCATCAACGCCACCGCTATTCAAAGCGGACTCAACGCTACTTAATAGTTTATCAGTATTCGTTTGAGCGAATGTTAGATAAATAATACGTTCGATAACCAAGGCTAAACCCAATACCAAGGCTAGCAATACAAACGACATGAAGAATGCTCCACCTTCAATGAATTTCTCCTTCAGAATTTGGGTGAAGTTTTTTTCTTCTGATCCGGTCTCTGCAGTCGCTTCTTCGGAACTAGCATCATCACTAGGAGCTGCTGCTTCTGTTGATTCGCTATTGGCGTCATCTGTAGAAGTGATTTCTCCGGCTTCTGATGATTCGTCTGTATTAGTTATTTCACTAGTAGCAGTTGTTTCTTCATTAGCCGCCTGATCATCTTGGGCATAGGCATTAACGGAACCCAATGAAAGGGCAACGATAGCAAGCAAAGAGAGTGCTTTTTTCATTTTTCTAATTGTTTAAATACAAATATTTAGAGTTACACATGATAAATGTACTATGTACAAGCACATTACATGCGAGGCCGAAAATACAAAAAAATGATGTTCTTATTGCACTAAGAGCATTCTCCAGATATACTCACAGTAAACTTAATGGCAAATTCATCTTGACTCAAGTTCTGACCCAATAATACCATGGTTTTAACAAGCGCACTTTCGAAAGTCATGTCACTAGCACTCAGTGTTTTAAATTTTTCAAGTGCTGACGAACTATCGTATAAACCGGGTACAATTCGACCGCTCACACATTGTGAAGTATTGATGATTTGGACTCGTTTATCTTCACAACGCTGCAAAAAATCGATGAAGGCTTTCGTATTGGGTGCGTTACCTGCACCAAAAGTGCGTAACAAAATCACTTTCCAATCGTCTAATACGGGAATCGTTTTAAAATCTAACCCTGGATAAAGCGTCACCACACCCACTGAGGCATCCACCTGTTTCTGGAATCGAAGCACAGATTCCACGGGTTTCCACAACAACTCATCGTATACGCTCATTCGCACACCGCTTTCCGCCAATGCAGGATAATTGGGCGAACTAAAGGCATCAAACTCATTTGAAGAACGCTTATACGCCCGATTGCCCCGGTATAATTTGTATTCGAAATAGATGCAGACCTCTTGAATCAGTGCCTCCCCATCGCGCTCCATCGCAGCAAACTCCAAGGCACTGAGCAGGTTCTCCGTAGCATCAGTACGCAACACACCCACCGGCAATTGCGATCCAGTAATAATGATCGGTTTTTTCAAGCCTTGAATCAAAAAACTCAACGCACTAGCGGTATAGGCCATAGTGTCGGTGCCGTGCAAGAGCACGAACCCATCGTAATCCTGGTAATGCTTTTCAATGCGCTCGACCAAATCTATCCAACCCTCCGGCTGCATCTCGGAGCTGTCCACCGGCTTGTCCACGGTCACTACATCAAGCTTAATAGGCAGCAACGCCAATGCGGGAATGGACGCGCGTAGCTGATCGAAATCTACCGGCGCCAATTTGCCGTTTGGATTCTGTTTCATCCCGATGGTACCGCCGGTGTATATGAGACAAATCTTACGCATACTATCCAAACAAGTTACGAGTATTTGCTACAAGTTTTAGGGCCAATTCCGCTTCGTCCATCTCCAAAATCTCTGCCACCGTTTGGGCTACCTCAGCCATGAAAGCAGGCTCATTTTTCTGCCCTTTGAACGAGGTTGGGGTCAAATAAGGCGCATCCGTTTCCAATAAGATTCTATCCTTTGGAATAGCACGTACCACGGGGTCGGTCGCACTTCGATTGTAGGTGATGACCCCTCCGAGGCCGAAGTAAAACTCGCCCAAACGCAAGGCTCTATTGATTTGTTTCTTCCCGCCACTAAAGCAATGGAAAACCCCACGAAGCATGCCTCCATGACGCTCCTGTGCTGCCTCGATGACTGGAAAGAGTTCCTTGAAACTGCTTCGCACGTGGAGGGCGATGGGCAGGTCCCACTCGACACTCCAATCCAGCTGGGTATTGAGTGCATCAATCTGAATATCCAAGGTGGTTTTATCCCAATACAGGTCCAAACCTATCTCACCCACTGCACAAAATCGATCCGGTTCAGATTCGTAAGCGGCTTGTAGGGTGTCCAATTGGCTTTTGTAATCCTCCTTCACATAACAGGGATGCAACCCTATCATTTGGCGGAGGGTGAGCTCGGGAAATTGGTCCACTGCCTCCTTCATCTTAGGTACGCTGTGTACGTCGATATTCGGCAACAGAATTTCGTGAATACCCGCATCCAAGGCACGCTGCTGCACCTCATGCTGACGCTCCACCAAGGAGCTGTCGTACAAATGACAATGGGTATCAATCCACATTAGAGCGGGAGGTTTCCGTGTTTCTTTCTAGGAAGTTTGACTGCTTTGTTCTCCAACATAGAAAAGGCGCGAATCAAGCGCTCGCGAGTTTCTTCAGGGAGAATGACTTCATCCACATACCCGCGGTGTGCTGCGCGATATGGATTGGCAAAAGCTTCGGCGTATTCGGCCTCCTTCTCCAGCAACTTGGCCCCTGAATCCTCGGCTTCAGCAATCTCCTTGCGGAAAATAATTTCTGAAGCCCCCTTTGCACCCATCACCGCGATTTCCGCGGTCGGCCAAGCAAAATTCATATCTGCCCCAATCTGCTTTGAATTCATTACACAGTAGGCACCACCATAGGCCTTGCGCGTGATCACTGTAATTCTAGGTACGGTGGCTTCACTAAAGGCATACAAGAGTTTGGCGCCATTGGTAATGATGCCGTTCCATTCTTGGTCTGTACCCGGCAAGAACCCAGGCACATCCTCTAAGACTAACAGCGGAATGTTGAAGGCATCACAGAATCTGACGAATCGGGCACCCTTGGTGGAGGCGTGAATGTCCAGCACTCCGGCAAGGTAGGCGGGTTGATTCGCCACTATACCTACGCTCTTTCCTGCCAGTCGGGCGAAGCCGACCACAATATTTTCGGCAAAGTCGCGGTGGACTTCGTGGAAGGAATCGGCATCGACGATATTGGCAATGACTTCCTTAATATCATAAGGCTGGTTCGGATTGTCCGGTATGATATTTTTAAGCCCCATGCGCATTTCATCGCCCGGCTCGTAAGCCAATACCGGCGGTTCCTCGTCACAGTTTTGCGGGAGGTAGCTCAACAATCGCTTGAGACCATTGATCAAGGCTACTTCATTGGGGTAGGTAAAATGCGTCACCCCACTTTTGGTGGCATGGGTACTAGCACCGCCCAATTCCTCTGAAGTCACCTCCTCGTGGGTCACAGTTTTAACCACATTCGGGCCCGTCACAAACATGTACGAAGTATCTTCTACCATCATGATAAAATCTGTCAAGGCAGGCGAGTACACAGCACCGCCGGCACAAGGGCCCATCATGGCAGATAATTGGGGAATGACTCCTGAGGCTTGAACGTTGCGGTAAAAAATATCGCTGTACCCGCCAAGAGATACTACGCCCTCTTGAATGCGTGCACCACCACTATCGTTCAATCCGATCACCGGCGCGCCCGTCTTCATCGCGAGCTCCATGATTTTCACAATCTTCTCGGCATGAGCTTCCGCTAGGGAACCGCCCAACACTGTAAAGTCTTGCGCATATACGTAGGTCAATCGGCCATTAACTGTCCCGTAACCGGTGACCACTCCGTCGCCTAGAATCTTTTGCTTGTCCAGACCGAAAAGGTTGCTTCTGTGGGTGACCAGGGCACCCATCTCTTGAAAACTCCCTTCATCAAGGAGGAAGTGAATGCGCTCGCGAGCGGTCAATTTCCCCTTCGCGTGCTGGGCTTCTATGCGTTTCTCACCGCCGCCCTTGGTACTCTCTTCCCGTAGACGCGACAGTTCGTCTCTTTTATCTTGCATGGTGGTTCTGTGTCTGTTGTTTCTGTGGTTAAGTTACTGCTGCGAAAAGGCATTTCGCAAATCAACTTTAATATGTCTGTGAAATCTTTTGGTCTCCTTGGCCTTGCGACGAATTTCCGCTTGCTCTTCTTCGGGCAGGTGGATGATTTCGACGCATTGCGGCGTACAGCACCCTTCGTTTTTCTCTGCACAGGCCTCGCACTGGATAAAGAGAAGGTTACAAGCCTTGTTGCCACAGTTCACATGGGTCGCGGACGGTTGGCCACACTGGTGGCATTCTGAGATAATTTCGTCTGAGATGCATTCCCCGAGGCGCTCGTCGAACACGAAGTTGATCCCGTGGAATTTATTTGGCAATGCTTCCTGATCTATTTGGCGGGCATAATCAATGATGCCCCCATGAAGTTGGTTGACATCTTTAAAGCCGTGGTGCTTGAGGTAGGCAGAGGTCTTCTCACAACGAATTCCGCCGGTACAGTACAGCAAGATCTTGCGGTCCTCTTGGCCTTTGAGTTTTTCTAGGACCATGGGCAGTTCTTCGCGGAAGGTTTCGGCTTCCGGCAGGATGGCACCTTCAAAGTGGCCGATCTCACTTTCATAGTGATTGCGCATGTCCACGATAACAGGGTCGTGATTTTCAATGGCGTCGTTCCAATCCTTCGCTGTGAGGTGGGCACCTACGTCGGTCACGTCGTAATCTTCAGGTTGGAGCCCGTCGGCCACGATTTGGTCGCGCACCTTGATAATGAGCTTGAGGAAAGATTTCCCATCGGTTTTATCGGTCACAGCCATTTTAAACGGCACGTCCTTAAAGTATTCCATGCCGTGGAGGTGCTGTTTGAAGGCTTCCCAGTGGTGGGCAGGTACGTTCATCTGGGCGTTGATGCCCTCGCGGCTCACATAAATGCGGCCGAGACAATCCCACTCGCTCCACTGTGCGAAAAGCTCGTCGCGAAGCGCTTTTGGATCTTCAATGATGACATATTTATAAAACGAGAGTGTTTTACGTTCAAAGGTTTCCGCTTCCAATTTTGCCAAGAGCTCCTCTCGACTCAATTTATTCGCCAAAGTGCGTATTCCTGAATTTGGATCCATGGGGTCTTAATTTGTAGGGCAAAGATAAGTTATCTTTGAGCGACCCAAATCTGATCATTATCATCACAGAACATGAGCGGAACCATTTTAATTCTCGGCGCCTGTGGCCAAATTGGCACTGAATTAACCCTAGCCTTACGCGATAAATATGGCACCGACCAGATCGTTGCCTCAGACATTCGTCGCAGCGACCTTGCCGAGCTCCAAGACGGCCCTTTTGAAATCCTAGACGCCAGCGATGCCGATGCCATTCGCGCGGTATGTGAGCAACATAATGTCCATACGGTATACCACCTCGTGGCCATGCTCAGCGCTACTGGAGAGAAATTCCCGATGAAGGCTTGGGACCTGAACATGCAAAGCTTACTCCACGTGTTGGAATTAGCCCGCGAAGGGGTGATTCAAAAGATATTTTGGCCCAGCTCCATCGCCGTCTTTGGACCGACCACGCCGAAAGAACATACCCCGCAGCAAACCATTATGGAGCCCTCAACTGTGTACGGCATCTCCAAGCTTGCGGGCGAGCGTTGGTGTGAATACTACTTCAATAAATACGGCGTAGACGTTCGTTCTATCCGCTACCCTGGACTCATTTCTTGGAAATCCCAACCGGGCGGTGGGACCACAGATTATGCCGTCGAGATCTATTACAAGGCCTTGGAAGAAGGTCGCTACACAAGCTTTTTATCCGAGCACCGTGCGTTGCCGATGATGTACATGGACGATGCCATTCGCGCGACCATCGAGCTCACTGAGGCACCTGCAGAACAAGTAAAGGTCCGTAATAGCTATAATCTGGCGGGCATCAGCTTCGATCCAGTGACCATTGCGGCGAGCATCTCAGAGCACATTGAAGGATTTGAGATGGACTGTGTACCGGATTTCCGCGAGAATATTGCGGCCAGTTGGCCAGCTAGTATTGACGATAGTGCGGCTCAGGCAGATTGGAACTGGACACCAAAGTACGATCTTGAAGCGATGACCGCCGCCATGTTGGGCAATCTGAAGGTCAAGCTCGGCCTATAATTCTACCTCGAAATATTCTGAAGGCCCGTCGTATCCTGCCACGGTTTTTTGCCCTAGGTGTGTGAACCCTAGCGCTTCGAGTACTTTGATGCTCGCGGTGTTTTCTCCGTGGGTGATGGCGCTGAGTTTTAATTGACCAAAGCGCTCTTTTGCTGCTTGCATGATACGCTTTGAGGCCTCGCGCGCATAGCCTTGACCCTCGTGGTCCGGGTGCAGCGCGTAGCCAAGGTCAATGAGCTCCAAATCTGGACGCACGTACAATCCACAAACCCCAACCTTGGTACCCGTTTCTTTGGTCACAAGGGTGTAGTTCGCATATCCACGCTCGCGCAGTTGCGGTAGGGCGCGCTGACGGATGTATTTCCGGGCATCTTCCTCGCTGTGAAGGTTGCGGTCGCCAATAAATTTCAGGGCTTTCGGGGCGGTTAAAATGGCCAGCACGAGGGTGGCATCTTCTTCGGTCGTCGGACGGAGGTAAAGGCGGTCCGATTCAAAACTCAAATAACTACTCATCGTCTTTGTACCAGGAGCTGTATTTTAAATAATTGTTGGCAATGCGCTCAATTTCCCCTTTGCGAAGGCGTTCGGGTACGGGGCCAATTTCTTTCGCCGGCACCCCCGCCCACAGCGTTCCCGGGGCCAATTTCTTTCCTTGGGTCACGACCGATCCGGCCGCCACGATACATCCCTCACCGACCACACAGTCGTCCATGACGATGGCGCCCATGCCAATGAGCACGTTATTCTCGATGGTGCAGCCGTGCACAATGGCGTTGTGGCCTATGCTCACATTGTTGCCAACCACGGTGGGGAATTTCTCGTAGGTGCAGTGCACGGTGGCGTTGTCCTGAAGATTGACCTTATGGCCGAAGGTGATGCTGTTCACATCGCCGCGCACGACGCTGCCGTACCAAAAGCTACAGCCGTCGCCGCATTTGAATTGGCCAATTATAACGGCGGTCTCCGCCAGAAAACAATTGGTCCCAAATTCCGGAGAATGACCTAATAAAGGTTTAATCACTGCCATACATTGCGCATATAAGGTTCTGATTTCAAATGTACACTTTGCGGCTTTTACCCCGTACCTTTGTCCCGACAAACAACCCCACATCATGGATATCAAACGCGTACCAGTGAGCATTTATGCCGAAATGACCCCAAATCCTAAGGTCATGAAGTTCGTCAGCAACAAGATGTTGTTGCAAACAGATTCCGCCGAGTTTAGAAACATTGATGAGGCCAAGCCATCGCCGCTTGCGACCAAATTATTTCACTTCCCCTTTGTCAAAGAGGTCTTCATCTCCGGGAACTACATCGCCATTGCGAAGTACGATATCGTGGAATGGGACGATGTCGCACAGGAAGTCCGCATCTTCATCACTGAGTTCCTTCAAGACGGAGGGGTAGCGGTTCATGAGGACCAATTATCTCCTGCACAAGAAAGCCCGTCAGAAGAAGATGGTGCTCCAGCCCTTAGAACAGAAGATCTCGGCGAGGTGGAGCAACGTATCGTAGATATTTTGGAAGAGTACATCAAGCCTGCCGTGGCACAAGACGGCGGAAACATCGCCTTCACGGGCTATAAGGACAAAATCGTTGAAGTACAGCTTCAGGGCGCTTGTTCCGGTTGTCCTTCTTCTACCATGACGTTGAAAAACGGCATTCTCAGCATCCTTCAAAAGATGTTGCCAACCTTGGTCGACGATGTGGTTGCTGTGAACGGGTAAGCAAAAATTTTTGCGCTGCAGCGCACAAAAAAGGGCGACCCTGCGGGTCGCCCTTTTTTTAATCTTCTTATGCCGGTTTCATTCCCATTCTCCGAAGGTGTTTAAAGTGACCCCTTACCGCACCTAGAGCTGTTTTATACTCATTGTAAGGCAATGAAAACTCTTTCGCTGTATTTCTTACGATCTCAGCAATCTTGGGGTAGTGCACATGATTGATTGTAGGGAATAGATGGTGTTCTACTTGAAAGTTCAAGCCTCCCGTAAACCAAGTCACTAACCAACTTTTTGTTGCAAAATTTGCTGTCGTCTTCAGTTGGTGTTCTAATATACTTGACTCTTTCACTTCTTCCTCTTTTGGGAATTCTGCCTTATCAACCACATGGGCTAATTGGAACGTAATAGACAAAATGAAACCTGCCATCATGTGCATCAGAACATTACCCCAAAGTACCATATACCATGGCGCACCTAGGAGCATTGGCAAAACATAAAAAGTTCCAATATGAACGCTTTTACCGATAATTAGCTTTGTCCAAACCATTCCTAGGCTCTGATCGCGAGCTTTAAACAAATCACTATTACCGTAATCTTTTACTTGAACAAAATCCTTTTGTAACAACCATTTCCAAGTCATCAAAGCATAGGTGAATGGGGCATAAAAGTGCTGGAATCTATGATAGGACTTACGCTCTTGATCAGGATGAAAACGAAATAAATTTCCAGTTTCAATATCATCATCGTGGCCATCAATATTGGTATGCGTATGATGCTTCATATTGTGTTGAACTCTCCATGTGTACGAATTACCGCACAACATATAAATGGCCGCACCAATTTTTCTATTTACCCATTCATTACGAGTAACCGTATTGTGTAATGCATCATGCATGAGATTCATACCTACCCCTGCCATTCCCACTCCGGTAATGGTCCATAGGATGGTGGTCATTAGAAAGCTATCATAGCCCGCAACAAAAAACACAAACGGAACCAGATACAACGACAAGTTGGCCACCGCCTTTATGTAGTATCGGTAATCGGCCAACATCGATTTTTGGTTTTCCTTAAAATAAGAGCGAACTCTTCTCCTAACTTCGGATTGGAATTCGCTGGTGCTTTTAAACTTCAACATGAAATTTGTGTAAATAAGTCGGGGAAGATAGGAAAGACAACGTAAAATCATTCCACTTATGGTAAATTTGCCGAGAATTATACGAACACATCATGCTAAAAAACATAAACCCCACTGAGTTAATAACTTGGAAAAAGCTCAAAGACAACTTCGAAAATGATAAGCGCACTTTAAAAACACGCTTCTTCGAAGATCCCGAACGCTTCTCTAAGTATAATATCAAATGGGACGGCATATTGTTCGATTACTCCAAGAACATTTTCGGTTCTGCGACCTTTACCTTGTTCCAAGAATTGCTCGATGAAGCGGGCGTTCGCGAGGCCATACAGCAACAACAAAGCGGAGCGAAAATAAACGTTACAGAAGGCCGTTCAGTACTGCATACCGCCCTTCGAAACATGAGCGGCAACACCATCGAAGTTGATGGTAAGGATGTGATGCCAGATGTAAAGGCCGTTTGGGCCAAACTCGCTGCCTTCAGCAATGATGTTCGCTCAGGTGAATGGAAAGGATGTACTGGCAAGCGCATTACTGATGTAGTAAATATTGGCATAGGCGGTAGCGACCTAGGGCCGCGCATGGTCATCAACGCCCTAAAGCCCTTCGTTACTGAAGACATGAACTTCCACTTTGTGGCGAACGTAGATGGCGCAGATTTGTGGGAAGTCCTGAAAAAAGTAAATCACGAGACGACGCTTTTCATCATTGCTTCGAAGACCTTCACCACGCAAGAAACTATGAAAAACGCACACAGTGCGAAGGAGTGGTTCTTGGCAGAAGGAGGCGCGCCAAGTGATGTAGCCAAGCATTTTGTAGCCGTCAGCACGAACGCTGATGGTGTCTCGAAGTTTGGCATTGATACCAATAACATGTTCGGTTTCTGGGACTGGGTTGGCGGACGTTACAGCGTTTGGTCAGCCATCGGTTTGCCCGTGATTTTGGCCATCGGTTACCAGGGATTCCAAGCTTTCTTGAACGGTGCGCATGCCATGGACAAGCACGTCGCGAATGAGCCTTGGGACAAGAACATCCCAGCAATGATGGCTGTTTTAGGCATTTGGTACCGCAATTTCCACGGCGCTGCAAGCCACGCTATTCTTCCTTACGACCAATACCTTGACCGTTTTGCAGCCTATTTCCAACAGGGAGATATGGAGAGCAATGGGAAATATGTGGATCGTAACGGCAAGAAGGTGAACTATGCCACAGGCCCAATTATTTGGGGCGAGCCCGGCACTAACGGCCAACACGCTTTCTACCAATTAATCCATCAAGGCACTGATCTGATTCCAGCGGACTTCATCGCTGCGAAAAAACCGTTGCATGGTCTCACCGATCACCACCCTATCCTACTTGCAAACTTCATCGCGCAAACTGAGGCGTTGATGAAAGGAAAAACTCGTAACGAGGTGGAGATTGAGATGCGTCAAGCCGGACTAGGGGAAGAGGAAATGGAGCACATTGCACCTTACCGTGTCTTTGAAGGAAACCGACCAACCAACAGCATCGTACTGGACGAGGTAAGTCCTTATCATTTGGGCCAATTAATCGCAGCCTACGAGCACAAGATCTTTATCCAAGGCTATATCTGGAACATCTTCAGCTATGACCAATGGGGTGTAGAACTAGGGAAAGTTTTGGCAAAAGCCGTATTGTCTGAGCTCACAGGAACAGGCATCAAACACGAGCATGATAGCTCAACTGCTGCCTTGATTAATTATCTGAAGAGTTAGTACTCATCTGCATAGACGAACGGAAAATGTCCAGTAGTGTATTGAGCTGCTGGGCGTTTTTTGTAGGCACCAACGAAGCAATATCTTCTACCAAACTGTTCTTCACCAGCGAGGTAATCAATTCATCACCCTCGGCTGTCAAGTGAATGTAGAACAAACGACGGTCCTCTTTGTAACGTACTTTCTCAAGGAGGCCCATAGCCATCAATCTATCTACCATACGGCTGGCATCACTCATTTTGTCGAGCATGCGTTCACGAATCTCAGACGTAGTAACACCTTCGGAGCCACTTCCCTTTACAATGCGAAGTACGTTGTACTGCTGCATGGTCAAGCCGTGTTCCTTTAACTCTTCCATTATACGCCCCTTCAACACATTATACGTGTAGATGATATTGACGATGAGTTTACTTTGATCAGAGGTGAAAGATTCCTGATGAATCTCTTGTTCTAGCGTCATTGCAGATTGGTGTTATAACACTAAGTCAACAAAAAAATCGCCCGGACGTTCACGCCCAGGCGAAATTCATTTATACGGTCATGATATCCTGTTCCTTCTTCGCATACATCGCATCACACTTTGCGTTGTATTCGTCGGTCATTTTTTGGATATCGTTTTCATAATCTTTCTGAAGGTCCTCGCTGAGTCCATCGTTGCCCAATTTCTTCAACTCGTCCATTGCCGTTTTACGTGCGGCACGCACTCCGACCTTGGCGTTTTCGCTTTCTGCCTTGGCTAACTTTGCCAATTCTCTACGACGCTCTTCCGTCAATGGCGGTACAGAAATGATCACGCTCTCACCATTATTCATCGGGTTGAAACCCAACCCCGCATTAAGAATAGCTTTTTCAATCTCAGGAATGAGCGCCTTTTCCCAAGGCTGGATGCTAATGGTACGTGCATCTGGCGTATTGACATTGCTTACCTGTTGCAACGGGGTAGGTGTTCCATAGTACTCTACCATCACTCCTTCCAACATGGAAGGGTTTGCGCGTCCCGCACGAATTTTTACCAAGGCTTTCTCCATGTGAGACAAGGCTCGGTCCATATCGTCCTTTGTGGCATCAAATAGGAAGTCTATCTCTTCTTGCATACCGCTGTATTTAGTTCTTTACTATCGTTCCTACTCCTGGCGTACCTTCTACTACCTTCATCAAGTTACCTGGGGTATTCATATCAAAAACCAGAATAGGTAATTCATTTTCTTTACTCAAGGTGAAGGCTGTCATATCCATGACGTTCAGTCCCTTATCGTAAACCTCTTTGAAGCTCAAAGAATCAAACTTTGTGGCAGAAGCGTCCTTTTCTGGATCTGCCGTATAGATGCCATCTACACGAGTACCTTTCAAAATTACATCAGCCTGGATCTCAACCGCACGCAAGGTCGCTCCTGTATCCGTAGTGAAATAAGGGTTTCCTGTACCTGCTGAGAAGATGACCACACGACCCTTCTCGAGATGACGAATGGCACGACGACGAATAAAAGGCTCAGCCACTTTATCCATTTCAATCGCACTCTGTAATCGAGTATTTACCCCAGCTGCTTCAAGCGCACCCTGAAGGGCTAAGCCGTTAATGACGGTCGCTAGCATACCCATATGGTCCGCTTGAACGCGGTCCATGCCCTGTGACGCACCACTAATGCCGCGGAAAATATTACCGCCGCCGATCACGACACCTACCTGGACACCTTTCTTAACTACGGCCTTGATTTCTTCTGCGTATTCTGCGATGCGCTTGGGATCAATACCAAAATCTTTCTCCCCCATCAGGGCTTCTCCACTGAGTTTGAGGAGCACTCGATTGTATTTCATCTCTTTTGGTTTGAACACAAATATATCGAAAGTAGGCCCCTCTATGCAATGACAAACGCGCGAGTTTTCCCCGTTTTAAGCACAAAAAAACGCGCCGGCGGTGCCGGCGCGTTTCCTGAAATTTTCGCTTTCTCTAGATTATAGAGATACGCGCTTGAAATCTACTACTTCCAAACCAGCTTGAACGCTCGTAAGGTATTTAGCAACGCTCATCTTAGAATCTTTGATAAAGTCTTGGTCCACCAAGGTGTTCTCCTTGAAGAATTTGTTCAAACGACCTGCAGCGATCTTGTCCAACATTTCTTCTGGCTTACCTTCTTGACGAGCCAATTCTTTACCTACTTCCAATTCGCGAGCAATCAATTCATCAGAAACTGAATCACGGTTCAAAGCAACTGGGTTCATCGCTGCAGCTTGCATCGCTACATCTTTACCCGCTTCTTCAGCTTCAGCAGTCAATCCTACCAAAGTACCGATCTTATTTCCCATGTGGATGTAAGAAGCAACGTAAGGAGCGCTAACAGTAGCAAGCTCAGCAACTTCAATCTTCTCACCGATCACACCTGTTTGCTCTTGCAATTTCGCAGCAACAGTCAAGCCACCTTCGAATTCAACAGCACCAAATTCTTCAGCAGTCTGAACTCCAGCTGCCAAAGCAATATCAGCCAATTTGTTTGCCAAAGCAACGAAATCATCGTTCTTCGCTACGAAGTCAGTCTCACAAGATAACTTCACTATTACACCTTTATCAGAACCGTTCGTTTTTGCAATAACTGCACCTTCAACTGCATCGCGATCAGCACGCTTCGCAGCAACTTTTTGACCTTTTTTACGTAGGATGTCGATTGCAGCTTCGAAGTCGCCTTCAGCTTCAACCAAAGCTTTTTTACAATCCATCATCCCTGCACCTGTTTGCTTTCTGAGTTTGTTTACATCAGCAGCGGTAATGTTTGCCATGATATTGAGTTTAAAATTGTGTTTGAATTATAAAAGAGAGCCGTAAAGGTTATCCTCACGGCTCTCCGAAAAAATCTATTCTAATAAGAAAGTGCTCGGATTAAACCTTCGCTGCTTTCTTTTCGATTTTTGATTGCTCGGCGGCCGCTTTGTCACTCTTACGTTGTGACAAACCATCTTTGATTCCAGCCGTTACACGCTCCAATACTACTGCGATACTCTTAGAAGCATCATCGTTAGCAGGAATCGCATAATCTACACGACGTGGGTCCGAGTTTGTATCTACCATCGCAAATGTTGGGATGCCCAACTTGATGGCTTCATCTACAGCAATGTGTTCGCGCTTGATATCAACGATAAACAAGGCAGCAGGAAGACGATTCATATCTTCCACAGAACCAAAGTCTTTTTCCAATTTTGCACGCTGACGCTCTACTTGTAGGCGCTCACGCTTAGAAAGAGTTTCGAACGTACCATTTTCCTTCATCTTGTCGATGCTCTGCATCTTTTTGATGGCTTTGCGGATGGTTACGAAGTTTGTCAACATACCTCCTGGCCAACGCTCAGTTGCGTAAGGCATGTTTACATCGCCAGCGTATTTCGCTACGATTTCTTTCGCTTGCTTCTTCGTTGCAACGAAAAGGATTTTACGACCTGATGCAGCGATTTTTTTCAACGCTTCAGCAGCTTCTTCAATCTTTGCATCTGTTTTGTGTAGGTCGATAACGTGGATACCGTTTCGCTCCATAAAGATGTAAGGAGCCATGTTTGGGTTCCACTTACGGGTCAAGTGTCCAAAGTGAACACCTGCATCCATGAGTTTTTTAATGTTGTCTGTTACTGCCATTTTCTTGAGTTTACTTTCCGTAGTAAGCAATGTGCTAGTAGCCTTTTAAAGAGTCTAGCCCATTTGGATACTAAATCTCGATTAACGTTTAGAGAACTGGAATTTCTTACGTGCTTTCTTCTGACCGAATTTCTTACGCTCAACCATACGTGGGTCACGAGTAAGAAGTCCGACGGGCTTCAATGCTGCGCGATTCTCCTGATCGATTTCAGAAAGAATACGGCTTACACCCAAACGAATTGCCTCAGCTTGACCAGTAATACCACCACCTACAACGTTTACTTTAACGTCGTACTTGCCAGTAGTCTCAGTCAAATTGAAAGGCTGTTCCAATTTGTAGTGCAAAGGTGCAGTAGTGAAGTAGTCCTTGTAGTCTTTGCCGTTGATGGTGATGGCGCCTTTGCCTTCATCCATGTAGACACGAGCTACAGAAGATTTACGTCTCCCAATTGCGTGAAACTTTGCCATTTATTATTACTTATTTGATTTCATTAATATTGATCGCAGTCGGCTGTTGTGCCTCGTGCTTGTGCTCGCCACCTGCATAGACGTGTAGGTTGCGGAACAACTGAGCGCCCAAACGATTCTTAGGCAACATTCCTTTTACCGCCTTTTCTACGACGCGCTCTGGGAACTTAGCCATCATTTGTTCTGGGTTGGTCGTACGCTGACCACCTGGATAACCAGTGTGCCATACGTAAGTTTTGTCTGCCATCTTATTGCCAGTCAAAACAACCTTATCAGCATTTAGAATGATCACGTTATCACCACAGTCAACGTGAGGCGTATAATTCGGCTTGCGCTTACCTCTTAGAAGCAAAGCAACTTTAGAAGCTAGACGACCCAAAGTTTGGCCTTCTGCATCTACTACTACCCAGTTCTTATCTACGGTCGCCGCGTTGGCTGAAACTGTTTTGTAACTTAATGTATTCACCGCTATAGCGTTTTATATGTTATTTGGAATGCCTAAACATCCCCCTAAAAAGGGCTGCGAAAATACATCTTTATTTGCCTAACAACCAAAAATCTACAAACAAATTGTTAGCATGTTTTAGGCGGCTCGGTTTTTGTGTTGCAAGAATGATGTGAATGAGCGAACTTGCCGAGCATGCGAAAATACCTCAAATACCCCATTTTATTGGCATTTGCCTTAGTATCAACACATTCCTTCGGGCAGAAATGTGGACATGATCTCTTGGAGGAAGAAATCAAGCGCCAAAATCCTAATTATGAGTCGAATTGGGCCGAGTTTATCAGCACCGTAGATTTCGATTCGGATCAAAAAACAGAGGGTACAGTATTCACCATTCCCGTGGTCGTACACATTATCTATGACGATGCATCAGATAACATCACCGACAAACAGGTCAAAAATGCCATCAAGGTATTGAACGAAGATTACCGTCGATTGAACCCCGATACTAACGACACACGCGGTACATTCTTGAATGTAGCCGCCGACTGTGAGATTGAATTTAAATTGGCCAAACTTGATCCAAATGGCAACTGCCACACTGGGATTACCCGTACTCAAAGCGCTCTTTCTGTGAATGCGAACAACAACGTGAAGGGCTTAAAAAGCTGGCCTCGCACGAAATATGTAAATATTTGGGTCGTAAGATCCATCGACCTAGGAAGCTCAGGGCAAGGAACTGTTTTGGGTTATGCTTATAAACCAAGCCCGGGTCAAAGCACCACTTATGATGGTATTGTCATACGTCACGATCGCATGGGCCGCATCGGAACCAGCTCGAGCAGAGGACGAACACTCACCCACGAGATGGGCCACTACCTTGGTCTGGACCACCCATTCAAGGGCGGTTGTTTCCAAGGCGATAATTGTGCCGATACTCCTCCTGTGGATGAAGCCAGCTTCGGTTGTAACCTCACAGCAAACACCTGTTCGAACGACAACCCGAACCTTCCAGACCAGATTGAAAACTACATGGACTATGCCGATGATGATTGTGTAAACATGTTCACTGACGATCAAAAAGCGATTATGCGTGCCAGCCTTAATTCAGCGCCCTTACGAGGGTATTTAGTCTCTGCAACGAACGCCACAGCTACGGGGATAGATCCTCAGGCTGCTTTACCGTGTGCGCCGCAGGCCATGTTCGAAGCTAACCAAACCGTCATTTGTAATGGAACAACCGTTCAATTCACCGATAAAAGTGAGTTTGGGAACCCAACGAGCTGGTCATGGTACTTCCCGGGCGGCACACCTTCAACTTCGACGGCTCAGAATCCAACAGTAACCTACAGCTCTATGTCAGGTATAGGTTATAAAAACTTTACAGTAGGTCTGACTGTAACTAATGCCACGGGATCATCTCAATCCTTGGTAGATGGTTACATGAGTGTAAGGAGAAACGGCGGAGGTACCCATATGTGGGTCAACAACTTCAACTCTGGCTTTGAATTCCACAACATCCCTAATGGCACATGGCATATAGAGAATGCCGATGGCGATGATATTACATGGGAGCGCAACAGCTACAACCATTACGAGGGCAATTACTGCGTCAAGTTAGACAACTTTAACAACGACCCAGATAATTCAGATGCTTTGATCACTGATCAGATTGTAGTGAGTCGTACGACGGCAATGTCTTTGGGTTTCCGTTATGCCATTGCCAGCAAGCCAGGTCAGGCACAGGATAAATTGAGAATTAGCGTGAGTCAAGATTGTGGTGAGACTTGGGAAGAGGTACGCACCATTTTAGGACCGCTACTCTATGCGGCGCTGAATAAGGCAAATCCTTGGAACCCAACCTCAGCCAGCAACTGGAGAAGTACGAGCATCAATTTGAATGACTACGGCGGCGGCGCGCCTATTATGATCAAGGTGGATTTCATTTCAGGAGGGGGTAACAACGCCTTCTTGGATGCCTTCAACCTAGACGTTACACTGGATCAGGAAGAGTTGAGCGCCAACAGCATTAATATCTTCCCAAATCCTAGCAATGGCCTTTTCCAAGTAGAAGGTCTGCCTGCAGGCACGGCGTACCGCATCTTTAGCATTGACGGTCGTGAGATCCAACAAGGCACGTTGGCATTGGATGCGAGTCTCCAGGTCAATGCAAGCCCAGGCTATTACATCTTCCAAACGGAAGGTGTTCGCAAACAATTGATTATTCAATAAACCGCGATCCTTCTCGGCGAAGCCCCCGGCGGAGCCGAAAATTTGAGTATCAAAAAGGCGCCCCGTGGGGCGCCTTTTTCGTTTAGAAAATTAGCTTTCTTCTCCTCGCCACAATAGTCAACGAAGCAGAATTTCTTATGATCACTTCTTGTTTTGTTGAGGTTAAAATATGATGACCGTCAGGACTGTATTCGAAAGAGCGAATGCTACCAGTACTGGAATGTATAGTTTGAATGGGTTCCCAGCGTTCGGTGTCCCAGATATAAACCGTACTATCGGAATCAAAGGGAGGAAATCCACTTCGGGGTTTTCTAGAAAGTATAGTTTTCCCATTAGGACTAAAACTAAGATGATATCCGTGCTTGCTCCACAATGAATTCTCCAAACCTACCTGGTAGTTCAAAGAATCGGCCGAAAATACTTGCCAAATAGATTGATGATATTCATATCCACCATAGGGTGATTTTGTTCTTGGAGTAAACTCCAAAAACAACAAGTCTTTCCAATAGAAAGCATCTGTAAACCTATCCCGTTCAGCATCAAAATTCAGTATCTCTTCCCCAGTTTTAATATCCCAAAAAACAGCTAGACTATCTCTATGAGTGGTGACCAGGATAGTTGATTCTGAATTAAAATCAGCGCTATAGGTCCAATCCTTATAATGCGTTAAAGGCAATCTCACCTTATGCGTATATTTTTTACGCTTCTTCTCCCAAACATTCACTTCTCCTAACTCGCCAGCACTACAGATATATTGACCATCATCGCTGAAGGTAGCTAGAATGGAAATGTCAGAAGGGTCGTAATTTTTAACTGACTTGGGGACCAAAGTTTGCAGTAAGGACCCATTTTTTAGATCCCATAAATAAACGCGTTGATCCCAACAAGCGGCAGCCAAAGTTTTCTCTTTTGGGTCAACAGCTAAACTTGCAACATGAGCAGGATGAGAAAGTACAGCTCGAAGGCTGCCCGTAGCGATGTCCCAGATATACGCAGTATCACCCTTTGCATTAATCAATAGATCATTGGTCAACTGAACTTTTTCCCAACTCCCTACGGGCAGTGTGTATTCACAGAGCGATAAATCGTCCTTCCAAACCTGAAGGGAATCTTCGCCACGAAGTATTAGGTGCCCATTTGGAGTCCAACTAGAATAACCGGAGAAATCTTCAGAAATAGCAGTATCGATTAAGTTTCCCTTGACAAAATAAAATGCCACGGCTTGATGGGCAAACAAACAAAAGAGACTTGCTAATAATGCTTTTTTAGGTAAGTTCATTGGTCGTTTATTTCAATGTAAAACGTTTCCTACGTCCTAATATTTCATCCCATACTTGTCCTCATTACTCTGTGGGTATCATAACGTCCACAGGATGATCTTCGAGGTATTCCAGCAGGCCGTTGTAATCTTCTTTGAGGAAAGTCAAGACAGTTTCTGTGGCTACGTCGGTACGCTTGGATAATTGGTCAAACAACGCTTGCTCATTACTGCCCCAAGCGCGTGACGAACTCAAGAGCTGCCACAAAGAACTGCCCCATTGGCTCGACCATACCTCAGGCTGTTCGAAATATCCCTTGGTTTCCTTTTTACCAAACACGTGATGACGTGTCGCCTCTAACGCTTTGGCTGTTGCTTTCACAGTGTCCACCAATACAGAATCAGAAGCATAGGGCTCACGCTGCAAGAGGGCTTGAAGGCGCTCGATATTTTCATTGGCTTGTGCCAACGATTGTACCGCGAGGTCTAAATCTGCTTCTATGCCTTCGATTGCTTTGAAGGCTTCACGACGCGCTGCCAAATCTTCATCTGTGACCCAAAAAACCATGCGATAATCGTATTCCACCTTTAGGGGTTGTGAAGCGATTTGGCCGTCCCAATTCATTGTTACGGTGCAGGTTCCCGGCAATACAGGAGCGCCACGTCGATCGCTTTGCTCCTTCTCTTCTTTACGAACCTTGAATTCGGGATATTCTGTTCCTTTTTCCCACATGGCCCAGCGCCAATTCTGTAATCCAGCTTCTTTCACGCTGATGTATTGGGTATAAATGGTATCGCCACCTTCGTTTTGATAGTCCACACGTAATTTCTTCTTATTGTCCTCGGCAACCTCGGGTAAGTAGGCCGTCATACGCGCTCCGAAACGGCGATTTTCACCCCGGAAAGTTGACATACCGGCAAAGCGTACTCCAGGGCTCTGACGACGTTCCCATTGATACGCCGTTGGCGGCTCGAAGAACGTTGGCGTGCTGAGGCCATTACCTGCTGCAAGTACCCTCAACGGCTCGATATCATCGATCACCCAAGCACCGCGGCCGAAAGTGCCTAGTACCAAATCCTTTTCGCGGGCCTGGAAGGCGAGGTCCATCACTTGGACCGTCGGTACTGCATCGGTCCATTTAGTATATAAAGCGCCCCCGTCCACACTGACGTACAGTCCATATTCGCCGCCGACAAACAGTAGGTTTGGCTCCACTGGATCTTGCCACACACTGAGAATAGGTCCGAAAATATCGCTGTCGTCCACTACACGGGTAACCTTCTTGCCAAATTCTTCAATCTTAAACAGGTACGCGCTCCAATTATTTCTGCGGTAGTCGTTCGCCACCACCCAAGCGGTCCCATTGTCGTAATCCGAAGCACGGATTTGAGGAATCCACGATCCTTCCGGTAGGCCTTTGAGCTTGCTACTCAAATCTGTCCAATTCGCACCACCGTCCATGGTCAAATGAAGTTTCCCATCATCCGAACCTGTCCAAATCACATTTTGATCCAGAGCACTCGGCGCAATAGCGAGCAAACACGTGTGGTTTTCCGCACCGGTGACATCGTAGGTCAGTCCCCCGCTCTCGAGTTGCTTTTGTTTCTCTGGATTGTTCGAGGTCAGGTCAGGACTAATAATGGTCCAATTCTTCCCGTTGTCCGTGCTCTTATGCAAATACTGCGAGCCAAAGTACAAACTGGTCTCTGGCTGGTGTGGATCCAATGCGATAGGCGCATTCCAATGCCAACGCAACTTTTTCCCTTCCGGGTGTGCGGGTTTGATGAGCTCCGAATAACCGGTCTGCGTATTGACCAATCCAACATTTCCTTCTTGACTCTGCGCATAGGCCGCGTCCGTGCGTCCAGGCACAGGCACCACGTCAAAGCCATCTCCAAAGAACAGCTCGCTCCACTCTTCATTGCGTATGCCATCCGTTGTAAGGCTGTAGGCCGGCCCCATCCAAGAGCCGTTGTCTTGCATCCCGCCGTAGACATTATAGGGCAACTGGTCGTCGACGTTGATATGGTAGAATTGGGCCAAAGGAAGGTTCTCCACGAAGTGCCAACTCTCGCCATAGTCGTAGGAAATGTTCATCCCACCGTCGTTTCCTTCGATAATATGTGCAGGATTTGCCGGATCAATCCACATGGCGTGGTGGTCCGGGTGAATGCGGTTATAGGGCGTAATGGTTTTCCAATTTTTCCCTCCATCATCACTGCGCGTCACATACGTCCACAGGCTGTACACGCGGTCTGGATTTTGTGGATCCACTCTTAAATCCGCATAATAGAACGGACGGTTTCCCGCCTGCTCACTCTCAGTCACTTTGAACCAATTCTTGCCGCCGTTCGTGCTTTTATACACGCCGTTTTTCTTCTCCGTCTCAACGAGGGCATAGACAATATTCGAATTGGACGGTGCAATACCTAATCCAATGCGGCCCAGATTTCCCTTCGGCAATCCATCCTCTTCACCCAGCTTTTTCCAGTTCTCCCCACCATCGTAGGTGATGAACAAGCCGCCCGAAGGACCACCGCTAGTAAAGAACCAAGGCTCTCGGCGGTATTCCCACATATTAGCAATCAACTTCTTCGGGTTATTCGGGTCCATCACTAGATCTCCTGCACCCGTTTTTCCATCAATGTAGAGGCTCTTGGTCCAATTTTTCCCACCGTCCGTCGACTTATATACACCTCGAGGACTATCTCCCCAAGCCGATCCCGTGGCACCCACGTAAACCTCATCGGTATTCGAAGGATTGATCAAAATTCGGTGAATGGTGCGGGTCTCTTCCAAGCCCAAACACTCCCAGCTCTGACCACCGTCGTAGCTTTTGTACAGACCGTAACCGCTGGTTTGAGAGTTTCGAGGATTCCCCTCTCCCGTGCCCACATAAATGATATCTGGATGGGTCGGGTCGATGGCGATAGCACCAATGGACGCCACCTTCTCGTTTTGAAAGAGCGGCGACCAACTTTGGCCATTGTTTTCACTTACCCATAACCCACCGCTGGCCGATCCCGCGTAGATGGTAGTCGGGATATTCGGGTGGGCAGTGATGCAAGTGACCCGGCCGCTCATCCCAGCAGGTCCGATGTTTCGAATGCTGAGCCCTTCCATGATGTGGGTTAGCGGTGTTGAGGATTCTTGTGCGTTGGCGTTTAGGTGCAATGAAAAGACGGCTGCAATCATGAGCAAGCCCTTCATCCTTCTAAGCATAGTTTTGTGTTTTATTGTGGTCATTAAATATTCCAATCTTTACGGTAATCTCTAACAACCCATTGGTTCGCGGGTTCATAGTTGGTGATTCTCATATTCTCTCCGTCCCAATTCAATCGGGTACGCCCAGGATACTCGTATGGCGCCCAGTCCGTTGAAGTTTTTCCGGGTATCAAATCCTTCTCTTGGTAGGCCTTTATAGGTTCATTCGGGTCGTGGGGCGCAAGAAGTTACGCAATATTGACATACCTTGTAAGTGTAATTCCAGCTTATGAAACCTCGTTTATTTTCCTCCCTTTTTACTCTATTGATTCTCAGCTGTTTTAATGCCAAAGGGCAGTATAGAGAAATAGGATTTGCCTCGAGCGCAAGCATGGGTATCATGTATGGCCCAGTCTTAGACGCGCGCCCTGTATTAAAATGGGGCAAGAGTATTCATAGCGTTCGCACTTTCCGTGTGGACCGCACTTACATGAACTATAATTCCTACCAAGGTCAAGTCTACTGGAACCTTTCCTCCGGTATGTTCTTCGGTCAAGAATGGCGTAAACCCGTAAACGATAAACTGTATTTTCTGCACGGACCAGAAGCGGGAGGATACTTTAATGCAGGCGGAAATTACATGAGCATTACGCCGAGCGTGCGCTATCAATTGGGCGTATTATACAAAGTCGGCGAGCACTTAAATATTGGCTTAGCCACCCCGCTTTCATTCAGCACGACTTTCGGAAAGTCGAACGGCGAATGGAACCAGAGTGGAATGAACTTAGGTTTTTTTAGTGAGACAAATTATCTCATCCTTACCTACAACTTCGAAAAGAAATAGTAAGTCTCAAAATTTGCCACTTCTTGAGTCTTAATGATCTCAAGAATTATCAATTCCTCTTTCATTCGTTACTCGAAGCTCACATCTAAGTTTCGGAATAGATAAAATTGGGTTATGTTTATGGTATGATGTTCATGTACATAGACTTTACTTCCCTGTAGTAACTTGTGAATGGAGATCCTTAATCGTCCAATTATTTTAAACCTTATTATGAAAAATCTTATTGTATTAACCTTTGGTATCGCCCTCTCATCCTGTTCTTTTTCAAATAATGATTTCTGTGAGTGCGACTATTTCAAGCGAGACGATGATGTTGAAATCTTCTATGATCAAAAATTTATTGAAACTGCAACATTTAAAGGCAAGCCGTTGACTGGAACCGTTTGTGATATGGTTGGAAGGTATGGTCAGCTTGTGGAGGAGGCGACTACTTTTGAAGACGGCATAGAAACTCTAAACAGAGAATACCATCTTGATGGTAAAACTGTAATGAAAGAAACCTTCATGGAAGAAGGCAACAATGTCGAAATAGAATATTACCTCAACGGAGAAATTCACAGTAAAACCATATCAAATACAGAGGGAAGGATATCTACAGAGGATTACTGGTATAATGGGAACTTGCGCAAAACGTACAATTACCTAGATAAAAGTAAATCTGAATACAATTCCTTAGGAGAGCTAATTGTCGAGTAATATTTGTCGTAGAGAACAGAGTAGAACTTTACGGTTGCCATCTGTCTTCTTGCTAAAAGAGCCCCTATGGTTGTTAGACCTAATGAAAAAAAGATAACAAGAGTAGGATTAACCACCTGCCATTACTCCACGGTAGGAGGTTACCCCATACAAATCAATTTTCTTACCCCTTGCTACTTTGGGGAGGTCTCACGATTGGTTTTATAGAAAGATGAGAGTTTGCTCTTATACCACTTACCTCCATTGATTGGGTTTAACC
>Ga0209138_1000042_pt1 | contig 128610 bp, 114 predicted proteins | sample SaaInl3SG_22_DNA_FD_184645 | JGI IMG/M metagenome (GOLD analysis project Ga0209138, IMG submission 184645) | Marine microbial communities from expanding oxygen minimum zones in the Saanich Inlet - ESP_153SG_22_DNA (SPAdes) (version 2) | ecosystem: Environmental > Aquatic > Marine > Intertidal...
AATTCTTTCAATGAACTTAAACTAAAATCTTCTCAACTTTATATCGTTGGCCGTTTTAGCGGATGCAAATATAAAACCCTTTTTAATTCTTTCAAGCGGTTTTTTAATCTTTTATTTTAATTTTTTTCTAAACCCTCAGAAAACGACACTTTAGAACCTTTCCAAAGCACATACAACGCATCTAAATCATACGCTAATGCTGTTGGATCAAGGTCGATTAGTCCGTCTCCATAGGCGCGTTGGAGTATGTCTTCGATAAGAAAATCTTCGTAGTTCGTTTCCGGATCATAAGTGTCTTTAAGGGACAACTTAAACAGAGAAGCCGTGGTTTGATACACAAATGCCCTCCATCCGTTGCGTAATTCTTTAACTAATTCATGAGTAGTTTCTCCTGTTTGGCGGTGAACAAGCTTGATTAAAATACGACCTTGAGATCGAGAAAGCTTTCTTAATTCTTCTTCAAATTCATCATATATGAATTTTTCCACACGCTTCATATACTTCCGTTTGCTTGGTTTGCTTTTGATTTGCTCCAAACGCATACTCAGAGTATCCAGTCGATCTGAAGCTAGTTTGGCATAAGGATATACACGAAGGGTGCGATTCCTTAAAATCACATATTCGCGGAGTGCTTTCATGCTTTTAAACCGCAACGGTTGAAATAACACTACTTCATTCAATCGAATTCCAGACTGAGGGATTGAGTCTGTTTCGAATTTGAACAAATAGTCCCCCTCAAAATTATCTGGGGCTTCAATTTGGGCATAGCTTATCATTGAAATCAAAAGGAACAAAACAAGAAACGGGTTGTATTTCATGATTACAATTTGCTAGTTTGGAAATACATAAAAAACGAATAAAATGTTACTAAAAAAAATTTCGATTTATGTGGGTTCAAAAATACAAATATTTTAGTGGGATCTGTTTTATTGGGGAATATTCTTACTTTTGCTTTCTTAAATTTTAACCTCGATAAATATGAGTATTCTCGACAAAAAAGCCATCACCTTTTTAGAAAATTATTTGAACAATGCTTCGCCAACAGGTTACGAAAGTGGCGGTCAAAAAATTTGGATGGATTATCTAAAACCCTATGTGGATGAGTTCATCACTGATATTTACGGTACTGCAGTGGGTGTCATTAACCCTAAAGCGAAGTACAAAGTAGTTATTGAGGGGCATTCCGATGAGATTTCTTGGTATGTCAACTATATTTCGGACAATGGTCTTATCTATGTGATTCGGAACGGAGGCAGCGATCACCAGATTGCTCCTTCAAAATGGGTGAATATTCATACCAAAAAAGGAATAGTGGAAGGGGTTTTCGGATGGCCCGCCATACATACTAGAAAAACAGGAAAAGAAGAACCTCCCAAACTCGATAATATTTTTATAGACATAGGTGCTAAGGACAAAAAAGAAGTCGAAAAATTAGGAGTTCATGTAGGATGCGTGATAACCTATCCCGATGAATTTCACATTTTAAATAAAGATAAATTTGTTTGTAGAGCAATTGATAATCGTGCGGGTGGATTTATGATAGCTCAAGTGGCGCGTTTGCTTTCCGAAAATAAAATCACACTTCCCTTTGGGCTTTATATTACCAATTCGGTACAGGAAGAAGTAGGCCTGCGAGGTGCAGAAATGATTACACAAACCATTAAACCTAATGTTGCTATTGTGACTGATGTATGTCACGACACGACAACTCCAATGATCAACAAAAAAACAGAAGGTCATATTGAAATTGGAAAAGGACCTGTGATCTCTTATGCCCCTGCAGTTCAAAATAATTTGAGAGAACGGATTATTGAAACTGCTGAAAACAAAAAAATTCCGTTTCAACGTTTGGCTTCCTCTCGCTTCACAGGAACAGATACCGATGCCTTTGCTTACAGTAATGGAGGTGTGGCTTCTGCATTAATTTCGCTGCCCTTACGCTATATGCATACCACAGTAGAAACCGTTCACCGTGAGGATGTTGAAAATGTTATTCAATTGATGTATGAAACACTTTTAAGGATCAAAGACGGGGAATCCTTTAGTTATTTTGATTAAATTTTCTAAGACAGGATCAACCCGATAATTACACATTAAACAAAGCACCTCTTTTCAATTTAAAAAAGGTGCTTTGTTGTTTCTTAGGACTTTTTAAAAAGCTTAATCAGGTATAACAAAATTACTGCACCTAAAAAGGCCGTAATTAAAGAACCCAAAATGCCTCCTCCAAATGAAAGTCCTAGAATGCCAAAAAGCCAACCTCCTAGTATAGCACCAAGTACTCCAACTATAAGATTTACAATCACACCAAAACCTTTGCCTTTCATTAAAAGACCTGCTAAAAAACCGGCTACAACGCCTACGATAATAAACCACAATAAATTTTCCATGGTAAGTTTGATTTAAGGATTAATAAAAGTAAAGATGCAAAAAAATCCTTAATCACAATTTTTTGTTGTCCTACAAAGTAAAATTTATAGTCCTGCTATGATTAATCAATCTTTGAGTTGTAGTAAACTTTTATTGATTTTTTTTACCACGCCAGGACCTTCATAAACAAAACCTGTATAAAGTTGAATCAATGAAGCTCCTGCTTTCAACTTTTCTATGGCGTCTTCGGGTGTGTGGATTCCTCCTACACCAATGATAGGAAAAGCAGAGTTATTGTTTTCAGCCAAAAAACGAATCACAGCAGTACTTCGGTCTTTTACTGGCTTTCCGCTGAGTCCACCTATTTCATTCTTCTGAGAAGATTGCAAACCGTCACGATTTAGGGTAGTGTTACTAGCAATTACTCCATCTATTTTTACTGAAGTCACAATTTCTATGATGTCCTTCAATTGATCTTCAGTTAAATCGGGAGCGATCTTCAATAGAATCGGTTTTGGAGATTGTTTCTTTTTATTCAATTCCTTTAAGGTTGATAAAAGATGTGTCAAAGGTTCTTTGTCTTGCAGAGCCCTCAAGTTTGGTGTATTGGGCGAACTCACATTCACTACAAAATAGTCAACGAAATCAAAAAGGGCGTTAAAACAAAAAATGTAATCATTTACTGCTTCTTGATTTGAAGTTATTTTATTCTTACCAATATTTCCCCCAATCAAAACTCCTCGGTTCTTTTTTAAGCGCTTTACAGCAGCCTCTACCCCTTCGTTATTAAAACCCATCCGGTTAATAAGCCCTTCATCTTCTGCCAATCGGAACATTCTTTTTTTTGGATTTCCGTCTTGAGGTTTTGGGGTTAGAGTTCCTATTTCCACGAAGCCAAAACCAAAGTGAGACAACTCTTGAAAGAGTTTGGCATCTTTATCAAAACCTGCTGCAAGTCCTACTGGATTGGGAAAGGTCAATCCAAAAAGTTTTCGCTCCAAACTTTTGTCTTTAACAACATATGCTGTACGCAGTAAACTCGATACCCCAGGAATCTTATTGGCTATTTTAATACTTTTAAAAACGGTGTGATGAACCCATTCAGGATCGAATAAAAAAAGGAATGGCTTAATTAATAATTTATACATCTACTTATAAAAAATCCCGCAAAAGCGGGATTTGAACTCTTTTATTTTTTTACCAGAGGCGCATTCAGCTTGGAACTCATTTCCAATGAAATTGCTGACCGCTCAATTTTAAGTTTTCCTGCTAGAGTTTCTATAGTGCAGGTGTTGTCCTTATCGTTTAGCTCCATAATTTTTGCATGAATACCGCTTTTGGTTACAATGCGGTCTCCTTTTTTCATGGATTTCATGAAATTCTTTTCCTTTTTTTGTCGTCTTTGTTGGGGCAGAATGATAAAAAAGAAAAATACCACCAACATTAATAACAAAAAAGGGAGTTGTCCCGATAAGCCTTCCGACATGATTTTTATGGGTTATAAGTTAATTAACGTGACTGAGCGTCTCTTAGTTTTTGTTTCGCTGGATCAGGAGTAACATTTGCTTTTATTCTTAGCATTTCTCTTCCGGATGCAGTGTTTGCTGAAAGTGTCACTGATTTTTGTTGAACACCAGGCTTGTTACTCGAATCAAAACTCACCGTGATGGTTTGTGTATCTCCAGGTTTGATTGGTGTGTTTTTTGGATACTCAGGTACCGTGCAACCACAACTTCCTCGAGCGTCTACGATAATAAGATCAGATTTTCCCGTATTGGTAAACGAAAATTTGGTGGTCACTTTTTCACCTTCTTTTATAGTTCCAAAATCATGGGTTGTCTTGTCAAATGACATCACTGGGCTGTCCGTTTTTACAGCAGGTTGAGATGCTTGAGTGGTATTTACGGGATTGGCATTAGTAATTTTCTTTGCTGCTCCATCTTGACATGAGACGAGTAAAGCTAGAGAAGCAACTAGAAAAATGCGATTTAATTTTTTCATTTGAATTGTTTTTTAACTTGTCAAAAATAGCAAAAAAAGTGATTACAACAACCCTCTTCCTGTTTTGACCATTCTCTTTTCTGTTTGAAATTCCCGCACGAGCTTATCAAGAACTCCATTTACAAAATGATTGCTGTTGGGAGTGGAATAATCTTTGGCAATTTCCAAATATTCGTTTAGGGTTACTTTCGTTGGTATATTAGGAAAATAAAGCAATTCTGCAATCGCTATTTTCAAAATGACCTGATCTAGCCTCGCAATACGATCTGCATCCCAATTGGGTGTTTTTCCTTCCAATTCTTTCAATAGTTGCTCCTCTTTGGAAATCGTTTTTTCTAGTAGTGTAATTCCAAAATCCAAGTCTTCTTGATTTTCAATAGATCTTGGAAATTGTAAACTATTGGTGTTTTTAGGATTGAGTTGTTTGAACATCTTCATCATGAAGGTATTGACCACGGGAAGATCATCAATCCAAGTCAACTGTTGGTCCTCAAGATACCCATATAAGTAGGATGAGGGCGCTATAATCTCTTTAAAACACTTCATGATCCATTTTAAATCATCGGCAAGTGAAGGGTTTTTTATTTCAAAATAAGATCTGAATACTTTTGAAGAAGTAATTTCATTCAACAAGTCCTTGAGAAAGGAAAACTCCAAATCCCAACGTATGAATTTTTTGTTTTTTAGGTACTGTTGAAGTTGTGGATGCTGATCAATAAAAACTAATATTTCATTTTTAGAGATTTGCCTAAACATATGAAAGTGCTCGTTCTGGTTGATGTCGTTTTTTTCATAGGTACTTAACTGATCGTCTGTGAACTGTTTTATTGCCTTTAACAGCGCGAGGAGTAGAAGATATAGATCAAAGGTTTGAGCAACACTTTCCTTAAAAAAACCGATTTCATCTTCAAGTTTTTTTTCTTCTCCCAGAGAAAAGGAATAAACAGACTGCATTACCTTAATGCGTATGTGTCGGCGTGTTAGCATGTAAGAGAACTTTTGAATTGCAAAATTAGATCAATAAAATCAATGGACAGCACAAACTGACAAAAAGTTTTCTGCGATTTGCAGAGGCATTTACGTACCTTTGGGCGAGCTATGAAAGCATTACAATATCTCAACAAATATTTTTATAAGTACCGAACAAAGCTACTTCTGGGTTTTTTAATCACGGTGGTAGCACGAATATTTTCACTCTTTACACCCCGCTTGATTGGAAATTCTCTCACCGCTGTAGAACAATACATAAATTCCGAAAACTCCAATCTTGAGCCCATTAAAGAACTCCTTTTGTTCAATATACTGATTATCATCGGTGCCAGTTTGGTGTCTGGATTTTTTACTTTTTTAATGCGTCAAACTATTATCAATGTTTCTAGATATGTCGAGTTTGACCTAAAAAACGAGATTTTTTGGCACTATCAAAAACTAACCCAACGTTTTTACAAAAATAACCGAACGGGAGACCTGATGAATCGAATCAGTGAAGATGTAGGTAAGGTACGTATGTATGTTGGCCCGGCTTTCATGTACAGCATCAATACCATTGCCCTCTTTGTTATTGTAATTTCTTATATGGTCAGTATTGCCCCTGTATTGACGCTTTATACAATACTTCCTCTTCCTATCTTGTCAATTACCATTTACAAACTCAGTAGAATTATTAATGAAAAAAGTACTCGCGTACAGGAATTTTTATCAAAGATGTCCTCTTTTGCACAGGAAAGCTTTAGTGGAATTGCGGTAATCAAATCGTACAATCTTCAACAAAAAATGAATCAGGGCTTTGATGATTTGGCCTCCGAAAGCTATCAAAAAAACATGTCTTTGGTCAAAGTTCAAGCATGGTTTTTCCCTTTAATGATATTGCTGATAGGCTGTAGTAACCTGATCGTGATCTATGTTGGAGGAAACCAATACATCAATAACGAAATAGAAATTGGCGTATTAGCGGAATTCATCATTTACGTCAATATGCTTACATGGCCTGTTGCTGTGGTGGGTTGGATCACCTCAATTGTACAGCAAGCTGAAGCCTCTCAAGAACGAATCAATAGTTTTTTAAAGGAAGAGCCTGAAATTAAAGATGGTACTGGAGTACGTCAAGAAGTTAAAGGTACTATTGAACTGGAGGATGTTTCTCTATTTTATCCTGAAACCCAAATCCAAGCTCTGGAAAATATCACATTAAAAATTCCTTCTGGAACGACCTTAGGAATCATCGGGAATATTGGATCTGGAAAATCTACACTATTGGATTTGGTGGTACGGCTCTATGACCCTTCGAAAGGGAAAATCACCCTGGATGGAATAGATTTAAAAAAATACAAACTCGAAGAACTCAGAGCAAACATTGGGTATATCCCCCAAAATGCATTTTTATTTTCTGAGAGTATTGAAGATAATATTCGTTTCGGTTCCATAAATGCAAGTACAGAATCGATCCAAGAAGCAAGTAAAATGGCGGCTGTCCATAAAAATATCATGGATTTTAAAGAAGGTTATAAAACCATACTAGGCGAACGAGGCATCACCCTGTCAGGCGGTCAAATTCAAAGGGTTTCCATTGCCAGGGCTCTTATAAAAGACCCTAAGATATTATTGCTAGACGACTGCCTCTCTGCGGTAGATACTGACACCGAAGAGGAAATTTTAAACCATCTAAAAAAAGCCGCTCAAAACAAAACAACCTTGATCGTAAGTCATCGGATTTCTTCACTAAAACATGCCGATCAAATTATTGTTTTTGAAAATGGAAAAATAGTTCAACAAGGGAAACACGCCGAATTAATTGGGGTTCAGGGCTATTACAAAGAATTATTTGAAAAACAACAGGCAGATCGGAGCAAATAATTTGTTTTGTTTAATTTTTTTGATAAAATTGCTATATATATTCAATAAAACTAAAACAAAATGTCAGATAATTCAGGAGAAAACCAAGAAGAAATATTCTCCAAAGTACTACGAGCAGGAAGAAGGACTTACTTTTTTGATGTTAGAGAAACAAAAGCTAGTGATTACTACTTGACAATTACTGAAAGTAAAAAATTCACTAATGAGGATGGTTCATTTCATTACAAAAAACATAAAATCTATATTTATAAAGAAGATTTTGAAAGCTTCTCAAGTTTCCTAAACGAAACAATGACCTATATCTTCGAACAAAGAGGTGTAGAAGTCATTAGTGAGCGTCACCAAAAAGATTATTACCCAGAAAATATTAACTCAGAATCCCACTAGGTTTTACTTTATTAGAGAGTAAAGATTTATCAATTCATTTTTTCATTTAAAATTTTATGTTCAACTTTAGCAAGAACAAATTATTTTTAGATGAAAAATTTTATTTACCTCATAGTCTTATTCAGTTGCAGCATTCTCAGCAGCCAAGTTCAATTAAATTATTACCTGGATGAAGACCACCCCTACAACTCAAAAATTCCTCAACCCAAAGAAATACTGGGATATGAAGTAGGAAACTGGCATGTTTCACATGACCAATTGGTAAACTATATGTATCAGTTGGCAGCTTCTTCCGACCGCATTTCAATAGAGAATAGAGGGCGTACTTATGAAGATCGTCCCATTCTCCTGCTTACAATTACTAGCCCCAAGAATCATCAAAACTTAGAATCCATAAGACAAACCCACTTAAAACTCTCAGAGTCTGGTGCGGAAAACATCAATATTGAAAAACAACCGTTGGTAGTATATCAGGGTTTTTCGGTTCATGGGAACGAACCCAGTGGTGCCAACGCTGGATTACTTGCGGTGTATCATCTAGCGGCAAGCGAATCTCCAGAAACCATTCAAATGCTAGACAATTTGGTAATTCTCTTCGATCCAAGTTTCAATCCCGATGGATTACAACGTTTTTCCTATTGGGCAAACATGAATAAAAATCAAACCCTTACCTCGGATCCAAATGACCGAGAGTACAACGAAATCTGGCCAGGAGGAAGAACCAATCACTATTGGTTTGACCTCAATCGCGACTGGCTTTTTGTACAATTGCCTGAATCCCAAGCACGGATTAAAACCTATTCGGAATGGTTGCCCAACATCTTGACCGATCATCACGAAATGGGAACCAATTCAAGTTTTTTCTTTCAACCAGGGATACCCTCTAGGACCAATCCACTTACGCCAGATATGAATCAAAAATTGACAAGTAAAATTGCCGATTTTCACGTAGAAGCCTTTAATAAATTAGGATCTCTTTACTATTCCGAAGAGGATTATGACGATTTCTATTACGGCAAAGGCTCAGCTTATCCTGACATCAATGGAGGCATTGGGATTTTATTTGAGCAAGCCAGCTCCAGAGGGCATTTGCAGGAAAGTGATAATGGTTTATTAAGTTTTCCCTTTACCATAAGAAACCAATTGACCGCTGTTTTCTCTACGCTAAAAGCAGCAACTTCTCTACGTAAAGAACTGCTAAATTACTTTGTGACCTTTTATAATGATGGTCGAAAAAGTGCAGCTAAGACCAAACAAAAAGCCATTTTGGTAGGCAGCCCAAAAGATCCTGCCACAGCATATCATTTTGCTCAAGTTCTGAAACAACACGAAATAAAGTTTCACCAGTTGAAAAATAAAGTCCAGAGAGATGGAAAAACCTACAATCCTGAATCGAGTTATATCATTCCCCTAGAACAAACAAAACATCAACTGATTCAATCTTTATTTAGTAAACAAACTAGTTTTAAAGACAGTTTATTTTATGACATTTCCTCATGGACGCTTCCCTATGCCTTTAACCTCAACCATCACTATGAAACCAGTATCGACTTGATGGGAAGTGAAGTAACGAAACTTGAAGCTCCTAAAGGACAGGTAAATCAAAAGGGAAGTTATGCATATCTTTTTGAAGCACATCCCTACTACACACCGAAGTTACTGAACTACCTTCATAATAAAAAAGTCCGGGTAAAAGTGGGACTCAGTCCGTTTACCCTTGAGGGAAAAACTTACGATTACGGAACCTATATGATTCCAGTAAAAAATCAAGAAATTGATGAAGCGTCTCTTTATCAAATCCTTGAAGAAGGGGCCCGTAGGACACACATCAATATTACTGGTGTATCCACAGGTCAAGCCCAAGGCATCGATCTGGGTTCAAGAGATTTTACAACAGTCAAAGAAGCCCGTATTGCATTACTTGTGGGTACTGGAGTAAGTAGTTACGATGCAGGAGAAATATGGCATCTATTGGATACCCGTCATGAAATTGCGATTTCCAAAATTGACATCAAAGACTTAAGAAGTTCAGATTTGAATCGTTACACCCATTTGATCATTCCTAGTTTTAACGGATCTGGTTTAAATTCTCATGTAGATAAAGTAAAAGAATTTGTTTCTGAAGGAGGAACACTAATTGGCTATCGAAATACAACAAAATGGCTCGATAAAAATGAATTTATAGATCTTCAATTCATTGATCAAAGTCTGACCGCAGTTGATGTCTCTTTTGAAGATAAAGATAAATTTAGTGGATCACAACTCACTAGAGGAGCAATCTTTAATACAAAAATTGATCGTAGCCATCCAATCAATTTTGGATACCTAAACCAAAATATTCCAATTTTTAGAAACACCGATATTTATCTACAACCAGACAGTCAAAGTTATAACAACCCCATACAGTACACATCAGAACCGTTGCTAAGTGGCTACATATCAAAAGAAAATACCGTACGTATAAAAAATTCGGTGCCATTTAAGACCGTTCGAATGGGGCGAGGTAGAATAATTGTACTTACAGACAACACGAATTTTAGAGCCTTTTGGTATGGAACCAATAGGATTTTAACCAATGCAATCTTTTTATCGGATAAAATGTAATTAAAGAATTTGTTGCCCATTTGGAACATCAGACTCTGGTGCTAAAAGAATGACCTCATCATTTTCTGAGGCTCCTAAAACCAGACATTGGCTTTCAAAATCTGCGATTTTTCGAGTTCCGATATTGACTACAGCTATTATTTGTTTGCCTTTGAGTGCTTCTAGGGTATACCGTTGTGTGATTTGTGCTGAAGAATGTAAAATACCCAAAGGGCCAAAATCAATTTCTAGTTTATAGGCAGGCTTTTTTGCTTTTGGAAAGTCCTCGGCATTTAGGATAGTTCCAACACGCAAATCAAGTTTCTCAAAGGTAGAATAGTGGATCATTTTTATCAATATTTCAGTAAAAGTACTACATTTAAAATCAGATTTAACAATCAAATTATGGCACTTACTGAATCGTATATGCTCCCTTTAGGTACAAGGGCCACAGACTTTTCGCTACCCAATGTAGCTAATGACAGTACAGTTTCTTTAGAACAACTTAAAGGCTCAAAGGGCACTCTCATCATTTTTATGTGCAATCATTGTCCCTATGTAATCCATCTTTTAGAAGGGATCCTTCATACAGCCCAAAACTTTAAAGAAAAAGGCATTGAAACCATCGCAATTTCAAGTAACAGTATAAAAACTCATCCGCAAGACGGACCTGAACAGATGAAGCATTTGGCTTTGGAAAATAACTTTTCCTTTCCCTATTTGTATGACGAAAGTCAAGAGGTTGCCCATCTTTATCAAGCTGCATGTACTCCAGATTTTTATTTATTTGATGAAAATCTAAGCTTGGTGTATCGTGGTAGATTTGACGATTCAAGACCTGGTAATGAAGTTCCCGTAACAGGAAAAGATCTTCACCAAGCGGCCATGCTAATGCTTTCAAAGAAAGCACAATACACTCCTCAATATCCGAGTATGGGTTGCAACATTAAATGGCATCTAGGAAATAGTCCTGAAGAAAAGAATTAAAAGTTGACCAGTTCCACCTCAAAAATAAGCGTGGCATCGGGCGGAATAACGCCACCTGCACCTTGAGCACCATACGCAAGATGACTAGGAATCACGAAACGCGCACTAGCACCTTTGTTTAACAACATTATCCCCTCGTCCCAACCCGGGATCACTTGACCTACTCCAACAGAAAAGTCAATGGGTTGGTTGCGTTGGTAAGAAGAGTCGAATACGGTACCGTCTAACAAGGTTCCCTTGTAGTGAACTGAAACTTGGGCTCCTTTGGGAGGTGTGGCTCCTGCCCCTTCTTTGGTGATTGTGTAATACAGACCACTTTCCGTTTTCTTCATCCCTTCGATTAGGTCCTGAAGTTCTTGTTCTGCAGCTTCCTGAGCTGCTTTTTTTCGAGCTTCACCACTACTGTTAAATTCTTGAAAGGCAGTCTGTGCACTCCATTCATTAGCCGCAGCTCCATGTCGCTCAATGGTAAGTGATTCAATAAGATCTCCTTGAGCCACCTGATCTACGACTTCTTGACCTTCTACAACATAGCCAAAAACAGTATGTTTCCCATCCAACCAATCTGTAGGACCATGAGTAATAAAAAACTGACTTCCATTGGTACCCGGACCAGCATTGGCCATAGATAAAGTCCCTGCACGATTGTGTTTCAATTCAGGATGAAATTCATCTTCAAACTGATAGCCTGGACCTCCAGAACCTGTACCTTGTGGACATCCACCTTGAATCATGAAATCTGCAATTACACGATGAAATTTTATTCCATCATAATAAGGTTCTCCCTCTTTTTTATGATTGTTTTCTTGAGTTCCTTCTGCCAAACTCACAAAATTCCCAACCGTACCAGGTGTCTGCTGATAGGTGAGTTCAATTAGAATTGACCCTTTTGAAGTTTTTAATTTTGCGTAAATGCCTTCCATAACAATTTTATTTGACGGCAAAGATAAGAATCCACTTCAATCCCAAAAGTTTAATTAGCGATTTCGCTCATAAATTTAAGTCGGTAAAGCCGCAATTCTTCTTCCTCATAGTCTCCATCAAATGCTTTGGCAGCTTCTGAGATAGAGTCTGAATCAGATTCAATAAAGTAGTCATAAAGTTCTTCCAACTGATCTTCGTCGAAAAGATCTTCTAAGTAATAATCAATATTGAGCCGGGTACCCGCAAATACAATCGTTTCCATTTCCGAAACTAGTTTTTCCATGGACATTCCTTTGGCAGCAGCAATGTCTTCGAGAGGTAATTTTCGATCGATGCTTTGAATCAAATACAATTTTAAAGCGGAATTGATCCCTGTACTTTTGACTACTAAATCGTCGGGACGGAAGATCTCGTTTTCCTCCACATATCGATTGATAAGATTCAAAAATTGATCCCCATATCGTTTTGCTTTTCCTTCTCCAACACCATTAATATTGACCAGTTCTTCTAAACTAATGGGATATTTCAAACACATTTCTTCCAAGGAATTTTCCTGAAATACGGCATAGGGAGGAACTTCATTTGCTTGCGCTACTTGTTTTCGCAAGCTGACCAAAAGTTGCATCAGTGTTTTGTCCAGAACAACATGGGACTTTGTGGGAAGAATCTGTACCTTTTCCTGCCCTTCAAATTTGTGATCTTCAGTCATCATAAAACTCTCAGGCTTATCCAAAAATGCTTTTCCGCGAGCAGTAATTCGAATCAGACCATAGGCCTCTATTTCTTTAATGAGATAACCTGCTACCAAGGCTTGTCTGATCAGTGCCATCCAAAAATGGGACTCTTTTTCGGCTCCACTTCCAAATACCGAAAGTGTATTGGTTTTGTGGGATTGAATCACAGCATTCATTTCACCCAAAAGGGTTTTTACCAATTCTTTGGATTTGTAAATTTCTTTGGTTTCTACAACAGCTTTAAGAAGTAATACTAAAGCGTCTTGGGCTTCAACTTGCTCCTTTGGAAAACGCATATTGTCATCCAGATCGCCCCCTTCTCCAGTTTCATTGTCAAAATCTTCTCCGAAATAATGTAAGATAAACTTACGCCTTGAAATTGAAGTTTCAGCATACGCCACCATATCGGCCAAAAGTGCCATTCCAATTTCTTGTTCTGCCAAGGGCTTCCCAGACATAAATTTTTCAAGTTTTTCAATGTCTTTATAGGCATAAAATGCTAAGCAATGGCCTTCACCTCCGTCACGTCCTGCGCGACCAGTTTCCTGATAATAACTTTCAATACTTTTGGGGATATCGTGGTGAATTACAAACCGAACATCTGGTTTGTCAATCCCCATACCAAAAGCTATGGTGGCTACAATAATATCACAATCATCCTTCAAAAATTGGTCTTGATGTGACACTCGAGATTTTGCATCCAAACCAGCATGGTAAGGCAAGGCATTGATGCCATTTACTTGTAAGGTCTGTGCCAGTTCCTCTACACGCTTTCGAGAAAGACAATAGATGATTCCAGACTTACCACTATGTTGTTTTACAAACCTGATAATATCTGAGTCCACCTGATTTGTTTTGGTGCGTACTTCGTAATACAAGTTTGGTCTGTTAAAGGAAGCTTTAAAAACCTGTGCTTTAGAAATTCCAAGGTTTTTCATGATATCCTCCTGAACTTTAGGAGTAGCTGTGGCAGTCAAAGCGATGATGGGTATACTTTGTTTAAACTGTTCTAGAATCACTCTTAGATTTCGATATTCAGGTCTAAAATCATGCCCCCATTCTGAAATGCAGTGCGCTTCATCCACTGCTAAAAATGAAATCTTTACGGATTTGAAAAAAGAAATAGTATCCTTTTTGGAAAGTGATTCAGGAGCCACATAAAGTAATTTGGTGATTCCATTAAGAATGTCATTTTTAACCTGTGCTGTTTCTGTTTTGTTTAACGATGAATTTAAAACATGTGCAATACCTATTTCAGAGGAAATTCCTCTGATGGCATCTACTTGATTTTTCATCAATGCAATTAGCGGAGATACTACAATTGCAGTGCCTTCTTGGAGCAAGGCTGGAAGCTGATAACACAATGACTTTCCTCCGCCCGTAGGCATGATTACAAAACAATCTTCTTTTTTTAAAATCTGGGTAATAATGGGCTCTTGAAGCCCTTTAAAAGATGAAAAACCAAAATGTTTTTTCAGCTGAATTTTTAGATCATCCGCATTCATGGTGTGGATAAGGAGTTGATTTTTCTTTCATTTTTATTTGTAAGATACCACAATTATCATGTTAAAACAAGGTAACGTTTAAACAATTTTTATAAAATTACTACAATTGATTCTTTAAAAAATACATCCACGTACCATTTGTTTTTGATATTTTTACAATCGAATATGATCTATCAAAACTAGGGAAATACTATGAGTGGCGAATCTACCAAAGACGAAATGTCCTTCTTGGATCATCTTGAAGAATTACGTTGGCATCTCATTCGCTCTGTATTGGCGATTTTGATCATAGCCACTGCGGCTTTTGTGTTTAAAGATTTTATTTTTGACGTACTTCTTTTTGGTCCCAAACAAAAAGATTTTATCACTTATCGTTGGTTTTGCTCAATCTCCCAGACACTAGGCCAAGGAGATAGTTTTTGTATCGACGAACTCCCTTTCAGAATTCAAAGCCGAACGATGGCTGGCCAATTCTCAGCGCATTTATGGACCTCAATTTTAGCTGGTTTTATTGTTGCTTTCCCCTACATCATTTTTGAGTTTTGGAAATTTATCAGTCCAGGTTTGTATGAAAACGAACGTAAAAATGCCCGAGGGTTTATTTTTATCGCCTCACTGCTGTTTTTTATTGGAGTACTCTTTGGTTATTATATCGTAACTCCACTGTCTATCAACTTTTTAGGAAATTATACAGTGAGTAGTGAAATCTTTAACGATTTTGATTTAAGTAGCTATATTGGTCTTTTACGGGCTTCTGTGTTGGCATCGGGTATCATTTTTGAACTTCCCATCATCGTTTATTTTTTAACAAGAGTAGGCATCATAACCCCTGCTTTTTTGAGAAAAAACAGAAAAATTTCTCTGGTAGTCGTATTGAGTTTATCTGCCATAATCACACCACCAGATATAGCAAGTCAAATCATTGTGAGTATTCCGATACTGATTCTCTATGAAGTGAGTATCTTAATCTCCAGAATTGTAATTAAAAATCAAGATAAAGCCCTTAAAAATGTCTGATGCTGTAACAAATTTTAACGAATATCGCAGTCGGATGAACGACAAGCTCTTGGATGGAGCTTCAACGACTTTGAAGCGCATCTTCAGCTTGGACAACCAGGCATACAAAGCGGGTAGCCTTGATTTGGCAACAAAAGAGCTGTTGGGATTAGTCGCCTCTATGGTACTCCGATGTGATGATTGTGTAAAATACCATTTGGAAAATTGCCACAAAGAAAAACTCACCAAAAATCAAGTTATGGAAGCACTGGAGATCGCAACAGTAGTTGGAGGTAGCATTGTCATTCCTCACTTGAGAAGGGCGTACGAATATTGGGAAATACTTGAAAAGCAAACAAAATAAAGATATGAAGCTACGTGCGGAAGGAATTGAAAAATCTTACAAAGGACGTAAAGTCGTAAAAGGGATTTCTCTTGAAGTTACCCAAGGAGAAATCGTAGGTCTCTTGGGTCCTAATGGTGCAGGAAAGACCACTTCATTTTACATGATCGTAGGCTTAATCAAACCCAATGCTGGAAGTATTTACCTAAATGAAGAAGAGATCACCAAGTTTCCCATGTATCGTAGGGCACAGAACGGTATTGGATACTTAGCACAAGAAGCATCTGTATTTCGTAAACTGAGTGTTGAAGAAAATATATTGAGCGTTTTGCAAATGACCACACTTAGCAAATCCGCACAAAAAGAGAAAATGGAGTCTTTACTAGAAGAATTTGGTCTTACACATATTCGCAAAAATCGTGGCGACCTTCTCTCTGGGGGAGAAAGAAGACGGACAGAAATCGCACGCGCACTAGCTACTGACCCCAAATTTGTTCTTTTGGACGAACCCTTTGCTGGAGTAGATCCAGTAGCTGTGGAAGATATTCAACGGATCGTAGCGCATCTGAAAAAGAAAAACATTGGTATCCTAATCACCGATCACAATGTACAAGAAACCCTCGCCATTACAGATAAAACCTATCTAATGTTTGAGGGAAGTATTCTCAAAGCAGGAACTCCAGAAGAACTGGCCGAAGACGAGATGGTACGTAAAGTTTACCTCGGTCAAAATTTTGAACTTCGCAAAAAGAAACTCTTGTTTTGATCTATCCGTTCACTTACCAATGGGAACGATCTAGTTATTGAACGTTGTGCTGCTCCGAATCACATTGAGAATCAGATAAATCAAAATCAACAGGGGTACCGCAGCCCAATTAAAAAAGTAAAAAATCGGAAAACTCAATAGAAACATTACCAATTGAAATCTGTATTCTCGAAAGCTTAGCGATTTAATTTTAAAAGAAAAAAGTGGCAAACGGATGTTCATCATTATTGCTGAAATCAAGGTGATAATCAACAGGGTTGTGTAAGAAGTAATTATCGGTTTTATACTTTCAAAAAGAGGATGTTCAACAAGCAATGGTAGGGCCACAATAAACAACGCATTTGCAGGGGCAGGAAGACCTTTAAATTCAAATTGTTGTTCTTCGTCGATATTGAATCTGGCAAGTCGTATTCCAGCAGCCAAGGGAATTAAAAAACCAATCAAAGCATATGGAGCAAAGGAGAAAGTAAAATTACTTTGTAAAATAGTCATTGAAAAATCCAACTCACGAACCCCATTTTCCAAAAATAAATTATACATCACTACACCCGGTACCAATCCACTTGTAATCAAATCTGCCATTGAATCAAATTGAAGTCCAAACTCGCTTTCAGCACCTAAAAGTCTTGCGAAAAAACCATCAAATAAATCAAAAAAAGCACCTAAGAAAACCATTAGAAATGCAGCTTCAAATAAATTCTTAAAAGCCAAATAAGCTGCTAGACAACCACATAAAAAATTAAGTGAGGTAAATAGATTGGGAATAATCTTTTTAAGTAATTGCACAAAAAAATATTCTAAATTTCTACAATATACTAATTGCAATAGCTCCAAAAAAATTAATTTCGCACAAATGTCAAAGACTTTAAAACATCTTATCCTTTCCCTCTCATCAGGTATTGCCCTAGGTATTTCTTGGCCCACCCAAGGACTTACCCCACTCATTTTTATTGCTTTGATTCCACTGCTATACTTGGAAAGTTTAATTCGAGAGGATCATACTAAAAGAAAAGGACTACGCCTGTTTGGTTATAGCTATTTGAGTTTTCTAGTCTGGAATCTAATTACTACTTGGTGGCTTTACAACTCTACCCTATTTGGAATGCTATTTGCCAATCTTTGCAATAGCTTTTTTTACGCTCTTATTTTTCTTCTTTTTTATTGGAGCAAAGGGAGATTGCCCCTTCGTAGCGCTCATCTCTTTCTGGTGAGTCTTTGGCTTTCTTTTGAAAAATTACATTTAATTTGGGATTTTTCTTGGACATGGCTCAATTTTGGAAATGTATTTTCTGAGAATATCTATTGGATTCAGTGGTATGAATATACAGGAAGTTTTGGAGGCTCTTTATGGGTTTTATCTCTAAACCTTTGGCTTTTTTCTATCTTAAAAAAACAAGATTTTAGGTTATCAAAATCTTTGATTCCTAACCTGGTACCTCCCTTACTCCTTTTGGCTTTACCTATTGTCTTTTCCCTCTACCTCTATCAGCGTGTCGAAACTCCAGAAAGATCAATTGAGGTAGTGCTGATACAACCAAATATTGATCCTTACAGCACCAAATACCAATTGACCAACACAACGCTTTTAGAACAGTTTTGGATCCAATCCAAACCTTATTTATCTCAAAATACAGATTATGTGTTGACTCCCGAAACCTATTTTGCCGAAGGCTATGGCGAGGAACTGTCCCAATACCCTTACAGTGAAATTCACAAGGATATTCAGAAAGAACTGGCTGCCTATCCAAATCTACAATGGATCAGCGGAATACAGTTTTATGATACGTATACACAAAAAGAAGCGCCTTCACTTACCGCCAATAGGGTTCGTAAGAATTTGTGGGTAGAATTTTATAACAGTGCGGTGAGCGAACAATACAAGCGAACATCTGAAATATATCATAAATCCAAGCTGGTAGTGGGGGTAGAAAATATGCCTTTTAAATCGCTTTTAAATCCTCTTTTAGGCAATTTAATGATTGATTTGGGCGGTACCGTCTCAAGCAGAAAAATTCAAGAAAACAGATCGGTTTTTTCACATGGTAGCACTACAGAAAAAGCAGCACCCATCATCTGTTATGAATCTATTTTTGGAGAGTTTGTTACTGGATATGTTCAAAATGGGGCTACTTTTTTGGCAGTCATTTCAAACGATGCGTGGTGGGGGGAAACACCTGGACATCGACAACTATTGAGTTACACCCGCTTGCGTGCCATTGAAACCCGACGCGACATTGCCCGAAGCGCCAACACAGGAATTTCCGCACTAATTGATGCCCGCGGGGAGGTTCTCAAAGAAACGGACTACAATTCTAAGACTGTACTTACCGGAAATATAGCCTCGCGAACTGAGCTTACCTTTTACACGCGTTTTGGAGATCTAATTGCGCGCTGGTCAATTTTTATAGCCGCGCTTTTCTTCCTACTTGCCATTAGTGGCCGTTTGAAAACTTCTTGAGCAATACCAAAAATTAAGAGTAAGTCATTGAAATAATTAATACCTTTGAAGTAACTCAAATTTTAAAACCACCTACGTGAGATAATGAAGCGAGAATATGAGAGTGAATAAAGTCTATACCAAAACGGGAGACAATGGTGAAACTAGCCTAATCTCTGGAAAAAGAGTTCCAAAACACGATATCCGAATTAAAGCCTACGGGGCTATAGACGAACTAATAGCCTGGTCTGGATTGATTCGTGACACTTCAGAAAACAGTGAAATTCAATCCACCTTGATGGAAATCCAAAAGCAATTGATGACTGTAGCAGCTCAGCTTGCCATTGATTCAGAAAAAGATTTTCCAAAAAATCTAAAACCATTAGAAAACAAAACTGTAGTTTTTTTAGAAAATGAAATTGACAAATTGACTGCGGACCTTCCACCGTTACGAAACTTTGTGATTCCAGGTGGGCATATTTTAATTTCTTACGCACACATAGTTCGTTCTATTTGCAGAAGAGCAGAACGCCATGTGACTGAATTGGATCAACATGCGCCAATATCTGCAACAATAATCGCCTATGTAAATCGTCTGTCAGACTACTTTTTTACCCTCTCTAGAACCTTTGCCTATGAATTGGAGGTAGAAGAAATTAAGTGGAATGGAAACTAAAGTTTAATAAAAAGTTGCACACAATCGATAAAAATTTATTTTTGCAAAAAAATATTAACCTATGTATTGGACATTAGAATTAGCATCTTATCTAAGTGATGCCCCTTGGCCCGCAACCAAGGACGAATTGATCGATTTTTCCATTAGAACGGGCGCGCCCCTGGAAGTAGTTGAAAATCTACAGTCCATGGAGGATGAAGAAGATATTTATGAATCCATTGAAGAAATCTGGCCAGACTTTCCCACAGAAGATGACTATCTATGGAATGAAGATGAATATTAAATTATCCGTTTTATGAATTATAAAAGTCTCTTATCTGAGACTTTTTTTTTAGTTACTTTTAACCAATCTTAAAAGCGTCTATGAGTATTTTAAATAGTATATTAAAAACCTTTGTAGGAGACAAGACGAAAAAGGATCTCAGTAAGATTACTCCACTTATTGCTGAAATTAATACGTTTCAAAAAAGCTTTGAATCACTAAGTCACGATGAACTTCGAGAAAAAACACAAGCATTTAAGTCCCTAATTGCTAAAGGAAATCAAGGTTTTACGGATAATATCAGTCGCCTTCAAGAGGAAGTCAAAAAAACAAATGACCTCGACGAAAAAGAAGCACTTTATAAAGAAATAGACCAAGAAAACGAAGCTGCCCAAGCCAATACCGAAAACATTTTAAATACAATCCTTCCAGAAGCTTTTGCCGTAGTAAAAGAAACGGCTCGCCGTTTTGTTGAAAATACTACAATTGAAGTCACAGCCAATACTTATGACCGTGAGTTGTCACAATCCAAATCTTATATCCAATTAAATGGAGATAAAGCCCTTTGGGCAAACTCTTGGGATGCTGCAGGGAAACCCATCGTATGGGATATGATTCATTACGATGTACAACTCATCGGTGGGATCACACTGCACCAGGGAAAAATTGCTGAAATGCAAACTGGAGAAGGAAAAACTTTGGTAGCTACCCTACCAGTGTATCTCAACGCACTTACTGGCAAAGGAGTACACCTAGTAACCGTCAACGACTATCTCGCCAAACGAGACAGTGCATGGATGGCACCCCTTTTCGAATTTCACGGCTTAAGCGTGGATTGTATTGACCATCATCCACCCAACAGTCCTGAACGAAGAAAAGCTTACGGAGCAGATATAACTTATGGTACTAATAACGAATTTGGTTTTGATTATCTACGTGATAATATGGCGCATACCGCTGAAGACCTGGTGCAACCCAAACACAATTATGCCATAGTAGATGAGGTAGATTCTGTCCTGATTGACGATGCGAGAACTCCCTTGATAATCTCAGGACCCACACCAGAAGGAGATCGACACGAATTTGATGTATTAAAATCAAATGTCAATAGTTTGGTGTCCAAACAACGTAGTTTACTCACAAGTGTTTTAGCCGAAGCTAAAATAAAAATTAAAGCTGGAGACACCTCTGAAGGAGGTCTTTTACTATTGCGTGTTTACCGAGGTTTACCGAAAAATAAAGCACTCATCAAATTTTTAAGTGAAGAAGGTGTCAAACAGCTTTTGCAAAAAACTGAAAACCACTATATGCAGGACAACAATCGAGAAATGCACATAGTGGATGCTGAACTCTATTTTGTTATAGACGAAAAAAACAACCAAATTGATCTTACGGAAAAGGGAATTCAAATGCTTTCAGAGGACAATTCTGATACCCATTTTTTTGTACTTCCTGATATTGGTTATGAAATTGCAAAAATAGAGGCACAAGAATTGGAATCTAAAAAAGAAGCTGCTCTTAAAGAAAATCTCTTTAAAGATTTTGATATCAAAAGTGAACGGATTCACAGTATGAATCAGTTGTTAAAAGCCTATACCCTCTTTGAAAAAGATGTGGAATATGTGGTGATGGACAACAAAGTGAAAATCGTGGATGAACAAACGGGTCGTATCATGGAAGGACGAAGGTATTCCGATGGACTCCACCAAGCCATTGAGGCCAAAGAAAACGTTAAAATCGAAGCGGCCACCCAAACCTACGCTACCATTACCTTACAGAATTATTTTAGAATGTACCATAAACTTTCTGGAATGACAGGAACGGCCATCACAGAAGCCGGTGAGTTTTGGGAAATCTATAAATTGGATGTCATTGAAATCCCTACGAATCGCCCCATCGCAAGAAAGGATGAAGATGATTTAATTTACAAAACCAAACGCGAAAAATACAATGCTGTAATAGAGAGGGTAAGTACATATGCTGCTGCCGGAAGACCCGTGCTGATTGGAACCACTTCCGTTGAAATTTCTGAGCTTTTAAGTAAAATGCTCAATATCAGAAAAGTGAAGCACAATGTCTTAAATGCTAAAATGCACAAAAAAGAAGCCGATATTGTTGCAGAAGCAGGTAATCCCGGTGTAGTAACTATTGCTACCAATATGGCGGGTAGAGGAACAGACATTAAACTTTCTCAAGCAGTAAAAGACGCTGGAGGTTTGGCAATAATAGGAACAGAGCGCCATGACTCTCGACGTGTGGATCGTCAATTAAGAGGTCGTTCTGGGCGACAAGGTGATCCGGGAAGTTCACAATTTTTTGTTTCTTTAGAAGACAACTTAATGCGACTCTTTGGTTCGGATCGTGTAGCGAAAGTAATGGATAGAATGGGTCTTGAAGAAGGAGAAGTCATCCAACATTCGATGATGACCAAATCTATTGAAAGAGCGCAAAAGAAAGTTGAAGAAAATAATTTCGGAATCCGAAAGCGTCTTTTGGAATACGACGATGTCATGAGTGCCCAACGAGAAGTAATATACAAAAGAAGAAAACACGCGTTGGAAGGTTCTCGACTCAAGTTGGACGTACTCAATATGCTTTATGATACCTGCGAGGAAATTGTTCTAAGCAATAAAGCTACTAATGATTTTAAAAACTTTGAATTTCAAATCATCAGTAATTTTTCAATGACTTCTCCTCTAGATGAAACTGCATTTGCAGAGGCAAGTGAAAATGAATTGATACAAAACCTATACAATGCCTTATGGGCGCAATATACCGAAAAGACCACTGCCAATGCGCAAATGGCATATCCTGTTATCAAAGAGGTTTTTGAACGCCCTGACAATAAATTTGAACGTATTGTAGTGCCCTTTACCGATGGGGTAAAGTCACTTAATGTAGTGACCAATCTAAAAAACGCATATGAATCAAATGGACAAAGTTTGATTGACGATTTTGAACGCAATATTACTTTGGCATTGATTGACAATGCGTGGAAAGTTCATTTGAAAAAAATGGACGAATTGAAACAGTCAGTTCAATTGGCGGTTCACGAACAAAAAGATCCGCTCTTGATCTACAAGTTTGAAGCTTTTGAACTTTTCAAATCTATGATCAATGCCTTAAACAAAGAAGTACTTTCATTTTTAATCAAAGGAGGTTTGCCCAATCAAAAAGCTTCCACTATTCAGGAGGCCAAAAGACCACGCACCCAGCAGAAGTTAAAAACCTCTAAAGACGATGTGCTCAACACAGAGGAAATGGCACAAAAATCACGTTCTGTAGGCGCGGGTGTGAGTCCTTCTCAACGGCCACCCATTGAGACGATCGTCCGTGAAAAACCGAAAATTGGTCGTAATGAAAAAGTAACCATCAAGAATATAGCCACTGGGGAAACAAAAACTCTAAAGTTCAAGCAAGCAGAACTTCTGATTAATAAAGGGGAATGGGTCATTAGCACATAATTTCTTATTTTTAATCAAAATAAAGGAATTATGAATACATATGCTGAGGTGCTTTTGTGGGCGATACCTGGTTTTCTAGTTCTGGTTTTAGTGGAGATTCTATATGGATACTTCACCAAAAAAATAGCTTATACATTTATGGATACCCTAGCGAGCTTAAGCTCGGGCATGACCAATATTCTCAAAGATGTATTGGGTTTAGGTATTCTTCTTGTTTCCTATCCATTTTTGCTTGAAAATATAGCCCTTTGGAACATGGAAACAACCCTAGGTGTTTATCTTATCGCTTTTATTTGTATTGACTTTGCTTCCTATCTCATTCATTTATTGAATCATAAAATCAATATTTTCTGGAATCAACACCTCATCCATCATAGTAGTGAAGAATTTAATTTGGCTTGTGCCTTGCGTCAAAGTATTTCAAACCTTGTTGGTTTTGCTGCCATTTTTTTGATTCCCGCAGCGCTTTTAGGAGTTCCTTCAGAAGTAATCATAACCCTAAGCCCTATTCATCTTTTTGCTCAATTTTGGTACCACACCCAGCACATTGGTAAACTTGGTTTTTTAGAATATATCATTGTTACTCCTTCGCAGCACCGAGTACACCATGCGATTAATCCTATTTATATTGATAAGAATTTATCTGCGATTTTCTGCATTTGGGATCGGATGTTTGGTACTTTTCAGGAAGAGCTTGATAGTGAGCCCCCAGTCTATGGAACCTTAAAACCCGCCTTGAGTTGGAATCCGTTCTGGATTAACTTCCAGCACCTTTACATTTTAGCCCGCGATGCCTGGCACACAAAAAATTGGAGAGACAAACTCCGTCTTTGGTTTATGCCTACTGGATGGCGCCCCAAAGATGTAGCGTTGTTATTTCCTGTCGAGATTCGTGAAATAAATGAAAATCAAAAATACAAACCCCATTACGACCGCAATTGGAAGATCATTGCTGCCTTTCATTTTATCTCTTTAGTGATAATGCTTTTGTTTTTCCTATCAAAATTCAATGAGCTCACTACTAGTACTCAAATCAATTTTGGACTACTTATTTTTGTATCCATATTTGGTTTTACCTCATTGATGGATTACCATAGTTGGGGACCAAAATTTGAGATTCTTAGAGGGATCGTTTTTTTGGGATTACTATTTTTTCTTAAAACTCCATTTTTGAATCAGACACCGCTTTGGTTTTCCTATTTTCTGATAAGCTATTTTGTGTTGAGCGCTGCAATTGGTTTTTGGGCTAAAACGAAAAAACCCAATAGAAAATTAGCCCTATACTAATGGTCGAAAAAACTCTGGATTACCTGATTATAGGTCCTGCACATCCTTTTCGAGGGGGTATTGCGGAAACACAACATCAATTTGCAGAGGCGTTACAAAAAGAAGGGAAAAAAGTGGCTTTAGTAACCTTTACAAAGCTCTATCCGAAATTTCTTTTTCCAGGAAAAACACAACGTACTGTAGAAAGCGCACCTGATGACCTGACCATCTATAGTGTCATACATGCATACAATCCTTTGGAATGGACTAAAGCAGTTCGTTTTATACAATCCCGAACGCCCAAAGTGGTTGTGTTTCGATATTACACCCCTTTTCTATCCTTTGTTTATCGTTGGATTGGTCTAAGACTTTCCAAAAGCATAAAAAAAATAGCACTGGTGGACAACTGGATCCCACATGAACGCCGTTGGATAGATCGTTATTTAAATCGGAGTTTTGCAAAATCTATCGATGTGATTTCTTGTCTTTCCCCACTTGTTGCAAAACAAGTCAAACTCGACTTTAAGGGACCTCTTTGGGAAGGTTTTCACCCTATAAATAAAAACCTCCTTCCCCTTCTGGAACAGAAAAAAGCAAGAAAAAATCTGAATTGGGAAGCACAAACCTCTTACGTTTTATTCTTTGGACTAATACGAAAATACAAAGGGCTGGAACTTTTAATTCAAGCTTTTAACCAAGCTCCTCTTTTAAACAAAAAAGTGAAACTATATGTCGCTGGAGAATGTTATGAAGATCCTAATAAATACATTCAATTGATAGATTCATTAGAACTAAAAGATCGTGTTATACTGGATTTTAACTTCAAAACTAAAGAAGCAATACAACACCTGTTTTCTGCAGCAGATATCGTTGCCCAAACCTATCATACGGCTACTCAAAGTGGGGTCACTCCTATTGCTTATCATTATCAAAAACCTCTTTTGGTTTCAGATATTGAGGGGCTGCGAGATCCTATAATTAAAGATCAAACAGGTGTGGTAGTTCAAAAGGAACCTAAGTCCATTGCAAAGGGTATTGTGTCGCTTCTTGGTAAAAAGAAACAGGAAACATGTATTGAACAAATTAAAAAAACAAGTCTCGAGTACAGTTGGTCTACATTCGTGGTCCAATGGGATGCGTTTGTTTCTCAAATAAAAAATAAAGCAAATACTTTTTAAATTGTAACTTTCTAAAAAACTAAATTGAAATATTACCCGTTCCTAATCGTCCTTTTTTTGTGCACACTCAACAGTAGTATGGCTCAAATCAATTTTGAAAACCACCAACTTTCCATCAAAAAAACTTCAGAAAACATTGTAATTGATGGAGTACTTGAGGAAGCCACTTGGCAAAGCGCTGCAGTTGGAAAAGAGTTTTTTATGATCACTCCTGTGGATACAGGAAAAGCAAATCAATTTTCTGAAGCCAGAGTTAGTTTTGATGATGAATTTTTATACATCGCGATGATTTTTTTCAACAATTCTGTTCTAGGGGAATATGTAGTAGAATCGTTGAAAAGAGATTTTTCTTTTGGAAAAAACGACAATTTTCTTGTAGCCATAGACCCTTTTAACAATCAGAGTACAGGCTTTGCCTTTGGGCTGAATGCCTATGGTGCGCAATGGGATGGTACCATGTACGACGGGAGAAGTGTGGACTTGAATTGGGACGCCAAGTGGTATTCAGAAGTTCAATTTGATGAAGAAAAATGGGTTTGTGAAATGGCAATTCCTTTCAAGTCCATTCGCTATGACGAAACCAGTGCTGTGTGGGGTATCAATTTTAGCAGATTGGATCTTAAAGCAAGTGAAAAATCCAGTTGGGCACCAGTGCCACGTCAATTTCCCTCTGTGACATTGGCTTATGCGGGCGCATTGGTTTGGGATAGTCCTCCACCCAAACAAGGGAGTAATATTTCTTTAATTCCCTATGTTTCAGACAATCTTTCACAAGAAAATTCAAATCCGAAAGACAACAACTTTAAAGTTGGTGTTGACTTAAAATACAACCTTACCTCGGCGCTTAATCTGGATGTCACTGTAAATCCAGATTTTTCACAAGCGGAAGTAGATCAACAGGTAACAAATCTGGATCGGTTTGAACTCTTTTTTCCAGAACGTAGACAATTTTTTCTAGAAAATGCAGATCTGTTCTCCAATTTTGGTTATCGCACCATCCGTCCCTTTTTTTCCAGAAGAATAGGTCTCAATGTTCCCATTACAGGCGGACTACGACTTAGCGGAAATTTAGATGAAAACTGGCGTTTGGGCGTTATGAATATCCAAACCCAAAAAGAGGAAACTTTAGACTTGGCAGCAGAGAATTTTGGGGTTTTTACTTTACAAAGAAAAGTGCTGGATCGTTCCAACATCAGTTTGATTTTCATCAATAAACAAAAGCTAAATTCTACTCTTATCAATCCCTCAGAAAATAATTTTAATAGAAATTTAGGATTGGAATACAACTATTTTTCAGAAGACAACTTGTGGAATGGCAAACTTTTATTTCTTCAATCCTACAGCCCTTTGGAAGCAAACCAAGGCAATGTTTTTGCCTCACATTTCGGATATCAATCGACCCGTTGGAACTGGAGGATTCAACAAGAATATGTCTCTGGAAATTACAGTGCTGAGGTAGGTTTTATACCGAGAAACAATTACATCAAATTAGAAACCCGTGGGGGACATTTAGTTTACACTCAAAAGGAAACCCCTTTGCTCTCTCATGGACCCAGTGTGGAAAGAACCTATTATTTTGATACCAGCTTTGAAAAAAATGATCAAACCACCGAGTTCAACTACTTGTTTAATTTTAAAAATAGAAGTCGTTTTTCACTAGGATTTCAAAATCAATTCATCCAATTGTTATCTGATTTCGACCCCTTGCGAACTGGTATTGCAGAACTCAAAAAAGGAACTGAACATCGATGGAATAGCATCACTCTGTCCTATGATTCCAAACCCCAGAACCGATTTACATATTCTATAGAAGCATTGACAGGAGGCTATTACAACAGTGGAAAACGCACTGCCTTTCTGGGGGAATTCGGATACCGATTTCAGCCTTTTTTAGAACTTAACTCTGTGGTAAACTTTAATCAAATCAACCTGCCTGCACCTTGGAGTGACAATGCGTTTTGGCTGCTGGGAATGAAAGCAAATCTTACGTTTACCAATACCCTCTTCTTTTCCAATTTATTTCAATATAATGAGCAGTTAGGGCTGTGGAATTTTAACTCTCGATTTCAATGGCGCTACAAACCAGCTTCTGATATTTTCTTAGTTTTTAACAGCAACGAAATTAGTGTCCCCAATCTTTCTACTGGATGGAGCTTGACTCTAAAAATAAACTATTGGTTAAATTTATAATATGAACAAGAAGCAATATTGGGAAAACGTTTTCCAAACTAAAAAGCCCAATGAAGTGAGTTGGACTGAAAAGCACCCTAAAACCTCCCTAGATTGCATAAATGCGTTGACAGTAGACAAAAAACTTCCCATCATTGATATTGGAGGTGGGGACAGTTATTTAGTGGATGTGCTTCTTGAAAAAGGATATACAGATATTAGTGTCTTAGATATTTCTGAAAAAGCACTTCAAAGAGCCCAAGACCGTCTGGGTTCTCGCTCCAATGAGGTTACCTGGATTGTAAGCGATGTATTGGATTTTACTCCTCAAAAAAAATATGCAGTATGGCACGATCGAGCCTCGTTCCATTTTTTGACTCAGTCTGAGGATATTTTAAAATACACCCAACTTGTAAATCAAGTGGTCTCAAATGCCCTAGTAATCGGCACTTTTTCAACCTCAGGACCAATCAAATGCAGTGGCTTACCCATAACTCAATACAATTGTGCCCATCTCTCCAAAAACTTTGAAGGAGAGTTTGAAATGTTAAATTGTGTAGAAGTAACTCACACAACTCCTTTTGACACACTTCAAAATTTCATTTTTGGCAGTTTACAAAAAAGAACTAAGGAGTAGGAAGTTGTTCCTCAATAGCCGCTCGGATAATTTTGCTCCAAACTGCATAGCCTTTTTGATTTAAATGCAATTGATCGCCAACAAACCATTCGGTTATCGGTCTTCCTTTCTCATCTAAAAATTCGGGGACAGTATCTATAAAATACAAATTCGGAGACTTGGCACAATAACCTTTTAACAATTCGTTGACCCTATTGATTTCTGGCCATTTATTCCAACGGCTCTGAGTGGGAGTAATAGCAATTTGCATAATGGGAATATTGGGATGTTTATCCCGTACTTGTTTCACAAAATACTTGAAGAGTCTAAGGACTTCTTTAGGGCTTGCATCCTTGGGTGAACCGCTGATATCGTTGGCGACAAAACACACTACCATTTGCAAATCGTGATCGGCTAAAATACGTTCTGTAAAAAAAATCAGGTCTCGAAAATGAGCTCCTCCGTACCCTCTTTGGATCACGGGATAAGGTGCCATATCACGTGTCAAATTTTTCCATAATCGGATGCTAGAACTTCCAATAAATAAGAGTGCATCTTTAGGAGTGTCCACTTCAGCATCTTGCTTTTCGAAAGCCTGAATTTCAGGGTATGCCCACTCCCGATCCTTTTCTGGATACTTTTTGCTTAGGGCACAAGAAAAGAAGATCAGGCTTACACAAAAAAGGCTTAAAATTTTTGTAAAATTTCGCATTAATCAATAACTAAAATTAATTTCACTACTTTTAGAATACCCAAGATAATAATTTCTTACCAGAACGAATTGCCTATGAAACTCGCTACAACTCTTATACTTCTCTTTAGCCTATCCCTGATTTATGGTCAAGATTCCAATATCCAATACTACACCCCATCTAAACTTATGCAAAGTGGACAGTGGGACATCAAATGGTTTAACAATCTCTACACCGAAGTTCTGAGTATCAATGATCAAAAAGAAACGACACGGAATCGTTTTTGGTATAGGTCAGTCTTTTTGAATTAAAGCAAGTACTCTGTAGAAACAAAATTAGATTTATCAGAATTCAGCAAACGCTCCAATATTTCCTTATTGTACGGTGTATCTTTAGAAGCCAGGAAGGTTCGTATAGAAAATGAACGTAAGGCATCGTAAACACTCAAGGTACTTACAGCAGAATTTTTTCTACCCGTAAAAGGATATACATCTGGACCGCGCTGGCAAGCTGAATTGAGGTTTACGCGACATACCAAATTTGCCAATGTATCTACTAGTGGTGCCAATTTGGTGACATCTCGACCAAAAAGACTGACCTGTTGACCGTATTCTGAGGCCGCCATTGCATCCAAAGGTTCATCGATGTTTTTATATGAAATCACTGGAATGACCGGTCCGAATTGTTCTTCCTGATAAAGTTTCATCTCTGCTGTAACAGGATACATTACCGCTGGAAATGAATAGTTTTCAGAAAGCTGCCCCCCTTTTTTGTTTAAAATTTTGGAGCCTTTTTTCTTGGCATCCTTAATCAACTCTTGAATATATTCTGGTTTTGAAGGCTCTGGTAATGGCGTTAAAAATGTGTCATCCCATGGCATTCCAAATTGAAGTTCATCTACCGCTTTCGAAAAGCGACGATTAAACTCATCAACAATAGACTCATGTACATAAAGGACTTTAAGTGCTGTACATCGCTGCCCGTTGAAAGAAAGGGTTCCTGAAATACACTCTTTAATAGTATGATCCAAATCCGCATCGGGAAGAATGATTCCCGGGTTTTTAGCTTCTAAGCCAAGTACCAAACGCAAGCGATTTTTGTTGGGATGTTGGTCTTGTAAAGAGACTGCTGACGAACTGTGACCGATAAGTGCTAAAACATCAATCACTCCTGTTTTCATGATGGGAGTTGCAATTTTCCTACCTCTACCAAACAAAATGTTGACTACCCCAGGAGGAAAGCTTTCTTGGAAAGCTTTTAGTAAAGGAGCTATCAATAGTACCCCGTGTTTAGCAGGCTTAAAAATGGCTGTATTTCCCATAATGATAGCAGGAATAAGCAAGCAGAAGGTTTCGTTCAAAGGATAATTATATGGTCCTAAACAAAGAACAACACCCAAAGGTCCTCGACGAATATGCGCATACACCCCTCCTTGCATATCAAATTTGGCTCCCTTACGGTCTAAGCTTTTATAGGCTTCTATGGTATCATAAATGTAATCTACTGTACGATCAAATTCTTTGTATGAATCCGACTTGTTTTTACAAATCTCCCACATCAAAAGTTTAACCACTTCTTCCCGATGTAATTTCATTTTCTCGACAAAAGCCTCCATGCATTTTAGTCGTTCACCAACCTTCATGGTAGGCCACAAACCTTGCCCTCTATTGAATGCTTTTTCTGCAGCCTCAAGCGCTTCTATAGCGGAGTCGGTCTCCATGTCTGGTATCGTGCCCAAAAGTGTGGGATGACCATCGGTACGGATAACGGAATAGACTTCAGAAGTTGCCCCTTTCCATTTTTTTATTTTTCCATTTACAAGGTATTCATCACAAGTCAAGGGTTGCAACTGAAATTCTTTAGGTACTTGAGTTGTCTCTGTATTCATTTTTTTTTCTTAATTATAGCATTGATTAGATTAAAAACTGAAATAAACTGTGTTTATCGTTTAAATAATCGAATTTGAAGTTATGATTTTTCATTCGTTCTACCAAAAGCGAAAAATCTGTAGCTTCTCGCAGTTCGATTCCAACAACCGCTGGAGCATTATTTCTGAAGTTTTTTTTAGAAAACTCAAAATGGGTAATATCATCGTTGGGACCTAAAATTTGAGTGACAAATTGCTTTAAAGCACCCGAACGCTGGGGGAAGTCAATCAAAAAGTAATGCTTTAATTTGGAATACATCAAAGCGCGTTCTTTTATTTCTGGCATTCGAAAAATATCATTGTTGCCACCACAAACCAAAACGCCTACAGACTTATTTGCAAAAAGATCTTCAAAAAGGTCTAAAGCTGCAATTGCAATGGCTCCTGCAGGTTCAGCGACAATTCCATCTTTATTATAAAGATCTAAAATAGTTTGGCAAATTTTACCCTCCGGAACTAAAACTATTTGATCCAAATGGGTCTTACAAATTTCATAGGCTAATTTTCCTACCTGCCTTACAGCAGCGCCGTCTACAAAACCATCCATCTGATCCAGAATGATACGCTTTCCAGAAGCAAGGGCACTCTTCATTGAGGGAGCTCCTTCTGGTTCTATCCCAATAATTTTTGTGTGGGGAGCCAATTCTTTAAAAACCGTTATGACACCAGATACCAAACCTCCTCCACCTATTGGAACCAGTAAATAATCAAATCCCTTGGTACGTTGCGCTAACATTTCCATGGCTAGGGTTGCCTGACCCTCTATCACTACTGCATCATCAAAGGGATGAATAAAGGTCTTATTGTTCTCTTGTGCCACTTGAAGTGCTACTTTTTGACATGCATCATAGGTGTCTCCTACCAACACTATCTCCACAAAATCTCCTCCAAACATTCTGACTTGGGAAATCTTTTGTTGAGGCGTAGTGGCAGGTAGATATACCTGTCCTTTGACTTTTAATTTTTGACAAGAAAAAGCAAAGCCTTGCGCGTGGTTTCCTGCACTAGCACATACAATACCTGATTTCAGATCTTCTTTACTTAAAGAGACGATTTTGTTATAAGCACCTCGTATTTTAAAAGACCGTACTTCTTGTAAATCCTCTCGTTTTAAAAATACAGAAGCGTTTATCAAATGTGATAAACGCTTGTTGTGATCCAAAGGAGTAATACGTGTGAACCCTTTTAATCGATTGGTTGCCAACTTTACTCCTCGCATTGAGGGATAATCAGACATTATACGATTTTTTTCATGGCTGTCATCGATGCCCTAAGTTCATATCCAATCATTTCTACAGGATGGTAGCGAATGATTTCATTAATGTCAATTAATTTTTTGTTGTCTACACCCTGATCTTTTAGGGACAATCCTTTACCAATAACATCACTCTTTATTTCTTTCATAAAATCTGTAAGCATTGGTTTTGCTGCATGGTCAAATAGGTAACACCCATATTCTGCTGTATCCGAAATGATTCGATTCATTTCAAATAGTTTTTTTCGAGCAATTGTATTGGCAATAAGAGGTGTTTCGTGTAATGATTCGTAATAAGCAGATTCCTCCTTAATTCCTGCAGATACCATAGTGTCAAAAGCAAGTTCTACCCCCGCACGTACAAATGCAACCATCAAAATTCCATTGTCGAAAAACTCTTGTTCAGAAATTTCTTGATCGATAATGGGTGTTTTTTCAAAAGCGGTTTCTCCAGTAGCTGCACGCCAACTCAACAAGTTCTTGTCATCATTTGCCCAATCTACCATCATTGTTTTAGAAAAATGTCCCGACATGATGTCATCCATATGCTTTTCAAAAAGTGGGGTCAAGATTGATTTGAGTTGTTCTGATAATTCAAAAGCTTTAATCTTGGCAGGGTTAGACAACCGATCCATCATATTCGTGATTCCACCATGCTTGAGAGCTTCTGTGATGGTTTCCCAACCGTATTGAATCAATTTTGCAGCATACCCAGGTGCTATACCTTCTTCAATCATTTTATCAAAACTCAAAATAGAACCGGTTTGAAGCACTCCACAAAGAATGGTTTGTTCTCCCATTAAATCAGATTTGACTTCGGCCACAAAAGAAGATTCCAATACTCCTGCACGATGTCCTCCCGTTGCGAAGGCATAGGCCTTCGCTTGGTCCAATCCATGACCATGAGGATCATTTTCAGGATGTACCGCAATAAGAGTAGGCACCCCAAAACCTCTTTTGTATTCTTCGCGAACCTCAGATCCGGGGCATTTTGGTGCTACCATAATCACCGTTAAATCTTCCCGTACTTTCATTCCTTCTTCAACGATGTTGAACCCATGTGAATACGAAAGTGTGGCTCCCTTTTTCATCAACGGCATCACTTCATTTACCACAGGAGTATGATTTTTATCGGGGGTCAAGTTGATCACAACATCCGCAGAAGGGATCAACTCTTCGTAAGTTCCTACTTTAAAATCATTACTAGAGGCATTTACGAATGAAGCTCTTTTTTGTTCAATAGCTCCTTTCCTTAGGGCATATGAAATGTTAAGTCCTGAATCCCGCATGTTCAACCCTTGGTTTAAACCTTGGGCACCACAACCAACGATTACGATGTTTTTGCCTTCAAGGGCAGCGATACCATTTTCGAATTCCGAAGCTTCCATAAAACGACACTGACCCAATTGGTGTAGTTGGTCTCTAAGCGATAATTGGTTAAAATAATTTGACATAATTTTTAATTGTTGTTTTTGAATGAATTTAATATATCTGAGATTCCCATTTTTGCTTTGGTAACCGAAATTCTTCCAGATCGAACAAATTGCAGAAGACCATAGGGAGCCAAGTCCTTTCTCAATTGTTCGGTTTCTTCCCTAAAACCTGTTTTTTCTATCACAAAAAACTCTGGGGAAACAGTTACAATTGTTGCGTGACTGGATTTGATAATATTTTGAATGTGACGTTCCTCAAACAAAGAACTTGACTTTACTTTATACAAAGCGTTTTCCTGAAAGATAGTTTCTTCATCAGTATGATAAAATGCTTTAATCACATCAACCTGTTTCTCGATTTGTTGTACGATTTTGCGAACCCGTTCTGCGTCTGAATGAACTACAATGACAAAACGAAAAACATCAGGTATTTCAGAAGCAGAAGTAGAAAAGCTTTCCAGATTGATATGGCGTTTTAAAAATATTGCAGAAATCCGATTCAACAAACCGATATTATTCTCTGCATATACGGAAATGGTATAGATTGTATTTTCCATTTTACTCAAGTCTTATATCTGAAACACTAGCACCAGTAGGAATCATAGGAAAAACATTGTCTTCTTTTTCCACACATACTTCTAGGAAGTAGGGCTTTTTAGAGGCCATCATTTCCTTAACTGCTGCGTCCAATTCCTCTCTTTTTTCTACTCTTTTTCCTTTTATCCTAAATCCTTGAGCGATGGTAACAAAGTCAGGATTTACCATTTCTGTTGAAGCATAGCGTTTGTCAAAAAACAATTGTTGCCACTGACGTACCATACCGAGGAAATCATTGTTAAGGACAACAATTTTAACGGCTACTTGCTGCTGAAAAATAGTTCCCAGTTCTTGAATGGTCATTTGGTAGCCTCCATCCCCTATCACTGCGACAACTTCTCTATGTGGAGCACCCATTTTAGCTCCAATAGCGGCAGGAAGAGCAAAACCCATTGTTCCCAAACCTCCAGAGGTTACATTACTTTTTGATTGACTAAACTTTGCATAACGACACGCCACCATTTGGTGTTGCCCTACGTCCGTTACAATCACAGCATCGTTATTGGAATATTTGTTGATCATTTCCACGCTTTCACCCATAGTCAGTCCTTCTTTCTTGGGAAATAAATCGGATTCAATGACTTTTTCGTATTCAATTTTGTCTAAGGCATCAAAACGTGCGATCCATTCGGGATAGGTTTTCGTTTTAATATGTTTATTCAACTCCCGAAGTGAAATTTTACAATCTGAAAGAAGAGCTACATCTGCATGTACGTTTTTATTGACTTCAGCAGGATCAAGCTCCAAATGAATGATTTTAGCTTGTTTGGCGTAAGTGTTCAAATCTCCAGTCACACGATCATCAAAACGCATTCCAATGGCAATTAGCAAATCGCATTGGTTGGTAAGCAAATTCGGTGCATAATTACCGTGCATACCCACCATGCCTCGGTTGGAAGGATGATCTGTGGGAAGTGCAGAAAGCCCTAAAATCGTCCATGCCGCAGGAATTCCTGACTTCTCTAAAAAGATTTTGAATTCTTCTTCTGCATTTCCTAAAATGACGCCTTGCCCCCATACGACCATGGGGTTTTTGGCTTGATCAATTAATTTCAGTGCTTGTTTCAAATCCGCACTAGAAAGTTCGGGATAAGGTGAATAACTACGAATCCCAGTACACTTTTTGTAGATAAAGTCGAAAGTTTCAAATTGTGCATCTTTTGTAATGTCGATCAATACTGGACCAGGTCTACCAGAACGGGCTATATAAAAAGCTTTTGCCATGATTTCTGGAATTTCACTAGCCTTGGTGATTTGATAATTCCATTTGGTTACTGGAGTAGATATTCCAATAATGTCGGTTTCTTGAAATGCATCAGATCCAAGAAGATGGGAAGCTACCTGTCCAGTGATACAAACCATAGGGGTAGAATCGATTTGAGCATCCGCGATACCAGTCACTAAATTGGTAGCGCCAGGTCCTGAAGTTGCCATAGCAACACCTACTTTCCCTGAGGTACGTGCAAAACCCTGAGCAGCATGAGTAGCTCCTTGCTCGTGACGTGTGAGCACATGATGCAACTGATCTTGAAATTTATACAGTTCATCATAAATCGGCATTATGGCTCCACCGGGATAACCATAAATTATATCGGAACCTTCTGCCAACAGACAACGTACTACAGCTTCTGCTCCAGAAATGTGCAACGACTTTGTTTGGGTTTGATCTCCCGCTGTTTTTGTTTTTGTTTCCATATTTATTTGGAATCGGTAACACAACCTTCAGAGGCTGTGGCTACACTTTTAATATATTTATAGAGTACGCCTTTTTCAAACTTATATGGAGGCTTTACCCATTGGGATTTTCGCTCTGCCAATTCGTTTTCAGTTAGCGCTACACTAATTGTATTGTTTTCTGCATCGATGGTTATTATATCTCCATCTTTGACGAGTCCTATTGCTCCTCCTTCTTGAGCTTCAGGTACAATATGACCCACCACAAAACCATGAGTTCCTCCAGAAAAACGTCCGTCTGTAATGAGCGCCACACTTTTACCTAACCCTGCACCCATGATGGCGGCAGTAGGTTTCAGCATTTCAGGCATTCCCGGTCCGCCTTTGGGTCCTTCATAACGAATAACAACAACCTCACCAGCCTTTACTTTGCCTAGTTTGATTCCATCATTGGCAGCATATTCGCCGTCAAAAACTCGAGCTGGACCTTTGAAAATCAAGCCCTCTTTACCTGTGATTTTGGCAACTGAACCTCCCTCAGCTAAATTACCTTTTAAAATTCGTATGTGACCTGTTGCTTTAATGGGGTTGTCTAGAGGACGAATGACGTCTTGGTTTTCGGCTAAACTAGGAACCTCAGCGAGATTTTCTGCCAAAGTTTTTCCGGTAACTGTAATGCATTCCCCATGAAGCATTCCCAATTCTAGCATGTATTTCAATACCGCAGGTACTCCTCCAACTGCGTGCAAATCTTTCATCAAGTACTTTCCGCTGGGTTTCAAGTCTGCCAGAAAGGGAGTGGTATCGCTTATTTTTTGAAAATCATCTAGGGTCAAATCAATTTCTGCAGCTTTAGCAATGGCTAAAAAGTGCAACACTGCATTGGTAGATCCTCCTAGGACGGCGATCAGACGCAATGCGTTTTCCAACGACTTTCGCGTTACGATGTCTAATGGTTTTAAATCGAGTTCAAGTAAATTCTTTAAATGTGCACCTAATACCTCACATTCCTCTTTTTTGTCTTTACTCACTGCAGGATTTGATGCGTTGAAAGGCAATGCCATTCCACAAGCTTCTATAGCAGAAGCCATCGTGTTGGCAGTATACATTCCCCCACAAGCTCCCGCTCCAGGGCAGGCATTGCGAATGACGTTCTTGTATTCTTTTTCGTCTAAAGTCCCTGCCACTTTTTCCCCCCAAGCTTCAAAGGCAGAAACCACATCAAGTTCTTTGTCATTGTGACATCCAGCTGCTATAGTACCCCCATATACCAAAATGGATGGGCGATTTAAACGCAATAATGCCATCAAAGCTCCAGGCATATTTTTATCACATCCCACAACGGTAACTACCCCATCATAAGACATGGCTTGAACCACAGTTTCAACAGAGTCCGCAATGATATCACGGGATGGTAAAGAGAATCGCATGCCCGGTGTGCCCATTGAAATTCCGTCACTAACCCCAATTGTATTAAAAACCAAACCGACTAAAGATTGTGCATTTATTCCTTTCTTGATATCTTGAGCAAGATCATTCAAATGCATATTACACGGGTTACCCTCGTACCCTGTTGAAGCAATTCCGATAAGTGGTTTTTCAAAGTCCTCATCGGTCATTCCTATGGCATGCAACATTGCCTGTGCAGCAGGCTGCGTAGGGTCTTGGGTTACGGCTTGGCTATACTTGTTGAGCTTCATTGGTTTGTTTTGTTTAACGAATATAACTTTTGTTTAAAGTTACCTGAAGATTCAAATAAAATGTCTCTTATACTCAAAGGGGAATTTTTAATATTAAAACGCTGATTATCAGTGGGTTTTAATTATTTTTTTAATACATTCAAACCTAATAAAAAGGGTGCGATTTTTTTCTATTATCTTTAAACCCAAAAAGAAATTATCTCTATGAATTCCTCAATGATTACTGAGCTTAAAGAAGCACATCATCAATTTTTTAAAGCGTACAAAAAACAACCCATTTCGGTACGTATCGATCATCTAAAAAAGTTAAAGAAGGTAATCAACGAAAAAGAGCAGGATATTTTTGATGCTTTAGATCGAGACCTTAAAAAACCAGCTTTTGAATCATTTACAAGTGAACTTCTTATGGTACTAAAGGAAATTGATGCATTTGTAAAAAACTTAAAAGAATGGGCAGCTCCCAAAAGGGTTTCAGGAAGTTTGCTCAATTTTCCCTCTCAAGATTTTCTTATTACCGAACCGTATGGAACAGTCCTAATGATTTCGCCATGGAACTATCCTTTCCAGTTGGCTATGATACCCCTTGTGGGAGCAATTGGCGCAGGAAACACGGTAGTCCTAAAGCCTTCAGAATCTGCACCACATACTTCAAAAGTTTTAATTGACATTCTCAGTGCTGTATTCCCAAAAGAATGGGTGACTGTGGTAGAAGGAGACGCAAAGGTCGCTCAAGCCTTACTAAAAGAAAAGTGGGATTACATTTTTTACACAGGAAGTACCCAAGTAGGGAAAATTATTGCCAAAGCCGCAGCCGAACACCTGACCCCAGTAACACTGGAACTTGGGGGGAAAAGTCCTTCTGTAGTAGATGGCACTACCCCCATTCAAAAGACCGCCCGACGCATTGTTTGGGGAAAGTTTTTAAACTGTGGACAAACTTGTATCGCTCCGGATTACGTTTTGGTCCAATCCCAATTCAAAGATGCATTGATCCAAGCTCTGGTTGAAGAAATTGAAAAGGCTTTTGGAACCAATGTCCAAGACTCAAAAGACTACGGTCGTATCATACACGAAAAACACTTTAAAAAACTAGAAGCTGATTTAAAAAATCAGAAGGTCGTCTATGGCGGTAAAACAGATATAAACGAGTTGTTTTTTGAACCTACAATAGTGGATCAGCCTGTCATGGACAGCCCTTTGATTCAAGACGAAATTTTTGGTCCGATTTTACCCATACTCAGTTATGAGACTTTGGATGATATTGACGAAGTGTTGACTCAATTAAAGAATCCCTTAGCTTTTTATGTCTTTAGCCGTAACAAAAAATTCATCAACACATTGATACAAAATTATTCATTTGGAGGGGCTGTGGTAAATGATGCCTTGGTGCATTTCACAAATCCCAAGCTACCCTTTGGCGGCATTGGAAATAGTGGTCTAGGTGCCTACCATGGTAAGTACAGTTTTGATTTGATGAGCCATTCAAAACCTGTAGTCAAACGGTCTTTTTGGTTCGACCTCCCTCAACGCTATGCTCCCTATCCTAAATCCCTTTCCCTATTCAAAACCATTTTAAAACGTATTTAGCTATGATCGAAAAAACAGTAAGTGAGGCCATCAATTTTAGAAGATCCGTTAGGGTTTACGACATTGAAAAACCTATAGACACAGAAAGGGTCAAAAAATGTATTGAGCAAGCCACCTTGGCTCCAACCAGTAGTAATCTTCAACTTTGGGAGTTTTATCACGTCCACACAAAGCACTTATTAAAAGAAGTAGCTCAAGTGTGCTATAACCAACCCGCAGCCAAAACGGCTCAGGAGTTGGTAATCCCAGTGGTTCGTCTTGATCTATGGCAACAACGCATTGCTGCCAATGTGGATTTTATTAAAAGTGCCAACGTAGGGAAGGATGAAAATAAGATTAAAGGTGCTCTTGAGTACTATCAAAAAATTATTCCTCAGTTGTACCGAGGAACTCAAAAAATAAAGGGCTTTGTCCACAGCTTGAAAAGCAATTGGAACGGGAGAAAAAAAGTGACTTACCGCGAGGTTAAAGCTAGTGACTTAAGAGTAGTGGGGCACAAAAGTACCGCTCTTGCCGCTCAGAATTTCATGGTAAGTATGGCGGCCATAGGCTACGATACCTGTCCTATGGAAGGTTTTGATTCAGTGCGTTTAAAAGCATTGCTCAAACTGCCAAAAAGTGCTGAAGTAAGTATGGTGATTGGTTGTGGGATACGTAAACCTGAAGGCGTGTATGGAAAACGTTTTCGAGTACCCTTTGAAGAGGTCTATTTCAAAGTATAGCAGTAAAATTAGCCCCACCATCCTGATCGCAGTTGGTACAATCGTGCGGTAGTAGAACCCGTAAATGGGTTTTGCACCCCCAAACAACATCAGATCTTTATGAATCAAGTCAATGCCTTTGAGCAAATGTTAATTGAGTCTGATGTATACCTCATCAAAATCTACTTTTCTATCGACAAAGAGGAACAGGCCAAACGCTTCGAGGAGATAAAGAACAATCCTCTAAAGCAATGGAAAATTACTCCAGTAGATCTTAAAGCACAAGAACTTTGGGAGCAATACACTCGGTACAAAAAGAAAATGTTTGAAAAAACAAACACATCTCATGCGCCCTGGCACATCATTGAAGCGAATAGTAAAACCAAGGCAAGGTTGGAAGCGATCCAGTTGATTTTAAACAAAATTCCCTTTAAAAAGACTAAAATTTAAAATACTTAGCCTTGGGTGTTAGGTTTCTATTTTCGAGGCCTGTTTCCAACCAATAACGGAAGGTTTCCACATCCGTGTATTGAATTGGCGTATTTAATAATGTACCGTCAGGAGTCATTTGAATATAAAACGGTTGGGAAGCCGTATTGAAGTTGATGGACTGAAAAGTGGCCCATTTTTTTCCAACTGTATTGATCTTTTTGATGCGTCCGTCGGGGTATTGGAAATCAAATTGATCGGCATCATCCAAAGCTTTACGGTCGTCCACATAAAGGGAGATTATGATGAATTCATCCCTCAAAAGAGGATATACCTCAGGCGCTGACCAAACGTTTTCTTCCATCTTACGACAGTTGACACAGGCCCAACCTGTAAAGTCCAAAAGAATTGGTTTTCCTTTGGAACGAGCTACAGCTACCCCCGTTTCAAAATCCTTGTAACACTCCAAGCCTAGAGGACAGTCAGAATCTTGAGCTCGTAAACTGTAAAACTCAGGTGGGGGAAACCCACTCAGGATTTTAAGGGTGTTTTCTTTGGTAAACAAACCACGGATCAAAAAACTGCTAAAAAGAAGCATCCCAATACCTAAAACGATTCGCAATTTGTGAATTGGAGTTTTCATTTCATGCTTAAAACGAAACAGTCCGAAAAGATAGAGCGTTAAAACCAACGAAATTAAAATCCAAATTGCGATAAAAGTTTCTCTTTTTAGAAGTCCCCAATGTGCAACCAAATCGGCATTAGAAAGGAATTTTAACGCCAATGCCAACTCCAAAAATCCTAAAACGACTTTTACTGTGGTCATCCAACTCCCTGATTTGGGCAAAGCTTTAAGCGTATTTGGAAACAAAGCAAACACACCAAATGGCAAACCTAAAGCAATTCCAAAACCAAGCATTCCTATACTCAATTGAGTGGCACCTCCCTCAGCAGTCAATGATCCCGCCAAAAGAGATCCAAGAATAGGGCCTGTACAAGAAAAGGAAACAATAGCAAGGGTCAATGCCATAAAAAAGATTCCTAATATCCCATTTACCGCTGAAGCCTGATCTGTCTTATTTCCCCAACGTGTGGGTAATGTCAACTCATAGAACCCGAAAAAGGAAAAAGCAAAAAATACAAATACCACAAAAAAGAGTAGATTCAAGAAAACATTGGTCGCCAAAGTATTTAATATCTCAGGATTTAAAGAGTCTATAAAGTGAAAAGGCAAGCTCAATAAACCATAAATTAAAACGATAAAAAAAGCATAAGTCAGTGCATTGACAACCCCCCGAGCAGAAGAAGTAGCTTGCTTCAAAAAGAAAGAAACTGTGAGGGGGATCATAGGAAAGACACATGGAGTCAATAAGGCCAATAAACCTCCGAAAAAGCCTAAAATAAAAATGTTAAAATAAGAGTTGGTCCCTTCCTTTACTTTGTTACTTTCTAAATATTCTGTTCCTGATAATTTTAGTTGTAATGCTGCTGAACGACGCTTACTGTCTGCATCAATTTGTTGTGTTGGAAGCGGTGTAGATCCGTCCAAAACAAAGCTAAAATTTTCTGTTCTAAAAATACAGAGTTCATCATCACAAGCTTGATAATTCACTTCTACTTCAAGGGTTTTCAGGTTAGGGTCTAACAGTTCTATCTGTTGAGTAAAAACAGCACGATTGTTGAAATACGTGAGATCCATTTCAAAAACCTGATCATAGGCTACTATTGAAGAACTTTCTTCAACTAAACCCAAACGCTTGTACGATTTATTTTCTTTAAAAATAAATTCTGTGGGTATGGCACCTTCTGGATCCGATAATTGAGAATACAAATGCCAATTCGGCGCTATACGGGCTTCGAAGGTGAGCGTAATCAAATTTGTATCTGTAGGTTCCCATGTAGTCTGCCATTCTACTGGCTCATCGATTTGGGCATTGAGTAGCACCCCCCATAAAAACAATCCCAACCACTTCTTCATTCCGATAAACGCATTAATAATTTATTTTCTGTGCGAGCATTTGCTATGAAACGTCGGTCGCAACGTCTCCCTAACACCCAAACAATTTTATCCTTTGAGCACAATAACCACTGTCGCTCTTTTTCTAAAAGGGAATATTTTTCATCCTTAAAAAATTTACTGAGCAATTTTTTTCCTTTCATTCCCGTTGGACAAAAGTAATCTCCTTCTTTGTACTTTCTTATGCTTAGGGGGGTTTTTAACAAGTCCTTATCTAAAAAAGCTTCATTTGCTTCCCATTGATCTCTGACAGGCACATCTACATCGTTCCATTCTAAAGCAATAGGAAGTTTATGGTTCGGTTGTTCCAAATCAAAGGGAAATTCTTCCAAATTTTCTTCTGACAATGGAGTTAGTAGAAGATAGTCTCGATCTCGAATCAGTCGATGCGAAGTACCGAACAATTGTTTACCAGGTAGGGCGTGAAGTAGTTTCTGAACCTCTTTTGCATCAAAACCCAATGGAGCAAACCAATGATGCAAACAAAAATTCAAAGGATTTAGTTTTGTTAACTCTTGAATTGCTATGGAAAATGTATCATGCTGTTTTTTGAAGATTACACTTTTCAAACCATCCAATTGTATTCCTATAAACTTCTCTGCTTCACTGAGATGTTTTAGGGTTACTTTAAAATTTTCAAGAGCTTCGGGTTTGAATTCCTCCAGAGGTGCCACCACCCGATGTCGGATTTGATTCCGCAAATAAACATTTGTTTGATTGGAAGCATCTTCCCTCCATTGAATATTGTGATGTGATGCATAACTAAGAATTTCTTTTTTAGAAATACTGGCCAAAGGACGAATGATTTTTTGAGTTTGTGGAATCCCCAACAATCCTGAAATTCCTGTACCCCGCGTGGCATTAAGCAAAAACGTTTCTAATTGATCGTTCAAGTGATGGGCAGTTAGTAGCACTTCAAAACCTTCCATTTCCATCAAATGATTAAACCACTGATAACGCAACTCACGTGCCGCTTCCTGTGTGCCTTTCTTAAATTTTTCCTTGTACAATTCGGTATCAAAAGAGTGCGAATGGAAAGGGATTTTATGCGCAGCACACCATTTTTTTACAAACTCTGAATCTTCATTACTAGCTTTTGCTCGCAATTGAAAATTACAATGTGCCACAGAAAATGGCATTTTATTTTGTAGCAAAACGTGGGCCAAAACACAACTATCCACCCCCCCACTATGGGCTAAAAGAAGGGATTTACCTTGGATTTCTTTAAGGTGAAGTGCTAACGTATGCATTACCATTGATCTACTTTACAAAGTTAAGCATTCGCCTAGTATCACATATTATTTTAAGAAAAGACTTGTTTTTTTTTGTGAAACAAAATTTTTAATAGACTTTTGTATCACAATGTATGAAATGACTACATATCATTCGAGCACTAAGGCAACGCAACTTGCCTCTCGCCGCAGTTGTCGTCGCCCCATTGGGGTGTAAATTTTCTATGGAGTAAGGTGTGCCCTGCTCTCTTCTCAACTAAGTCTTTTTTTTTTATAACATCTTACAAATCATGAAAATTTTACGTGCAAAAGCGGAACATATTATATATTCAAAAGAAATCAGTCTCTGTATCGATGATTCTGCCAAAATACGAGGCACAGGTATAGCTCGACGCACACCAGAATATATTGCTACCAAAATAGAAAACGGAAATGCAGTTATTGCTATTGAAGCCAATCGGTTTGCTGGATTTTGTTATATCGAAATTTGGGGACATGGTAAGTATGTAGCCCACTCAGGGCTGATTGTAGCCCCAGATTTTAGAGGAAAAGGACTGGCACGAAAAATCAAAAAAGAAGTTTTTGAACTTTCCCTAGAAAAGTATCCCAAAGCGAAGGTGTTTGGAATTACCACAGGCATGCCTGTAATGAAAATCAATTATGAATTGGGATATAAACCTGTTCATTTTTCCGAACTTACTGACGATCCAGAATTTTGGAAAGGTTGTCAAACTTGCAAAAACTACGATGTCCTTACCAGAACCGAACGTCAAATGTGTCTCTGTACTGGGATGCTTTACGACCCAGCACAAAAAGAAAAGAATCAAGAAAAAAAAATAAATGAAAAAGTGTTTGACCGTCTAAAAAAAATAAAAGCAACCTTACTCTCCAAAAAAAAATAAAATGAAACAGGAAAAATTAGTACTAGCCTATAGTGGAGGATTGGACACTTCGTACTCCCTTAAAAAATTATCACAAGAAAACTTCGAGGTACACGCAGTGAGTGTCAACACGGGTGGGTTTTCAAAAACTGAAACTCAAGTGATTGAGAAAAAAGCTTACGAGATGGGTGCCTTCGCCTATAAAAACATTGATGCGCTTCAAACTTTTTACGATCAAATTGTGAAGTATTTGATTTTTGGCAACGTTTTAAAGAACAACACCTACCCACTCTCGGTCAGTGCTGAGCGGATCATTCAAGCGGTAGAAATCGTTCACTATGCAAAATCTATTAATGCCAATTACATCGCTCATGGAAGTACGGGTGCGGGTAATGATCAAGTGCGTTTTGATATGATTTTTCAAATTTTAGCTCCTGAAATTGAAATCATCACCTTGATTCGCGATCAACAGCTTTCCAGAGAAGATGAAATTGAATATTTAAAATCACAAGGAATTGATGTGCCCTGGGAGAAGGCAAAATACTCCATAAATCAAGGCTTGTGGGGAACTAGTGTGGGAGGTGCCGAAACGCTGACATCAAATAAGCCTCTTCCCGACTCTGCCTATCCAAGTTCCCTTACAAAGAAAGAACCCGAAAATTTGGAATTAGAATTCAAGTCGGGTGAATTGGTATCTATCAACCAAAAAAGCGGTAAATCTGTGGAATTAATTCAAAAACTTCAAGAGTTGGCCAAAGGATTTGCCATCGGAAGAGATATCCACGTAGGAGACACCATCATTGGAATCAAAGGAAGGGTTGGCTTTGAAGCTGCAGCACCGCTTCTCATCATAAAGGCGCACCACCTTTTAGAAAAACATACCTTGAGCAAATGGCAACAGTACCAAAAGGAACAACTCGCCAATTTCTATGGTATGCAATTGCACGAAGGACACTATTTAGATCCTGTTATGCGAGATTTGGAGGCTTTTATGGAAAGTAGCCAAAAAAAGGTCAGTGGCACCGTTTTTATAAAATTACACCCATACCGATTCGAACTTCTGGGCATAACTTCTCCTCATGATTTAATGCAAGCCGAATTTGGAAGCTATGGGGAAATGAACAAGGGCTGGACCGCCGAAGAGGCCAAAGGCTTCATCAAACTCACAGCCAATGCTCCTAAAATTTATCACTATTTAAATAAAGACAAATGAAAAAAGTAGGTATTATTGGAGGATCGGGGTATACGGGTGGAGAACTCATCCGACTGTTACTTCAGCACCCAGCTTTGGAATTGGAGTTTGTTTACAGCACCACTCGGCCTGGAAAAGCATTAACCCAAGCGCACCCTGATCTCCTGGGAAGTACAACACTTCAGTTTACCGATCAAGTCAATCTAGAAATCGATGTGGTATATCTCTGTTTAGGTCATGGAAATTCTGTGACATTTTTAAAAGAATATACTTTTTCTGAACAAACTTTGATTGTAGATTTAGGAAACGATTTTCGACTAAAACAAGATGCAAACTTTGATGGCAGAACCTTTGTTTACGGTTTGCCAGAACTTCAAAGGGAAGTAATAGAAAAAGCTAATACTATTGCCAATCCTGGATGTTTTGCCACTGCACTTCAACTTGCATTACTACCCTTGGCAAAGACCGAAAGTTTAAAATCTGATGTGCATGTCCATGCAACCACAGGAAGTACAGGGGCTGGTGTAGGGCTGAGTCCAACCAGTCACTTTAGCTGGAGAAATAACAATTTTTCTTGGTACAAACCCTTTACTCACCAACACCTAGGAGAAATTCATCAAAGCCTCGAACAACTCCACAGTACTCCTAAAATTCACTTTTTACCTCATCGTGGAGATTTTACGCGGGGAATCTTTGCTACGGTCTACACAGAATATAACGGGAGTTTAGCACAGGCTCAATCGCTTTATCAAAACTTTTACAATACGCACCCCTTTACCCATGTTTCTGATGAAGAAATCAGTTTAAAATCTGTGATCAATAGCAACAATTGTTTTCTCCACTTGCACAAGCACGAAAATCTGTTATTGATTACAAGTATATTGGATAACCTCATCAAAGGAGCTGCTGGTCAAGCTTTACAAAATACAAATCTCATCATGGGTTGGGAGGAAAACCTAGGCCTTCAAATTAAAGCATCAACTTTTTAAATCATATATTATGAAAATTGCCCTTATCGGAACTGGAAATTTAGGTTTGAGCATTGCTAAAGGATTAGTGATCAATCATACTTACACAAACTTATACCTTACCAAAAGAAATTTGGATTCCATTCAATCGTGGACACAATACAAAAATGTATCTATTAGTTCTGACAACAAGAAGGCCGTAAAAAATACAGATATTTTGATTTTTGCGGTACAACCCAACCAATTGGACAACGTCCTAAAGGAAATTAAACCTTTCTTGGGCGAAAATCATATCTTGATTTCCACTGTTACTGGCTATCCCTTGAGTAGAATAGAAGCCATTGTGGGTAAAAATACTCCTATCATTCGCTCCATGCCCAATACAGCGATTTCAGTACGCAAGTCTATGACTTGTTTGTGTAGCAATACCAAAGGAGAAAAATCACTCCCAATTGCAGAGGCTATTTTCAATGGTTTAGGGACAAGTTTAATCATCGAAGAAAAACTGATGCAAGCAGCTACTGTGCTATGTGCTAGTGGGATTGCTTTTTGGATGCGACTCATTCGCGCTACCACACAGGGAGGTGTACAATTGGGGTTTGATGCAGATATTGCTCTAAAAATGTCCATGCAAACAGCAATGGGAGCTTCAAGTTTACTCATAGAAACAGGAACCCACCCAGAGGAAGAAATTGACCGAGTCACCACCCCCCGTGGTTGTACCATAACGGGTTTAAACGAGATGGAACACCAAGGGTTGAGTTCTTCACTCATCAAAGGTTTAAACGCCTCTTTCGATAAAATAAACGAAATCGCACAACATTAACAAATCCCTATACAATGAATTTATTTGAGGTGTACCCCCTTTACGAAGTCCAGCCCATCCGTGCTAAAGATGTATATGTCTATGACGCTCAAGACACCGAATATTTGGATTTGTATGGCGGACATGCAGTAATCTCCATTGGACATAGCCATCCGCATTACCTGAAACTCCTCAAAGTTCAGTTGGAGCAAATCGCTTTCTATTCCAATGCGATTCAAAATCCCTTACAACAACAATTAGCGGATGCCATTGGGGCACATTCTTGTTTACATAACTACCAGCTTTTCTTGTGTAATAGTGGAGCCGAGGCCATCGAAAACGCTTTAAAACTGGCTTCGTTTCACACAAATAAAAAACGGATTATTGCTTTTAAAAATGCATTCCATGGAAGAACATCTGCAGCAGTAGCAGCAACTGACAACACCAAAATTAATGCACCTCTAAACCAACAACAAGCGGTTACGTTTTTACCTTTTAACGATTCAACTGCTTTGGAAAAAGAACTTTTAAAGGGAGATGTGTGTGCGGTCATTTTTGAGGCAATTCAAGGGGTTGGAGGATTGGATGAACCTTCTGAAGAATTTGTCTATGCCATGGAACAGCTCTGTAAAAAACACAACGCTTGTCTAATTGCAGACGAAGTTCAGGCTGGCTTTGGAAGAACGGGAACTTTTTTTGCTTATCAAAAATACAAGATCAATCCCCATGTGGTGACCATGGCAAAAGGAATGGGAAATGGATTTCCTATTGGTGGAATTTTGGTTTGCCCAGAAATTGAAGCTTCCTTCGGACTTTTGGGTACTACTTTTGGAGGAAATCATTTGGCTTGTCAGGCATCTATAGCGGTATTGGATGTATTAGAAAAAGAACGTCTTCAAGAAAAGACAAAGTCTTTAGAAATGTATTTTAAAACTAAAGCTGCTCAAATTCCCCAAATAAAGAAAGTAAAAGGAAGAGGACTGATGCTTGGGATCGAATTTGATTTTGAAGTAAGCGAACTGAGAAAAAAATTGATTTACGAATACCATATCTTTACTGGTGGAAGCAGCAACAAAAATCTCATCCGAATTTTACCTCCTCTTACGGTTCAGGAGCATCATTTTGATTCTTTTTTTAAAGCCCTAGAAAAAGCTTTAAAGTAAAAAATATGATTTAAAAAATAATAAAAATTACCTATGAAGCAATTTTTAACTTTATCCGATCTCCCAGATTTAGATCAGGCTGTAAATGAAGGCTTGGCTCTAAAAAAAGATCCCTACAAATGGGAAGCACTTGGAAATCAGAAAACCTTAGGAATGCTATTTTTCAATCCTAGTTTAAGAACTCGATTGAGTACGCAAAAAGCAGCCCAACAACTGGGAATAAAAACCATGATCATGAATTTTTCTAATGAAGCTTGGGCATTAGAATATGAAGACGGTACCCAAATGAGTGGATTGCGCTCTGAACATATTAGAGAAGCAGCAGCGGTCATTTCCCAATATTGTGATGTAGTAGCCATTCGGGCTTTTGCAAGTTTAACCGATAAGCAAAAAGATGAGCAAGAAATTGTTTTAAACAGTTTTATCAAATTCGCAACCATTCCTGTAATCAATATGGAAAGTGCCACAGGCCACCCACTACAAGCTCTAGCAGACGCCATAACCCTTAAAGAATACCAACAAAAAAGCAGACCAAAAATAGTATTGACATGGGCACCACACCCCAAAGCTTTACCTCATGCGGTAGGTAACTCTTTCGTTCGTATGGCACAACAATTAGATGCCAATTTTGTCATAGCACAACCCAAAGGCTATGAGCTAAATCCAAAGATCACAAAAAACACTCCCTTGACGTACAACCAAGAGGAGGCGTTCGAAGGAGCAGATTTTGTGTATGCAAAAAACTGGTGTTCCTATTCAGAGTATGGGAAAATTTTAAGAACAGACGACCAATGGATGGTGACAGACGAAAAGATGAAGCTTACCAACAATGCAAAATTTATGCACTGCTTGCCTATACGAAGGAATATCGTTGCTACTGATGCCGTTCTTGATTCGCCAAATTCTTTAGTTATTGAACAAGCTCATAATAGAACTTTTGCTGCACAGGTGGTTTTGAAAAAAATATTGGAACATGGATAAGTTACAGCTTGTCAAAATTGGAGGAAATATAATTGAAAATCCCAACGTATTAAGAGATTTTCTCAAAGACTTTGCTGCATTACAAGGGCCTAAAATTTTGGTCCATGGGGGCGGAAAAGAAGCCACCTCTTTGGCAAAAAAAATGAACGTTGAAGTAGCACTCGTTGATGGAAGAAGAATTACCAACGCTGCCAATTTAGAATTAATTACCATGGTCTATGCCGGTAAAATAAACAAATCGGTTGTAGCACAACTCCAATCCTTTTCTTGCAACGCCTTAGGAATTTCTGGTGCCGATGGAAACGCTTACACTGCCAAAAAAAGAGCAGTACAAGAATTGGACTACGGTTTTGTTGGAGATCTTACCAAAATCAATACTGGTTTTTTTAAACAAATTCTCGAGCAAAATATTTGTCCCATTTGTTGTGCTGTTTCCCACGACCAACAAGGGCAGCTTCTCAACACCAATGCCGACACTATAGCCGCTGCAATTGCTGTAGCCCTTTCTCCATATTTTGAAGTAATATTAACGTACTGTTTTGAAAAAAATGGGGTTTTAGAAAACCTCCACGACCCAAACTCTGTAATCCCTGTAATTGACCCCGAAAGATATGAAGAACTAAAAACCAATGGTATCATTGCCGAAGGGATGTTACCCAAGCTACACAACTGTTTTGATGCTTTAGAAAAAGGGGTGCAAGAAATCCGAATTGGAAGCCCAAAAATCTTTTCAAAAAACAATCGATTTACTAAAATTCAAAAATAATGCTGACCCAAAATGCCATCACACTATTGCAGGATTTAATTCAAATAGAATCCTTTTCCAAAAATGAATCTGGAACTGCAAAACGTCTGGAGCTATGGTTTGAACAATACAATATTCCTTTTCAAAGGAAAGATCACAATTTGTGGGCTGTAAACAAAGATTATGACCCCGAAAAACCTACGCTACTTTTAAATTCACATCACGATACTGTCCAACCCAATCAGGCCTACACTCGAGATCCTTTTGCAGCAGACCTTGTAGATGGAAAACTTTACGGTTTGGGAAGCAACGATGCGGGAGGGGCTCTAGTTGCCCTGTTAGCCATGTTTACTCATTTTTACGATTACAAAAATCCTACGCACAACCTTCTTTTTGTGGCTTCCGCTGAGGAAGAAATAGCAGGAGAAAAAAGCCTTCGTGGCTTACTTTCAGAACTTCCAAAAATTGATTTGGCAATTGTAGGAGAACCTACCTTAATGCAATTGGCCATTGCTGAAAAGGGCTTGATTGTTTTTGATCTTGTGGTCAAAGGAACACCCAGTCATGCGGCACATCCTAATCCAAACAATCCGTTGATGAAACTTCCTGAGATAATTCAAAAAATAGAAGAACTAACTTTTGAAAAAGTCTCTCCTATTTTGGGTCCTGTCAAAGTAACCCTTACTCAAATAGAGGCAGGAAATCAGCACAATGTAATCCCTTCGGAAGTGAAACTAGTATTGGATGTGCGGGTAAATGAATGCTATTCAAATACTGAAATTAAGGAATACATTCAAGCAGCACTCCCCTGTGAAGTAACTCCTAGATCGCTTCGATTACAAAGTTCTTCCATTGATGAAAATCATCCTCTTGTTCAGGCTGGAAAAAAATTGGGAAGAAGCGTTTATGGCTCTCCTACTCTTTCCGATCAGGCGGCTTTAAGTTGTCCTTCTCTAAAACTAGGGCCAGGAGATTCTAGGCGTTCCCATTCTGCAGATGAGTATATTTATGTCCAAGAAATTGAAGAAGGCATCGCCCTTTATATTGAACTAGTAAAACAAATCCTTTAATTATGAAACTCTGGCAAAAAGGGGCAGCCGCCCATGAAAAAGTAGATCAATTTACGGTGGGCAAGGACCGCGATTACGATTTGATACTTGCACAATACGATTGTCAGGCCTCCATAGCCCATGCAAAAATGTTGTCCAAAATAGGATTGATTCGGTTCGATGAAGCCGAGCAACTTGTTGCTGTTTTAAATGAGATTCAACAAAATGCAGAAGAAGGCTCCTTCACTATTGAAAGAGAATTTGAAGACATGCATTCCAAAATTGAGCACATCCTAACAGAACGCCTTGGGGATTTAGGAAAAAAGATCCATACCGCCCGTTCTAGAAATGATCAAGTTTTGGTGGCTTTGCACCTTTACCTAAAACATGAATTGAGAGCAATACAAACCCAAGTCAAAACACTCTTTGATTTACTTCTTTCTTTGGCCGAAAAACACCAGAACGAATTACTCCCAGGCTACACGCATTTGCAAGTGGCTATGCCTTCTTCATTTGGATTGTGGTTTTCTGCTTATGCTGAAAGCTTGATAGATGACCTCTACTTTTGGCAAAGTGCCTATAAAATAGCAGATCAAAATCCTTTGGGTAGTGCAGCAGGCTATGGAAGTGCATTTCCCATTGATCGTGATTTTACAACAAAGAACCTTGATTTTGCCCAACTCAAAGTAAACTCTATAGCCGCACAGATGAGTCGTGGAAAATTAGAGAAAAGTACCGCCATGGCGCTTTCATCTATAGGAAGTACATTAGCCAAATTTTGTATGGACATCTGTCTCTACATGGGGCAAGATTTTAATTTTATATCCTTTCCAGATAACTTGACCACAGGTTCTAGTATAATGCCCCATAAAAAAAATCCCGACCTTTTTGAGTTGGTCCGAGGGAAATGTAACGTAATTCAAGCCTTACCCAATCAGTTGGCATTGTTAACCACAAATCTTCCAAGTGGCTATCACAGAGAATTACAACTGGCTAAAGGCCCGATTATTGACGCAATTCAAGAAATCAAAGCTTGTCTGGATATACTTCTCTTCAGTTTACCTCAAATTCAAATAAGTAAAAACTGTACTGATCAAGAAAAATACGATTACCTTTTTAGTGTAGATACACTCAATCAAGAGGTTCTTTCAGGAAAACCCTTTAGAGATGCGTATAGAGATTTGGGTGCTGCCATTGAAAAAGGTGAATTCAAACCTAACCGATCCGTCACACACACCCACATTGGGAGTGTAGGTAACTTAGGACTTAAGCGAATAAGAGAGAAAATGAAAACCCTTTTTTCCTAAAAGTCACGGTAATTCCACGGAGCTCTATAAGCACGATCCAACATCAAATTGGCTCCCGGATCGTCCACAAATTGTTCTCTAACGGGATTCCATTCCAACGGGCGTTGCAGGGCATAAGCAATGTTGGCTACGTTACAAACTGAGGCCGTACGATGTCCGATTTCCACATCACAAATAGGGCGTGATCTCTCACGAATGGCTTGCAACCAATCTTCATGATGATTTTTACTGTGATACACGCGTTTGGCATTAGACTTTTCAATTGGTTTTTCTGCTAAACTTTCGTCAGGGAATGTTTTTAAGTACCCTCTGCTTATTTCCAAACGACCCTCTGTACCAATAAATTGAATTTCGTTATTATTATCACCCCATTGGGTATGGGTAACCTTGATTCCGTTTTCGTAAGTATAGACTAAGCCGCTTTCTGAAGGGGTGCTTGGGGGGGTGAACCGAACCGGTCCCGTATGGTCCTGATCCAAAGCCCATTGTACAATATCAAACATATGCGCTCCCCAGTCAGTGACCATACCTCCACCGAAGGGATAATAGTCACGCCACTTTCCCCATCGTTTATCCCCAATAGGACAAGCTAAGTCTTCGTGATACCCTCGGTAAGGTGCTGGACCGATCCACGAATCCCAATCGATATTGGAAGGGGTCACTTGGGTGACTAGATCGCAAGACTTATAAGGTGCACCAATAGCAACTTTGATTTCAATGATTTCGCCGATATATCCGTTTCGAATCAGTTCCACTCCATGTCGAAACCTATCCCAAGAGCGTTGCATACTACCTGTTTGAAATACCCGTTGATACTTTCGAGCAGCATCAACCATAGCTCGTCCTTCTGCTACCGTAGAGGATAACGGTTTTTCACAATAAATATCTTTTCCTGCTTTGGCAGCATCTACAGCCATTTGGGCGTGCCAATGATCTGGAGAAGCAATAACTACAGCATCTATGTCTTTCCTGTTGAGCAATTCTCGATATGAAGTAATTTCACTTAGCTTTTGTGAAGGTTTTTTCTTCTTAGCAAGAGCTTTAGAAAAAGTTTCTGAAAACAATGACATTTTATCCACATCCACATCACTTACTGCTACTACGGAAGCATTGTCATAATTCACGAAATTGTTCATTAGACCTCGGCCTTGTTTTCCCACACCGATAAAACCGAGTTGGATTTTGTCATTGGGAGCAACCCCAGAAAAGCCTAATACATGACTGGGGACGATGCTAAATACTGAAGCCGTAGCGGCCGATTTTTGGATAAAAGCTCTGCGTTTCATTTGTTTTCTTTTGTTTGAATATTAAATGTAATAAAAATTAACGGTCGAACTTGAGCTTTTTGTAAATTTCAGAATGCCTACCAAAAGTCGGATCGTTTTTTTAGATGTCTTACGCGCCTTTGCCATTTTGATGATGTTGCAAGGACATTGGATAAGTGGTCTGCTTGATTTGAATCAAGTAGACACTTCTCATTGGGGCTATCGGTTTTGGTTATATTGCAGGGGGTTTACTGCTCCTGCTTTCTTTACCATTACGGGTTGGGTGTTTTGCTTTTTATTGCTCAAAAACCCCATTCAGGGCTCACAAAATCAACGACTCAAAAAAGGAATTAAAAGAGGAATAGAACTGTTGATTTGGGGGCACCTCTTACGACTCAATCTTCCTTCGCTTTTCTATGGCTCCATAAACCCCTCATTTTTTCAACCTGATGTACTCCACATTATTGGGCTCTCGTTATTTTTCATTATTTTAATCTATCGATGCTTTTCTTTTTTGAATTTAAATTTGGGGTGGATCTTTGTTGTTTTAGGTATTGTAATTTTTGCCACAGAGCCTCTGTACAGCAACTGGAATTTAAATTCTTTACCTAATCTGGTCTCTAGTTACATGATCAAAGGGTATGGGGGGGTATTTTATCTTTTTCCCTGGTTGGGATATGTCTTTTGGGGTGCCGCCATTGCCTATTTTTTTAAGAACAGATATTCAAATTACCACAAATGGATACTTCCTTTTCTGTGTTCAGGTCTAATATTAATTTTTCTTTCCTCCCCCTTTTTAAATTATTTAGGCAATTTATTACCCCTTCTATTATTTCAAAAAATAGCGTGGAATAATTTCCTCTTTATTCGTCTGGGTGACGTCTTAGTTCTATTAGGGCTATTTATGGGCTTTGCGTCTCAAATTAAAATTAAATTTTGGCGTTTTATTGGGACGAATACTTTAGAATTGTATATAGTCCATTACTTTATTCTCTATGGAAGTATTACTGGGTATGGCTTTTATAAATTCTATGCAAAAGAATTGCTGTTGTGGGAAAGTATCTTAAGTCTAGTACTGTTTTTAGGAGCCTGCATTGGTATTGTTTTTGTTTGGAAAAGAAAAAAATACATTAATGATTAAACGATCACTCCTCCTTTCTTTACTTTTTATCTTCTTTAATTGCAATCCTTCTGGATTCAATGAGGGGGAGGAATACATCACTGAAGAAATACTTATCCGTGTTAACAGTTATACTGAAACCTGCCAAGGATTGGCTGAAATGCAATGCTTACTCATTCAGAAAGGAGAACAAATCGGAACTGAGGAATGGGAATACTTTTATGACTCTATTAAGGGGTTCGAATATGAAGAAGGCTATCGCTACGATTTGGATGTTAAAATCACCCAAGTAGTAAACCCCCCTGCCGATGCTTCCTCACTTCGCTATGAATTGATAAGACTTATCAGGAAATTTAGACCTTAGAGGTGCAGTGGACGGTTTTCTGTTGCTGCAAGTGCTGCTTCCTTGATCGCTTCCGCGTAGGTAGGATGCGAGTGACTCATCCGGGCGATATCTTCGGCAGAAGCTCTGAATTCCATGGCTGTTACGGCTTCTGCAATCAAATCTGCGGCACGGGCACCAATTATATGAACGCCTAAAATTTCATCGGTAGATGCGTCTGCCAAGATTTTTACAAATCCATCGGTATCCATACTCGCCCGAGCACGTCCCAAGGCACGCATGGGAAATTGCCCTTGTTTATACGCAACACCTGCCTCTTTGAGTTGTTCTTCTGTTTTTCCCACTGCGGCAACTTCTGGCCAGGTATAAATGACATTAGGAATCAAATTGTAATCGATATGTGGTTTTTGTCCCGCAATCCGTTCTGCAACCAAAACCCCTTCTTCTTCCGCTTTATGAGCTAGCATGGCGCCACGTACTACATCACCAATAGCATAAATATTCGCTGCGGTAGTTTGTAGATGGTCGTTCACTTCCACTTGACCGCGTTCATTAATTTGAACACCGGCCGCTTGGGCATTTAATCCTGATGTGTGCGGTTTTCTTCCTACTGAAACTAGGCAGTAGTCGCCTTTAAACTCTACTTCTGTTCCTTTTTTATCAACTGCAGTTACGTTTACTTCATTCCCTTTTCGGTTCACTTTATTTACCCCATGTGAAAGGTAAAATTTTACCCCTTGTTTTTTCATGACCTTCATCAGTTCTCTAGACAAAGCAGCATCCATAACTGGAGTTATGCGATCTGCGTATTCTATGACGGAAACTTCGGCACCTAAACGTCGATATACTTGACCTAGTTCTAATCCAATCACCCCTCCTCCTATCACTACAAGGTGTTTTGGAATTTCTTTAAGTTTGAGGGCTTCTGTAGAGGTGATTATTCGTTCTTTATCAAGTTTTATAAAAGGCAAACTCCCAGGCTTGGAACCTGTGGCAATAATAGTATTTTTGGCTTCTATAGTTTGCTTTTTCTCACCTTCAATTTGAATGTGTGTCGCATCTATAAAGCTTCCCATTCCATTAAAAACTTCAATTTTATTTTTCTCCATGAGATAATCAATCCCTTTGGTCGTTTGCTCGACCACCGCAGCTTTTCGGTCGATCATTTGCTTGAAGTTGACCTTGATTTTCCCCTCTATCTCGATTCCGTGTTCTTTAAAATGCTTTGTAGCATCTTCATAATGATGAGATGAGTCAAGTAAAGATTTGGAAGGAATACAGCCTACGTTAAGACAAGTTCCTCCGAGGGTATTGTATTTTTCAATTAAAGCCGTTTTCATCCCTAGTTGGGCACAGCGAATTGCGGCAACATAACCTCCTGGACCCGAGCCGATCACGGCAACATCATAGATACTCATAATCAAATTCATTTTGTGGAATCAAAAATACAAATGTTTCTTACCTACTTCCCTCGTTTCTGTTTTTTTTAATTAATTTTTTATACATTTAATTCAGCTAACCAAATCGTTTTACCCATGAAATATTCATCCATTTTGATTTTCTTTTTAAGTGTAGGTTTTTTATCAACAGCACAAGAAATCACTATGTTTCCCGGCTACCTAGACTATGAGTATTATCAAGACGATCATCACATTACAAAGCGTCAATTGCTAGAAATCATGAGTCAAGATGAAGTGTTGTTTGCTGATTGGAAAAGATCTAGAACTTTTAGTGCCATTGGAATTAGTTCGGGCATTGGTGCGCTAGGTTTGCTAATTGTTGGGATAAATAACGAATACGAAAGAAATTCAGATCAACTCCAACAATCAAATGGGTTGCTTGTTGGTGCTTTAGCTTTGAGTTTTACCTCGGGGGTATTCACTTATTTGGATCTCAACCTCAAAAAGAAAACCATTTTACGCTACAACAGTAAATTTGATGTCTCACAGTCACCCAGTTCTTCAGTAAATCTTAAAGGTAAAATTGATGGAAATGGTGTGGGGCTTTCCCTACAATTTTAACCAAAAAAACCTACAATGAGATCCATATATTTCCCTACCACGTTTTTAGTTCTATTCTTTTATACCTGCCAAATTCAGTCTCAAGAGATGACAGTCTTTTTAGGCCTGACAGGCTATCAATATTACGAAGATGACCGTCGTTTAATTACCCCGGAGGTAAATTCGTTACTATCAGAAAACGAATTGGCCTTTACCTATTGGAAACGGTCACGCACCTACAACACTATTGCTTTCGCTTCCAGTGCTGTAGCTTTAGGAACAGGTGTCGCAATCGTTGCTCACAATTCTGAAAACCCTGCGCCAACTGAACTTTATGTTGCCAGTATAGGCACTACCCTCATTGGCATCATCATGACACTCTCTGCCCACAACCAAAAAAAGAAAACGATTTTGACTTATAACAAAGGGCTTGAAAAGCAAATGAGCTTCAAAATAGATCCTATTGGCAACAAAAATGGGGTTGGGCTTACCATCCAATTTTAAAAACCAAATCAAACTATGAATAAACCCTCAAAAACAACTCCCAAACAATACGAAAACATCATTAAAAAATCTCGAGAAATCCATTTTGAAATGTATTCTCAAGAAGATTTAGGCATATTGTTACGCTTTTTGACTGCCTCAAAAAAAGAAGCACATGTACTAGAATTGGGAACAGGTACGGGATTGTCCCTTTCTTGGATTCTAGAAGGTTTAGGAAAAAAGGGGAAGGTGGTTTCTGTAGAGAAGGAGGCTCAATATCTGGAACTCGCCAATTCATTTTTTGGAGAGGATAAACGTCTCAAATTGGTACATCAGGATGCACATCTTTGGGTAAACGAAAATAAAGATGCCCAATTTGATCTCATTTTTGCAGATACTTGGGCAGGAAAATTCACAGAATTGGAAACGGTTCTCGATATGGTAAAACCTGGAGGGTTTTATGTAATTGATGATTTAAATCATCAAACCGATTGGCCCCCAGGACATCAGGATAAGGTCATCTTGCTTTTGGAAAAATTAAAATGTCAAACAGACTTTTACACATTACCCTTAGATATGGGGAGTGGTTTTATGGTACTTTGTAGAAAAAGATCCTAAGTGATAGCGTTTCAATTAAATTGATTAAACTTGTATTCTAAGAAACGAAAGAATTGAAAAACAAAGAACTTTCACTGGGTACAGCCCTTTTACCTATCCTTGTATTAGTAAGCCTTTTATCCTTCAACGTATGGGTATATGGAGATGATGCCTTAAGTGGTTCCAACCAATTCATTCTATTGCTGGGTGGGGCATTTGCTGCAGTGATTGGTTTTGCCAAAAGAATTTCTTACGACCAAATGATTCAAAAAGTTGCTGAAAATTTACAGTCGGTTACGGGTGCATTGTTGATTTTACTTTTTGTGGGTGCACTGGCAGGAACATGGCTCATAAGTGGGATTATTCCCGCAATGATTTATTATGGGTTACAAATCCTCCACCCCAGTATTTTTTTACCCGCTTGTATTGTTATTTGTGCCATCATTTCTTTGGCAACAGGAAGCAGTTGGACAACTTCGGCTACTGTAGGTATTGCGCTTATTGGAATAGGAACTGTATTACAAGTTCCTGTGGGTATGGTGGCAGGAGCTGTGATTTCTGGAGCCTATTTTGGAGATAAACTATCTCCCTTATCCGATACGACCAATTTGGCTCCCGCTATGGCAGGAGGGGAACTCTTTACTCATATCCGCTATATGACCTATACTACAGTCCCAAGTATCGTGATCACTTTACTCGTTTTTTTTATTCTCAGCCTTACTCAGGAGACTACAGGTCTTGCCGATACGGAAAGTCTAATGCTTGCAATTAAAGAAAAATTCGCCATTAACCTATGGCTTTTTATTGTACCCACAGTAGTAATAGTTTTAATTATAAAAAAAACACCTCCCCTAGTAGCATTGTTAATAGGGACTCTTTTAGGGGGTTTGTTTGCATTCATTTTTCAACCTGGAATTCTGATGGAAATTACAGATTCAGACTCGCTAACCCCTGCCACTGCCTACCAAGGTATCATGGATGCTATTTCGGTATCTACAGAAATCACTACCTCGAATGTATTACTCAATGATTTATTTACCTCTGGAGGAATGGAAGGAATGTTAGGAACCATATGGCTAATCATCTGTGCGATGGTTTTTGGTGGGATAATGGATGCTATAGGTGCCTTAAGTCGAATCAGCAATGCCTTGCTAAATTGGGCACAAACCACCTTTCAACTTTTTGCCAGTACCGTTGCCTCTTGTTTGGCGATCAACCTCACCGCATCCGATCAATATCTATCTATCGTAATACCTGGGAAAATGTTTGCTAATGCTTACGATGAGCGAGGTCTAGCTCCAGAAAACTTGAGTCGTACACTAGAAGATTCAGGCACTGTGACTTCCGTACTGATTCCCTGGAACACCTGCGGGGCCTACCAATCTGGGGTTTTAGGTGTGGGTGTAGGCGACTATTTTATCTATGCCATTTTCAATTGGATTAGTCCTTTTATGACTTTATTATACGCTGCTTTACGTATCAAAATAGCAGAGAAAAAATGATTTTTTTGAAGCTTAACTTTTGAAAATTAATTTTACTTTTTTCAAATAAGAAAAACTTATCAATTCATAAGAAATTCTAAATTAAAAATCCCAAAACTTGATTTAGGTTTCCTAATTTAGAAAAAAATTAAAAATATTATGAGCGAAAGTAAATGTCCTTTTCACGGATCGACAACCACACCTAATCTAGGTACACAAAACAAAGACTGGTGGCCGAACCAACTAAACTTAGATATATTACGCCAACACAGTGATCGGAGCAACCCATTACCCGAGTTGGACTATAAGAAAGAAGTAAAAAAACTGGACCTTGAAGCTGTAAAAGAAGACATCAAAGTCATGTTAAAAGACTCCCAAGACTGGTGGCCTGCAGATTATGGGCATTACGGTCCGTTCTTTATCCGTATGACTTGGCACGCGGCAGGAACCTATCGCACAGGAGACGGCCGTGGGGGTGCTGCAACAGGAGCACAACGATTTGCTCCGCTAAATTCTTGGCCCGATAATGGAAATTTAGACAAAGCACGTCGTTTATTATGGCCTATTAAAGAAAAATACGGAAATAAACTCTCTTGGGCAGACTTACTTGTTCTAGTAGGAAATGTAGCCATCGAAGACATGGGAGGACCCAACCACGGAACAGTGATGGGTAGAGAAGATATTTGGCAACCTGAAAAAGATATTTATTGGGGAGCTGAAGACGAATGGCTTGGTGACAATCGTTATGGAGACACACGTCAATCTCTTGAAAATCCTTTAGCTGCAGTACAAATGGGATTGATCTATGTCAACCCTGAAGGCCCCAACGGAAATCCTGACCCAGCACTTTCAGCTCAGGATGTTCGTGAAACCTTCAAACGTATGGCTATGAATGACGAAGAAACAGTTGCATTAACTGCAGGAGGACATACTTTCGGTAAAGCACACGGCGCAGGAGATGCTGCTTTGGTAGGTGCAGAACCTGAAGGCGCTCCTATGGAACAGATGGGATTGGGCTGGAAAAATAAACATGCTTCTGGATTGGGGGTAGACACAATAACCAGTGGTATTGAAGGGCCTTGGACGACAAACCCTATTCAATGGGATATGGGCTATTTAGAACTTCTCTTCAAGTACGAATGGGAATGCAAAAAAAGTCCAGCTGGAGCATGGCAATGGCATCCAATAGACTGTGCAGTAGAAGATATGGTTCCTCAAGTGGACGGAAGCGACGAAAAAGTACTTCCCATGATGACCACAGCAGATATGTCTTTAAAGACAGACCCGCATTACAAAGCCATTTGCGAACGCTTTTTAGCAAACCCAGAGGAATTTGGAGAAACTTTTGCCCGTGCCTGGTTTAAACTTTTACATCGCGATATGGGTCCAAAGACCAATTATATCACCGGAGATTATAAAAATGTAGAATACATCTGGCAAGATCCAACTCCAACAGGAAAAATTTTAACTCCTGATGAAGAACGAAATTTACGTGAAGCACTTTCCAACTCTGGTCTCAGCATTCAAGAAATGGTAAATACAGCTTGGGCAAGTGCAAGCACTTTCCGAGGATCTGATAATAGAGGTGGTGCCAATGGAGCACGAATCCGACTTGCACCACAAAAAGATTGGGAAGTCAACCAACCCGAAGAACTTGCAAAAATTTTGAGTGTGTATGAACAAATTGCAAAAGAACACAACACCAGTGTTGCAGATGTGATCGTTACAGCGGGTGCTGTAGGCATTGAAAAAGCAAGTGGTCAGAAAGTAGCCGTTACCACAGGTCGTGGTGATGCTACTCAAGAAAGTACAGATGTAGATTCATTCGATCTGTTAAAACCCAAAGCGTGTGGTTTCAGAAACTACTCTGAAAAAGAGTTTGCTGTGAGTCCCGAAGAAATTCTTCTCGACAAAGCGCAATTGTTAGGACTTACGCCTACAGAAATGACAGTGCTCGTTGGAGGAATGCGTGCAATGAAAATTTCTCACACAGGCGAAGGAGTTTGGACCGATGGTCAATTAAGCAACTCCTGGTTTAAGACTTTACTCGCAATGGATGTGGAATGGAGTGCTACCGGTTACAATAGTTATGTAGCAAAAGATCGCAACACAGGTGCAGAAGTCAGAACGGCTTCAAGAACTGATCTTGTTTTTGGTTCTAACTCTGAACTTAGAGCTATTGCTGAGGTCTTTGCTCAGGACGATAACAACGATAAATTCGTATCCGATTTTATTCAGGCATGGAATAAAATCATGAATGCAGATCGTTTTGACTTAAAATAGATTCAAAATTTATCTTAGTTTTAAAAAACCCGATTTCATATCGGGTTTTTTGTTTTATGGATTTAATACTAAATAATTTACAACAAGATTTGCTACGCATCAATATGTTTTAAATACCCTTGTTTTGCAATTGAATTCGTATTTTTGTTTTAGAAGTTAATGGAATGGCAAAAAAGGAAAAACCTACACAAACCGATCCAAAAGTAATCCGCCAGCGCCAAGTGCTCCTAGGCGGTGCTTTGATGTTGATTGCACTACTATTAACCACAGCTTTTGTTTCATATCTTTATCATTGGAAAGCAGACTATAGTACCTTAGGCGCTTTTACAGACAAAACGGTAGAGGCTCAAAATCTACTCAACAAATTTGGAGCATTAGTGAGTCATTTTTTTGTGTCTCAAGGAGTAGGCTTGTCATCTATTCTTTTTCCATATTTACTAGGACTTAGTGGGTTTCAATTGTTTTTTAATCGCAGTATTCATCGTTTGGCTTCTAACTGGGGCTGGGGCATCGCTCATATCCTGTGGCTCAGTATCGCCTTGGGGTATTTCTTCCCGAGTCAGCCGCTGTACTCAGGTATTATAGGATATGAGATCAACCTCTTTCTCACTATCTATATTGGTCGTATTGGAATCTTCGCTGGTCTAACTTTCTTCTTTTTGTGCTTTTTGGTTATTGAACTGGGTTGGACTCCCGAGAAAATGAGGATTTGGTGGAACCGAGTCATGGTTCAAACTAAGAAACCAACCACTCCTGAAGAGGAACAAAATCTTGAGTCCTCTGGTGCAATGGAGCATAATGCAGAAACACCTAATGAAGCAGAAATCGATTTGTCTCCTGCCCCCTCTCTCTCTATAGAAGATCCTGAAGAAATACAGCCCTTGAACAAGGATGAAATCACAATGGAAGTGGAAGCCGCCGAGGAGGAACCCATAAATGAGGTGCTTGCAAATCATTTGGTAGAAAAACAAGGTTTTTTTGATCCTACCTTAGAACTGAGCAACTTCAAAATGCCCAGTATTGAACTTTTAAAAGACTACGGAGATAAGGGAATAACGATCAATCAAGAAGAACTCGAAGCTAATAAAAACAAAATCGTTGAAACTCTCAATAATTACAAGATTGGTATTTCAAATATCAAAGCGACCATAGGTCCTACGGTGACACTCTATGAAATTGTTCCAGATGCAGGAATTCGAATTTCAAAAATTAAAAATTTGGAAGACGATATTGCTCTTTCACTTTCCGCCTTAGGAATTCGTATTATAGCACCTATTCCAGGCAAAGGAACCATTGGAATTGAAGTTCCCAACCAAAAACCCAGTATTGTTTCAATGCGATCTGTAATTGGTTCTGTCAAGTTTCAAAATGCTGAAATGGAACTCCCCATTGCCTTGGGAAAAACTATTAGCAATGAAACTTTTATTGTAGATCTTGCCAAAATGCCTCACCTACTTATGGCAGGTGCTACGGGACAGGGTAAATCTGTAGGACTCAATGCGGTACTCACTTCCCTACTTTACAAAAAACATCCTGCGGAAGTAAAATTCGTTTTGGTAGATCCAAAAAAAGTAGAATTGAACATCTACAGTAAAATTGAACGGCATTACCTAGCAAAACTTCCCGATACAGAGGAAGCGATAATAACAGACAATACCAAGGTAATCAATACTTTAAACTCACTTTGTATCGAAATGGACAACCGTTACGACTTGCTCAAAAATGCTATGTGTCGTAATTTAAAAGAGTATAATAAAAAGTTTAAAGAACGAAAACTTAATCCCAACGAAGGACATAGTTTTTTACCCTATATAATTCTCGTAGTTGATGAATTTGCAGACCTGATCATGACTGCGGGTAAAGAAGTAGAAACTCCCATAGCACGATTGGCTCAGCTGGCTAGAGCAATTGGAATTCATCTTATTATTGCTACGCAACGGCCCTCTGTTAATGTAATAACAGGGATTATCAAAGCTAATTTCCCCGCTCGAGTTGCCTTCAGGGTAACCTCAAAAATCGATTCTCGTACCATTTTAGACAGTGGGGGCGCCGACCAACTGATTGGTAGAGGAGACATGTTATATACCCAAGGAAACGAATTGACTCGTATCCAATGTGCCTTTGTAGATACGCCCGAAGTAGAACGAATCGCTTCTTATGTTGGAGGGCAACGAGGCTATGCAGATGCACATTTACTGCCAGAATATGTAGGCGAAGAAATCAGTTCAAGTCTTGACATTGATGCTAGTGATCGTGATGCCCTTTTCAGAGAAGCAGCAGAGGTCATTGTAACTGCCCAACAAGGTTCGGCATCTTTATTGCAACGTAAATTAAAATTGGGATACAATAGGGCGGGTCGAATTATCGATCAGATGGAAGCTGCAGGAGTAGTGGGTCCTTTTGAAGGAAGTAAAGCTCGTCAGGTATTAATTTCAGACTTGACCAGTTTAGATCGCCTTTTGGAGGATGAAAACCTTTAATCTCAAAAAAAACGAGAATAAGCTATGAGAAAAATTGTTTGGATTTGTATTGTTTTTTCAATTCACTCCACCCTTCTGGCACAAAGTCCAGAAGCGGCAAAAAAACTATTGGATGAAGTTTCGCAAACCATAGCCTCTTATGAAAATTTGAGTTTTGATTTTACCTATGTTCTGGAAAACCGACAAGAAAATATCCGACAGGAAACTTCAGGCTCTGCAACGATAAAAGGGGATCAATACAAAATTAGTTTTTTAGGAAACGAACAATTATTTGATGGAGAAAAGACCTACACTATTGTTCCTGAAAATGAGGAAATCACAATCAGTAATCCAGATGATGAGTCGGGGTTTGGAATCAATCCTTCTGAGCTTTTGGCGTTTTATAAAAAAGGATATGCATATCAATGGGATATCAAACAAAATGTGAAGGGACGTCCCATCCAATTTGTCAAATTGATTCCCAATGAAGAAAACAATGAAATAAAGTATTTATTATTAGGAATAGACTTGCGAACGAAGGTCATTTATCGATTGATAGAAATTGGGCGTTTGGAAACGCGCACCACTTTGACCCTAAATAATTTAAAAACAAATACTTCTTTAAATCCAGACTTTTTTACTTTTGACGTTAGTAAATACCCTGACTACTATATAAACAACTGACCTAGTGAAGATCATTGATCGATACATCTTAAAAAGTTATTTGACGCGATTAGTTAGTGTCTTTACCATTTGTATGTTCATCTTTGTCATACAAACATTTTGGTTGTTTATTGATGAGCTTGCAGGAAAAGGTTTGGATATTTTGATTATTGGAAAATTTTTGATCTATTATTCTCCAAAATTAATCCCCCTAGTACTTCCTTTATCAGTACTGTTGGCCTCATTAATGACCTTTGGTAGCCTTTCTGAAAATTATGAATTTGCTGCGATGAAGTCCACTGGAATTTCCTTACAACGGGCACTTATGGGTTTAATCTTTTTTCATGTGGCTTTGGGGATTGGAACTTTTTATTTTTCAGCACATATAATTCCTTATGGAGAATTAAAGTCCTACAATTTGAGGAAAAATCTAGCTAAACTGGAACCTACACTGGCAATACGTGAGGGAATTTTTAACGAAATAGGTCAATACAACATTAAAGTAACAAAAAAGTACGGAGACAATGACCGTTTTCTGGAAGATGTCATCATCCATGAATACACACCCAACAAACAAAATAATATTGTGATCAAAGCGGAACGCGGAGAAATGAAAAATGAACCTACTGATCCCAACCTCAAATTGGTCCTTTACAATGGTAATCGGTATGAGGAAGTTATTCCCAAAAAGGTAAAAGACCGAGAACGCGTACCTCATGCAAAAGTATCTTTTGAAGAATATGAGATGAATATTGACTTGTCTCAATTTAACAATGTAGATCTAAATGAAGAAAATATTACGACTGGCTACCGGATGCAAAAAATGGATCAATTGCGAGTCAGTATTGACACCTTACAAACTTCTTTTACTAAAGAGAAAGATGTATTTAGTCAAAATTTTTCGAAGAAAAGTGTTGTCATTTCCTTAGCCAAAAAAGAAGAAAAAATGACAGTAAATGATTCTTTACCCAATCATTTACTTGATTTTATTGTTACCGATGAAATATGGAAGCAGCGAAGGGTATATGATGAAAGCATGTCCAAGATCCAAGATGCGTTACGAGATTTAAACATAAAAAGGGGACCCTTTTTTGCTTTTCAAAAGCTAATTAACCTACATAAAATTACACTACTAGAAAAATACACTTTACTATTTGTTTCGTTGTTATTGTTTCTCATCGGAGCCTCCTTAGGTGCCATAATAAGAAAAGGAGGTTTAGGACTTCCCTTGGTACTTTCAATAATCATCTTTTTGACCTATCACTACATTGGTTTGTTTAGTAAAAATGCTGCTGAAGACAACAGTATCACACCCCTACTTGCAAGTTGGCTTTCCACTCTAATCCTAGCCCCATTCTCTTATATTTTAACTGCAAGAGCTTCTGCTGATAAAGGTTTTGTGAGCCTATACGACGTTTATGCTCCGATTATCAATTTGATTAAAAAAATTCCTTTTCTAAAAAAATCATGACACAAAATTCTATCGAATTACACAGTATAACGGAAGCCATAGAAGCGATCAAAAAAGGGGAAGTCATCATAGTGGTAGATGATGCCGATCGGGAAAATGAAGGCGACTTTATTGCCGCAGCAGAAAAAATCACTCCTGAAATGATCAACTTTATGGCAACTCATGGAAGAGGACTTATTTGCACACCCCTTACTGAGGAACGTTGTCAAGAATTACAATTAGGAAAAATGGTATCCAATAATACCGATCCCATGGAAACAGCGTTTACCGTATCTGTGGATCTTAAAGGAAAAGGAGTTACCACTGGGATTTCTGCTTCAGATAGGGCGCTGACTATAAACGCATTGGTGGAGCCACACACCAAGCCTCATGATCTTTCAAGACCTGGGCATATCTTTCCTTTAATTGCAAAAAGTGGTGGGGTGCTTCGTAGAACTGGACATACAGAAGCTGCAATTGATTTTGCGCGTTTGGCGGGATTCAAACCAGCTGGAGTAATCGTTGAAATCATGAATCAAGATGGGACTATGGCACGTTTACCACAGCTTATCGATGTAGCAAAAAAGTTTGATCTAAAAATCGTTTCAATAGAAGATCTGGTTTCTTATCGAATGCAACACGACAGCCTGATTGTAAAACGAGTAGATCATGAAATAAAAACCCGTTACGGCAGTTTTCGGATGCGTGCTTATGAACAAACCACCAATGGAAATATCCATCTTGCACTAACAAAAGGCCACTGGAAGAAAAACGAAGTAGTTCTAACCCGAATTCAATCTTCAAAGATTTCAAATGACATCTTAGGGATGTTAACAGGTTCTGTTCACCAAAGTTTTGATGACATTTTCAATCTCATTAACAAAGAAAAAAAAGGAGCCTTACTGTTTATCAATCAAGAGCAAAGTCCTGAAAATCTACTTGCACGTATAGAAACACTCAAAAAAATGCAAGACGAAGGGGAATTGGACCAGGTTCCTCCAATGAAAATGGACCGTAAGGATTTTGGTATTGGGGCTCAAATTCTTCATGATATTGGGATTCAAAAACTAAAAGTCATTAGTAATTCGAAACAACATCCACGAATTGGAATTACAGGATATGGAATTACTATAGAAGGCTATCAGCACTATTGATTTTATTCAAAAAACCAAAGTTTTACAGCCATAATTACGAGAGTAAAAAGCATGGCATAACGTATCACTCGATCACCTTTTTTTACAGACCATCTGCTTGCCAACCAAGCTCCCAAAGCAGTTCCTAGCGCCATAAAGGCACCCATTTTCCAATCTATCGCATCATTTAACGCAAAAATGATGAGGGCTACAGAGGAGTATATTAATACAACTGCTACTTTGGTAGCATTCGTTTTTACCAAGTTCATTTGATTGAATCGGTTTAAAAATAACATGATTACAATCCCTATACCGGCATTGATAAATCCCCCGTAAATTCCAATTACAAAAAAGCCCAGTATGCTCCAAACCAAATACTTTCCAGTAAGTCGTTCGGGTAAATCGAGATGGATATTTTTTTGACGAAAAAGGATTAACACCCCAACAACAATCATTATTACCGCAAGAATTTTATTAAAGATCGATCCGTCGAGATCAATGGCAATTTGCGCTCCCAGATAGGCTCCAAAACAGGCGCTTATACCCAAATAAATAGTGAAGGGAAAATTTGAAATTCCTTTACTTCGGTAACCCAATGTACCGCTTAATGATTGCACTACAATCGCAATACGATTGGTACCATTGGCAATTTGAGGAGGCAAACCCAAAAAAATTAAAGCGGGTAGGGTAAATAAGGATCCTCCACCTGCTAGAGTGTTGATCACACCCGCGAAAAATCCGATAATCACGAGAAATACAGGTTCAAAAGCAGCATCCATAGGCGATTTTAAAGATACAAAAACTCAATTTTACTTCTCTTTTAAAAGAGGAGGTTAATTATTTTCAAATCAAAAAAAGGAGTGTATATTTGCATCCGCTACAGGAAGAATGGCAGAGTGGTCGAATGCGGCAGTCTTGAAAACTGTTGAGGGTCACACCTCCGGGGGTTCGAATCCCTCTTCTTCCGCAAAAGAAAACCCACAGCTAACGTTGTGGGTTTTTTGTTTTTAGGAAAGTTGAAAGTTTACTTTAGAAATATACTAAAAACAAAAAGTAAAACATGGGAAGCGTGTTGGAGTTTTTATGTTTGCCTAGTAAACCCCGTCTGGGATCATAAACGAAGTGAATAATCTCTCTTCTTCCGCAAAAGAAAACCTCCAACCCAACAAGCAATAGAAATGTTTTGTAAATTAGAAAATATAAAGTTCACCTAATTCCTCTACACAACTCTTTGTAAGAAAACCAATTTTATGCCACTAGAAAATTTGATTGCTGCTACTTACACCCCGTTACAGCAAGATTTAAGTATTAATTTGACTGCCGTACAAACCTATGGGGCTTTTTTAAAGAGAAACCGAGTTTCAGGAGCTTTTGTAAATGGAACTACTGCTGATTTTGTTTCATTAAGTACAGAGGAGCGAAAATTAATAGTTGAGGCTTGGTCAAAAGAAAAGACCAAGGATTTCCAACTCATCAATCACGTAGGGCATAACAACCTTAGAGAAGCCATCGCTTTAACAGAACACTGTGCGGATAAAGTAGATGCCATTGCTGCCTTAGCTCCTTTTTATTTCAAACTTAACTCATTGGAACAGTTATTGGAATATTGTAAACAAATTGCATTCGCAGCGCCGAAGCTTCCCTTTTATTACTACCATATCCCTGTTTTGACCGGAGCAGATTTTAAAATGATTGATTTTTTGATGGCTGCAACACAAGAGATTCCTAACTTTTCGGGAATCAAATTTTCAAAAAACGATCTTATTGATTTTACACATTGCCTGAACTTTAATAAGGGCGCTACAAATATCTTGTTTGGTGTAGATGAAATCTTCTTGTCTAGTTTACCCTTGGGCGCAAAAGGTTGGGTAGGAAGCACCTACAATCATCTGGCTCCTTTATACTATAAGATAAAAGACTCCTTTGAAAACAAAAACCATGTACAGGCAGGAGAATTGCAGCAAAAAGCCATCCGTTTTGTTGAGCTTTTAGATCAGTACGGTGGTTATAACGGTGCTGCCAAAGGACTTATGAAAATCTTAGGTGTTGACTGTGGGCCCAGTCGCTTTCCTCACAGTACGTTAAAAGAAGATCATTACCCACGACTAATCGAAGCCCTTGAGAATGAAGACATTCTTCAATATACAAGCAGGTGATACGAATATTTAAAGCGATTTATTACAATTTTTTGATGATGCATCAACGTGCATTTTGGATTTTATTGGGGCTTGTATGGTCAATAAGTTTTGTTTATCCACAAGAGGAATCTAAATTTATTCAAACTGATTTTCCAAGTATTCCTGCCTTGGAAAAAGAGTCGATACCTCTGGGGTATGCAGGAATGATGGGAGGCGCTATCCAAGACTTGCTGATCGCCGCAGGAGGTGCAAACTTTCCTAATGGGCTTCCTTGGGAAGGTGGAAAAAAAGAATATTATAATACCCTGTATCTTTTTAAAAATGGACAATGGGAAGTAGCTACTCAAACGTTGCCTATTCCACTTGCCTATGGAGCTTCAGCCCAAATTCCAGAAGGACTTTTACTCATAGGAGGGGAAAATGAAAATTACACCAGCGATCAAGTTTTTTTAATCTCACAAAAAAACAACCTCTCCCCCCTCGAAATTTCTAACTTTCCTTCTTTACCTGAGCCCTTGGCATATCTCACCGCATCGGTTGAGGGTTCTTTCGTGTATATTTCGGGTGGAAAAAACAAACAGCATAGTGTCAACTCATTTTATCGACTTGATTTAAGGCACAAAAAAGAATGGGAAAAATTAAAAGATTTTCCAGGACCTCCACGGGCTTTACATACTGCTACAATTCAAGAAACTAAAGATGCCAAAAAACTGTTTTTAATTGGAGGAAGGAACCAAACTAAAGGAAAAAAATCAATAACTCTATCCGATTACCTCTCTTATGATTTGAATCGTAAGACATGGAGCGAGGAAGGAAACCTCCTTATAGAAGGGAAACCTCAAGTAGTGATGGGCGCAAGTTCAACGCAGGCAGGCTCTATGCATCTTGTTGTTTTTGGAGGTTCTGATGAAGTTTTGTTTGATACACTTGAAACTATTGCTTTAGAGCTTGACCAAAATCCAAAGGATTCAATCCGTTTAAAATTAATCAAAAAAAGAAATGCCATTTTAACCCAGCATCCCGGTTTTTCAAAACACCTCTATGCCTACAACACCTTCACCAAAAAATGGTTTTTGTACGACAGTCTTCAGACTCAACTGCCTGTCACGGCACTTTCTTTTAAAAATGGTGAAGAATTTTATATCGTCTCAGGAGAAATCTCACCAGGAATACGTACGCCTCAGGTACGTAAATTTCAATTGACTCAATCTCTTAATTCATTTGGTACATTAAACTATTCTATATTGATCTCATACCTCTTGATTACCTTAATTATCGGAGCCTACTTTACCCGAAAACAAAAATCTACTGAGGACTATTTTGTAGGTGGTGGTAGAATACCTTGGTGGGCATCTGGGCTAAGTGTTTTTGGGACATTACTCAGTGCCATAACTTTTATGGCCATTCCCGCAAAAGCGTTTACAACAGACTGGTCTTTTTTCTTTTTGAACATGACTGCAATCATCATTACCCCCATTATTGCGTATGTATTTATTCCCTATTTCAACAAGCTTCAAATTCGTACAGCTTATGAATTTTTAGAAGATCGATTTAACTACTTTGCTCGTGCTTTTGGAAGCTTATCTTTTATTCTTTTTCAATTGGGAAGAATAGGAATCGTACTGTTATTACCCGCTTTGGCAATCTCTATTGTAAGTGGAATTCCAGTGACAACCAGTATTTTGCTGATGGGAATACTTTGTGTTCTTTATACCGCTTTTGGAGGTATTGAAGCTGTAATTTGGACGGATGTCATCCAGGTGGTAGTGCTTATGGGGGGAAGTTTACTCGCTATTTTTTGGATTGTCTTTCACACAGAGACCTCCGTTACCGAGATGATCGCTTTTGCATCAGAGCAGAATAAGTTCAATCTCATGAATATGGAATTAAACTTTACTGAATCTACCTTTTGGGTAGTATTTATTGGAGGGTTGGCTTCGGCAATGATTACACAAGGTACCGATCAAACCATTGTACAACGCTATTTAACTAGTAAAAGCCTTAAAAATTCTAGAAAAACGCTATACACTAATGCGTTATTGACCTTACCTGCGACAATAATCTTTTTTGGAATAGGCACACTTTTGTTTATTTTTTATTCAGAAACGCCCGATAGACTCACACCCTTTATCTCAAACAATGACGCCATATTTCCATGGTATATTGTCAATGAGTTACCTGCGGGACTTTCTGGACTTCTAGTGGCGGGTATTTTTGCCTCTGCAATGTCTAGTATCAGCAGTAGTCTCAATTCAGTTGCAACTGCCTATTGTAATGATTTTCATTTGCATTTTAACGCTTCCATAAAAGATGAAAAATTATTGAAAATCGCAAGGGTTAGCACTTTATTGACAGGCCTCGTAGGGGTGCTCTTAGCCTTGTGGATGGCCCATTCAAACATCAAATCCTTGTGGGATCAATTTTACCGCTATCTCGGACTATTTTCAGGAGGCTTGGGGGGGATGTTCCTTTTGGGAATGTTGACTAAAAAAGCAAATGCGAAGGGTACTTTAATCGGATTGGTTTCTAGTGCAGTGCTGATTTGGTATATCAGTAGCTATACCGAAATCAGTTTTTTAATGTATGCTTTTTTTGGAGTTACTTCCTGTTTTGTTTTTGGGTATTTCTTTAGTCTCGTTTTAAAAGATAAAAAGAGTTCGTAATGTCAATTCATTACTTTGTTCTAATTGTATTTTGGATTTTCATTCCATCACACGCCAATTGCTACACCCCCCAATTTTCACTGATTATAAGGCTCTTCAAAGGAAACAAGTGATCTCCAAAGACTAAACATCTAAAATGAAATTCACTACAATGCGGATTTAAAATTCATGGATCAACCTTTACTAGGGTTTTACAATACTTAATACGCAGGAAATGATTGGTCTTGCCCAAGAACTCTACTGCCCAGTCAAAGTATTAGAAATATTGGAGCTATTAACACTCCATAGAGAATCCGCCGACAATTCGATCAATTTAAACCCTGCTCAAATTCAGTCAAAAACGAACGATTATAAAAATCTGGTTCAAAAACTGGATCCATGGCAACCTCCCTCAATTGTCGAAAAATATTTTCCTAAGGGAACAAGTCGAAAATAAATCCTCTTGGGGTGACCCTAGAATTTTGTATTTTTGAATTGATGTTAAAGACCAAAATAATTCGCACGTATTCCATCTTATCTTATGAAAAACTTCATTTCTCTTTTTGTTATTTTAATCGCGTTATCTTGTCAGAACAACCAATCAAAAGAAAAAGAATATCAACTTGTTTGGAGTGATGAATTTGATCAAGAAGATCTTGTTTTGGATAAAACCAAATGGTTTCTTGAAACCCAAGCACCCAATAATGGAAGTTGGTACAATGACGAACTTCAACACTATACCAATCGGTCAGATAACGCTTATGTGAGTGAGGGAAGCTTAAAAATCATTGCAAAAAAAGAAGCCTATACCCATTCAGGTAGCACCCAGGCCTATACTTCAGCACGTCTCAATTCAAAATTTTCATTCACGTACGGAAAAGTTGAAGTTCGTGCAAAATTACCTCGAGCTCAAGGAACTTGGCCTGCAATTTGGACCTTGGGGAGTAATTTGAAAACTGTTGGGTGGCCTGCCTGCGGAGAAATCGATATTATGGAACAACTTTTTGAGGACTTTGAAATGGTGCAATGCGCGGTGCATACGCCAGATACCCACGGATCCAATACAATAGTAAAACAAGTGGCAGTAAGTGATGTTACTGAGAACTTTCATGTATATAGCATGGAATGGACACCTGAAAAGTTGAAATTTTTCGTAGATGACGACCATTATTTTACGTATGAACCCGAACTTAAAACGCCTCAAAATTGGCCCTACACCAACGATCAATACCTTTTGTTAAATATTGCAATGGGAGGATCTCTTGGAGGACCCATCGATCCCAACTTTTCGCAGGATCAAATGGAAGTAGATTACGTGAGAGTCTATCAGAAATGAACAGTTGTTAAGGTGTTTGAAAAGAAGAGGCGGGCAAGCCTTCCTTATTAAATAAAGTAGCCTCAAAATAATTTTCCCAACCATAACGTACGCGTTTTGGATTCTTTACTTTTTTGGATGTTACTCGAACCTTATTGTCTATAATTTTTGCAATAGCAGGGTGAAATACACCATCTTCGCCCGCAATTTCAAAACCCCTAAGTACTCCTTTTGCTTTCAATCCCGATCCCACATAATCAAAATCCAGATCGATATAGAAGGGATATAATTGTTGACTTTTGTAGAGCGGCCCACTGGCTAAAACTTCAGATTTTCCATAAACATTTGCCAAGGCTAAACGGGCTAGACGTTTTCCTACATCTTGCTTATTTGCTGGATGAATATCATCTTCCTCTCCAATATCCATTGTGATTGCCATTCCTGTTTTCTCTAGATTCAAGGTTTTTCGTTGTGCATCACGAAGCCCTTGAGATTGTGCTTTTGGGTTGTATTTAAAAGGAGCGATTTGAACAAAATAAAAAGGGAGTTCCTCTGCCCACTTTTCACGCCAATCTTTAATCATTCCAGTAAACAAACTCTGATATTCCTCATAGTTGCCTACATTACTCTCTCCTTGATACCACAAAAATCCTTTTATTCCATAAGGAAGTATTGGTTGAATCATGGTATTAAACAAGATACTGTAAGTATTAGGATTTTCAATTTGCATACCCTTTTTTAGCTGCTCACTAATGGACTTCTCTTGGTTTATCAATTCGTCATGAGTAAAGTTGTGTTTTTGAATAGATGTATTGAGGTAGTAAGCTATGTGTTTAAATCGCCAGGATTTTGAGTTGAGTTCAACACGGTTTTGCTCTGATTCTAAATAGGCATCCCCTCTAAAGACACTATCTCCTCCAGTGTCAATGACTCTGATCGCTAAGACATTACCTTCTTTTTTTAATAGTCCTGCAGGAATTTCATAAGAGCGTGGGGCACAACAAGAAAGTCCTACCCCAATTTGTTTTCCGTTGAGATAGGTATAGTCGAAATCGTCAATTCCCCCTTCTACAACAAAACGATAGGAGTCTGAAGGATGTTCAACGTCAAATGTTTTTCTGACCCACACTACTCCATCTTCGGCATAACTCCCTTTTGAATAAACAGATTCCAATGTTGCGGTTTCCTCTTGAGACGTTTCGCCATCAAATGTTAGCCAATCTGAATCGTTGTATTGTTGATATGAAAATTCAAGATCTTCCAAATCCAATATTTCCCATTCTTCAATACTTTGGGGAAGTGGATAACTTTTTGCACCGAGATACGTTTCGTTAGCAAGACGAATTTCATCGTTCAATTCAATTGCCTTTTGCTTAATCAATTCCAAACCTCCCTGATTAAAAATTTTATTTGCTTCTTCTTTACTCGCTTCCATCTGGGTCAACTTTTCAATGCTTGTCCAAGCTTCTACCCGTGTACCCCCCCAAGAGCTATTTAAAATTCCAACAGGAATTCCTAAGTTTTGATAAATTTCACGAGCAAAAAAATATCCTACGGCACTAAAATCGGGAGCATTCTCTGGGGTAGCTATTTTCCATGAAGCGGAATTGATATTGGTTCCATTTAGATTTCTGGGTACAGAAAACATACGAATGTTGGGAAAATTTACCTTTTCTATTTCTTCTTTTTGATTTAATATTCTTGCCCGCATTGGCCATTCCATATTGGACTGACCTGAGGTTAACCAAACTTCTCCAACTAAAACATCATTAAAGAAAACCTGATCTGATGCACTAGAAAGAGTCAGGGTGTAAGGCCCTCCGTAGGCTGGCGTTTTAAGGGTCAGCTCCCAGTTTCCTGATTCATCTACAATAGTTTGAGATGTTTCATCCCACGAAGCTTCAATCACAACCGATTCACCTGGATGTCCTTTACCCCAAATCGGAACAGTTTTTTGCTGCTGTAATACCATGTGATTTGAAAAAACTGGAGCAACTTCAAACGTCTCCCTAGGTGAGCTACAGGAAAAAAAGAGGAAAATTAAAGTAAAAGAAAAAAGATAGTAAAGCTTGTAAAGATTCATAATTGACACTTAATTTTATTGTTATTTTAAGTTCAAGTATAATTCTTTTTTACTAAACTAGTAAATACGCCCGATTCAAGGTTTAAAAAATTCTTCTTCAGTAATTTTATAATAGTTCCCCTCCAGAGATGGATCAAAGAAAAAATTGAAGATATGATTGTCCCCAAAATTAATTGGTGTTCTTTCTCGGTCTTCATAATAAAACTCTTTGGATTTAAATTGCACATACAAACGTGTGATAGGAAGTTTGTCAAAAGTGAATTCCTCCAAATTTCTAATGTAAACATGTCTCAGGTATTTTTTTTCCTGATCTCGAATAACCACTATAATATCGTGATCAACCTCATTGATTAGTTGTAACGTAGCATTAGAGACAGTATTGAAAACGTCTTCTGGAAATCGATGCTCGAAAGTTTTATCTCCAGTTTTCCCTCTTTGAGAAAAAGCAAAAGATGTCGTTAATAACAAAAAAAATAAAAGGAGATTTTTCATACCAGCAAAAGTATTAGGGTTTTAAATAGAATTTACAAAAAACATACCAAATAAGTGTTTTTTTGTTTATTTAAAAACTGATCCACTTCACATTTGGGTTTAATAATCTCTACCAAAACAAAAGTAGTACAACTCTATTTAATTCCTATTCATTTAAAAAATAAGATGAATACAGACAAAAAAATTGAAACAAAATGGTATTTACATCAAAATACTAAATCTCCTTTTCAACACCATCACCTTAGACTAGGAATTAGCTGCGAAAGCTTTTTTTGAAAAAAACATTAGCAACAAAGCTGCAGCTACAAAAAATAAAAATGCACGATTTAATGAAAACAAATGAGCAACATAGCCTACAAAAGGAGGAGCAATAAGAACCCCAAGAGTGGAGTAGGTTCCTACAATGGAGATGGCTACGCCTGTGGTGTATTTTTTAGACTGACCAGCTAATAAAAATGACATTGGAAAAACGGAAGCTACACCAAAACCTGTAATAAAAAACCCTAATAAAGAAGGCCAAAAGAAGGGAAATAAAATTAAAATACCGACTCCAAGAATGATGACTAGTGCACTTATTATAAATAATTTTTCCATGCCCATCAAGGCAATCAATCGATCAGTAAAAAAACGGGATACAGTCATCGAACTCATAAAGACCAAATAACTCAAGGTAAATAATTCTGCATGAACGACTTCCCTAAAATAAACACTGCTCCAATCATAAATACCCCCTTCACATACCGCTGCACAAAACACCACAAGGCCTGTGTAAAAAATAAATGGATCTGGTTTTCCTAAACGGAATTTATTCGTTGAAATTTCACGATCGTTTTTTAGCATAAAAATATAGGCTCCCAAGGTTATTAAAACCCCTAATAAGCCTACAATACTCAAATGCTCCAAAATTCCCCAATTAAAATGGATCGTACCTGTGGCAAATAAAATCCCCGACAGTCCCCCCAAACTCCATAAGCCGTGAAAAGATCCATTAATAGGCTTGTCGAACTGCCGTTGAAGTTGAATGGCTTGCGTGTTCATGGAGATATTAATCATACGCATTCCAAAGGCAAAAAGAGCCACAAAAATGACCAGAACTTCCATTTGACGAGCCCAACCGATACCCATCAAAGAAAGAGTAAACAACAGAAAACCAACCAACAAGGGATGACGACTGTCAAACCTACTCACCAGCCATCCCGAAATAGGTAACCCGATTAATGAGCAGATAGGTAGAATAAATAAAAAATTACCCAATTGTGCTTCATTCATTTCAAAAAAGACTTTCAGTGTAGGAATACGTGAAGCCCAAGAGGAAAAGCAAAACCCCGAAATAAAAAACAAAGTACTGAGTGCGAAACGATTTTGCTCTTTAGAAAACATTTTTTTTTTGACGCTCAAAGATCTCAGCAATATTTGACTTTAGAAAATTCTTCGCAAACTTTATAAAAAAATATTTACATTTAGTAACACAAACCAACAATTGAAAAAATGAAATTAAAAAAACAGGAATCAAGACGTAATTTTATTAAAACTGGAGTCGCAGCATCATCGATAATGATTGTGCCTCGAAATGTCCTTGGCGGTCCTGGATTTATTTCCCCAAGTGATCAACTTAATATTGCGGCCATAGGGTCTGGTGGGAAAGGAGCAAGTGATATTAGCAATGCCTCAGTACAAGGTCGTGAGCGTGTAGTTGCACTTTGCGATGTAGATTTTTCTGGAAGTGCAGCCAATACTGCCAAAAAATTTCCGAAAGCAAAACACTACGCAGATTATCGCATCATGTTGGATAAAGAAAAAGATATCGATGCCGTGACTATTTCTACTCCCGATCATGTCCACGGTCCTGCAGCCTCATTTGCCATGCAACGAGGTAAACACGTTTATGTGCAAAAACCCATGACACACAACATTAAAGAAGCCCGAATGTTGACTGAAATGGCCAGAGAACAAAAAGTTGTAACTCAAATGGGAAATCAAGGAGGTTCTAATCCATTGCTGAATATGGTTCAAAATTGGATTGATACCGATCAGGTAGGCGCCATATCTGATGTCAAAATTTGGACCAATCGTCCTGTATGGCCTCAAGGTGTGATGATGCCCACACCCGACCCAAGTTCAAAACCCGATGCCCTGAATTGGGACTTGTGGTTAGGGCCTGCTAAAGAAAAACCCTATACGCCAAACATGCATCCCTTTAGTTGGAGGGGATGGTGGGACTACGGTACCGGAGCTTTAGGTGATGTAGGATGTCATTTGATTGATATCCCTTTTAGAACTTTAGGATTAAAATATCCTACCTCTGCGGAGTGCAGTGTGGGAAGTGTCTTTTCCAAAATGTGGAATCCCGACTATATTCCTGAAGGATGCCCTCCATCTTCATTAATTACAATCAATTTTGAAGCTACAGAAAAAAGTAAAAAACCTATCCAAATGACTTGGAGTGATGGAGGAATTCGACCTCCACACCCCGATATCATCCCAGCAAATAGTGATATCGGAGGTAAAGACAGCTTGAATGGTGTGCTTATCATAGGAGAAAAAGGTATTATTTCAACCAATATTAACGATAGTTCGCCGCTTATGCCAAAACTCTATCGATATGACGGAACAACAGAGTTTGGACCTGAGGTGGAAAAAATGACAGAACCAGAATATGGCCATCAACGCAAATGGGTAGATGCCTGTAAAGCTGGATTTAATAGCGCGGAACACCGAGGCCTAACCTCTTCTTTTGACTATGCAGGCCCTATGACCGAAACCGTGTTGATGGGTAATTTAGCGATCCGAAGTTATATGTTGCGTAAAGAAAATGAAAACGGTGGTATGGACTTCTACGCCCGCAAAAAGTTACTTTGGGACGGCGAAAATATGAAAATTACCAATCTTGAGGCTGCAAATCAATTTGTAACCCGAGAATATAGAGATGGATTTACAATGTAACCCAAGTTGAATTCTTGATTTTTAAAAAAGCCCACTTGCTTCAAGTGGGCTTTTTATTAAGAATAAAGCTAAAAAAGAATTGTGAACGGTAGAATTTAGATTACTTTTGAAGTCACAACACTATTTATGACAACTTTTAAGTCCCTAGGATTAAACACCGAACTACTTAGTGCGGTAGAAAAACTAGGATTCGAAGCTCCAACGGAGGTTCAAGAAAAAGTAATTCCACTACTTTTAGAAAAATCTACAGACCTCGTTGCGCTAGCCCAAACTGGTACTGGAAAAACAGCTGCTTTTGGATTCCCAATGCTCCAAAAAATTGATCCTAATAAGCGTGTTACTCAAGGCCTTATACTCTCCCCCACCCGTGAACTGTGTCTTCAAATCACAAATGAAATAGGATTGTATGGAGAAAAACTCAGGAACATTAACATCGTTGCCATTTATGGAGGTGCCAACATTACTGAACAAGCAAAGAAAATAAAACGTGGCGCTCAAATCGTTGTGGCGACTCCAGGTCGATTGAAAGACATGATTCGCAGAAAATTAGTGGATATTAGCGCTATTGAATACTGCGTCCTTGATGAAGCTGATGAAATGCTCAACATGGGCTTTTATGAAGACATCAAATCTATACTCACCCACACACCCAAAGATAAAAGTTCTTGGCTTTTTTCTGCGACTATGCCCAAAGAGGTAAGTACCATTGCTAAAAAATTTATGCATGACCCCATAGAAATTACAGTGGGTACTAAAAATTCTGGAGCAAAAAATGTAAATCATCAATATTTTATCGTGGGAGCTCGAGAACGCTACAATGCATTGAAAGCAGTCATAGGCATGAATCCTGCTATATTTGGTTGTGTGTTTTGTAGAACGAAAATTGAAACGCAAAAGGTCGCTGAAAAACTTATCCATGACGGATATAAAGCTGCGGCTATTCATGGAGATTTGAGTCAAAATCAACGGGATGCAGTAATGCAATCCTTTCGAAAGAAAAAAATTCAACTTTTAATCGCTACTGATGTTGCTGCTAGAGGAATTGATGTGGATGATATTACCCATGTGGTGAACTATCAACTCCCCGACGAAATTGAAACTTATACTCACCGAAGTGGGAGAACAGGACGTGCTGGAAAATTAGGTACCTCAGTTCTTTTTGTGACTAAATCGGATAGAAGAAAGATCAAGCTGATTGAAAACAAACTTCAAACAAAGCTTACCGAATTAGAAATACCGAAGCCCGAAGAAGTCTTTCAGTTCAAAATGACCCATTGGGTTGAACAAATTAAGACTACCCCTATTAAAAGTGATTTACATCCCTATTTGAGTAAAGTCGTTCAAGATTTGGAAGGTTTTTCTAAGGAAGAACTTATCGAACTCTTTCTATCCAAGGAATTTCAGACTTTCAATTTCAATGCCAAGCCACTTGAATTCACCAATGAAAGTTCGTCAGAAGGACGTCCTGAACGAACAATCAACGCTTCCAAAGATAAAGATCGATTCTTTATCAATGTGGGAGCTCGTGATCAATACGATTGGCAAAACTTAAAAGATTTTTTACGCTCTTTTTTAAAATTAGATCAAGACGATGTTTTCCAAGTTGAGGTCATGAAGAATTTTTCATTCTTTTCTACTCATAATAAACATCGTGATCTCGTGCTAAAATCATTTCAAGACCTTGTATTGGATGAACGTAAAGTGAATGTTGAGCTTACCAAAAAAGGAAAAACTTATTCCCCAAAGAAGCAATTTAGTAAAGGTAAAAATAAAAGAAAATCTCGCTTTTAGCTTAAAGTCTTCGCATCCAAATATTTCGATAACTTACTAAGTCACCGTGATCTTGAAGCATCAAGGAACGGCGCCTGGATTGTTCTGGATTGTTAGAACCAGGAAGGTCATCTCTTCCATTTCTAGGAGGCCCTATATACTCTGTAGTTCCCAAAATCTCAACATTGTTTTGTACCAAAACACCATTAAAAAAAACCGTGAACGTTCCCGATTTGATTTTTTCACCTGCTGAGTTATACTTGGGCTCATTAAAAATAATATCATAAGATTGCCATTCCCCAGGAGGACGCGTAGGATTGACTAGGGGTATGTGTTGCTTGTAAATGGACGAGGCTTGTCCATTGGAATACGTTCTATTTTGATAACTATCTAACACTTGAACTTCAAAACGTCTTTGAAAAAAAATACCGCTATTGCCTCTGCCCTGACCTTTACCTTTCACAACTACAGGCGATTTCCATTCCAGATGCAACTGAACAGAGCCGTGTTCTTGGAGGGTTTCTATCCCCCCTGTTCCTGGTTTTACGGTCATTGATCCGTCTTTATTCAAAATCCATTGAACTGGCTTTTTTGAACCTTCATGCTGCCAGTTTGAGAAATTTGTTCCGTCAAAAAGCACAATTGCATCGCTGGGAGGTGCATTTAAAATTCCTGGTTGGACTACCTCAGGTTCAGGTTCCCATACTTCGGTTTCCTCTGGTTTCATCTGCTTTTGAGCAAAGAGCATTGATGTAGCAAAAAATAGAACTAATAACTGTTTCATAATTTAACTTTTCGGCAATTGATAACCGTTAAAATAAGGGTTTGTAAAATATTGATCGTTGATTTTTGAATCTGAAAACTGACCGCTAGAGGCATTCCAAAGGAGTTTCTGACCTGAACGATAAGATACATTTCCCATTTGTGCAACTGTGGCCACATGGGCACCCTGCTGTATGGAACAGTTTACACGACCGGGATCATTCGCCCTTATGGCTTCGACAAAATTCAAAGTGTGTTTGTCCAAACCGTTATCTGAAGGCTTTACATGTGGTTTACTAACTTTATTCTTACTTCTACGCTCCTCTATGACTTCCCAACCCCCTCGATTTAGAACTAAAGTTGCGTTGTTGCCCACAAAAGCAATTCCATGATCCTTTCCGTATGAACCATTATCAATTCCCATAGCAGAATCCCAAACCAGGTTAAAATTTTCAAATTCATAAAGAGTGGTTAAGGTGTCTGGCGTTTCTTCAGCCAAGTTAGGATAGGCAAATTTACCTCCTAAGCCTACTATTGACTTGGGTAGTGAGGCTTGCATTCCCAGAAGAGCATAATCCAAAAGATGGACTCCCCAGTCCGTCATTAAACCTCCAGCGTAATCCCAAAACCATCGAAAATGAAAATGAAAACGACTGGCGTTGAATGGTTTTAGTTGTGCAGGACCCAGCCAGCTTTTGTAATCAACTCCTGGAGGAGGTGCACTGTTTGCTACTTGATCTGCAGGACGCATCCATCCTTGATAACACCAAACTTTAACTGTCCTAATTGGACCCAAAACTCCTGTAGAAATAAAGTTTGTGGCCTCTTTAAAATGTTGTTGACTACGCTGCCATTGTCCTACTTGTACAACGTTACCATATCGTTCTTGAGCTGCCACCATAGCGTTGCATTCCCCAATAGAATTTCCAATAGGCTTTTCACAATACACATGTTTGCCAGCCTCTGATGCATGAATCATCATAAGGGCATGCCAATGATCTGGAGTGCCAATTACAATTGCATCAATATTTTTTTGATCCAATAATGCTCTGTAATCTGAAAAGGTTTTTACTTTTATTCCTAGGGTTTCTAACTCTTTATTTCGCTTTTCTAAAACGTTTTGGTCGACATCACATATTGCGGCCAGTTCTACTCCTGGTATTTTTAAAAGGGATTTTGTATCCGCCCAACCCATACCATTGATTCCTATGGCACCAATTCGGATTCGATCATTGGATCCTAAGATTGGATGGGATTGAGAACCAATAGAAAGCGAGGGAAAAACTAATCCTGCTCCTGTAATTAGTGAAGCTTGTTTGATAAATTCTTTACGTCTCATGATGTGGGTATCGTTTAAATTCTTTATTAAAATAGGCAAATTGTGTCAGCTAATGAAATATTTTTTTCGTGGAGTATCTCTTTTAAAATCCTTCAAATGTTAATTTTTTGTATTTTGGAGAAATTTTGGATCAAATGGAGACGATAATTGCATATTTTGAAACGATCCCTTCTACACATCGCAGTCTAATTTTAGTGGGTGGGTTAAGTTTTTTTTGGATTTTGGAAGGAAATTTTTCCTTATTCCGTTTTAAATATAAAAAATGGAAACACGCACTTCCAAATTTGTTTTTTACGCTCACTACAGTCCTTATCAATTTTGTTTTGGCATTTCTTTTATTGAATACTTCCGATTGGGTTGTATCCAATCAGTTTGGAGTCTTACATTGGATTGTTGAACTTCCGCTATGGGCAGAAGTGGTTCTCGGTGTGCTTCTTTTAGATCTTATAGGTGCCTATGCGCCGCATTGGGTAGAACACAAGGTAAAGCCTCTTTGGATGATTCATTTGGTGCACCACAGCGACCATCATGTGGACACCACAACCGCCAACCGTCATCATCCGTTAGAAAGTTTTATTCGATTTGGATTTACCCTTCTGGGCGTATTCCTTGTCGGGGCAAATATTGGAATCATCATGTTGTACCAATCACTTTCTTTGATTGCTACCCAGTTTACTCATGCCAATATCAAACTTCCTAAAAAAGTGGATTTGTACTTGAGCTATTTTTTAGTCTCTCCAGATATGCACAAAACACACCACCACTTCCGTTTGCCTTATACGGATTCAAACTTTGGAAATATTTTTTCTATTTGGGATCGATTGTTCGGAACCTACCTTCCATTTGATCGGGAAAAGCTTGTATATGGTGTAGATGTATTTTTTGATGAAGAAGCTAATGGTAAAATAGGTCATCTTTTAAAGCAACCCTTACAGCGCTACTCAAAACCTACATTAACTCCAAAAACGGAATACTAACTTAAAATATTTACCATTTCAGATAGCGGATGCGAACTTTGTTCTCCCGTTTCCATATTCTTTAGTACAAAGGATTTCTGGTCTAATTCTTCGGAACCAATAAGAACTACTTTATTAATTTTTTTAGCATTTGCGTAGCCTAGTTGCTTTTTTAATTTTGCTTCGGTAGGGTACAACTCACAGGAGATATTTTGGTTCCTGAGTTTATGAAGATGCGAATAGGAAGCTTGAACCGCTACTCCTCCAAAATTGGCAAATAACACTTGTGGACTCTCCAGCAATGTCTTGGGAAAAAGATCTAAAGCCTCCATCACCAAATAGATGCGTTCAAAACCAAAAGAAATTCCAATTCCACTCATGTTTTTTAATCCAAAAACACCTGTCAGGTCGTCATAGCGACCTCCTCCACCTATGGAACCCATTTTCACTCGAGCTGGAGGTGCTACTTCTACAATCATTCCTGTATAGTAATGTAAGCCTCGTGCTAGAGTTAAATCAAATTTCAAGTTGGTGGCTTGTAGTGGATTATCCTTGAATTGCGTATGGATAAATTCTAATTCTTTAATCCCTTCCAAACCTGAGGGTTGCTTAGACAAAAGTTTTTTTAAGCCGTTGAGCTGGTCTTCCATATCTCCCTCTAGGGAAAGGAGTTGATCTAGTATTTTTAGTGATTGTTCATCAAATCCTTTTGTAGTCAATTCTTTAAAAACCCCTTCTGTTCCAATTTTATCTAGTTTATCTAGAGCTACAGTAAAATCAACCAAGCTAGATTCGGCACCTAGAAGTCCTGCGATTCCAGCTAAAATTTTTCTATGATTGACTTTTAAAACAACGTCCGGAACGGCTAAGTCTGCAAAAGCTCTATCGTATAAGGATAACACTTCGATCTCTTGCCAAAGGGAACGCTCTCCTACGATATCAGCATCGCATTGATAAAACTCTTGAAATCTGCCGTGTTGAGGTCGGTCTGCACGCCATACAGGCTGAATTTGATACCTGCGAAACGGAAAAGTAATTTCGTTTTGGTGCTGTGCTACATATCGCGCAAAAGGAACTGTAAGATCGTATCGCAAAGCTTTTTCTGATACAGATCGGATAAACTTTTGATTCTCTCCTTGAAACAAGGCTTCGGTATCTGCTTTTTTGATTTTGTCCCCTGAATTTAAAATCTTAAATACCAGACGATCCCCTTCTTCACCATACACACCAGTAAGTGTTTCCAGCCGTTCAAAGGTAGGGGTCTCAATGGGACTAAATCCAAAACACTCAAAGGCTTTTTGGAGGATGTTTTTTAAATGGTTTCTCTTAGCTAATTCTTCTGAAGAAAAGTCACGAGTACCTTTAGATGTAGCGGGTTTTATTGGCATATATGCTATTGTGATACAAATATCTTCTATTTTGGCGAATTGAAAAAATAACTTTGCAATAGGTTAAACCTTTGCCCTTCGGAAAGAACCGCTCCTTTTTTTAAATAATCGTAGATAAATTCATTCCGTGAGGGCTGATAAGTCTTCGAGGCACGTAATATTTCAACTTGATTAGATTCCAACTGACCAAGAATTTTTTCGAATCCTGCTACTGTAGAAAGATCAGCCAATGTAGGGTCTATTTTAATAATTAATGCCTCTACTCTATCCGCATTAGTTTGAAAAAGAAAAATTTGTTCGGGAGTGGTAAACTCTAAATAACTACATTTTGAAATCACCTTATCCCAAACGAGATCGCTAAAGTCGCATAGAAGATTTTCAATTCTATCTGGTTCTTCATGTTTTATTAGATCCCACGCCTGTTTATTTATTCCTTGAGTCGCCAAGAAAATCGCAAACTCTTCGTGCATTTCATGAAACTGCGCTTCGGAAAGTTTGTGATATCGCATTCAGCAAAAGAAATAAAAAAACCCACAATAAAGTGGGTTTGTCAATTAGGCTTTTGTATCGGCTGTGACTTCAAATGGAAATTCGAAGCTAACCTCTCTGTGTAATCTAATGGTGGCTTCGTATTTGCCAAGTCGTTTTATCGTCTTTCCTGGAAGAGAAATGTGTTTTTTATCAATCTCAGCAGTTTTGGCACTTATCGCAGTAGCTAAATCGGCATTAGTAACGGATCCAAACAACTTGTCCCCAGAACCTACCTTGGAGGCGATTTTAATTTCAAGCGCCTTGATTTCGTCACCTCTTTTGTTGGCTGCGTCAATAATTGATTTTTCTTTAAAGGCACGTTGCTTTAAATTTTCAGCTAAAACTTTTCTAGCAGATACTGTAGCAATCACAGCTTTCCCTTGAGGGATTAAAAAATTTCTACCGTAACCGTTTTTAACACTCACAATATCGTCTTTAAATCCAAGATTTTGAACGTCTTCTTTTAATATTAATTCCATGATGAGTGTTTTATTATTTCAACATATCAGCCACATATGGCATCAAGGCCAAATGGCGGGCTCTTTTGACTGCTACAGATACTTTTCGCTGATATTTCAACGAAGTTCCTGTAAGTCGTCTTGGTAAAATTTTACCTTGCTCGTTAACAAATTTTAAAAGGAAGTCTGGATCTTTATAATCCACATACTTGATTCCGCTACGTTTGAAACGACAGTACTTCTTTTGTGTAGAAGTATCGATGTTAAGAGGAGTAAGGTAACGGATTTCACCTTCTTTTTTTCCTGAATTTTGTTCTTCTATCTTCGACATAATTTAAGATTTTGCTTTGTTTCGTTTCTTTCTTTTTTCAGCCCATGCTAGTGCATGCTTGTCTAATTTGACCGTTAGATAACGCATGACGCGTTCGTCACGGCGAAATTCAACTTCTAATGCTGAAACAGCATCATTAGGTGCAGCAAATTCAAAAAGATGATAGAAGCCACTCTTCTTATTTTCAATCGGATAGGCCAGCTTTTTAAGACCCCAGTTTTCCTGATTTGACAGGGAACCTTTGTGTGTCTTAATAAAGTCTATGTACTTTTGAACTGCTTCCTCTATCTGTGTTTCAGATAGAACGGGATTTAAAATGAAAACAGTTTCGTAATTGTTCATATTCTTAATTTTGGTTGGCAAAAATACGCTTCTATCGGGATAAAGCCAAATAAATTTAGAAAATTAAATGTCCTTTTCCCAAGTATTTTGTTTTTGCTTGTGTGGTGAGTCGTCAATTGATGCATTCATTGATATGCCTTTATTCAAAAAGATTTTAAATTTTAATTTATTTACTAAATAAATTTGCATTAGTAATTTATTATACTATTTTTACATCACCTGAACATAAGTAGGTTAAGTTCATGGTAAGATTTGGGGCAAAAAGGAGGAATTTATTCCTCCTTTTTATTTATTCATTATTATCTTGTTTTTTAAAAATATTATTTTACTTTTACATCACCTGAACATAAGTAGGTTAAGTTCATGGTAAGATTTGGGGCAAAAAGGAGGAATTTATTCCTCCTTTTTATTTTTAGAAAGGATCCACATCAAAATTGACACGCGTACTTCGAAATGCTGTGATAGCCTGAAAGCTCATATACGTCCGATTCAAAAGTTTCTTTACCGCCTTAGGATTATCCTCAGTGTCTATTTTAATAAGTAATTGTTTTTGGTAGTAGTTACGAACACGTGTAACCGTTGGAAATGCAGGGCCTAATACTGCGCCTTTATATGATTGCTTGATCACATTTGAAAACCATTGTGAAGCTGTATTCACCGTATCAAACTGGCGGCTTTTAAAAGTGATACGAATCATTCTACAATAAGGAGGGTATCTGTAATTTTGACGTTCATTTTTTTGAACCTCAAAAAGCTCATGATTATCATGTTTTAAAACTTGTTTTAATATGAGATGATCCGGCTGAAAGGTTTGAATTAAAACTTTTCCTTTTTGATCGGAACGACCTGCTCTACCTGCAACTTGACACAACATTTGATAACTGCGTTCGTGGGCTCTAAAGTCAGGGAAATTGAGTACGTGATCTGCGTTGATTACTCCAACGAGCATGACATTTTTAAAATCCAATCCCTTCACTACCATTTGAGTCCCTACTAGAATTTGAATACGTCCCTGATCAAAAGCTTCAATAATTTTGTCAAAATCCCATTTTCCTCGAGTACTATCCCAGTCCATTCTACCTACTGAAACTTCAGGAAAAAGCTGATGTACTTGTTCTTCTATCTGTTGTGTACCCACTCCCTTTGTGGTTAATGTCGTCATCCCACAAGCATGACACTGGGTAGGCATGGGAATGTGATATCCACAATAATGACAACGCAACTGATTCTGTGTTTGATGATATGTTAAAGAAACATCACATTGGGTACATTGAGGTGAATGTCCACAACTCAAACACTCAAGTATTGGAGCGTAACCTCTTCTATTTTGAAACAAAATGACCTGTTTTCCTAGTTCTAAGGTTTCTTTAATAGCATTGATTAGAGAGGCTGAAAACATTCCTGTGAGGGTCTTTTTGCGATGGGCTTCTTTGAGATCCACAAGTTCAATGTCGGGTAATGCGACGCCACCGTAGCGTTCTGTCAATTGAACCCAACCGTACTTTCCCTTTCTAACATTTTCTGTAGTCTCTATTGAAGGAGTCGCCGAGCCTAAAATTACTTTGGACTTCATTTGTTGGGCAAGGAATATTATGCTATCACGAGCGTGATAACGAGGCGCTGGATCAAACTGTTTGTAGGAATTTTCGTGCGCTTCATCCACAATTACAAGACCCAAATCTTGAAAGGGAAGTAATGCAGACGAACGTGCACCAACAATTATTTGTCCTTGGGGACACCCTTTTAATACTTGTCTCCAAACTTCAGTACGCTCGTGAATAGAGAAACGAGAATGATAAACTAAAACCCGATCACCAAAACGTGCAGCCAAACGACTTACGATTTGTGAGGTTAAGGAAATTTCAGGCAATAAATAAAGTACTTGTTTACCCTCTTTTAGCTGTGCTTCGATCAAGCGGATATAAACCTCTGTCTTGCCTGAAGCCGTCACTCCTTCAAAAAGTACAACAGATTGATTTTGAAGTGCTGTATTCAATTCCAAATAGGCTTGTTGTTGTGCTGGAGAAAGCTTCTTTTTTGTGAGTTGTTCCTGAACATTTCGAATTAGTATTCTATGCTTTTCATTGAAACTCTCTCTTAATACTCCCTTATCAATTAGACTTTTTATTTGCGAACTACTAGCTTGGGCTTGTTCTTTCAATTGAGCTACTTCGTGCCAAAAATCCAAAACCTTTCCGCCATTTAAAAGAGCCATCAAAACTCTTTTCTGTTTGGGTGCCCTTTCCAAGTCCTCAAAGAGTTGTTGAAGTTTATTTTCTTCTTGATAGATTTTTTCTAATTGAACAACACGGACTTTTTTCGGCTTAAATTTTTCTTCCAGTTTTTGGTGAATTAAAGCTACTTTTTTATCCATCATGTCGATGATCATAGGCATGACTCGCTTCCTGTCTGTGATCATGCTGATCTCTTCTAGAGTAAGATTTTGCTTTTGAAGGGCTTCATATACTAGATATTGAGAATCAGAGAGAGCGTCTAATTGTTCTTGAGTAGCTTCACATTTTACAATCAAGCTTTGACTTTCAATCAACAGAGCCGCAGGTAAACTAGCACGAAGAACCTCGCCCTTTGTACACATATAATAAGCTGACAACCATTCCCAAAATTTCAGTTGATCCTCAGTCACCATAGGAGACTCATCCAAGATCATCACAATGGATTTGGGTTCATAGGTTTGTGGAGCAACTGTATGCACACGACTTACTATAGCGGTGTAGATTTTTTGTTTACCAAAAGGAACAGCTACCCTAAAACCAGGCCGTAAAACAGTAAGTTGTTCTTCCGACACAAAGTATGTATAGGTCTTAGGTAGAGCCAAAGGAAGTATCACATCAACAAAACAATGTGCTACACCATTACTCATGGGAAGTTTCCTTTGGTTCCCTTTTAAATCGTGTCAAGGTTGCATTCAATTCAAATCCAAGTAGCAAAATATTAGAGTTGATCCAGATGTAGAGCAAAAAAATTAAGAGCGCTCCTATAGACCCATACAACTGATTGTAGTTAGAGAAATTTTCAATGTAAATTCCAAAGCCGTAGGTTGTTAAAAAGAATAATAATGTAGTCATCAGCGCCCCTGGAGTGAAAAATTGATTTTTTCTTCCCTCTACTGTACCGAAAAAATATAGAATATTGACAGTTAAGTAAATGAACAGTCCAAAAAAGGTAAGTTGACCAATACGAGTCCATCGAATTTCAGAGGGGATTAAAGAATCTAAATTATTCAGTATATAGAATTCAAAGTAAAAAAAGATGATGACAGTAATCAAAGAAAGAAACGCCAAGAGTACACTTACCCCCACAGAAAGCAAATATTGTTTAAAAAAATTTCGAGAAAAAGCAACGTGATAGGAAACTTCAAAACTCCCAAAAATAGAAGATATTCCATTCGCTGATAAAATTATAGAAAGCACAAAAACAGAGGATAATAATCCCCCTCTAGGCTTGTTTCTTATGTCTTCAAATATATCTGCAAAGAACGTTTGGGTTTCTGGTGGCAAAAACAACTCGATATAATCCAAAAAGGTTTGGTCAAAATTTTCGATTCTTATAAATGGAATAAGATCAATAAAGGGAATTAAGTTAAGAATAAAAAGCAAAAAAGGGAACAAGGCCATAAAAAAACTGAACGATATACTTCCAGCTCTGTGAGTTAAAGCTCCTTTGACAATTCCAATAACATACATTTCCATCAGATCGTAGATAGAAAATCCGTAAAAACCTGGAGGTTTAATCGCTTTTAAGAAAAATACAACAGACTTTACAATAGGAAGCTGTGAAATTTTGGACATGATAGGATATCGTATAACGATACAAAGATAAAAGGCTTACTCATATGATGCGTTAAATCCTAAAAAAATCCACAGGCTTTGTAACTTCGCAAAATGGAAATACAATTGTTATGTATCGGAAAAACGGACCGTTCGTTTTGGGCTGAAGCTTTGGAGATGTACGAAAAACGTTTACAACACTACGTAAAGTTTTCTATACGCTATCTGGCAGATGTAAAAACTTCAAAAAAATCAGACCCATCAAAAATTAAATTAGAAGAAACCAAACTGCTACTCGAAAAAATCAAACCGGGTGACATGGTTATTCTTTTAGATGAGAAAGGAAAAATGTTTAATTCTGCTGAATTCTCAAAGGAAATTGAAAATCAAATGAATTCTGGGAAAAAGAAAGTTCTTTTTGTAATCGGGGGTGCGTATGGTTTTTCGGAGGAGCTTTATCAAAAATTTCCTGAGCGTATGGCATTATCAAAAATGACTTTTTCACATCAGATGGTGCGTCTCTTTTTTTGCGAGCAGTTATATCGAGCCTATACAATAATCAACAACCACCCATATCACAACGCCTAATGAAAATCATTTTTGCAACTCATAATCACAACAAAGTAAAGGAGCTCAATCAACTGGTTCCTAAGCCAATTTCACTTTTAAGTCTTGACGATATTAATTGTACCAAAGAAATTGAAGAAACAGGTAGTACGCTGGAAGAAAATGCAAAAATAAAAGCAGACTATGTGTTAAAGAAATATGGTCTGAATTGCTTTTCAGATGACTCTGGTTTAGAAGTTGATGCGCTGCAGGGTGCTCCAGGGGTTTTTTCAGCTCGTTATGCAGGTCCTGAAAAAAACAACGATGCTAATATTGAGAAAATATGGGAAGAACTAGGTGGGATTTTAAATCCCAAAGCTTGTTTTAGGTCGGTATTTCATCTCAATCTCAATGGAAAATCCTATTCTTTTGAAGGGCGAGTGGACGGCAAATTAATCTATGAAAAACGAGGCTCAGGAGGCTTTGGCTACGACCCCATTTTCATTCCAGAAGGTTTTGAAAAAACTTTTGCCGAATTGGGTGATGAGGTCAAAAATAAAATTAGTCATCGAGCAAAAGCCACCATGCTACTCTTAGAGCATTTAACAGTGCTCTTATAGTTTTATTAATTATCTGAGTAGAAAGTACTTTTCAATGTTTTTTATATAAATTTATAGCATGAGGAAGATTTGGGTCGTCATGCTTATTTTACTTAGTTGGAAGGGTTTCTCACAACAAGACTTTAGTGCACTTGTAGAAAACGAGACTACCGGACTTCCTATGTCTAGTGTCCATGTGTTAAATCTCACTCAAGTTATAGGAGCTATAACCGATCAAAAAGGAGTTTTTGAAATCAAAGCACAGGTTAACGACACGCTTTACTTTTCTTATCTAGGTTTCAAACCTTTAAAAATTGCGGTAACTAATGACATGTTAAAATTCGGTAATTTCAAATTTGAGATGACCGAATTGGCTTTTGCACTAGAGGAGATTGAAGTGCGACCTTACCTACTGACGGGTTATTTGGACATTGATGTCAAAAATGCTCCTATTAATACCGCCAGAAGATACAGCATTTCAGGACTTCCCAACCTTGGCTACGAATCAGGAGGAAACAGAACCTCTAGCGGTTTTTCTAAAGCCATTAATAATCTCTTTAATCCCGTAGATTTTCTGAATAATATGTTTGGGAAAAATGCAAAACAAATGAGGAAGCTAAAGCTTATGCGCGAGGATGATGAAATCAAAAACTTGCTGGTGTCCAAATTTGACCGTCAGGTGCTTATCCAACTTTTGGGAATCAAGCGGATTGATATTGATGATATCTTAAGAAATTGCAATTATTCAGACACCTTTATGAATGAAGCAAATGATTTGCAAATACTGGAGGCTATCTCCAAATGCTATGAAGAATACCGCGTATTACAATTGTAAATGGATGCGCTCCAACACTATTTTAAAAACCTAAAAGCTTCTAGAACAGACCGTGAAAAAGCTTTAAATTACGTAAATGAGCACCCTGAAAATCAAGTGATATTAGCTGAACTGGCTTTTCACTCCAAAGCCCAAAGGGTACATATTTATGCTGCCTGGGTTTGGGAATTGTTTATTCTTGAAGACATAGATCGTTTGCATTCTTATTTGCATCAGTGTATTTCAAAACTTCCCTCGATCACCAACTCAAGGAAACGCCGATCCATAAGTAAAATTTTTTGGTATTACTTCAGAGTTAAATCAAATCGAGAGGCACTAAATGAGAATGAAAAACAAAAGCTTATAGAAGCGTTTTTAGATTGGGTCATAACCGAAGATAAAACAGCTCCTTTGAGTTTTAGCATCAAAGTACTCGCGCTATTTCAAGATGAGGCTCCAGAACTATCTGTTCAACTGAAGGAACTGCTTATTCACTCTAACCGAACCTATCCAAAAGGACTCAATCCCGTACTAAGGGATGTTTTTAAGAATTGATTTCTTAATAAAGCTGATTTTACTCGTATCTTTGACACAAATACACAAAACATGCTGCTTACCGCATTAAATGCCATCTCACCAATTGATGGCCGTTACCGGTCTAAAACAAAACCGTTATCTGCCTATTTCTCAGAAGAAGCTTTGATCAAATATCGTGTTCAGGTAGAAATAGAGTATTTCATTGCCCTCTGTGAACTCCCACTCCCTCAACTTACAGATTTCAACCCTTCTCTTTTTGAGGAGCTGCGAAGCATATATAAACATTTTTCTAATGAGGACGCACTAGAAATCAAAGAAATTGAGAGTACCACAAATCACGATGTAAAGGCCGTTGAATATTTTATCAAAAAAGAATTTGACAAACTTGAATTGCAATCTTTTAAGGAGTTTATCCATTTTGGATTGACCTCTCAAGACATTAATAACACAGCCATTCCGCTTTCTGTTAAACACGCAATGCAGAAAGTATATTTCCCTGCACTTGATGACGTTTTGGAACAATTGAATACTCTTGTTGAAGAATATAAAGAAATTCCTCTTTTGGCTAGAACACACGGACAGCCAGCTACCCCCACACGTTTAGGAAAAGAAATTGAGGTCTTTGTAAAACGCATTCAGAATCAAAAAGAGCTCTTAGATCAAGCTACTTATGGGGCAAAATTCTCTGGAGCTACTGGAAACTTTAATGCCCATCATATTGCATATCCTACCATTGATTGGAAAGAATTTGGTCGACAATTCGTAGAAGAGCGTTTGGCATTAAACTATTCCTTCCCTACCACCCAAATTGAACATTATGACTCTTTCGCTGGAGTATGTGATACTCTTAAAAGAATCAATACAATTCTGATTGATTTAAATCGTGATTTGTGGCAATACATCTCTTTAGATTACTTCAAACAAAAGATTAATGAAAAAGAGGTGGGATCGTCTGCTATGCCGCACAAAGTAAATCCTATTGATTTTGAAAATTCAGAAGGAAATTTAGGCATTGCGAATGCTATATTTGAATTTTTATCTGCCAAGCTTCCCATCTCACGACTTCAACGTGATCTTACGGACAGTACAGTCTTAAGGAATATTGGGGTTCCTTTTGGTCATACATTAATTGGTCTCCAATCGACACTCAAGGGACTAGAGAAATTGGTTGTGAATACTACAAAAATTGAGGACGATCTGAACTCCAATTGGGCGGTAATTGCGGAGGCTATTCAAACTATTTTGAGAAAAGAAGGCTATCCCAACCCCTATGAAGCGTTAAAAGAACTTACTCGAACAAACGCAACGATTAACAGGGAGGTAATTCAACATTTCATTGAACAATTGGATGTAGAGGATCACATAAAGTCTCAACTAAAAACCATCACCCCATTTAATTATACGGGAATTTAAATTTCGTTTTTTAAAACATCTCCTAAAGGAGAAACAGAGGATTTTAATTGTTTTTCAAGTTGATCTGGGTCTACCTTTTTGACAAGACCCATCAGGACCGCTGGATTGATCTCGGATCCTAATATCCGTATGACTCCAAATCCCTTAGAATGGGCACTTAAAAAAACAATACCTTCTTCAACTTTATTGGTCTCCCCCTCAAACAAAACTTTACCCTGTCCTTTATCAAAAGCCTTAAAGTCCAACAAGTGTTGATATTTTTTTTGTCCAAGTATTTGGTTTAACGCATTCATTTCACTCTCGAATTTTGACTCTTCTTCGGGTCTAAATCGATAAAACAATAAATTGATCTTTCCAACAGAGGCAAGGGCTTCTTGCTCCTTTACCGTTAAATCTTTTGTAAATAAGCGCTCCAACTTGAATGGTAAATTCACGATCAAGAAGGAAGGATCGTCCATTTTTTTAACAAAGTACGATTGAAGTGTAGGCCCCTGTTCGCAGCTTACAAAAAGTAATGCTGCGAATAGGGCTAAACCTAGTCTTGTTTTCTTTTTCATATTAGAGCTGCTTATTCTTTTGGGCTTTTTTCAACTGTTTTCCTCCTGGAAGATCCATTTGATCTGTGAGTTTTGAAATTTTATTGAGATCGATATTACCCTCCATAAGAACCAAAATAGCTTCTAATGATCGTCCATTAAATTCCATTTTACTTGATGTGTTTTTATTGTTTTCGGTAACATACATCAACAACTGCTCGACGTGATCATCCCTTTTACCCTCTTTTACATAAAAGGTTACATTCGCCTCTGGATCTTTTACGCTCATCAATTGTTCCATATTATTCTTAGAAACTTGTAGGTTGACCCATTTCAACATTTCACCGCTTATTTCTTGGTTGGAAGAAACAAGCACCTTAAAATTATTAATACTAGTGACCATGTCGAGGTACTCTTGGGCTTCTGGATCGTCGAAATTGATACTCATTTGTCCCAGCATTTTAAACATTTTGGGACTAATAGATACGAGAGTAACCTCGTCACTTTCGGAGTAACGTTCAAAAATGGATTGTCCATAAACTCCAAAAGTGAGTAATAATGCGGATACTAATAAACTGTACTGTTTCATAATTTTTATTTAATTAATTTTTGTGTTGTGGTGTTCCAATAATTTAGATAGGCTACCTGTTCTGCGCCTTTATTGAGGTGGTTTGAAACCTGTTGAATATTGGTTTGAAATTGTTCAAATGCAAGATTTAACTCTTCTGAATTGGGAGGGAGACTATTTTTACTTTCTGAAGTAGTCAAAAATACGGTTAATATGACTGCAATCATCGCTGCAATTGCCATCCAGGGATATAAAGAAGGAGTTTTGCTAGACTCTTGTTCGGGAAAAGTTTCTTTGTATGCTTCTGTGAAATATCCAAAAAATGCTCGGTAAGGGAGCCATTCTTTGGGTATATCTTCAGTAGTGGAAAAATAATCTTTCAATTGACTTTCTTCCACAAGGCTGGTTTCTCCGGCTTCGTATTTTCGGATTAATGTAGCGATTGCTTTAGATTCCATGTTCTTGTATTTCTAAAAACTGTTTTTTAATTTTTTTTCGTGTACGAGATAAATATACCCGCACGGTACCTTCCGGAATTTCCAAAAGGGAAGCAATTTGATCGAAATCATACTGTTCTATTTCTCTAAGCTGAATAATCAAACGTTCTTTTTCTGGAAGTGCGTCAATGATTTTTGCCACCCAACTCATTTCGTCACTTGCTTGAATTTGTTTAATAAGCGAGTTAGATTGCCTTGTAGACAACTGTTCATTGAGGGTTAGCACCTGGGCTTGTTTGGATTTCAGCCGATCCAAACAATAGTTTTTTGCCATGGTTATGGAGTAGGCTTCAATATTTTTAAAAGAACTACGCTTTTCCTGATCCATATTCCACAATTTTATGATCACCTCCTGAGTAGCGTCCTCGGCTTCTTCCTTTGAGATTAAAATCCTTTTGGTTACCCGAAAAATTCTGTCGCGCATACTTTGGATTTGATCTATAAATTGCTTTTCGGCAGTCAACTGCATCTATTGTTTGTTATTTCATAAAGACGAATCTACTATCTTATTTGTTACATATAACATAAAAATATATTTTATTACTTGTAATTATTTAACTTTGAGGGCTTAACCATTCAAACAAATTACTATGAAACCGTACTTTATATATTTTGTGTCTCTATTATTCATTCCCATGTTGGTTTCACAAACAGGTTGTTCTAAAGAAGTGGTAGAAGAGATTGAAACACCAGCTTCCAATTTAGATAGTGATGATATTACAATAAGTCTGGAAGGGGAATTACAAATTAGTGACTTTGTTTGGAAAGGGTTAAATGAAGTTTATTATTGGCAAGATTCTGTGCCTGCCCTATCAGACTCCAAAAAGAATGATTTAAAAGCGTATGCCCAATTCATTAATGAAAATCCGGAACCCAAAAGTTTTTTTGAATCGTTGAAGCATTCCAGCGATCGTTTTAGTTGGATTCAAGACGATTATAAGGAATTAGAAAATACACTTCAAGGAATTTATGCTACCAATGGTGTGGAGTTTGGTTTAATGTATGCTTGCGAAAACTGTGAGGAAATTGTAGGCTATGTGAAATATATCCTTAAAGATTCTGATGCTGACGGCAAAAATATCAACAGAGGTGATTTCTTTAATGGAGTAAATGGAACTACCTTGACAGTGGATAATTACCGATCCTTGCTTTTTGGAGATGAACTTACTTATACCCTTAATTTGGCTACAATCCAAAACAATGCAATTGTGAGTAATGGCATCGATGTTGAATTGACTAAAGTCGAAAATTTTGAAACAAACCCTATTCAAATCAGCAAAAGTTTTCCCTATGAAATAGGAGATGGTGGTTCTTATGGGATAATTGGATATTTGATGTACAATCAATTTGTTGCAGATAAAAGTGATGAATTAAATCAGGTATTTGCAAACTTTAAAACAGAAGGAATTTCAGATTTAATTCTCGATTTGAGATATAACGGAGGTGGTTCTGTAAGAAACTGTATTGAGTTAGCAAGTATGATCACAGGTCAATTCGAAGGTGAAATTTTTGCCAAAGAAAAATGGAACCGTAAAATTGAAGCCTACCTCACTGAACGAAATGGAAGTGAATCTCTAATTGATCGATTTGTGGGAGAACTTTCCAATGGCGAAGCTATAAACTCACTCAATCTAAATCGTATCTATATCATTACCACATCTGAATCAGCTTCTGCGAGTGAATTGCTAATTAATGGTTTGGATCCTTACATCAATGTCATACAAGTTGGAGAGCGTACAGTAGGGAAAAATGTAGGGTCAATAACGATATATGATTATATTGATAATGAACAGACCAAAAATCCCGATCATACGTATGCCATGCAGCCTATAGTTCTTAAAATAGCTAATAGCGAGGACTATGCGGACTATTCCACAGGCCTTATTCCAGACGCCGAAATTGATGAAAATATTCGAAATCTCGGAACACTTGGCGAAACGGACGAACCTCTCGTAGCTACAGTTTTAGGAATAATAACAGGCACTCAAAAACGAAACTTTTCCAAAACACAAATGTCCAAAAAGTTACTTCTACAAGATCCTCTAATGCTATCACGTCAGAGGATGATTGTGGAGAAGGAGGAACTCTTTTCTAAGGATTAACGAAATAGGTACCGAAATCCTGCAACTAGGTTTCTACCTCGTGTGGCATATCCTTCAATTTCAATATAATCTTCATTAAAAAGATTAGTACCATGAACAAACAGCTGTAATGGAATGGTGTCAAATTGATGAACAACACTAAAATTAATCAATTGATACGCATCGAGAACTGTTGTATTATCCAATCCAAATCGAGAACCTATTATTTGGGTACTTAGGCTCACATTCCAAGTTTTAGAAAACAAATAGGACAAACGGGTCTGGGAAGAAAAATTTGGGAGGTAACGCAGATCTCCATCCCGAGTCTCTGTAAAGGTCATTTGGTGGTCTAAACTAAAATTCGCCCCTACAGAACCCGAAAGGGTCACTTCAGCTCCAAAATAGCGGGCTTTGTCATTTGCATTTTCATAACGGTAAGTTGCAAGGTCATAAATAAGCGTAGGTGATTCGATTCTGTTGAAATACGTACTGGACAAATTCCACTCATTTAATTTATAAACCAAACCTATTTCAAAAGAACTGTTTTCTTCAGGTTTTAAATCGATATTCCCTGAATAAGGATCAAATAGCTGATATAAACTAGGAGCAATAAAGGCAGTGCTGTATGCAGCTTGAAATTTCAAACTACTTTTGTCAGTTTCAAAAGTCTGCATGGAGGGGTTTATACTATAAGTAAAATGACTGCCATAATTGCTATGGATATTCCATCTTGTACCAAAATTTACTCTAACCTGATCTGTAAATTTCATCACCACATTCCCGAAAAAATCATTTTGATTGGTTTGCTTCCCCCCTTGGTAGTCTGCTGAATTCTTTTGAATCAGTGTTCCTATAACAGAATACATTCGATCGTTAAAAACGTATTTATTAAATAGCTCGGCTTGGATATTTTCTGAAACCGTTTGAAAAGGAAAATCACTCTGAAACTCACGGTTTATTTTTTGAAAACCGAGTCTGAGAGATAAGCCTCCATCTTTGTAGTTGTAATTTGGATTCAAATAAAGACGATCCATTTGGGTGTACAGTTTAAAATCTGCGTCTTCTAAAGGAAAAGTATTGTCATAATCAGATTCAATATTGGAATGATCGTAGCCTGCCTTGACATCAAACTTAGTTTTTATCTTATATTCTAAAGAGGTTCCCAAATTCAAATGAGTAAAAGGATCCATTTCAGTTCCCACCACAGCACTCATACCTGAGGCATTATGTTGAGCTACATATGCTTTGGCGCGAATTTTTTCTCCGCCATGACTAAGATGTAGGCTGTTTTTAAAGAGATTTAAGTCTCTTTTGGTGTCTTGACTGTTTTGAGAACCTACACTACTTTGAAGACTTGCATGAAAACCAGAATCAATGGTTTTCGTCTTAATATTAATTACTCCGGTAGCTGCAGAATTCCCATAAAGGGTACTGGAAGCTCCCTTTAAAATTTCGATGGACTCAATTTGACTAAGGTCTAGAAAATTTATATTGAAATCATTATCGATTCTCGACGGATCAGAAACTCTTACTCCATCAATCATAATAAGTACTTGCCTGTTTCTTCCCCCACGGATAGAAACAGTTTTGTTTTGTCCAGCGTAGGTCTGACTTCCTAAAACTTCAATCCCTGCAAATTGTTTGAGGACTTCGCTAATTCCCAAACCCTGAGAATTTTGAAGCAGTTCGGGATTTATTTTAATTACGGGTTTTCCTGATTGAGAACTTTTGACGGGAAAACGCGAGTCAATGACCACAACCTCATCTAGTTGTTTTGTAATAATGGTCCCCTGAAGGCTGTCTTGTGCGCTAGAGTTTTGCTGTGCATAAAGTAGGTGGAGAGAGAACGGCAAACTCCACAAAACTTTAGTTAATAATTTCATTATCAAAAAAATGTGCTCTTAACTTTATCCCCGAAGCTAAAAAACGATTTGACTTTGAAGGCAGGTCTCCTGACTTGCATCTTTATTCTACCTTCCCATCAATTTTTGACAGTGGCGTAAGTTGTGAATAAAGTATCTTATTAAGACAAAGCTTACAGTTGCGGGTACAGCCTTGGTTTTACACCAAATTCCCTTTTAGTCTTTTATTAAAAGAACCTTCTTGTCAAAGGTAGTAGTTTAATTAAAGCTTAATGAAGATTGGTTTAATTTTTTAAATGAAAACTGCAGCACACTAGTGTAGAACAAATCTCCAGCTAAAGAGTTAATAAAGAAAGGAATGGCCAATACAAAACAACTAATCAGTCCTCCCCAATTTAAGGGATAATAGAAATACCATACTCCCAAATTACTCAGTATAAAAAAGGATGTAGAGGCTCCCAATACGGTCATAATAGATAACGATTTTGCTTTAAATCCAATACATGATATCAACGCAAAAGCAGAATAAATCACTGGGATCAAAGAGTGAATTCCCAAATATAGGTCTGACAAAAACATACATGCAAGTGGAAGAAACAGAGCCCAACGTTTATTGGCAAAATGGAACCCTGTAAACAAGGCAATACTTGTGATGGGTGCAAAGTTTGGGGGATGTGGTAATAGTCTTGTAAGCAATGCCAAAACTACCAGACCAAAAACAACCTTCATTTCATTTTCTTTCAATCCCATGGGTCATGTTTTTTGTAAAACTATATAATTTTTACTACTTGGTCAAATACATTTTACGTCTCGCATACAAATCGTAAAAAGCATCTTCTTTCAAACTATCAATGAAGAGAATACTTTCTCCTGTACTTTTCATCTCAGGGCCAAGCTGCTTATTGACATTTGGAAATTTATTGAAAGAGAAAACCGGCTGCTTTATAGCGTACCCTTCTAACTGAGGATTGTACTCAAAATCAGTTACTTTATTTTCTCCCAACATAACTTTAGTTGCATAATTGACGTAAGGCTCTTTATATGCTTTCGCTATAAAAGGAACCGTTCTCGAAGCTCTAGGATTGGCTTCGATCACAAATACCTTATCTTCTTTAACTGCATATTGAATATTTATAAGTCCCACCGTATTGAGTGCCAATGCAATTTTGTGGGTGTGGTCTTTGATTTGCTGTACCACATATTCCCCTAGATTAAAGACTGGAAGAGTCGCATTGGAATCTCCAGAATGAATCCCGCAGGGCTCAATATGTTCCATAATCCCAATAATTTGGACGTTTTCTCCATCGCAAATTGCATCCGCTTCACACTCAATGGCGCCGTCTAGGTAATGGTCTAGTAATAGTTTGTTGTTCGGGATCTTCTGGAGCAAGTCCACTACATGGGCTTCTAAATCCTGCTTATTAATTACAATTTTCATTCCTTGACCTCCTAACACATAGGAAGGTCGTACCAAAATCGGGAAGTCCAAATCATCTGCCAATTCCAAGGCTTGTTCTGCAGTTTGAGCCACACCAAAATCAGGATAAGGAATGTTGTTTTCTTTTAAAAGTGTTGAAAAACTTCCTCGATCTTCAGCAAGATCCAAAGATTGGAAACTGGTGCCGATAATCTTGATACCATAACGATCGAGTTTTTCAGCCAGCTTCAATGCTGTTTGACCTCCCAACTGGACAATGACACCTTCGGGTTTCTCGTGCTGTATGATGTCGTAAATATGCTCCCAAAATACGGGTTCAAAATACAATTTATCTGCCGTATCAAAATCTGTGGATACCGTTTCCGGGTTGCAATTGATCATGATGGTCTCATAGCCACATTCACTTGCGGCCATCACTCCATGTACACAACAGTAATCAAATTCAATTCCTTGACCAATACGGTTGGGACCAGACCCTAACACTACAATTTTTTTTCGATCTGAGACTTTACTCTCATTCTCACTGAAAGGGATCCCTCCCTTTTCTTTGAGTTGGGCTTCGAAAGTCGAATAATAATAGGGGGTTATTGCATCAAATTCTGCAGCACAAGTATCCACGAGTTTATATACCCTTTGGATACCCATTTCAACTCTTTTTGCATACACTTCACTTTCCAAACACTTGAGCATATGCGCTACTTGTCGATCGGCAAACCCTTTTTGTTTGGCTTCTAAGAGCAACGCATTGTCGATTGTATTGATATCAAAATTAGAAATTTCTTGTTCTAGGTGGAAAAGTGCCTCGTATTGCTTCAAAAACCACATATCTATTTTAGTGATTTCGTGAATTCGAGTCAGAGGAATTCCAATTTGGATGGCATCATAAAGAACGAAGACACGGTCCCAGCTTGCTATTTTCAATTTACTAATGATAGTCTCATAGTCCGTATATCCTTTACCATCAGCTCCTAAACCGTTTCGTTTTACTTCCAGCGATTGAGTGGCTTTGTGCAGTGCTTCTTGAAATGATCTTCCAATTCCCATCACTTCGCCTACAGATTTCATCTGTAATCCCAAGCTTCGGTCAGAGCCTTCAAATTTATCGAAGTTCCAACGCGGAATTTTTACAATCACATAGTCCAATGTGGGCTCAAAAAGCGCTGAGGTGGATTTTGTAATCTGATTTTCTAGTTCGTCCAAAGTATATCCTATGGCCAGTTTTGCAGCAATTTTTGCAATAGGGTACCCAGTTGCCTTACTCGCTAATGCAGAAGATCTGGAGACCCTCGGATTGATTTCAATAGCGATAATGTCTTCTTTTTCGTCAGGACTTACCGCAAATTGTACATTACATCCTCCAGCAAAATCTCCAATGCTTCGCATCATATGAATTGCCATATCGCGCATGCGTTGAAACGTAGTGTCGGATAAGGTCATGGCAGGAGCTACGGTAATGGAATCCCCTGTATGAATTCCCATAGGATCCATATTTTCTATGGTACAGATAATGACTACATTGTCATTTTTATCACGGAGCAATTCCAACTCATATTCTTTCCAACCAATCAGTGCTTTATCGATCATCACTTCGTGGATGGGAGAAACTTCCAATCCACGAGTTAGCAGTTCATCAAAATCTTCTGCTTTGTGCACAAATGAAGCCCCTGCTCCTCCCAAAGTGTAAGAAGCTCGAATAACTATAGGGAAACCAAACTCTTGTGCTATTTCTTGTCCTTTTAAGTATGAATTTGCCGTAGCTTGGGGAGCCATATCTACCCCAATTTTTAACATCAATTCACGAAATTGCTCTCGATCCTCTGTAATTTGGATAGCATCAATATCTACCCCGATTATGTTTACTCCAAAGTCTTCCCATATCCCTTTTTCTGCAGCTTCAATACAAAGATTGAGTGCCGTTTGACCTCCCATGGTAGGGAGTACAGCATCAATTTTATGTTTTTTTAAAATCTCAATAATAGACTTCGTATTCAAAGGTTTAAGATATACATGGTCTGCCATTGAAGGATCGGTCATAATGGTGGCAGGATTGGAATTGATCAAAATGGTCTCGATACCATCTTCACGTAAGGAACGTAAAGCTTGGGAACCAGAATAGTCAAATTCACAAGCCTGACCGATTATAATAGGTCCTGAACCAATTACTAAAATACTTTTTATAGAGTCAACTTTTGGCATAAACTAAATATAGATTTAAATATAAAAAAAAGGTGTTACTCTAAAAAAAGCAACACCTTTATATTGGAATGAAATTATCATTACTTTTTATGGCGGGGTTCTGAGGATACGGATATCTTTTTTCTACCCTTTGCGCGTCGAGCAGCAAGTACTTTACGTCCGCTGGCTGATGCCATTCTTTCTCTGAAACCGTGTTTGTTTCTTCTCTTTCTTCTCGAAGGTTGGAATGTTCTTTTCATAATATGTGTGACTAGAGGTATGCTCCTTTTAAAGTCGGGCAAATATACAACAACTTTTTTGTCTTCCAAACTGGATAATCAACATTTCGCCTTCGTTTTTTTTTACCTTTGAAAAAAAATAACAATGTTTCCTAAAGTCATAAAACTAATTCTTGCCTTGATTGCTTTGGCGTATGGTGTTTATCAATTTGTCGATGATTATATTGGCAATGGCATCATGCTGTTACTACTATCGGGTATGTTTATCCTACTTTACTTTAAAAATGAAATCATTTTTCTTGCTTTTTTGAGGCTAAGAAAACAAGATTTTGAGGGAACACAAAGATGGTTGATGCGTATTTCCAATGTAGAGCGTAATTTGGTGCGCAAACAACAAGGGTACTACCACTACCTTTTGGGTATTATTCATTCTCAAACAAATCTCACGCAGGCGGAAAAGTATTTTAAAACGGCACTCAAACTAGGGCTGTCCATGAACCATGATTTGGCAATGGCAAAAATGAGTCTTGCAGGAATTTACCTTCAAAAAAGACGCAAACGTGAGGCGCAAAAATTATTGACAGAAGCTAAAAAATTAGACAAGCACGGAATGCTTGCAGGGCAGATGAAAATGATTCAACAACAGATGAAGCGAATCTAATAGTGCCCCTCCTCTGGAATTGCAATTTCGTAATACTTCCTAGAATTGTTGTTTAAGTGATTTTCAATCAACCAAGGATTGTGAATTTTAAGAAGTTTGTAGTTGATCCCTTTTTCTTGGGCAAATTCTGCAATATTGGCAATGGGTACATCCCAACCTAGTTTTTTAACGGGTATAGGTTGGTATAAGTCCGTTTCTTCAAAAATAAAACCATATCGCTTCGGATGAGACATAATCTCTTTCACTGCCAAAATCCGGAAAACATAGCGGCTGGTTTCTGTATTTAAAAGCAAGTCGTAATAATCCTGAACCAATTGTTTGTCAAGTAATTTGTGTGTGCCATACATTCCGCGATTATATGAAGCAGCAGCGAGAGTCCAACTTCCAAATCGCTTTTTCGCTTTCAACAAATATTTACAAGCCACTCGAGTAGATTTTTCAATATGGTAACGTTCGTCTACATTACTATTTACTTCAAGTCCATATTCTTTTGCGGTTCCAGGCATTAGTTGCCAAAATCCTTTGGCTCCTTTTGGAGAACGTAAATTTTCCAATCCACTTTCTATGACCGCTAAATATTTAAAATCGTCGGGAACTCCTTCTTCTGCAAGGATGGCTTCAATGGTAGGAAACCATTTGTGGGCTCTTTTTAGCAATAGCATCATATTGGACTGCCAATAGGTATTGACCAAAAGCTCTTTATCCAATCGTTCTCTAATATCGGGTGCATTCAAGGGTACTTCTTCTCCAGAAAAATCAAGGGTCACTGGAAGTTTGAGCGCATATACTTTGTAAGAATCTCCCTCTTCACGGCTGTTAAATGCGTTCTGAAATTCAGGATGGATCGTGGTAAATCCAAATAAAAGTAACAATACTGAGACTAAGATCCCAGAGGTCAATTTACGATTCATAGTATTGTGCGATTTATGTGCTTGTTTCTCAAATTTACTCATTTTTTTAAAAGTAGCTTTGGCAATTCTTCATTAAACCACTTGGATTGTGTGATAATGGCAGCATGACCTCCTTTAATTTTTATATACGGGTTGGATATGTTTTTTATTGGGAAAACCGTATCTGAAGCTCCGTGGATGTGAATAATGTCTTTTGGACTTTCAGTTTGATCCCAATGAACCAAAGCATCAATCGCCCAATTCAAATAGGCAGGATTTCGTTCAGATAGATACCGTTGATACAATTCCAAACGTTTTTTTATTCCCTTTCCAAAAGCAAACAAGGTCAAATGATCTAAGTTATCAATCCATTGGGTTGGTAAGAGTTTATGTGCATTGGTTTTTTTTGCCATTTTCATCGGAAAAGAAAGCTCATCTTTAGTTTTGATGCTCGAAACAATAACCGTAGTTCGAGTTGGAATATGTTTTGTCATTTCTTGAACCAGCACCCCTCCAAAAGAAACTCCCAATAGCACAGCTTTTTCATGAACAACACGTTCACTCATTCTTTGAGCATAAGAACTCAATGGCTCATTTGGCTTTGGTGGGATCCAGCTTAAAAAGTGAATCTCAAAGGGTTTGGGAAAGTCAAGAAATTCAAAAATTTTGGGACTTGCAGCCATACCAGGCATGCAATAAACAGGAATTCGTTCCATTTAATCCTTTATTTTGGTTAGTTGAACTGTTAAATTTTGTATTTTTGTAACCCTCATTTGCTTAAAGACAATTTTTAAAACATTACAAATTTAGTAACCAATTCTATTTATCATGAATGATTTAACTTTAATAAATAACGAATTCCTACGACAATTTGAAATTAAAGTAAACGATAGTTTGGCTCGAATCGAGTATTCCGAGCAAGAAAGAAAAATTTTCCTGACCAAACTACACATTCCTGAAGAAATTAAAGACGATACGTTTGAAGATGCCTTTATCATCAAAGTTCTTGAATTTATTTCAGAAAAAAATCTAAGGGTTGTTCCTACTTCACCTAAAATAGCAAGGTTTGTACGCTCCAATCGCCGTTATAAGCAATTGCTTCCTGTAGGGATCAAACTCTAGCCTAAAAAACTAAATCGGACATATCCGTTTCCATCAATCTCTTCTAAACGTATAGTATGAAGCGTATTGACCAACGATGGATTCCAAGGTGTTCGTACTTTTACATAGTTTTCTGTGAATCCTGTGATATATCCTTCCTTATTTTCACCTTCAAATAAAACGGTATGGGTTTTGCCTAATTGCGATTCGTAAAAAGCACGGCGTTTTTTCACAGAAAGGGCACGTAGCATTTTACTCCTTTTACTTCGAATCGCACCAGGCACAATCTCGTCCATATCTGTAGCCTCTGTATTGGGTCGTTCAGAATAAGTGAAAACGTGTAAATAGGATACCACACTTGAAGACAAAAAATGATAAGTGTCTAAAAAATCTTCTTCTGTCTCTCCTGGGTAACCCACGATTACGTCTGCTCCAATACAAGCATCAGGCATGATCGCTTTGATTTGGGAAATACGTTCGGTATATAAAGACGAAAGGTAACGTCGCTTCATACTTTTTAGGATTTTGTCACTACCACTTTGTAATGGAATATGAAAATGAGGGACGAAACGTTTACTCTGAGCGACAAATGAAATGATCTCAGTATTTAACAAGTTTGGCTCAATGGAGGAAATCCGGATTCTGTGAATTGATTTTAATGCATCTAAAGCAGTAATCAGCTCCAAAAATGTGTGCTCGTGCTTTTTGTTTCCAAATTCTCCTTTACCATAGTCTCCAATATTAACTCCAGTGAGAACAATTTCCTTCAATCCAGCATCAGCTATCTTTTGAGCATTGAATAAAACACTTTCTAACGTATCACTTCGCGATATACCTCGTGCTTTGGGAATGGTACAATAGGTGCATTTGTAATCACAGCCGTCTTGCACTTTTAAGAAAGCTCGAGTACGGTCGCTAATAGAATAGCTGCTTTCATAAAAATTGGCCTCTTCAATTTCGCAGGAGTGTACTTCCCCCTGTTCTTTTTTAGTGAGGTCTTGAATGTATTCAATCAGTTTAAATTTTTCGGTGGCTCCTAGCACTAAATCAACTCCTTCTAAAGAAGCGATTTCCTTAGGCTGAAGTTGCGCATAACAGCCAATAGCGGCAACAAAACCCTCTGGATTTTGTCGCAGCACTTTTTTGACCAAACCCTTAAGTCGTTTGTCCGCATTTTCTGTAACGGAACAGGTGTTGATTACATACATCTCTGCTGGACTATCAAAGTCCACACGTTGGTACTGTTTTGGATCAAAATCTCGAGCAATGGTTGCCGTTTCAGAAAAATTCAACTTACACCCTAAGGTGTGAAAGGCTACCCTTGGTAATGCGAGAGCTTGCGCTTTGGGTGACTGAAGAATTTTTTCCATAACCGTTTTAAAGCTGTAAATTCGATGCAAATATATCAACAAAATTTTTATGATAAAGTGGCTTTCGGTTCTTTCTCGGTTCGGTTTCTCCTTAGTCCTTTTATTGGTGCTAAATCAATGTCGTTCTGAAGACCTAAAAGAAAATCGAAAAGTTTTTCGTTACAATGAGTACAGAAATGTGACCTCCTTAGACCCTGCTTTCTCAAGAAATCCACAAAATATTTGGCCTATCAATCAGCTTTTTAATGGGCTGGTACAACTAGACGTAAACTTAGGTATTCAGCCCGAAATAGCACATTCTTGGAGCATAAGCCCAGATGGACTGACTTACACTTTTAACCTTCGAAAAGACGTTTATTTTCACCCTTCCTCTCTTTTTGGAGCACCCCAAACTCGAAGGGTTGTTGCCTCAGATTTTGTGTTTAGTTTTGACCGACTGAAAGACCCTGAACTGGCATCACCTGGAAGCTGGGTACTCCAGCAAGTTGCAGATTATAAAGCCACTACAGAAGATGTTTTTACGATTTATTTAAAAAATCCATTTCCAGCTTTTTTAGGCTTGTTGACTATGCGTTACTGCGCCGTTGTTCCCCGAGAAATAACAGAATATTACGGTGCCAATTTTCGTGCTCACCCTATAGGTACTGGACCCTTCTATTTTAAACGGTGGGATGAAAATGTAAAATTAGTTTTGCGAAAAAATCCCAATTATTTTGAGAAAGATAACAACGGACAGAAACTCCCTTATTTAGATGCCATAGCCATACAATTTATCCCAGATATTCAAAGTGAATTTATGCTGTTTTTACAGGGAAAACTTGACTTTATCAACTCACTAGATGCATCCTACAAAGATGAACTCTTGACCCCCAAAGGAGCTTTACAGTCCAAATACAAAACACGCATTAACATGCTGAAAGGACCCTACCTCAACACCGAATATATCGGCATTTATTTGGACAGTGACAATCCTGCTATTCAATCCAAAAAAATACGCCAGGCTATCAATATTGGTTTCGACAGAAAATTGATGATTGCCTACCTTCGTAACAATGTGGGCTATCCAGCCAAAAAAGGAATGATCCCAAAAGGACTTCCGGGAACAAGTTCTGAGGAATTTGAATACAATACTGCACTAGCTCGAACTTGGGTAGAGGAATATAAAAAAGACTCGGGAGAAACCCCTACTCTTACTTTAGCCACAGACGCCAATTACCTCGACCTCTGCGAATACTTACAGCGAGAACTTCAAAAAATTGGTATTGTAATTAAGATAGAAGTCATGCCTACAGCAACCCTACGCCAAGCCAAATCCTCAGGAAAATTAGAACTTTTTCGTGCAAGTTGGATAGCAGACTATCCGGACGCTGAGAATTATCTTTCCTTGTTCAACAGCCTTAACTTTTCTCCAAACGGACCGAATTATACTCATTTCAGCAACCCCACTTTTGACCTAATGTATCAGGAAGCATTGAGTTTGGTCTCAGACAGTTTACGGATTGAAAAATACAAAGTAATGGACTCCTTAGCGCTTTCTGAATCTCCTGTGATCCCTCTTTATTACGATCAAGTTATCCGTTTTGTCCAAAAAAATATTGAAGGAATGGAAATCAATCCCATTAATCTTTTGGTTTTAAAAAATGTTCAAAAAAAATAAAAAAAGCCGCTGAATGAGCGGCTTTCTATTTTATGGTAGAGGAATACTTATTTTTTAAACTTTGCGTATTTGTTTTTAAACTTATCAATACGACCAGCAGTATCCACTAGTTTAGACTTCCCAGTATAGAAAGGATGTGAAGTTCTTGAGATTTCAAGTTTTATTAAAGGATATTCTACACCATCTACCTCAATGGTTTCTTTTGCATTTACCGTTGATTTTGTGATAAAAACATCGTCATTAGACATGTCTTTAAATGCGACTAAGCGATAATTGTCTGGATGTATGTCTGCTTTCATATCGTATAAATTGAGTGCAAATTTAATTTTATTTTTTTAATTAAAGAATAACAAGCATTTTTTTTAAATTAGTTTAAATTTAAACTCACTCACAAATGGATAATCAAAACCCCTCAATCAAAACAACAATTATCAACTTCGGGCTTGTACTAGGCGGAATTACAGTAGTTTTTCAGCTAATGCTCTTCTTTTTGGACATGCACTACAAAAACGATTCTTCAGTAGGGATTGTTTCTTTAGTGATCATGATTGGATTGTTACTTTATGCCTTTATTCACTACAAAAAATCAAACGAAGGTTTCATTTCCTTAAGCGAGGCTCTTAAAATTGGTTTAGGAATTGCACTTATATCGGCTCTTGTAGGTGTGGTTTACACCCAAATTCTAGTAAATTTTTTGGACCCCGATACAATGAAAAAACAATTGGAACTTTCGATGGAAACGCTGCGGTCAAAAAACCCTGAAATGCCTCAGGAGGCTTTAGACTCCGCACGTTCTATTCAAGAAAAAATGTCAAGTCCATTGATTCTTTCCGCTGTTCAAATCATATTTGCCTTGTTTATTGGATTTATCATCTCCTTAATCGGAGGATTGATCGTTAAGAAATCAAGACCTGAGTAAGTCAAATTTCGTAGTTTTGCACCTATGCAGAACTCTGTAGATTTATCTATTGTAATTCCACTTCTAAATGAAGAGGAATCTTTAACTCCTCTCACGAATTGGATTTTTAGCACTTTTGAAAAACTCCCTTATCGTTTTGAAATTCTATTTATTGACGACGGGAGTTCAGATGGATCATGGAAAATCATCAACCAGCTCCAAACTAAACACCAAAACATCAAAGGAATTTGTTTTGCCAAAAATTACGGCAAATCACAAGCATTGCATGCCGGTTTTGAAGCTGCGAAGGGTACTTATATTGCTACCCTAGATGCAGATCTACAAGATTCTCCCGAAGAAATTCCTCAAATGATTGAACAACTCAAAGAAGGCTATGATCTAGTTTCAGGGTGGAAGAAGAAACGTTACGATTCCATTCTATTTAAAAACCTTCCCTCCAAACTTTTTAACTGGGCTGCACGTAGAGTCTCTGGAATAGTTTTACACGACTTTAACTGTGGAATAAAGGCCTACAAAAGCGAAGTGGTGAAAGCTATTGATGTCCATGGAGAAATGCACCGATACATTCCAGTACTTGCAGCACAGCAAGGGTTTAACAAAATTGGGGAACAAATAGTCCAGCACCAAGCTCGTAAATATGGAAAGACAAAATTTGGAGCAGATCGGTTTTTTAAAGGTTTTTTAGATCTGATCACCTTGTGGTTTATCAATAAATTTGGGAAGCGCCCCATGCATTTTTTTGGACTATGGGGAAGCCTAATGCTGCTTGCAGGTTTTGTTTTTACAGTCTACATAGGAATTGACAAACTCTACTTTGACACTCAGGCAAGATTGATTACCCATCGTCCAGAATTTTATATTGCATTGACCCTAATGCTTCTGGGAAGTCAATTTTTTATCGCTGGATTTTTAGGTGAAATCATCCTGAGAAGTAAACGCAACTCCAAACGCTACACACTCAAAGCACAAACTCCCCAAGAATGACCACAGAAGAACGCATTTCGGAATGGCTTCAAGAGCCTTTTGATACGGAAACTCAAAATGCAGTACTGAATTTAAAACAAAAACCCGAAAAGCTAGAAGATGCATTTTACACCTCCCTTCAATTTGGAACCGGTGGAATGCGCGGTATCATGGGGGTAGGTACCAATAGAATCAATAAGTACACCCTTGGCAAAAGTACCCAAGGCTTAACTCATTTCTTGAAGAAAAAATACCCAAATGAACAGATTAAGGTTGTCATCGCCTACGATTGTCGTCATCAAAGTAAATCTTTAGCCAAAGTGGTTGCAGACGTTTTTACTGCGAATGGTATCTATTGTTATCTGTTTAGTGACCTGCGCCCTACTCCTGAACTTTCTTTTGCGGTGCGCCATCTAAATGCACACTGCGGTATTGTATTGACCGCTTCACACAATCCACCTGAATACAACGGATATAAAGTATATGGAAAGGAAGGAGGTCAATTGGTTCCTCCAGAGGACAAAGCAGTCATTCAAGAAATAGAAAAAACCACCTACGATCAAATTCAGTTTAAAGGAAATGCTACGTTTATACATTACGTTGACGAGAAGATAGACAATGTCTATCAAGAAGTAGTACTTCAGGAAGCGAAAATGGAATTGGAAGATCGGAGTGCACTTCAAATTGTCTTTACCCCCATTCATGGAACTTCAATCACGGCTATACCCCAGGTATTGAAAAAAGCAGGCTATCAAAATATACATATTGTAAAAGAACAAGAAACACCCGATGGCGATTTTTCCACGGTAATTTCTCCAAATCCAGAAGAACCCGAAGCCTTAAAAATGGCAGTGGCTTTAGGAGACCAAAAAAATGCAGATCTTGTGATCGGTACCGATCCCGATGCAGACCGTTTGGGAATTGTGGTTCGAGATTTGGAAAACCAATGGTATTATCTTAACGGGAATCAAATTATGATTGTTTTAACTGAATACCTGCTATCCAAAAAACAGGCTCAAAATCAACTCACACCTCAACACTTTATTGCCAGCACTATAGTCTCATCCCCAATGATTAAAGCCATAGCAAAGGAATATAAAATTCAATTTAAAAACTGTTTAACAGGCTTTAAATGGATTGCCAAACTCATCGAAGACCATCCGGAATTAACTTTTGTGGGAGGAGGTGAAGAAAGTTTTGGATATCTAGTGGGACATCAAGTTAGAGACAAAGATGCTGTATCGGCAAGCCTTCTAGCTTGTGAACTGGCTTCGGAATTAAAATCGCAGGGCAAAAGCATTTATAAATTTCTCTTGGAATGTTATCAAAAATACGGTGTATATTTTGAACGCCTTATCTCTATCACCAAAGAGGGTAAAGAGGGAATCCAAACAATTCAAACTTTGATGGATCGATTTAGAAATCACCCCCCAACTCATTTAGGAGGAATTTCAGTGCTAACAATTGAAGATTATTTGTCGGGTATGACAACCCACTTCAAAACCAATCAAAAACAAGGAATTGACTTGCCCAAGGCAGACGTACTTATTTTTAATCTAGCTGAGGGCAGCAGAATCTCATTACGACCCAGTGGAACGGAACCTAAAATTAAATTTTACTTCAGTGTAAAAGGACAATATCTACCTGAAATTGCTTGGCAGGAACAACAACAACAATTCGAAACAAAAATCGATAAATTCGTCAAAGACCTTTTAAACTGATGTTTTCCACCTTTACAAAAATTCTCAAATTTGGTGCCCCATACAAGGCTTATGCTTTTTTAAACATTTTGTTTAATGCTTTGTATGCACTTTTTAGTGCGCTTTCATTTGTCTCCTTGATTCCCATGCTCAATGTTCTGTTCAAAACTACTGAAAAGCGTTTGAGTCCTGGGAAATACGAAGGAATACTTAGCCTTCAAACTTATCTGAAAGACAGTCTAAACTACTATGTTTCCAAGCAATTAGAGCAGAACGTAGAAGGCACGCTCATTTTTGTTATAGGCATTGTATTAGGCTTATTTTTCTTGAAAAATATTTGCAATTACCTCGCGCTTTTTTTTATCACCTATCTCAGAAATGGAATCCTCAAAGACTTGCGAAATACCCTTTATGACAAAATTCTTGTTCTACCCCTCTCCTTTTTCAATGAGAAAAGAAAAGGAGACCTTATGGCAAAAATGACCAGTGATGTCACAGAAATTCAAAGCTCCTTCTTATCCATTTTGGAATTGATTATCCGAGAACCTTTGACGATCTTATTTTCACTAGGGGCCATGTTCTTTTTTAGTTATCAATTGACTTTTTTTGTATTGTTTTTCATACCACTTTCCGGATGGATTATTTCTCGAATAGGAAAAAAATTAAAGAAACAATCTGCAAACATTCAACAGGAACAAGGCGATTTTTTATCAATCATAGATGAAACAGTAAACGGACAAAAAATCATAAAGACTTTTGGAGCAGGAGCTCAATTTAAAAATCGATTTAATAAAGCCACACAACGTTTCTACACTTTTTCTAACAAGTTATTACACCGAGCAAGCCTAGCTGGACCAGCAAGTGAATTCTTAGGAATCGCCGCCATTGGTGTTTTGCTATGGTTTGGTGGACGAATGGTACTGATCGAAGGGAGTCTCTCAGGCACAACATTCGTAGTATATATCGGTTTGGCATACAACATTCTGACCCCTGCAAAGGGCATCAGTAAAGCGAGCTATAGTATTCAAAAAGGAAACGCTGCTGCCGATCGAATTTTAGAAATTTTAAATGCAGAAAACAGTCTTGAAGATCATCCCTCGGCGATTCCTCTTAAAAAATTTGAAAAAAATATTGTTTTTGATCGAGTTTACTTCCGTTATGAAGAGACCCCCGTGATCAACGATCTTTCCTTTGAAATAAAAAAAGGGCAAATGGTTGCTTTGGTAGGCCCTTCGGGAAGTGGAAAAACAACTTTAACTTATCTACTCAATCGATTTTACGACATCAATCAAGGCAAGCTTACAATAGACGGTATCTCATTGGAAAAAATTCAAAAAAAGAGTTTGTACGAACATATTGGAATGGTAACGCAAGAATCTATTCTTTTTAACGATAGTATTTACAACAATTTACTCCTAGGAAAATCGGATGCCAGTGTAAGTGAAATTATTGCTGCCGCAAAAGCCGCCTATGCCCATGAATTTATCGAAGCTCTACCTAAAGGCTATCAAACTCGTATTGGTGACCTTGGGAACAAACTCTCGGGAGGGCAAAAACAACGTCTTACCATCGCTAGGGCACTACTTAAAGACCCTCAGTTATTGATTTTGGATGAAGCCACCTCTGCCCTAGACACAGAAGCAGAACAGCAGGTACAACAGGCATTAGAAAAATTAATGCAAAACAGAACCTCTTTGGTTATTGCCCATCGACTTTCTACGATTCAAAAAGCAGATCTGATATTGGTCTTGGATCAAGGTGCAATTGTTGCTTCAGGAACACACAAAGAATTATTATTAGACAGTAAACACTATAAAAATTGGGTTCAAATTCAACAAATGGATTAAACTATTTATATTACACCCTGTCTATATGATATAATCAATAATTTCAAATTGAAACAACAATCTCTATTTGTGTACGCGCTCAAGCATCCCAGCTCTAGGGAAGAAGCCTTTGCACGATTGGTTTCTGAGTACAAAGAACGACTGTATTGGCATATCAGAAAGATTGTTTTGGATCATGATGACTCAAACGATGTTGTTCAAAACACTTTTATCAAAGTGCATTTGAATATTGAAAATTTTAAAGAAAACAGTACGCTTTACACCTGGATGTATCGAATAGCTACCAATGAGGCGCTTAATTTCATAAATAGTAAAGCAAAAAAAATGGGATTGCAAAATCAAGAATGGGTAGAAGCGGTAGCAGATGGTCTTGTTGCAGATTCCTATTTTGATGGAGATAAAGCAGCGCTGCGATTACAAAAAGAAGTAGCTCGACTCCCTGAAAAACAACGTATCGTTTTCAATATGAAATATTTTGATGGAATGAACTACGATACCATTTCTGAAATCTTAGACACCAGTGTTGGAGCTTTAAAAGCCTCCTATCACCACGCTGTAAAAAAAATAAAAACCAACCTGACCGATGAAGACACGAAAGAATAATCCCTTCAAAGTACCCAAGGGGTATTTTGACACCTTAGAAGAAACCTTGTTGGAAAAGACCAAAACCAATTATAACGCTTATGGATTTCAAACTCCAAAAGGTTATTTCAACCATTTAGAAAAGGAAATCCTCCAAAAAACTACTAGAAATAACAAAAAAAAGGGCAACATAATTACACGTGTTATATTTGGTAGTGCCAGTATTGCAGCTGCCTTCTTACTTTTTTTTACGCTCCAGAGTCCTTCAGAAACTTTAGTCGCTGAAAATAAAGAACAGGCTTTTGAAGACTATATTGAAACCTATTATCTTGAAGACTTTGACAGTTTTGAGCTTTTATCCTTACTGGAAGAAGGCGAAATTGAATCTACCCTTACTTACAATTCAAAGCCGAGAAATGAAAACTAGACCTAGCTTATTATTCCTTATTTTAATTACCGTATTGATTTCAAATACAATTTGGTCACAAAAAGAGAAATCGCGATTCGAGGAACTCAAAGCCTGGAAGCTAAGTTACATTATCGAGAACACTACTATGAATTCAAAAGAACTGGAGGTGTATAAATGCATATTTGAAGACTATGAAAATGAATATCATGAAGAGATTTGGACTAAAGTCCATCAGATGCGGAAGACCTTAAGGAAATCTTTGGATACCATCAACACAAAATCTGCAGCTGATTATATCAACGAATTCGATGCCTTTGAAATTAAAGGAATGGAAATGAAACACCAGAGAAATGAAAAGTTGCTAAAGAAAATTCGCCCTAAAGAAGTACTCAATATTTTATATCAGGAAAAGCGGTTTGATCGAGAATTATTCAATCGCATCAAGAAAAAACGGGAAAATGAAGAATAATTGTTGCCTGACCATAATCGAATGAAATATCTAAAATGAAACTACACCTAAACACGGCTTTTGGTGTTGTACAAGGTCTTGAGCAAATTCTTAAAGAAAAAAAAGCGCTTCGACCCACACTCAATCAACTTTTGAAGCAAAATCGAAAATGGGGCTCAAGAGACCGCAAATGGGTTGGCGAAGGGGTACTTGAAATTATACGTTGGCAAAGAAAATTTTCTGAAATGGGTGCACTTGACTTAAAATCAGAATTCTATTTCTGGAATTTGTTAGGTATTTGGATTTTAAGCAATAAAATTTCCCTACCAAAATGGGATCAATTTGAGGAACTTAACCTAAAAGAAATAAACCTTAACCTCAATCCGAAAACAACTCCAAGAAAAATCCTACAATCGCTTCCAGATTGGTTGGATTCCTTGGGGGTTGAAATATTTGGAAAAACAACTTGGGAAAAAGAAATCCAAAGCTTAAATACTACTGCTCCTCTAGTTTTGAGGGTAAACACCCTAAAAACAACTCCTAAAAAACTGCAATCCTTTTTAGAAAAAAAATATCAAATTGAAAGTGCTTTCATTTCAGAACTCCCAGGAGCTCTAATTCTTAAAAAGCATCAAAAACTAACTCATACCGAACCCTTCAAACTTGGATGGTTTGAAATTCAAGATACCAATTCACAACAGGTAGCTCTTTTTGCAAATCCCCAGCCTGGAATGTCTGTTATTGACGCTTGTGCGGGTGCTGGAGGAAAAACACTACACCTCGCTGCGATCATGCAAAACAAAGGGAAGATTATTGCTATGGATCCTTATGAAAAAAAGTTAGAGCAACTGAAAGCCCGTGTAAAACGAAATGGGGTCCGAATTGTTCTTCTGGAAAATTCAGGAGAAGATGATTTTTTAGAAACCAAAAAAGGAACTGCAGATCTTGTATTAATAGATGCGCCGTGTAGTGGTCTAGGTGTTCTAAGAAGAAACCCCGCTGCAAAATGGCACATGACTCCAAAACGAATTGAAGAGTTGGTAGTTCTTCAGCAAGATATTTTGCAAACCCATGCAACATTGGTGAATAAAGGCGGGGCATTAGTATACGCTACCTGTTCCCTCTTACCCGATGAAAATCAAAATCAAATTCAACACTTTTTAAATTCAGATGCAGGAGTAGGTTTTCAATTAGATAAAGAGCAAACTCTTTTGACCCACAATACTCAAGGAGATGGATTTTACATGGCTAAAATGACCAAGATATCCTAACAGGACTACTTTGTGAATAACTCCAAAACAACTTTGCCAATTTGAAGGTCTTTTGAAGGGTTAAATCTTTAAGAAAAGCATTATTTTTGAGCTTTAAATTTGCGCTTTATGCTACTGTTTTTTGGCGATGTCACTACTCGAATTATTGTCGTTCAAACTACCACTCCGCTCACAACTGAAAATACCGATAAACTTCAATGGCTTTTTGGAGAAGCTCCTTTGCTTAACACAGAAATTGTTGAAGGAGCCTTTGTGGGACCTAGAGCAACAATGATTACTCCATGGAGTACCAATGCTGTTGAAATTACAGAAAACATGGGGATTAATGGAATACATCGTATTGAAGAATATTTTTCCAAAGCTACAGTAGACCATATAGATCCAATGCTAGTCGTTGAATTTAACGGTTTGGATCAAAATCTTTTTCAAGTGAATATTGATCCAGAAAAAGTCCTTCAAATCGAGAACATAGCGGCGTACAATCAACAAGAAGGATTAGCGCTTAGTCAAGAAGAAGTCGATTATTTAAACGACTTATCAAAAAGTCTCGAGCGGCCTTTAACAGATTCTGAAGTTTTTGGATTTTCTCAAGTCAATTCAGAGCATTGCCGCCATAAAATTTTCAATGGAACCTTTGTGATTGACGGCAAAATCAAAGACAGCAGCCTCTTTCAACTCATTAAAAAAACCTCTAAAGAAAACCCTAATACGATTGTCTCTGCGTACAAAGACAATGTTGCGTTTGTCGAAGGACCTCATATTGAGCAATTTGCTCCACAATCGGCAGATCGACCCAGTAGCTATATCAAAAAAAACATAGAAAGTGTTCTTTCTATAAAAGCGGAAACACATAATTTCCCCACTACTGTAGAGCCCTTTAATGGAGCCGCAACAGGCTCAGGAGGGGAAATAAGAGATCGATTGGCTGGAGGGCAAGGATCTCTTCCCTTAGCAGGTACAGCAGTGTATATGACGCCCTATTCTCGTGTACAAAAAGACTTGTCGTACAGTTCTTTTCCAGAACGCAAGTGGCTGTACCAGACCCCTATTGACATTTTGATCAAAGCGTCCAATGGAGCTTCAGATTTTGGAAATAAATTTGGACAACCTCTTATTGCAGGATCAGTTCTCACCTTTGAGCATCAAGAAAAGGAACAGCGTTTAGGCTATGACAAGGTAATCATGTTGGCCGGAGGAATTGGTTTTGGAAAAAAAGAACAAGCTCAAAAAGGAACACCTAAAAAAGGAGATAAAATCATCATTCTAGGTGGAGATAATTATCGTATCGGCATGGGTGGTGCAGCCGTATCTTCAGCAGATACAGGAGCCTTTGGGAGTACTATCGAACTCAATGCCGTACAGCGCTCCAATCCTGAAATGCAAAAACGGGTGGCAAACGCCATTCGAGCTTTGATAGAACAAAGTGAAAATCCAATCATTTCTATCCACGATCACGGTGCTGGCGGACACCTCAACTGTTTGTCAGAATTGGTGGAGGATACGGGGGGTACAATACAAATTGATGCACTACCCTTAGGAGACCCTACACTTTCCGCAAAAGAAATTGTAGGAAATGAATCCCAAGAACGTATGGGGCTGATCTTAGCCGCCAAAGATGCTGCCTTTTTAGAAAAAATTGCACAACGTGAAAGGGCACCATTTTATGTTGTAGGAGAAGTAACAGAAGATCATCACTTTTCTTTTCACTCCAAAAAGAATAATGAAACACCTATTGACCTTGATCTTTCTGCACTTTTTGGTAGTTCTCCGAAAACGATTATGGAAGACATTTCCATTGAAAGAACCTATAAAGAAATAACCTACGAACAGAATAACCTTCCAAACTACATCAACCAAGTACTTCAACTGGAAGCCGTAGCTTGTAAAGATTGGTTGACTAATAAAGTGGACCGTTGTGTTACAGGGCGTGTTGCACAACAACAATGCGTAGGTGAACTACAATTGCCTCTCAGCAATTGTGGAGTTATGGCACTCGACTATACTGGTCAAAAAGGAATTGCTACTTCCTTAGGGCACGCTCCAATAAGTGCATTGATTGATCCCAAAAAGGGAAGTAATACCGCAATTGCAGAAGCATTGACCAATATTGTTTTTGCGCCTTTAGAAAGCGGATTAGAAAGCATCTCCCTTTCTGCCAACTGGATGTGGCCTTGTAACAATCCTGGCGAAGATGCACGTTTGTATGATGCTGTTGAAGAATGCTCAAATTTCGCTATTGCATTGGGGATTAATATACCTACAGGCAAAGACTCCCTTTCCATGAAACAAAAATATCCTGAAGGCGATGTGCTTGCCCCAGGAACAGTAATCATTACTGCCGCAGGACTATGTAAAGACGTCACTAAAGTTGTGACTCCTGTTGCTCAATCTGATGGAGGAGATATATATTATATTGACTTTGCTCAAGATGCATTTCACTTAGGAGGATCCTCTTTTGCCCAAACCCAAAACCGCATTGGAAATGAAACTCCTTGCGTACAAGATGCAGATTATTTTAAAACTGCTTTCAATGCCGTTCAAAATCATATCGAAGCTGGTGCGATTAATGCAGGGCACGACATAGGGTCTGGAGGACTTATCACAACGCTAGCTGAACTTTGTTTCCCGTCAACAGCTATTGGTATGGAACTTGACTTTAAAGGACTAAATGAAACGGATTTAATAAAAATACTCTTTTCCGAAAAAGTAGGGGTTGTTTTACAATCTCGAGAAGATTTGACAACTTCCTTTGCAAGAGCAGGAGTAAACGCCCTTAGGATTGGTTCGGTCACAAAACAAAACCTTTTAAAAATAGCTTCTTTTGAATTATCAATTCCAGAATTACGAAAAGTCTGGATGGCAACCTCGACCCAATTGGAAGCTCAGCAAACAAGAGCTGATTTAGCTGCAATTCGAGCAAAAAATACAGTCGAACAACCTCTCAAGTTTCATTTCCCTAAAGAGTTTGATGGTAAAATGCCAGCACCTAAATCAAATCGGATCAAAGCAGCAGTAATTCGTGAAAAAGGGAGTAATTCCGAACGTGAAATGGCTTACATGATGGATCTTAGTGGTTTTGAAGTTCGCGATGTGCATATGACTGATCTCATAGAAGGAAGGGAAACATTAGAAGATATAGCACTACTTGTGGCTGTAGGAGGTTTTTCAAATTCCGATGTACTCGGTTCGGCCAAAGGCTGGGCAGGAGCCTTTAAATACAATCCCAAAGCCAAAAAAGCTCTTGAGAATTTCTTTCACCGCCCCGACACCCTTTCGTTGGGTGTTTGTAATGGGTGTCAGTTATTTGTAGAATTGGGATTGTTAACTCCAAAAGATCAGCCCCAACCCAGAATGTTACACAACGATTCGGGTAAATTTGAGTGTATATTCACTGCGGTGACTATAGAATCCAGTAGCTCCATCATGCTCAGAGGACTAGAAGGAAGTACATTGGGGATTTGGGCGGCCCATGGTGAGGGAAAATTTTCTTTCCCTCAAAGCGAAAACCACTATCAAATTCCAGCAAAATACCTGTACCATGATTATCCCTCTAATCCCAACGGATCCGATTATAATGCCGCCATGCTCACAAGTGCAGACGGACGACATTTAGTGATGATGCCCCATTTGGAGCGCTCTACCTTTCCCTGGAACTGGGGGCACTACCCTACTCATCGAGAAGATGATGTGAGTCCTTGGACATTGGCTTTTGAAAATGCTTACACTTGGCTGAAAAATAGAGGGGCGTAAAAGTTCTTCTTTTACTTCAAAATATTTCCTATTTTGCAGTAAAATGAACAAATGACACCCACAAGATTATTTGAATTTATAGAATATCAAAAAGAGCACGCCCCACTGGAAAAGGCCTTTACCACGAAATACAATGGAGCTTGGGAAAGCGTTTCTTCCTCAGATTTTCTCGATCAATCTCGCGCCATAAGCCGTGCCTTGATAGGAATGGGAATCAAGGCAGGAGATAAAATTGCCATGATTTCCTCAAACAATAGAACCGAATGGAGCGTCATAGATGTAGGATTATTGACCTTAGGGGCTGTAAATATTCCTATTTACCCGACCATTTCAGCTAAAGATTACGAGTACATTCTGAATCACTCCGAGAGTCTTTACTGTTTTGTTTCCGACCAAGAGGTTTATGACAAGGTAAATGCCATTCAAAAAAATATTAAGTCATTAAAAAAAGTTTACAGTTTTGATCAAATCAAAGGCTGTGCTCATTGGTCTGAACTTTTGGACGAAGGAGCAAATATGGACCACGATAGTACAGTTACCAAAATGCGCGACGAGGTAAAGCCTGAAGACCTCGCCACAATCATTTATACATCTGGTACTACAGGAGTTCCCAAAGGTGTAATGCTGAGCCACCATAACGTGGTATCCAATGTTATTTCAAGCTCTAAAAGACTACCCCTTACAATAGGTCAAGCGAGTGCACTCAGTTTTTTGCCCATATGTCATATTTTCGAACGAGTCATTCTTTACATTTATATGTACAATAGCGTTTCGGTGTATTTTGCGGAATCCATAGAAACGATAGCCGACAATTTAAAAGAAATCAAACCCAACGTTATGACCGCCGTTCCACGACTATTAGAAAAGGTATATGACAAGATTTACGCTAGGGGTGCAGAACTTTCTGGCATTAAGAAAACTCTATTTTATTGGGCAGTAAATATCGGCCTTCAATACGAGCCCTACGGGCAGAATGGCGCATGGTACGAGTTTAAATTAAAAATCGCACGTAAACTTATTCTTTCTAAATGGCAAGAAGCCCTAGGTGGTAAACTCGAGCTCATCGCTTCGGGAAGTGCTGCTCTACAACCTCGTTTGGCTCGTGTCTTTACCGCAGCGGGAATGACACTTGTTGAGGGATATGGACTAACCGAAACCTCACCTGTAATTTCGGTCAATGACATGAGACAGAAACATTTTAAAATCGGCACTGTTGGAAAAGTCATTGACGGGGTAGAAGTCAAAATTGCTGAAGACGGAGAAATCCTCTGTAAAGGACCTAATGTGATGATGGGTTATTACAAAGAAGAAAAAATGACTCAAGATGTGATGACGGGAGACTTTTTCCATACAGGAGACATTGGGGAACTTGATTCCGAAGGATTTTTAAAAATCACTGATAGAAAAAAAGAAATGTTCAAAACTTCTGGAGGAAAATATATTGCTCCACAAGTCATTGAAAACCAAATGAAACAATCATTATTTATAGAACAAATTATGGTCGTTGGGCCTGGCAGAAAAATGCCTACTGCAGTGATTCAACCCAACTTAGAATACGTTAAAAATTGGCTTAAAGAGAAAGGTATTTCATGCGATACTCTAGCGCAAGCAGTAAAAGAACCACTTCTCATAGAAGCTATAGAAAACGAAGTGGCCCACCACAATCAAAATTTTGGCTCTTGGGAACAAGTCAAAAAAATTCAACTGACTCCAGAAGAGTGGACTATAGATTCAGGACATTTGACTCCAACAATGAAGTTGAAAAGAAAAGTGGTAACAGAAAAATACGACGCACTCATTGAACAAATGTACAGTTAAATAAAAAAATGGCTCACTTTAAAAGTGAGCCATTTTTTTATTTATTTATTATGCATGCATAATAAAATATACTATATTTGGATTCATGAAACAAGAGACTTTTGACAGCGCATTGCGTTCTACATGGCAAATAGTGAGTAAGATGTATAATAAAGAAGCGAGTAAATTTGATTCTACAATGGCCACAGGGTTTGCTCTTTTGAGTATTGATTCTGAAGGTACTCCATCTACCACTTTAGGACCAAAAATGGGTATGGAATCTACCAGTCTCTCCCGTTTGCTCAATAGTATGGAGGAGCGCAATCTAATCTACCGTTCTCAGCATCCCAAAGATGGAAGGAGTGTATTGATTCATCTGACTGAATTTGGAGTAGAGAAACGGGAAGACTCTAAGGCTGTTGTACTTCATTTTAATGAAGAGATAGAAAAAAGTCTAAGCCAAAAAAAAATTCAACATTTTTTCGAAGTAATGCAATGCATCAAGGAAAAAGCAAGCGAATTTGAACACTTTTCAACCCCAACATTAAAAACAACGTAATTATGGAAGCTACAAAAAACAAAAAAGGAAGCGGAGGCTCTTTTATTATTGAAAACCATTCTGCAACAGAGATCTTCACTCAAGAAGATTTTAGCGAAGAACAGCGAATGATGAAAGCGGCTGTGAAGGAATTTATTGATCGTGAGGTATGGCCTTTTAAGGAACGTTTTGAAAAGAAAGATTATGAGTTTACTAAAACTTTGATGGAACAAGCGGGTGCTCTCGGATTTTTAAGTGTTTCCGTTCCCGAAGCCTATGGAGGCATGGGAATGGGATTTGTTTCATCCATGTTAGTTTGCGATTATATATCTGGTGCTACGGGTTCATTTTCTACAGCTTTTGGTGCCCATACAGGAATCGGAACCCTTCCCATCACCTTATACGGAACAGAAGCACAAAAACAAAAATATTTACCCAAGTTAAGTTCTGGAGAATGGTTTGGCTCCTATTGTTTGACTGAACCAGGAGCTGGTTCGGATGCCAATTCTGGAAAAACCAAAGCGGTACTTTCTGAAGACGGAAGTCATTATAAGATTTCAGGGCAGAAAATGTGGATTTCCAATGCAGGTTTTGCTTCGCTTATGATCGTATTTGCAAGGATAGAAGACGATAAAAACATTACTGGATTTATTGTGCCTTACGACCCCGGAAATGGAATTCGCCTAGGAGAAGAAGAAAACAAACTTGGTATTCATTCCTCTTCTACCCGACAGGTGTTTTTTAGCGAAACCAAAGTCCCTTTAGAGAATATGCTAGGAGAACGAGATGGCGGATTTAAAATCGCTATGAATGCCTTGAACGTAGGACGGGTGAAGCTGGGAGTTGCCTGTTTGGATGCACAACGAAGGGTAACTACTGCTGCCATACAATACGCAAACGAGCGCATACAGTTTAAAACTCCCATTGCACAGTTCGGTGCAATTAAAGAAAAAATCGCTCGAATGGCTAGTTCCTGCTATGCAGGTGAATCTGCTTGCTATCGTGCTGCAAAAGATATTGAAGACCGTATTGAAGACTTTGTTTCCCAAGGCATGTCTCACCAAGAAGCAGAGCTAAAGGGTGTAGAAGATTTTGCTGTGGAATGTTCTTTGATCAAAGTAGGCGCATCAGAAGATGTTCAAAACTGTGCTGATGAGGGCATTCAAATTTTTGGTGGAATGGGATTTTCTGCCGACACCCCTATGGAATCTGCTTGGAGAGATGCGCGAATTGGGAGAATTTATGAAGGAACAAATGAAATCAATCGTATGCTGTCCGTGGGAATGTTACTCAAAAAAGGAATGAAAGGTCAAATTGATTTGATGGCAGCTGTGATGCAATCGGCGGCTAACCTTGGTAGTAATACACCGAGTAAAGAAAATTCAGGGACAATTTTAGTCGAAGAACAAAATTTGATTCAAAACTTCAAACAGTTATTTTTGATCCTTACAGGAAATGCCGTTCAAAAATACGGCACCCAATTAGAAGCTCACCAGCAGGTACTCCTTGGCTTATCAGATATCCTTATTGAAATCTATTTTGCTGAATCCGCATTATTAAGAACCTTGAAAAACAGCACGCGCGAAGGTATTCCGACTCAAGAAACCCAACAAGCTATGGTTCAGCACTATGTCTATGAAGCACATGATATAGTACTTAAAAGGGGTAAAGAAGTTATTTTAAGTATTTCGGAGGGTGATGAACAAAAGCAACTTCTTGAGGTTTTAAACAAAAATTGCTCGTATTCACATTTTCCCAATATCGTTAAAATTAAAACTGAAATAGCAGACCGTTTTATTTCAGAAAACAGTTATTTCTTATAATAGTTGTCCTGATCAGAATCTAAAAACCGACCTGTAAAGTGTCGGTTTTTTTAGTATTTTAACAAAAAACTGAATAATGAATAAACTACTTCCTTTGTTTGCTTTTTTAAGCATGATACTAACTCATGCTCAGGAGAAAAAAACTCTTTATAAGATCATCGAGAGTGTTTCTAGTGAACGTATAGAAAAAGACATTCAAACGCTTGTTAATTTTGGCACTCGTCATACACTTAGTGACACACTTTCCAAATCAAGAGGTATTGGAGCTGCTCGCCGATGGATAAAATCAGAATTCGAAACAATTTCTAAAGAATGTGACGATTGTTTAGAAGTATTTTATCAAAAAAACTATTTTACTCCAGATGATGGTGGTCGCATTGTTAAACCAGTGTGGATCAATAATGTTGTCGCTATTCAAAGAGGGAAAACACATCCTAACCGTTTCATCATTATGAGTGGTGATATTGATTCCAGAATTTCTGATCCTACCAATTATAAGGATGATTCCCCAGGGGCGAATGACAACGCCAGTGGTATGGCCGGGACTATCGAAGCAGCAAGAGTGTTGTCAAAATACAACTTTGAAAACAGCATTATTTATGTGGGCTTGGCTGGAGAAGAACAAGGTTTGTTTGGAGGAAAGGGTCTTGCCGAATATGCACAAGAGAAAGGTTGGGAAATCATTGGAATATTAAACAATGATATGATTGGAAATATCACAGGAGTTGATGGGGTAATTGACAATCGAACCTTTCGAATTTTTTCAGAGCCTGTTCCAGCAAATGAGACGAAAAGACAACGAGATGCACGACGATTTTACGGAGGTGAAGTAGATGGAATTTCACGTCAACTGGCACGCTATGTGCATACAAATGTAAAAGAATTTATGCCAGAAATGAATCCCATGATGGTCTATCGTTTAGACCGTTTTGGACGAGGGGGGCATCATCGTCCATTTAACGATGTGGGCTATGCTGGGATCCGTATTATGGAGGCACATGAAAATTATACTATGCAACATCAAGATATTCGAGTAGAAAATGGAATTGCCTATGGAGATGTTATTGAGGGTGTTGATTTTGGCTATGCAAAAAAATTAACAGCCGTTAACGCCATCAACCTTGCTAGTTTGGCTTGGGCACCCCCCTCCTTAAAAAAACTATCAATAGGTGGAATTGTGCAAGCTTCAGTAAAATTCCGTTGGGAAAAAGTGAACGATCCCAATATTGCAGGATATAAAATTTATTGGCGAGACACAACTTCCCCCACATGGGATCACAGTCGCTTTGTGGGAGACGTCTCTGAGGCTATGCTGGAGGGTATTGTTATTGACAATTTCTTTTTTGGAGTGGCTACAGTAGGGAAAAATGGATATGAAAGTCCTGTGGTATTTCCCAATTCTATTTTTAGAGATTACAAATAATTATCTATCTGTAGGCGTTTAAATAGGCCTCTGAGATTTCTTCTAAACTTACTAAAATCAAAGGTGAGGTAGAGTTCTAAAATAGCAGGTGCATAAACTTTGTCAATTTGCTTAACGCCAAAATTGTATAGTATTCCAATGTCAAAATTCTCAAGAGAAAGTCCTACAGAAAATCCTAAATTATTGAAATTAAAGGTATTGGATGAACTCAGTGATTGTACAGTTTCAGTTACTCCACCTGTTCGCACACGGTAAAAAATATAATTTTCTCCACTAGTTGGCGCTGTAGTAAAGGAATCCAAAGTGAAGGTAACAACATCTCCTTCACATAAAGAAATACTGTAATATTCTCCTACCGAAGATTTTATTCCAATTGGACTTTGAGAAAAAGCAAAAACTCCAACTAAAAAAAAGCAAAACAAGAAATACTTCTGGGATAGTAGATTGTTTTGGGGCATATTATAGTGATTTGGGCACTATAAATATAACGCAAAAAAAATTACATTAGTATTCAGTAAACTTCCCTTTTCTAGTTAGTAATAATTATCAATACTAATTCTTCGATAGTCTCCCCTTTTATTTCTCAAGTAAGGGCTAAAATCAAAGGTTAGGAAGACCTCTATGGTACTGGGAGAATATACCGTAGTTTTCAAAGGGTTCTGGAAGGGGAAATTGTATAAAGCTCCAAATTCAAAATTTTCATAGGCCAATGCAACAGACATACCAATATTGGTGAACCCAAAACTTTG
>Ga0209138_1000046_pt1 | contig 123844 bp, 119 predicted proteins | sample SaaInl3SG_22_DNA_FD_184645 | JGI IMG/M metagenome (GOLD analysis project Ga0209138, IMG submission 184645) | Marine microbial communities from expanding oxygen minimum zones in the Saanich Inlet - ESP_153SG_22_DNA (SPAdes) (version 2) | ecosystem: Environmental > Aquatic > Marine > Intertidal...
AGGTCAGGGAACAAATAAACATCTCTACCTTTTAAGGCTTTACACTTTTCATAATTCAAACTACTTAAATTGAAAACTGCTAACCAAAGTAAGTTCTTAGGCTGTTCAGGTGGTCCAAAGTATAGTGAGCATCTATCTCACTTCGATTATTTGTTTACTATATGGTATTACGGAGTAATGCGTTGTATGTGAAAATATTGGTCCTGATACAACGTAGGTCCTACTGCGGGTGGTTGTTCATTGTTTCTTCGGTGCCATATCAAATGGGTCGCACCTAAGTGGTGCAGCGAATCTATATGACCGTGCTGGAGTAAAACAGTACTTTCTTCTGTCCAACCTTTGCGGTGAGCAAAATAAATGAGTTGGGGAGAAGGGCCTCCATTGATGATAATACGCTGCGATTTAGGTATGTATTTTTCTGTTATTCTCTCTAAGTTGAGTTTGTATTTTTCTCTTTGTTTTATGAAAAAATCGTCTTGATGATTGCCTATAGCTTCTATGCTAATTATCACCATAAGCCACGTGGCGTATTTAGGTTTGATATGAGCTAAGAAATAACCAGCAATCAAGGCCATAATAGGCACATAGGGCACTATGTAGTAACTGTGTAGCGGAAATACCAAGCCGGTTTTGATAATGAATAATCCAAAAACTATAGAGACAATACCAAATCCGAGTAGGTGCCATTTCAGTGTGTGCCGAGTGCGAAAAATCGCAAAACAACCTGTTATAAAACAAGCAAAACCTATAAAGGAGCTAAAGGCTACGAAATAAAATTTTTCGAGTAGTTGAGGCCATAATTCCATAATTTCTCTCAAACCTTCAGACATAGTGCGAGGAAAGTACAGCTCGTAACCGTAGGTGGTCACTAAGTACGGAACCCAATAAAAATACCAGATGCACGTTATAGCGAAGCCTAAACTGCCCACAAGCAGCATCCTTGCAGTTCTACTCCGTTTTACACTAGGCATAAAAACCGCCACGCCTAATACACTCAATAAACTGAGGGCAGGAATCTTACAAAGCATGCCAAGCGTACAAAAGATGAAAAACCAGAGCAATGACAGACCTTTGTTTGTCTGCGAGAGAAATTGATGAGCGTGATAAAGGCCAATTAGCATAAGCGACATACTAAAGGTGTCGGGCATTATCTTCCTGCTAAACCCAAACCATACGGAGACCGTTAGTATCAGCGTAGCGTAGTAGGCCACTTTGTGAGATAAGATAGCCTTGGTGCTTTTGTAAAAATAAAATGTACCGATGGTGGTGACTACTAGGTTGATAAGTCTGCCGTACCAGTGTTGGTAGCCAAAAACTTCGGCGACGATGTAAATTAGGTAATTGAAGAGCGGGAATTCAGAGCCTATAATACCTGTTTTTTCGCCAGCAAGATCTATTGCAGGGTATAAGAGATTTGCTCCGTTTTCCCAAAAATTACGGGCAATCATAGCCGTAAGTGACTGTCGCCAGTTATGCCCCATTTCCAGGGGGGCATTGATGATGCCTATAAGTCTGAGCATAAAAAAAACTCCGATCCAAAATCGGATATCGGAGAGTAACCATTTATACTCACTCCAGAGGTCTTGAATCTTTTTTCTAGTCATAACTTATGCGGTCTTTTATAGTCCCATCTTGACGATGAATGATAACATCACCCTTTTGATTTTTGGCAATGCGTTTTGCTCGGCGTATGGCGGTACTTTGCTTTCTGAAAGTGTCAGTTAAGCGTGTGTTGCCTTCTCCACGTATTGCCGATCCTTTTTCGTGCGGCACTACGTGTTGGTTTCCTGTTTTGGGCGAGGTGCGAATACCTTGATCCTTAGCCCAACTTTTTATTACGTTTTTGAGTAAGTCTATCCAAAATTGTCTTTTGGTAATACTAGGCATAGGTTCAAAGGTAATGGTGAATAATTGAGATATTTTGATTTGCCAAATTAGGTGGTGATGCCTAGCCAAGTTTAAGTAGTCGTTTTATCCATGTAAGCTTAGTATTACTGATAGGTGAGTATTTTAGATTAGGTTCAAAGAGTGTTCCCTTGTGTAGTATACTCTTACTATGGCTAAAGGCATCAAAGCCCGCCTTGCCGTGGTAGCTACCTATGCCGCTATTTCCTACTCCCCCAAAAGGAAGATTGGAATTTGCAATGTGCATGACTGCATCATTTATACTTCCGCCACCAAAAGATAGTTGTTTCAGAAAAGATCTTTTTTCGCTGCTTTTTTCCGTAAAAATATATGCCGATAGAGGATGGGTAAGTGTTTTGATTCGTTTCAAAGCATCATCCAATTTGTCATAGACAAGAATGGGTAAGATAGGGCCAAAAATTTCGTCTTGCATACTCTTATCTTCCCACGAAGCGGGGTAGAGGAGTGTAGGAGATATAGTTCTATTCTGGACATCACATATACCACCAAGTGCTAACTTATTATTGTCTATAAGACGTGATACTCTATCAAAGTTTTTTTGGTCAATTATCTGTACATAATTTTGATTATCTGTATGGTAGGAGGATTTTTCTATTTCGGATTGAATGGCTGCTACAAGTTTATCGGCTATAGATGAGTGAACTATAACATAATCGGGGGCTATGCAGGTTTGTCCCGCATTTAGAAATTTTGCCCAGGAGAGTCGTTTGGCGGTGATGTCTAGTTTGCAGTGTTGACTAATGATAGCGGGGCTTTTCCCGCCTAATTCAAGAGTGACGGGGGTTAGGTTTTTGGCAGCGGCGGCGTACACTATCTTACCTACGGATACACTACCCGTAAAAAATATTTTGTCCCATTTCAGGTTAAGCAACTCTGTCGTTTCTGGAATTCCTCCTTCTGCCACGTACAAAAAACCAGGGTCAAAGTTGTTATTTATCAATTTAGCCATAACGGCACTCGTGTTTTTAGGAAGTTCACTTGGTTTTATCACAACCGTACAGCCGGCAGCAATAGCAGCTATTGCTGGGCATAGTGATAGTTGGTAAGGGTAGTTCCAAGCTCCTATTATTAGGCTACATCCAAGAGGGTCTTTGTATATTCTACTTTTGGCAGGCATATTGGCCCAGTTGGTTTTTATTTTTTGCGGTTTCGCCCACCTTTTGAGGTTAGATATAGCATCTTCTATGTCGTGATATATAAGTGCGAGTTCAGAAGAGTATGTATCGAATTCAGATTTTTTAAAATCTTGGTATATGGCTTCATACAATGCTTGTTCGTTCAACTTAAGTATGTTCTTTAGCTTGATTAAGACTTTTTTTCTTGAATCTAAATCTTTTGTTCGCCCGGAACAAAAAAAATCTCTTTGCGTATCTAGTACTTGCTGCATGTAATAGTCAAAAATAAGGATATGCTGGCAATAATAATTCAAACTAAATTTGAAGGGTTCAATCTATGAAAAACCTAAAGTGGTCAAAGCGAACGATTTACTCAATTTTATGCATCTATAATGGTATTGCTCAAGTTATTATAGATATCGGTAGCCAATATTGGACGTTTCTCAAGTTTTGAGTTACATACAAATATGGCGATGTAGAATAGCTAGTCTTTACCTAAGTGATTAGGTGAACCTGCACACGCTTTTATTTTGAAGAAATTTCTGTACGCCAGAAGATAATTTACTACTTAATGCGGGTTTAAATGTCCGTAGCGATCATTCCACAGGATAGGGCCTTTCTGCTTTACGACGCGTGAAAAGCTGTGTTGCTAAGATCATTATTAATCAAATCTGAATATTGAATTTGACGGGTTTTATAATTTTTAATGCTAATGTGATTTTGTATATATACAGTATTCTCTTTTGGTAGATCAAATTGCGATGCTTTTAAAAAGATATAGCGTGCAAATGACGCTATGTAAGCGACAGAACTGTTTTTATTTCTGCCATATGTTTTCGGAAAAGAGATTTTTTTGGTTCGTAGAAGTCTGATTTAAAGATATTTGAGTGCCCACTACACTGCCTGTATTTTTTTTAATAGCGGGTTACCATCTTTCAAAATCTTGTTTATATTTGAACTGTGAAATTGGTTAACCAAAATTGGTCAACCAATATTGCGTAAATTTAAGATGAGTTTAACTAACTGAATTATAATATATGAATAAAAGCAATTTAATTAAAAGTATGTCTGCTACTGGCAGAAGGTCACTCAAGACCTTTGCTACAGTATGTATGGCAATTCTAATTAGTACATCGGCTTGGGCACAGTCTCAGGTATCGGGTACTGTAAAAGGAAAAGACGGAGCTGCCATACAAGGAGCTACTGTTGTGGTAAAAGGTTCTACGCGAGGTGCTATCACCGATGCTAAAGGTGGTTTTACCATCACAGCAGCAGCAAACGAAATGCTTCAAGTTTCTTATCTTGGGTTTAAAACACAAGACATTACCGTAGGGAATCAGACTGTATTCACGATCACTTTGGAGGACAACTCTGAAGCGTTAGATGGTGTAGTAGCTATTGGTTATGGTAAGCAAAAGAAGTCGCACCTTACAGGTTCTATCTCTAAGGTAGAAAACAAAACGTTGGATCAAATTCCAATCGGTCGTGTGGATGACGCTCTTGTAGGACAAATTACAGGTGTAAACATTCAAATGACTAACCCAGCTGCAGGTGAGGCTCCGGTGATTAAAGTAAGGGGTCAAGGTTCTATATCTTTTGAGTCTGCTCCACTTATCGTAATAGACGGTATCGCTGTGGGTTCGGATCCTGATTACCTTTCAAGTGTTGATATGAATGATGTTGCTTCTATAGAAGTGTTGAAAGATGCTGCTTCAGCTTCTATCTACGGTTCTAGGGGTGCAAACGGTATCATTATGATAACTACTAAAGAAGGTGTTGAAGGTCCTACTCAGTTTTCTTACAACTCTTTCGTGGGTTCTAAGTCTGTTCAGTCTAGAGACGTATTAGGGAATCTTGATGATTGGTTGGCTGCAACTGCCGATGAGAGTGGTATCGCTGATAAGCGTGCATACATTGAGAAGTTTGGAGAGGGAACAGATTGGGAAAAAGTAATGTTTGACGGAGGTCTTATTACTAACCATTCACTTTCTGCTCGTGGTGGTACTAAAAATACTAAGTTTATGACTTCTTTGAGTTACCTGAATGATCAAGGGGTGTTACTTACTGATAACTACGAAAAATTAAACTTCAGACTTAACTTAAATACTAAGGTAAGTGATAGAGTTTCTTTTGGTGTGGTGTTAAACCCATCTAGAACAGAGCAAAGAAGATTCCCAATAGGTGTTCACGATGCATTGAGACAAAATCCTTGGTTACCACTTTACCTTACTGAAGACAACATTCAGTATGTAAACAGAACAAGAGAAAACGGTCGTTGGGCTGATGCTCAAGTAGGGGATTACGCAATGGAGCGTATGTTTGATGATTTTGATTTAACCACAGGTGCTCCAGACCCAGGAAACTCAGGTACGGATATTAGTTCTACTTCTAATCAAAGTGCACTAGCTAAGGTATTGGAAAGAGACAGACGCAAGTACCAAACAAAAATATTCACAAACGCATTTGTAAATGTGAACTTAACAGACAACTTGTACTTTAAACAAAGCTTGGGTGGTGACGTTCGATTTACAAAATATGAAGATTACAATGGTGTACTTTCTTCTAGAAACGGTGCCGCTGGTTCTTCTGCACGTAGAAGAAATCAAGAAAACTATCACACAATTTCTGAAAGTACATTAAACTTTAGCAAGACAATAGGCGAAAATCACGAAGTGAATGCAGTAGGTGGTTTTGCTTACGAGAGCTGGAAAAGACAAGATGGTCAGATAGACGCTTCTGGTTATACAAATGACTTAATCAGAACTATTCCTGCGGCGAACGTAATTGGGGCGTACACGACAGCATCTGAAGAAGCACTAGCTTCTCTCCTTTCGAGAGTTAATTATGCTTACGCAGACAAGTATTTAGTATCATTAAGTGCGAGATGGGACGGTAGTTCTAAGTTTGGTCCGGATAATAAGTATGGTTTCTTCCCTGCAGCATCTGTAGGATGGAACATAGCTAAAGAAGAGTTTATGAATAACTTGAAAGCAGTATCCGACTTAAAAGCAAGAGCGAGTTATGGTATTTCTGGTAGTAATTCTGGTATTGGTGAGTATGATTATATCGGTCTTATCTCTCCAGTAGGAACTGCCATAGGCGGAGAAAGTAACGGTTATAATGCCACTAATATCTCTAACAGCGAACTAAGATGGGAGAAACTAAAAGAAGTGAACGTAGGTTTTGACCTAGCATTACTAAAGGGAAGATTTGGCGCTTCTGTTGATTTCTATAACAGAACTTCTTCTGACCTATTATTAGATTTGCCTGTTCCTGCAGTAACTGGTTTCCAAACTGCACTAGTGAACAGAGGTATTGTAGAAAACAAAGGTTTTGAACTTGAAGTATTTGCTAACCCACTTAAGAGTAAAATAGTAAAATGGAGAACTTCTGCATTATTAACGCACAACGAGAATACGTTGGTAGACTTTGCTGGAGCTAGCGGACTTATCTCTACGGTAGATTCAAAAAGACCAGCTGAGTGGATAGCACTAGAAGGAAGCCCTATATCTTCTTACTATGGTTATGTAGTGAGTGGGCAAGAAATAGCCCCTGAGTATCTTAAGAATCCATTCTACCCAATTGGTGGACAGTCTCAAGATATCTACGTGAAGGATCTTAATGGTGATGGTGTTATCGATACAGATGACAGAACAGTACTTGGTTCTCCATATCCAGACTTTATCTATAGCTGGAATAACACTGTGTCTTTCTTAGGATTTGATGTTACTTTAATGTTCCAAGGTTCACAAGGTGCTGAAGTCAGAAATATATCATCTCAGTATATCCGAAACGAGTTCTCTAGTAACCAAGATTATATAGCTGGTTTCGAAGATGCGGACTTGGTAGTACAAAGAATCTTTACCAGTGATGATATCCAAGACGCTGATTACTTTGCACTTAGAAACCTGAACATAGGTTATACCTTTAAGAAAGCTTCTTTGAATAAAATAGGACTAGGTGGTCTTAGAGTATACGTAGGTGGTCAAAACCTTATATACAAAATGGCTGATAACTACGAAGGATATAACCCAGAAGGTATCGACCAAGGTTTAGGAAATCCACTTACTTATGGTTACCAAAGAGGACCAGCACCTATATTCAGAACATTATCTGTAGGTGTTAACGTTAAACTTTAATAATAAGAACAAAATGAAATTAAAAAATATAATAATAGTTTTAGCATTAGCTACAGCATTTACAAGTTGCGAGGAGCAGCTTGATTTAGCACCGCTTTCTGCCGTAGGAGATAATGGTTTTTATACCAGTGCCGATGAGGTAGAAGGAGCGGTAATAGCCATCTATGATGGATTACAAACACTTCCATTACGTGAGTTTGCACTTACGGAAATGAGATCTGATAACGCTAAGTCTAAGTCTCGTGAAGGAGATTGGGCTCAGTTTGAAGCAAATACAGTAGCCCCAACTAACCAAGCTGTTGGTCAGTACTGGGCAGCAAACTATAACGTGATCTTCAGAGCAAACGTTGTACTTGAGAATCTTGATTCAGTATCAGTAGATGCGGATAGAAAGCAATTCGAAGGCGAAGCAAAATTTGCGAGAGCATTAGCTCATTTTAACCTCGTTAGAGCCTTTGGTGATGTACCTATCATTGATCAAGTAATCATCCAAACGGATGAAGATTATTTTGATAGAGATGCTGCTGCAAGTGTACTAGCGTTTATAGATGCGGATTTAGCATCTGCAGCTTCTTTACTTCCAGAGTCTAATGAATTTGGCCGTGCCACAAGTGGAGCTGCTAACGGGTTGTTAGGAAAGGTGAGACTTACAGCGGGCGATCACGCAGGTGCAGCTTCTGTGCTGGCTCCTTTAGTTAATGGTTCTACATACAGCTTAATGTCAGACTACAGTGATGTGTTTTATCAAGAAGGAAACAATGAGATTTTATTTGCTATTCCTTATGTAAACGATGATGTAAACGAAAGTCAAGATTTCTCTTATGAGATGACAGCTTTTGGTGTACGTGCAGGTTTAAATTATCTTACTGATGATTTTAAGAATAGTATGAGCCCAGATGACACACTTAGAGCTCCAGTTATAGTTAGTTCTAATAATGCGAACGAAACTGGTAAATACTTAACTACTTCTGCAGATGTAAGAAGATGCGGTAATGACTGGATTGTACTACGTCACGCAGATGTATTATTGATGTATGCTGAGGCACTTATGGGTACTTCTACTCAAACTGCTGATGCCAATGCTATCGCTGCTTACAATGCAGTAAGAAAAAGAGCTGGTCAATCAGAAGTAACGGGAGGTGATGCTCTTACAAAGGAAGCATTAGCTGACGAAAGAAGATTCGAGCTTGCTTTTGAAAATCATAGACTTTATGACCTTATAAGATTTGGTAACGCTACTTCTGTACTAGCTGCTCACGCTGCAGCTACTGGCAACGCTTTTGAGCCAACAGACTTATTATTGCCAATACCTCAAGCAGAGATAAACATTAGTGCAGGTAAATTAACACAAAACCCTGGTTACTAATCTTTTTTAACACTTTAAAGAAATATTAAAATGAAAAAAATATCAATATTTTTATTTAGCTTATTAGCTGTTACAGGCTTTATGGCGTGTAACGAATTAGAATACCCAGAAGCTGGGTCTATAGAAGATAAGACTCCACCTAATGCAGCATTTTCTGCTACGCCTAACGAAGGGAATTATCAAGAAATTACGTTTAACAATTTCTCAACTAGCTCTACAGATTACGTATGGGATCTAGGTAATGGACAAACGTCTACAGAGAAAAATCCAGTAGTTACTTACCCAGATGGTAGATATCTTGTTACGCTTACATCAAGTGATAAGTTAAACAAGACCAGCACTTACTCTGATTCTGTAATCATTGTTAAGCCTACGAGTACTTTCCAGCCGGTTATACTTAATCCAGGTTATGATATCGTAGGAGATGATTCATACAGAGATAATTGGAGAAACGGTGACCTTGGAGGGGTAATCCAGATTACAAGTAGCCCTGTACACGAAGGTGAAAAAGCTGCGAAATTACCTTCTGGCGGTGATAGAATTGGTTATCAAGAATTCACAGTAGAAGAAGATGTAGATTACATTTTAGAATTCTGGTATACCATGAAAACAAGTCCTGCAGGTACTCTTACTGTGGCAGTACTTGATGGACCAGTAACAGACCCAGCTACTATTCCTGCTCGTACGATTGCTTCTGTAGATTTAAATGATCAAACTGATGCTAACTTATATACAAGAGCAACACTTGAATTTAACTCAGGTCCTTCTACTAAGGTAGCAATCTACTTCACGAACGAGAATGTAGAGTCAAGAATTGATACTTGGTCTATATCAGTTAAATAATTTAATATAATGATAAAGAAGTCTATTCTGTTTATCAGCCTTTTAGCTTTATGTTTATGTTTATTGAACGGTTGTAAAGCAGATGAGGAAGAAACTCCGAACTATAAGTATATAGAGAAGAAAGACCTTGTAGAAGGTGTAGATTATTTTCTTCCTCAGATAGACCTCAATAATTGGAAAGTAACACTTCCTATAGGTTCGCCTACAGAAGTGTATCCACCAGCAATATTAGATTATGCAACTAATAAAACACTGGAGCCGTTTATGTACAACGATAGCACAGACGGCTCTATCGTGTTTTATACCAGACCAGGATCTACTACGACTAATACCTCTTACTCGCGTACCGAGTTAAGAGAACTATTGGAACCTACCGGTAAAGTTAATTGGACCTTCGCAGATGGAGGGAGACTAAAAGGTAGATTGAAAATAGGCGAAATGTCTGTAGGAGATAATGGTTATGATAGAACTATCGTGATGCAAATACACGGTAGACTCACAGATGAGCAGAAAGCTCTCATTGGGGCTAGCGATAATAATGCTCCACCTATACTTAAACTTAGTTGGCAATCTGGTAAAATTAGATTGTACACTAAAATATTAACTGACACAACAATGAACGACATTGATGTGTTGAGAACAGACTCTTGGACAGATAAAGCTATCTCATTCAACAAAACCGTAGGTTTTGATGAATTTACCTTAGAGGTCATCGTAAGTGATGGACGCATGGAGGTTATTCTGAATGACGACGAGTCTATGGTTTTTGACGATATTCACATCAAAAGATGGGGTGTTTTTGAAAACTATTTCAAAGCAGGCAATTATTTGCAGGCTAAAGAAGCTGGTTCTTTTGGGAATGTGAAATACTACGCCTTAGAAGTTAGCCACTAGTTAATACAAACTTTTATGGACTTATATTACTAGTCCAATTCAAAAAAAAATATAAAAAAATTGAAATTTATTATCTCTACATTAGTATGCTTATTGGTATATGTAGCTCCTAGCTTAGCCAAAGAGCGTCCTTGCCTGGTGCTTACTGCAGATGGGGTTAAAGAGATAACTACGGGGCCTAAGTTGCCCCTTTTTGATAAAGCTGTAAATGATGCTAAGAACATAGTAGATGCAGCAATAGCCACTGGGATAGATGTGCCTGTACCCAAGGATATGGCTGGTGGATATACACACGAACAGCACAAAAGAAATTATAAGCATATGAGCTTAGCTGGTGCCCTCTACCAGATCACCAAAGAGGACAAATACGCCGACTATGTGAAGCAAACACTCCTTAAATATGAGGAAATATTCCCAACCTTGGGAAAACATCCTGCTGAAAAGTCATACTCACGCGGCAAGTTATTTTGGCAATGCCTCAATGATGCCAATTGGCTTGTGTATACTGCTCAAGCATATGATGCAGTTTACGACTACCTTAGCAAAACAGAAAGAAAAAAAATAGAGGACAATCTACTACGGCCTTATGCCGATTACATCTCAGTAGAAAATCCAAAATTCTTTAACAGAGTACATAACCACAGTACGTGGGGTAATGCAGCGGTAGGAATGATTGGTTTGGCGATAAACGATGATGAACTCGTAGAACGAGCGTTGTACGGCTTGCCCAAGGACGATAAAGAAAATTTAGCTTATGATAATGATGGTGGCTTTATATATGAAAATGGACAAGCCAAAGCTGGCTTTTTTGCTCAAATAGATAATGCATTCTCTCCGGATGGTTATTACGAAGAAGGCCCTTACTATCAGAGATATGCTATGACACCATTCATGCTATTCGCATCGGCATTACAAAATAATAGACCCAAACTTAACATTTTTGCTCATAGAGATAGTGTGTTGCTCAAAGCAGTATATGCTCTCATCTATCAGACTAATGAGGCGGGAGAATTTTTTCCAATCAATGATGCTCAAAAAGGTATGAGTATTCGCTCCCTTTCGGTTATATCCGCGGTGGATATTGCATATTCACTCAATGAAGATAAAGGATTACTTGGATTAGCGGTAATTCAAGATCAGGTATTGCTCGACCAATACGGATATCGTGTAGCATTGGGTATCTCAAAAGGAGATATATCAAACACCAGTAAAAAATCAGTACAACTTGGTGATGGTAAAGATGGTAAACAAGGAGCACTTACAGTGTTGCGTACAGAAAATGGAGATAATGACTTGACACTCGTGTTTAAATCTACGGGGCAAGGTCTTGGCCACGGTCACTTCGATAAGCTAGGCATCCTACTATATAGTGGAAGCGACGAAGTATTACAAGACTATGGATCTGCCCGCTGGGTAAATATGGACCAGAAACAAGGAGGACGGTACTTACCCGAAAATAAATCTTGGGCCAAACAGACTTTGGCCCACAACACCATCATTGTAGATGGTAAGTCACATTTTGAAGGAAAATATAAAAATGCAACAGGCAAACATTCAGACCCACTCGTTTTTGATGTGTCAGACCCAAGTATGCAATTAGCCATAGCAGCTGATACTAATGCGTATCCAGGTGTAAACTTACATCGAACGGTAGCCTTAATCAATGAACCAGCGTTTGGGAGTCCTTTTGTGTTGGATTTGTTCGGGGCAATTTCTGAGGAGGAGCATACGTACCAAATGCCTTATCAATTTGCCGATAGGTACATGACCAGTGATCCCAAAATGCAGGCACAACCTATGCCTATCGTGATGGGTAAGAAACACGGCTATCAGCACGTATATCAAGAAGCTGAGGCAGAGATATCTAAATCGGGATACTCTTTCAATTGGTATAACCACAAGAAATTTTACACGATTACAGGCGTGTCTCAGCCAGGTGACAAATTAGTTCTAGCTCGAATGGGTGCTAACGATATTAACTTCAACATCAGAAGTGACGCATTTTATCTGCACGAGACCAAAAAACAAAAGGATGCTCTTTTTGCAGCTATAATTGAGCCGCACGGGACTTATAGCTACGTGTCAGAGATCCCAAACACACCAACATCTCAAATCAAGAGCATAGAAGTATTGGTGAAAACTACGAAATATACGGTAGTGCAAATAGTGAATATTACGGAGACTAAGATGCTAGTATTTATCAGTAACGAAAAAAACCATGAAACTCAGAATCATTCTACTAAACTTGCAGGACAAACGTATACTTGGACTGGAACACATCACAAATTAATCATAAACTAAAGAAATGGAAATAAAACCAACAGACGCATATTTCATAGGAGCAGAAAATCCGTGGGAAGATGCTGCACCAGGCATCAAAAGACAAATCATGGGCTATGATGACAAAATCATGCTTGTGAAAGTAAAATTTGAAGAAGGAGCTGAAGGCTATATGCACGAGCATTTTCACTCTCAAGTAACGTACGTGGAAAGCGGTGAGTTCAAAATGACCATAGGTGATGAGGTAAGAACACTAAAAGGTGGCGACGCATTCTATATTTTACCTCACGTCTTGCACGGATGTACGTGTACTTCTCCAGGAGTACTTATAGACGTATTTAGCCCCGCTAGAGAAGATTTTTTAAAGCCTAAAGAAGCATGAAGTGGAAAGGACTTAGGTGGTGGATTATTGGGCTTATTTTCGTAGCCACGGTTATCAACTATATCGATAGAACTGCCTTTGCATTACTTTGGCCTGAGATGGGCAAAGACTTGGGTATGGATAAATCTGACTATGCATTAATGCTAAACATATTTATGGCAACCTATGCAGCAAGTAAGTTTTTGTCTGGACGTTTGTATGATCAAATTGGTACGCGAATAGGCTTTACAGTTTCGATAGTAGTTTGGTCAGCAGCAGCTGCGTTTCACGCGTTTGCGAGGGGGATTGTTAGTCTATCTGTAGTACGTGGTTTGCTTGGTCTCGGAGAGGCTGGATTGTGGCCAGGAGCAGTGAAGAGTAATGGCGAGTGGTTTCCTGCCAAGGAGAGAGCATTGGCACAAGGTATTTTTAACTCAGGGGCATCGATCGGAAATGTGATAGCTCCGGTTATCATCGTTTTCTTATATGCACAGTTTGGTTGGAAGTCTACTTACATTATACTTGGAGCATTGGGTATGCTATGGGTTATTCCTTGGCTATTTATCAATAAGACAGGACCTGAAAGCCATTCTTGGATAACAGAAGAAGAAAGAAGCCTGATATTAGGGGATAGAGCTAAAGAAGATAATGATGCTCCCAAAGAAAAGAGCTTAAGTCTTCCTAAGATACTCTCGTTCAAAGAGTCTTGGGGTGTCCTTATGTGTAGATTCTTCATAGAGCCTATTTGGTGGTTCTTTGCCGGGTGGATGCCAATATACTTAAACGGAAAATTTGGGTTGAGTATAGAAGAAATAGGAAATACGATGTGGATTTCTTACTTGATGGCTGCAACGGGTAGCATTATAGGCGGATTCTTTACCCAGGAAGTAATCAAACGTTACACTGTAGATACGGGACGAAAAACCAGTATAGTAGTAGGAAGTGCACTTATCATATTTGCATTTATTGGTATCATTACTATGGTTACAGAATCTAACTATATGACGTTTATCTATTTAGCAGGTGTTGCTCTTTTTGGGTTCCAATTTGCAATAGGGAATATCCAGACTTTATCGAGCGATTTGTTGAGAGGCCCTTCGGTAGGAACTCTTGCTGGACTAGCAGGTACCGTTGCAGCAGTTTCTCCTATGATAATGAACTGGTTCATTGGTCGTATAACCGGTGATGGATCATATAACCCCGCATTTATAACAATTACTATTTCGGTAGCATTGGGTGTATTGGCGATTTTCTTTTTCATAAGAAAAGTAAAATTAGTAGATACAGCAGCAGCGAATTGAAAAAATCACAAACAATAGAAACAGAAAAACAAAACAATTAATATGAGTACAAACAACGGAAGAGTAGCCGTAATAACTGGAGCTACTGGAGGAATCGGATTTGAAATAGCAAAACGATTTGGCAAGGATGGATATACCCTTGTTCTAAACGGAATAGATGAAGCTGCAGGTGCAGAAAAAGTAGCAGAGCTTACCTCAATGGGATACACTGCGGAGTACTACAACTTTGACGTAACAAATGAAGACCAAGTAAACGCAGCTATGAAAACCATAGGTGACAAATACGGTAAACTAGATGCAGTAGTAAATAATGCAGGAGGACTAGGTGGAAGATCTAGATTTGAAGAAATGACTACTGAGTTTTATAGAAGCGTAATGGCTCTTAACTTAGATTCTACATTCTTCGTATCTAGAGCGGCTATCCCTTACTTAAAGAAAGGTGAGAATCCAAATATCGTAAACTTCACATCTAATGCAGGGTGGAATGCAGGTGGACCAGGTGCTGGTATATACGGTACTTCTAAAGCAGGTGTACACGCTATCACCAGAGCATTGGCTAAGGATTTAGCTCCTGATGGTATCCGAGTAAATGCAGTATCACCAGGTACTATTGATACTCCTTTCCACGCACAGATAAAAGCAACTAAGCCAGAGGTTTTCGCTTCGTGGGCTAACAATATTATGCTAGGTAGACTTGGTCAGCCGGAGGATGTTGCCGGTGCAGTTGCATTTTTGGCAAGTAAAGATGCTTCATTTATCACAGCAGAAACATTACAAGTAGGTGGTGGACAAGCTCTAGGTATATAAGGTTTACAAGAATATATATAACATTTAAGCAAGTGCATTCGTGTCAATGGCGGCTACTGAGTCGCATAGGTGCGAATGCTTTACTGTATAACTGAATAATTAAATATAGAACAGACCGATGAAAAAAGTAGTAACATTTGGAGAAATAATGCTACGCTTGGCACCTCAAGGATTTTTGAGGTTTTCACAAGCTAACAATTTTGATGTAGTATATGGTGGTGGAGAGTCTAACGTGGCTGTATCACTTGCCAACTATGGTGTGCCTGTAGATTTTGTAACGCGTTTGCCTAAAAATGACATAGGAGAATGTGCAATGATGGAAATGCGTAAGCGTGGTGTAGGTGTAGACAAGATAGTATACGGTGGTGACCGTTTAGGAATTTACTTCCTAGAGACTGGTGCTGTAAGCCGTGGTAGTAAGGTAGTGTACGATAGAGCACACTCTGCCATGTCTGAAATAGAACCAGGAATGGTTGACTGGAAATCAGTATTCAAAGATGTAGAGTGGTTTCACTGGACGGGGATCACGCCTGCTATATCGCAAGGTGCAGCAGATGCGTGTATAGAAGCTGTGAAAGTGGCTAGCGAAATGGGAATTACTATTTCTACTGACCTTAACTACAGAGCAAAACTTTGGAATTTTTGTGATGATGCTCATCGCGAAAAAATAATGAGTGAGCTTACTTCATACTGCGATATCATATTAGGTAACGAGGAAGATGCAGAAAAACACTTCGGTATAAAGCCAGAAGGACTAGACATCACCACACAAGGAGAGCACGTGAAAGCAGAGGCATTCCTTTCTGTATGTGAGCAAATGATGGCCAAGTTCCCAAAGGCTAAAAAAGTAATTACTACACTTCGTGGGTCTATATCTGCTTCGCACAACACGTGGGCAGGGGTATTGTACGATGGTAGCACACTTTACAAAACAAGAGAATATCAGATTACAGATATCGTAGACCGTGTAGGTGGTGGCGACTCATTTATGGGTGGTCTTATCTATGGTTTGCTTAAGTATCCAGAAGATGATCAAAATGCATTAGACTTTGCGGTAGCAGCTTCGTGCCTCAAGCATACCATCAAAGGAGATGCTAACTTGGTGACTGTAGCAGAAGTAGATAAACTTATGGGCGGAGACGCAAGTGGACGAGTAGCTCGATAATATTATCAAATAACTATATGAGGGTAATCCACTGTTTAAGCAATTAGATAAGCAGGGATTACCCTTTTGTTCTTAAAACACATACATAAAAAATAAAAATGGCAAGATTTACCCGTATAGAAGTAGCTCAAAAAATGGAAGAGCAAGGAATGGTTCCATTGTTTTATCACCCCAACATAGAGTTAGGAAAAAAAATACTAAAAGCCTGCTACGATGGCGGCTCACGTTTGATGGAATTTACCAATAGAGGCGACTACGCTCACGAGGTTTTCAGAGAACTAAACAAATACTGTGAAGCAGAACTACCTGAAATGATAATGGGCGTAGGTTCTGTAACCGATGCTGGTGCAGCATCTTTGTACATGCAATTGGGTGCCAATTTTGTGGTAACCCCAGTAATGAGAGAGGACATAGCAATCAGTTGTAACCGCAAAAAAGTACTATGGTCACCAGGGTGTGCCTCACTTACCGAGATTTGCAAAGCAGAAGAATTGGGATGCGAAATCGTAAAGTTATTCCCAGGAGGAACTTATGGACCTGGTTTTGTAGCGGCTATAAAAGGCCCACAACCGTGGACTAGAATAATGCCTACGGGTGGAGTATCACCTACGAGAGAAAACCTCGAAGGATGGTTCAAAGCTGGAGTAACGTGCGTAGGTATGGGGTCTAAACTCATTTCTAAAGACATCGTAAACGGAGAGAAATATGCAGAATTACAAACAGCAGTCTCTGATGCTTTGGCACTTATAAAAGAGATAAGATAATGAATAGGAGGCTTTTAGATCTTGCGACCAAACAAGTTGTACTGAAAGCCTCATTTCAGCTTTTTGGAGTACTCGCTGTGTGCACCTTGTTCTTACTAGGCGGATGCAATTCTTCATCTAATAAAGAAGAAAAGCAAGAAGTCGCAACTTCACCCAAAGCAAGAGAAGTAATACCGTTTTTTGATAAATGGAATTTGATTTTAGGCGATGGGTCTAATGTGGGAGATGCTTCTGAATTAGTACATCAAGACTTTTTTTATACTACCACGGATGAGGCTGGGGATGGGGTAGTGTTCAAAACACCAAATGCAGGAAACACCCACGGCACGTCTAACAATACACGTACAGAGTTGGCTCAACTCAAAAAATGGTCAGCACTCACGCACAATAAGCTATCGGCAACGCTCAAAGTAAAAGGCGTATCGAACAGCGGAGATGCACGAGTAGCAGCATCGTATTGTGTGGTAGTAGGTCAAATACATAGTGCCGACGGTCACGAAAACGAACCACTCAAGATTTTTTATAAGAAATTTCCGGGCCACGAAAAAGGCTCTGTATTTTGGCATTACGAAATCAATACTGAAGGTGATGACAATGCCGGAAGGTGGGATTTTTCGACTGCCGTATGGGGCAATGATTTTGCGGTGGTAGGCGATGGCGATAGCAGTTATCCTGCCGAACCTAAAGAAGGTATAGCAATAGATGAGGAGTTTAGCTATGAAATAGAGGTCCGAAATGGGACGATGTACCTCACTTTTAGCAGTGATGGTCACCCGACGAAAACTTTCACCAAAAGTCTAATAGAATCTGAGTACACAACATCAGAAGATATGCCGCAGCAAACACGTGACCTATTTTTGCCGATAGGGCAAGATGGAGTAGAACGTGCAAATGCGTATGCAGATGAAGGATTATTTTTTAAACTAGGAGCGTATAACCAAACCAATGGCAAATCGCCGGAGGTAAACAAAAACTGGTGCTCAGGAGCACAAACCTTTGATGGAGACATCCAAAAACAATATGAAACAGGCAACTATGCCGAGGTATGGTTCAAAGAGGCCACATTGATGATAAGCGACTCAGCTATTTCAAATCAAGGATATTTCCTTAAAAACGACTAAGAAAAAACATATGAAAAAAATATTTATTTACGTTCTATGGGTACTGCTAAGTTTACCAACTGCGATGCCTTCCAATACCCTAGTAAGCAATGAGTCTGAGTATGACAATGCGGTAGAAAATGCAACAGCTGGAGATACTATTATCTTAAAAAATGGAACGTGGAACAATATAGTATTCGAATTTTACGCAGAGGGGACAGAGGCCGACGCTATAGTAATGACGGCAGAAACTGCTGGAGAAGTGATACTAACAGGGAGTTCACGACTAAAAATTTATGGAAAATATCTGCAAGTGCAGAACCTCGATTTTAAAGATGGTGCGTCTACAGGGAGTGATTTAATTGAGTTTAGGAAAAGTTCGAGTGAGTTAGCAGAAAACTGCCGATTGACCAATTGTAGAGTGCTTAATTATAACCCAGCCAGCGATGCTACAGCGTACAAATGGGTTTCTATATTTGGTAAAAATAATAGAGTAGACCACTGCACATTCACAGGAAAAAATAACGAAGGAGCACTGCTCGTTGTCTGGCTAAATGGCCAAGCAAACTATCACCGCATAGACCACAACTATTTTTCAGACATTCCACGGCTAAACCGTAATGGAGCTGAAACTATCCGCATAGGTACGAGTACCAATAGTATGACGGAGTCGAGGACTATAGTAGAGCATAATGTGTTCGAAAAGTGCGACGGAGAACTGGAGATTATCTCCAATAAATCAAACTTCAATATTTACCGATATAACACCTTTATCAATAATGATGGAGGACTGACCTTACGGCATGGAAATGATTGTGAGGTGTACGGGAATTTCTTTTTTGGAGCATCGGGCAAATCGTGTGGAGGTGTTCGTATCATAGGCGAGAGACATCGGGTGTACAACAACTACTTTCAAGACTTAGAAGGAACCAGTACAAGAGCAGCAATCAGTGTGATGAACGGCGTTCCTAACTCACCACTCAACAGGTATTTTCAGGTAAAAGAAGCACAGATTGTACATAATACTATCGTCTCTTGCCGACAGGCATTTGCTTTTGGGGTGGGTAAAAGCACGGAATTATCGCTTCCGCCTATCGACTGTATCGTAGCCAATAATGTGGCAGATAAATTTACGGGAACGTCACCAATCGTATATACAGACAACCCAATCAATATTTCGTATTCATCCAATTTCATCAATTCTACGAGTCTAAGTATTTCAGACCCGGGCTTAAGTATAACGAACCCTGAACTGGTTTTTTCTGATGGAATGTGGCGTACACAGCAGCAAGGACCAACAGAAAATGCAGCTATAAGTACATATAGCTATGTGACTAAGGACGTAGATGGACAAAGTAGAGACGATAGGCCAGACATTGGAGCAGATGAATTCTCGGAGCAAGGAGTTCTGATTACACCACTATCGGCAAGCGATGTAGGGTCTGATTGGGAGAGGGAAACCAACGCTGTAAAACAACAATCACTTGTAGACTACAACATATACGTGCATAACAAAACGCTGTATTTTTCCAACATAAATAACACGAATAAGCCACAGACAGTGAGTATTTATAATGCAAATGCTCAACAGGTATACGTTCAAAAATTGGATAAAGGAGAAAATAGAATCCCATTGGAATCGTTGTCCGGTTTTTACATAGTGCAGATAACGAGTGAAGGAAGCCCGAAATACACTAAGAAAGTATGGTTCTAAGCCTTAAATACATATGAGCATAATTAAACATATACCCCTTACGCATAGAACAAGTGTCTTAGGTTTCTTTTTGTGTTTGATACTTAGCACGACAGCACAGACTATTGGTGCTCGATCTGTTATACCCAACGACAGTCTTTGGTACCACTTGTCTCACGAAGCACAAATAGGTGTTTCCAACGAGTCAGCTTCACTGGCTGCACATTTCAGAGAAGTGTTTTCTGAACGGTACTTCTATGACTGGAAAAATAACGATACGAGAGTAGCCGAATACAAATCGCTATACGGAGGAGCCGAAAAGCACATTGCGAGAGCAAAGGATCACATGGATAAGTATCCCGCAAGAACTCAATGGAAACTGCCGTTCAATAATCAAAACGGTAAACCTGTAAATGCATACGCTCTGCGTCACCTAGCTCGCCAGCATAAGATGATAGACATTGCTATGCTGCAGAAGCTGGAGGAAAATCCTGCGGACTACGTAGGCTATTTTACTGGCCAAATGCAGTCGCTTAATACGGCTCTGCAGTCTGGTGAATATGAAAAAATACGAGATGGAAACGGAGTGTATGAAGCATTTCGGTCAGGATACCGAGTGCTCAATTGGCTGAAGATTCACAGTCTTTTCCTAGATGAAGAAGCCTATACAGATGATGACCAGTTGACGACCATAGCCACACTGCTACAGCACGGGCAGCATTTGTATGAAGACAATCAAAAGTTTAAGTCGGGTAATCACCAGACACGCGGTGTGTCTGCCCTAGCCATGCTATCTATCATTTTGCAAGACTTCGAAGGAACGGAAGAATGGTACAATCTCGCTATGAAGAGACTTGGCGAACATTTGGATAAAGAAATAAATAAGGATGGTTTCCAATTTGAGCGATCGGTGCATTACCATATGAGCGACATAAACAATTATTATTATGTCTATCAGTTGGCTAAGATCAATAAAATGCCCATTAGTGAGGTTTGGGAAACACGCCTAAAATCGCTTTTTACTACCTTGGTGAAAATCGCCTATCCCGACAAAACAGCTCCCGTTTTACAAGATGATACCGACGAACCGTGGGCAGAACGAAACGACATTCGCGGAGCGTTGACCTTAGGATATCTTTTGTTTCAAGATGAAGAAACAGGCTATTTTACAAAAGACAAGCTCACTCCGAAAATGTATTGGTTTGCTAGCCAAGAGCAGCTCAACTCATTGCAAAATGTAAACGGTAAAAAACCAACGTACAGCTCGTTTTACTTCCCAGACACCAAGTATTATATAATGCGAGACGGTTATGACAAGGGTGATAATATGCTCATTATCAGTGCCGGTTTAGATTCCCAAAAACCCGACCATCAACACGGCGATATGCTGGGTATACAGGCAAGTGCAAATGGTAAAATCATTTTGCCTAACTATCAAGTGCGTTACTCCTTGCCTGACTACGGTTTTTTCAAAAACTCAATGGTTAAGAATGTAGCCTTGGTAGATGATGAGCTTCAAGGTAAACGATACAAAGGCAATAAAGGTGGAAGCGGATTTGGTAAATTCAAAGAATTGCCCAATCCTACAACCAAGGCTTGGGAAACGAATGATACATTCGATTTCTATGCAGGAAGCCACGATGGATTCGAAAATGTAGGAGTGAACTATACACGCCAAGTCATCTATGTGAAAGATGAATTTTGGATCGTAAAAGATAATTTCACTTCTGACAGCACACATACCTACAAACAAGTATGGCAAGGGCATTATACTCCAGAAGGAAGCCCCAATCTGTTGCAGAGTAGTTTTGAAGACGCCAAGGGATGCGACATCTATCAGCTTAATGTGGTAGACACCGTATCAAGTGGTGGTGCACACGGCAAACAATGGAATGTAGTAAGCAAAAAGGGTCAAAAGGACTTTGACTTTGTGACTGTAATCTATCCTTATCACGGCTACGATAAAGGCATCAATCCATCTAAGAATAAAGTCGGGGATTGGAAGGTAAACGAACTCAGCTTTGATGCCAAGGGAGAAAATTTAAAGACATTGAGTAAGGGTGATGAGGCGTATTTGTTTGGGGTGGAGAAGCTAATCATTAAAGGAGTACTTGTTGTATTTACCTCTTATTTTGATGGGTATGTGAAATCGCAGAACGGTAAATATGAACTGGTTTCTCTGAACGATAATTCTATAGATGTAATGATAATTGGAAAGGATGGTAAAGCTAAGAATACTACCATTAACCCCGAAGATAGAGTTTTAATAAACTAATGAATGCTGAAATGGGTCAAAATTATTTTAAGAAATTTGGAGGTAGAATCAATTCAGTCCGCACTTCGGAAACAATTGAACTGGACACATTACAAGTCACTTATTAGTATACAAATTCAACAAAAAGAAGATTAACAACACACAATGAAACAATTCATATATATACTCACATTAGCACTTGCAGGATGCTCCCAAAATGCCAGCATAAGCGGCACTAAGGTAACCACCCTAGACGAACTAAAAATAGCCATAAAAGAAGCCCAGCCAGGTGATAACATTATCATGGCAAATGGTACTTGGGAAGACGCCGAAATCAAATTTGTGGCGTATGGCACGGAAGATAAACCCATTACCCTACAAGCAGAAACAATGGGGGAAGTGACCCTGGAAGGACAGTCGTGCATCAAACTGGGTGGCGAGTACCTCGTAGTGAAGGGACTTTATTTCAAGAATGGATACACCCCAAGTAAGGCGGTAATCAATTTTAAGAAAGACAAAGAAACCCTAGCCAATCACTGCCGTGTGACGGAATGTGTGATAGAAAACTATAGCCAACCACATCGTGACAAAAAAGATCACTGGATAGAGCTTTGGGGTAGATACAACGAAATAGACCATTGCTATATAGCTGGTAAGTCTAACGATGGACCTACACTACGCGTATTTCTTAAAGGAAACGAGAGTATAAAAAACTTCCACAAGGTGACCAACAATCACTTTGGGCCTCGTCCCCGAAAAGGTGGGCCGCGTGGCGAGACTATGCAGATAGGCGACAGTTATACATCTATGGCTCCGTGTAATATGACGGTGGCCAATAATCTTTTCGAAGCGTGTAATGGTGAAGTAGAGGTGATCTCTAGCAAAACTAATTTTAATGAGTTTACGGGTAATGTGTTTTACAAAAGTGAAGGTTCACTGGTGACACGTCACGGAAGCTACTGCCGCATAGATGGTAACTTTTTCATAGGCGACGGCTCAGAGAACGTAGGTGGTGTGCGACTCATCAACTCAGGACACTGGGTGGTAAATAATTATTTCTACAATCTCAAGGGAAAACAGTTTAGAAGCCCGTTGGCTGTAATGAACGGAATTCCAAAATCGCCGCTAAACAGATACTTACAAGTAACGGATGCTGTAGTGGCATACAATACGTATGTAAATTGTGAGTCTCCGTGGCACTTTGGTGTTGGGAGTAATGTGAGTGAGGCGGCGGTATTACCTAAGTCAGAAATTCGCTCTGCCCGTCCCGATAGGGTAGTAGTGGCCAATAATGTAATATATAACGAGGCGGCAGATGCACGCCCGATAATGGCTCACGATAGTTTAGATGGAATTTCATTCATCAATAACAGCATAGATAATCAAGGTCAAAGTTTCCCATATGCGTATGCTTTCCAAGCTCAAAAAACGAGTGTAAATTCTGTAAACGAGTACCTGAAAGTGCCTACCGTAGAAAATTATGATTCGGTATATAATGGCTTTGAGTTTGAAACGATAAGCACGGATGTAATAGGAAGAGTCAGAGACGGGAGCAACCAGATAGGTGCTTTCAGTAAAGGTGCTATTGCCACTGACCCTGGGGTATTAGACAAGTCTAAGTACGGAGCCTCTTGGTACAGCAATGAGGTGGAAGAAAGAACACCAGAGGTGCATAGAATTTCTTCATCTGAAGAGTTAGCAACAAAGGCTGCAGCTGCAAAATCTGGTGACATTTTAGAAATTGTAGCAGGCAAATATCAAATACATAAACCAGTTGTTGTTAATAAAGGTTTAACAATAAAGCCAGTTGAGGAAAATGGATTAGTAGTATTAGACTACACTGGTGCAGCAGAATCTCCATTGTTCCAAATGCAAGGATACGGAGAGTTGACGCTAGAAGGAGTGAAGCTCGTGGGCAACGGGAGCAACTACGCCTTTGCTACGCTCAAAGAAAATATGAATCGCCATTACAACCTTTCGGTAACCAATTGTGATATCAGTAATTTTGGATACGTGCATAGAGCGTACAAAGAGTCGATGGCACAAGAAATCACCTTTACAGGAACTACCATTGCCAATTGTGCTAACGGCATAGAACTTTCAGAAGAGACTAACAACCGTGGAGATTACAATGTGGAGTTTTTGACCATTGATAGCTGTGCGTTTAATAATGTGAAAGCCAATGTGATAGACTACTACCGAGGAGGGTATGATGAGTCTACCATAGGAGGTAATTTACGTGTCTCTAATTCTACCTTCACATCTTGTGGTAGTGCTGAGGCTAATGGGATATTGCTCAATCATAGAGGCATCATCCATGTAAATATAGACAATAACACCTTTGCTAATAATCGCGTGAAACGCGTATCTATACTTTGGGGAGCTAAAGACAATCATGAGTCAGGTAATAAGCTTACCAACTCAGGCAGCATAGAAGTTCAGCAAAACCTTGCGTTGAAGTTGATGTACTAAGGGCAGAGTTCTTTTAAATAATTTGAGCAGCAATATGAGAATATTGCTGCCTCTTTATGTGAGGAATGTGATGAAAGTACAGGATGGATCAGAGAACTTGCACTTTCATTTATCCAATAGAATAAACATTGAATACTTGTTTGAGAAAGGGAACAGAAAGAGTTGTAAAAGAATAATATAATCCTTGCTAAGCACATTCAATTCAGAAATATCCCCTTTCAGTGAACTTATGATGCATAATTCGTGTAAGTCAAAAAAATACAATTTAATTTGTATGTTAATTTTTCAATATAGGCATCATTGGGGAGATGCTCTAGTGCAAACCTAAAGCCTATTCAGACGAGAACCCAAAGCTTAGAAATAAAGAAATAATAATGAAGGATATGTTAGATAGTTTGAAACCCATAGTGTTCGAAAGAGCAGTTGATCTTATCATTGATCAGATTAGGTCGCTTATTTCAAGCGGGAAACTTAAGCCGGGTGACAAACTTCCTTCTGAACGTAAACTAGCGGACCATTTAGGCGTAAGCCGTGGCCAGGTGAGAGAAGCGATTAGTAAGCTTGAGTTTTATGGAATTTTGAAGACCTTACCGCAAAGTGGCACCATGGTAGCTGGACTAGGTATCGTAGCCTTAGAGGGGCTTATAAGTGACGTACTAGAGCTTGAAGCTAAAGACTTTGGTTCACTTATAGAGGCAAGAGTTATTCTAGAGAGAGAGGCTGCTTATCTTGCGGCATTACGCAGGACAGACAGCGATATTCGTCGTTTGGAACGATCACTCAAAAGATATGAAGACAAACGTCTATTGAACGATGTAGCGTTGGATGAAGATTTTATGTTCCATTTGCGTATTGCCGAAGCGAGTAAAAATTCTGTGCTGCGTTCTCTTATGATTGTAATTACTCCAGATCTGTTAGCCAATTTTAAGCAATTGGAAGTATGTGATAAGGCCAAAAATGATCAACGTGTCACAGAACACCGAAATATCTTAGAATATATCAAGCAAGGAAATGCAGATGAGGCTGCTGAGATGATGACAAGGCATCTTGCGGATATATCCGAACGTAGTAAACTTACTGGATAAGTATTTTCTTGGTGACGCTCGTAGCGTTCTGACTATTTACTAACTGCATTATATATACGCCATGTGGCAATGAACTCACGTCAATAGAGCGTGAAACATCACCTGTAGTTAGCACCTTGCCATATATGACTGCTAGCGTATATTTCTCGAAATCTGTAATGATTGCCTTATCTAAGTTTAAGCGTGTATTCGCTGGATTTGGATAAACGGTGTAAGTCGCCTCATTAAGCTTAGGGACGCTTATGGTAGTGAGCTCCGTAATGCTGATATCCGCAAATAGTACTTCTTCATCTTGTAGACTAGAAGCATCTAATAGACTGCGGTATATTCCCCACTTAGGTCGTTGAAAATCGGCATCCGTCTTCCACATACGTAGTGCATTGTTGGTGTAGTTCATAAGCACGCTATCATCACTTAGTCGAGTGATATTGATAGTGTATTTGCCTTTCCCAGCCTCTCCGTAGGTGATAACTTCGGTTGCTCTTACCCATTCGCCTTTTAAGTCATTTAGGTTAATCTCATGTATAGTCGACTGGTCCAAAGCTGCGGCATAACGTAATTCAAGTTTATCAGGACTCCCTTTTCGAGCAGTAAGGGTAATGAGTGGCATAGCATCTTGGCTGCCGCCTACTGCTTTTATTTGGTGCAGGTGAGTAAATTTAGATGAAGGTCTGAAATTACTACTTAGCTTAAAAAGCCATTTATACTCTACTTCTTCGCCAACCAATCCTAGCAGATTGTCTGGAGATTTATCATATGTTTTTATCTCGGTTCGTTGGCGGTCAAAGTTCTTACAACGATCATCATCTTCATCTCGGTGAGCGTAAAAACGGAATACGTACTTATCGAGCGTATTGTCGAATACTTCGTCTATGTGGTCACCAAAACTTTCGTGGCCACAATCGGGTACTTCTACCACATTGCCATCTGGAGCCAGTATCGCGTTTATATCAGCATAAGTGGAGTTGTTGCCTTGTGCTTCTAATACTACTTGAGCATTAGTAAATAAACTTCCTATTAGTAAGGAGGCTGCTAAAATTGGACGACTTGTGTTCATTGTATTTTTACTAAGTTTCAAAGATACACGCCTTATGTGATGTGTGTTAAATTTTACCGTCAGTTTATGAGCAGAATTGCGTTTTAAGGTAAGTCGAAGTCGGCCTATTTTAACTCATTTAATGTGGGATTTAGAGTGACAAGAGATAGTGGTAGAGCGAAAATCACTAATATTTTCTCATATGGAGCAGAATTTTAATTTTTGATAAAATGTATTTAAACATTTGATAGTGAATATTTTAAATAATTTGTAATCGTTTACAAATGCTTATAAACGTAAGTAAGTGCTTAAAATTCGTTATGAGCTTGGTCGCTCCATTCTATTTGCAGTGTTGTTATCGAAACAATCACCCAAATGGAGATTACTCGAACGGACCAACTGTGCCTGACGTCGTTATATGAAGAACGAAAAAATAAAAACGCAGATGTCTTAGTAGGATATAAGAACCATACAGGCGATTGCTCAAAACAGCGAAAAAACATAAAGTATAATAATTGTCGGCTTAGGCCGACGCACAACAGACACATTAACAAACAAACATTTTAACAGATTAAATTATTATGAACGCATTAAGAAACAAAGTACAATTGATCGGTAACCTAGGAATGAACCCAGAACTACGCAAGCTGGATAGTGGTAGCAGCGTAGCGAAATTTACGATGGCAACTAACGAGAGCTACGTAAATAAGAAAGGTGAGCGGGTAGATGATACCCAATGGCATAATGTAGTAGCTTGGGGCAAAACAGCTGAGCTTATGGGTGAACTATTGGCCAAAGGCAAAGAAGTAATGGTAGAAGGCAAACTAACAAGCAGAAGCTGGGACGACAAAGAAGGCAATAAGCGATACATCACAGAGATTGTGGCAAGCGAATTTCTGCTAATGACTCGCGACGCAAAAAAGCAAGAAGGGGACCTGCCGTTTTAGGCGGTGTTCCCGTTGCTAAATTGCAACACGTCATTGGTAAATGGCGAGTAACATTACACGCTTAATGAAGTTACTACCTTATAGAAACCAGTAATTTCAGTTAAGTAAGTAAAGCCATCCACACTTGTGGGTGGCTTTTGTCGTGGAATGAATTCTTAGGATGGTTTTTTTAGGTGTCTAATTAAAGTTGTTATTCATATTTAGCCCAAAATTTGTGCCGTGTGTTCTTTGGTTTTTACCTTTTCTATCACATCAGCAATAAGGCCATTCTCGTCTATAATAAATGTAGTGCGTGCTACACCCATATACTGGCGGCCATACATACTTTTCTCTACCCATACACCATAAGCTTGTATAGTCTCTTTCTCTGTATCTGCCAGTAGGTCAAAAGTGAGGTTGTACTTATCTATAAATTTTTGGTGCTTCTTTTCGGTATCAGGACTTACTCCTAATATCTCATAGCCTTGTTCTTTTAAGGCTTTGTGGTTATCGGTTAGGTTGCACGCTTGTGCGGTACATCCGGGAGTATCATCTTTTGGGTAAAAATAGAGTACGAGTTTTTTACCAGCATAGTCTGCTAGTGATATTGTATCTCCTTTTTGATTTATTCCTGAAAAGGCAGGAGCTTTGTCTCCTATTTGTGGTATTGCCATATAATTTAAACACACTTGCCTAAAAATGGTTGTCACCATTTTTAAGCAAGTACTATTTTGTTAAAATCTAGCTTTTAGGCTCTTGCTTTATTCTTTATACCCGTCAGTGATCCACTTCTCGATGGTCGCTATTTTTTCGTCACTCAGTTTGCTTCCGTTTTTTGGCATGGCTGAGAAGCCACTCTCGTGTTTGATAGCTCCCACTACTTTGCCGCTTTCAGTATACGTTTTGGCATCGTTATAAGTTGCTAATCCACCTATTCCTGCACCCGTAGTATGACATCCCGAAAAAGCACAGCTCCCGTTTAGTATGGATTTCACATCAGCAGTATATGTTGTTTCGGCAGTTGTCTCTTCTTCTGTTGTTGGTTGTGTAGGTTCGGCATCATCGCTACACGCGGAGAGTAAGGCAAAACTCAAGCTCAAGGTTGTTATCGCTAGTGTTTTAAGATGTTTTTGGATCGAAAGTGTCTGATTCATATTGAATTAATAATTTTTTGATAGCGGTGAATGTAGGTGATTGTAAGATTAAATTACAAATTAACCTGCTGCTTAAATTCGCTACGGTTGTTTTTATGGTCAATAACAACTAGCTTAAATTCAAGAGATCCATTTTTTATCCAAGCTGGAATTTCACCAAATATGGTGTTCGTTTTAGGCTCATACTCGGCCAATATCCATTTGTCGTCTACCGAGCAAATGATGGTTTTTATTCCACTTAGGTTATCTCTTGCGTTAAATTTAAATTTCCGACCTAAGTTTTTCAGGGTCAACTTGGGCTGCTCATTGTCATAGCCAATGGCGTACTGACCTAATGAACGAGTTTTGAAACTAAGAATGTTGCCCTTCAGCGTACCGCCTTCGTAGTACGTTTTAGCTCCATCAAAACTTACTGCACATAATTTGTCTCCGTAACTGAGCCATTTGGCTGGTACGGTATATCTTACACTGATGTATGAGTGCAACGGAGTATAGCCGTAATGCATTTGCAGTGTTTTGCTTAGCATGTTAGGCTTTGTGGCTGAGGTTTTAAGTTTTAAATCCAGTGGGTGATAGATGGCTTTTTTGGGAACATGAACATCCCATTCGTAAAATTTGAAGGATTGGCCTCCGCTGATACGATGTTTTTCTTTGAATATTGTCTTTTGCGGAACTTGCAGTTGTTTGCCTGATGTATCGCCTACCACAGTCCATTGAACACTGTCCTCATTGCCCACGTAATCTTGTATGTGAAGTTTCATTAATACCGTATCTCCGTGAGCTACGTTTATCTCTCCATTATTGCGTTGTTTGTAATACGGTAATGGGTTAAATCGTTCTTTGAACAGTCTAAAGTAGGTTTTCTTATCCTTCCATTTGAGGTATGGATCGGTATGGGTATTAATATATCTGCCTTGGTTAAAGTTGAATTTTTCGATTTGGTATTCGTATAGCAATTGACCATTGGCCGTAAGCCAACAATAATTAATGCCGAGTACATTTTTTTTATCCGTGAAATAGTCGTCAGTAAGTAGCCCGAAGCCGTACTTGCCAGGTTTTACATTCAGTGTTTTTATGTTTTTAGCATAATCGCTCCACTTGCTAAAAGTGGTATACGGATAAGTTCCTTCGGCATAAAGGGATTCTTTGTCTTTGTGGTAAATGCTTATCCGTTTGATTTCGGGGTTTAGTTTGTCGGTAACATTGAGTCCGTGTAATAAAGGGTTGGTGCTTTGTCCACTTGGGTTGCGTATTTCAAAGTGAAGGTGTGGTCCGCCACTTCCGCCGGTATTTCCGCTTAGGGCAAATGCCTGTCCTTTGGTAAGTTTTAGTTCTCCGCGTTTAGGAAACAATTCTATCTCAAACTTACGTTGTTTGTATTGGGCTTCTTTTACATAATTGGCAAGTTCTCCTGTGAATTTTTGGAGGTGCCCGTATACCGTAGTGAAACCATTAGGGTGACGGATGTAGATGGCCTTGCCGTATCCGCCCGTACTTATCTTTATACGCTCCACGTATCCATCGGCAGCGGCAAGTACTTTCCACCCTTGTACACCTCCAGTGCGTATATCTAATCCCCCGTGAAAATGATTTCCTCTCAATTCACAAAAAGTACCTGACACGTATATTGGTCGGTCAAAGGGATTGCGAAAATAGGATTGGCTGTAGGAGTTTTTATTACGTTGAAACACATAAGTAGGACCGTTTGCCATTTTTGTGTAGTCGGAAATTGGGGCTTTGGTCTCTTGCCAATCGTCATCTTCTTCTAATTCTTCATTATCTATAACTATCGCTAGTGAATCTTGGAGCATATCTTCTTCCTCCGTATCAGTAGTGTTGGTGGATGGTTTGCATGTGGCGAATAGAGAAACCAGTCCTGTCAAAAGTATAAAGTAGATGAATGTGTACCGTCTCAAGGTGATAGATGTTGTATCGTGTTAACGTGCGAAAGTAATCTAGTGAATGAGTGAATTTATTAAGATGTGAACACTGCTCAGGTAATCGTTTCAAATAACAGGACATTTTTTTGGAAGTATGGATACATTGTATAACTTTAATATACAGCCGATAGATAATAATATTGCCAAAGTAATGATAATTATAGTATCTTTTTAATGTAGCAAAAGCTACGCTATTGTTTAATGTATTAATGTATAGAAATGAAAAGACCAATTTTTTACATCCAAGAAAACAACGCTAAATTTCACGTAAAAATGCACGATCAAAATGACCTTTTACTTTTGGTTAGTAAGTCCTTTGAGACGTATCGCGAGTGCGAAAAATTCGTAGATATATTACGAGTGCACATGCGTTTTCAGACAAACTTCTCCCGCAGGAAAAATATAGCAGGGCAATATGGATTTGAGATACGCACGTGTTGGGATGACCTTATCGCTACGAGTGCTTGGTTTAACTCACGTCAAGACAGAGAAGATGCCATGCAGGCTGCTTTTGATGCAAACACGGATGCTGTTTTTGTACACAAGACTATGCGACCTGTAGCCGATTTGTCTATGGCTAGTTTACAGGGTGTAGCTTAGGCAGCAACTTATATCCAGAGGTGTTTGCCGCAGTTTCGTTCTTTTATGGTAAAGGTATCATTGGCATACTCCAATACATACAAACGTAGATTATGATGTTTGAATTCATCCATACGATGAAGTGGTGTATCCGTAAGTAAGCATAGAAAGCTACGCATCGCTCGTCCGTGCATACTGATGAGTACAGTGTTTTCATTAGTGCGAGCCATTATTTTTTCTAATCCCCGTTTTTGTCGGCGTTGCAGTTCATTTGGCGTCTCACCACCTTCCACACTGCGATCCAGTAAGCCTGCTTTCCAATCGTCAGTCATGGCCTGATATATCTTGTGGCTATCTGGTGTTCCTTTTAATCCTTCAAAAATTCCCCAATTGATTTCATTGAGCTCGGGAAGTATTTCTATCCGGTGTCCATCGGCTACAAATCCAGCAACACTCTGCTGTGTGCGTTTGAGCTCGCTAGTATATATTTGGTCAAACGTTATATGATGATACGCCTTGTAAAACTGATTTGCTTGCTTGCGGCCAGTGTCATTCAGGTCGCTATCTATGCCGCTACCTTGTATTATTCCTTGCTTATTGTAGTCGGTTTCGCCGTGCCTTATGATATAAATAGTTTTCTTTGTACTCACCTTATTTTTAGAAATTAAACGACACTAATTTTGATACCCTACAAAGCTATAAACATATCTCAATTAAACGAAATTGGGCGGAATACATTGGCACAACATTTAGCCATGGAAGTAACTTCCGTAGGCGAAGATTATATCACTATGCGTATGCCTGTGAATAGTAATGTGCACCAGCCACTCGGTATGCTACACGGAGGTGCAGTAGCTGCATTGGCCGAGAATGTAGCGAGCCTTGCTGGGAATTTAGTCGTAAATAGTCAAGGAAAGGCTTGCTTGGGTCTGTCGCTTAATACCAATCACCTCAAAAGTGCACGAGATGGTTACGTATATGCCACGGCACGTCCTATACACTTAGGCAGAAGCACACAAGTGTGGGAGGTAGAGACTAAGAATGAGGAAGACGCATTGCTCAATGTGTGCCGTATGACCTTAGCCGTAGTAGATAGAACATAATGGATTTAGAAAACTTAGGAGCTCTGGTATATCTGCCTGGCGAAAAAAAAATAGAGAAGTATGATGCTGACTGTATGGAGGCATTTGAAGATATAGATGCCTATTGGATGAAGCGAGAAGGCCTTATGTTTTATCCATTTGATCGCAGTAAGCAAGCATTTTTCTTTGGTAAAAATGTGGTGGAAAAACAGGTGCAGGAATTTGACTTATCGCCTAATGATTCGCTATCGCAAATTGAGTACGAAACCAGTGTATATATGGCTTGTGATGCGATGAGTAGAGGGGGGATAGATAAAGTGGTACTCGCTCGTAATGAGATACTTGAAGGCAATTACAGTTCGCAGCAGGCGTTTCAGAATGCCGTGAAAAAGTATCCCGAGAGTTATGGCTATTATGTGAATATAGGTCCAGAGCAATGGGTAGGAGCATCGCCCGAGTTGCTTATGCACTATGAGGAAGGTGTACTATATACGGTAGCCTTGGCTGGTACTAAGTCTCTCGATGAGTCATTTACTGACAAGGAGGAAGAAGAGCAAGCGATGGTCTGTGATTTTATAGAAGATAAACTTACAGCCGTGGGCATTGCGGGGTATACTAAATCGGAAACAACAGAGGCTCTGTTCAATACCATAAAACACCTAAAAACTACCTACACTGTCACCTGCACAGAAGATAAGGCTCTAGAGCTTCTGAAGCACCTACAGCCAACTAGTGCGGTATGCGGATTGCCGAGGGATAAGAGTTTTGCATTCATTCAAGAATTTGAGACGATGAACAGAAGTTTTTACTCTGGAGTTACGGGAGTAATGCGTAAGAATAGTGCGACATTTTTTGTTAATCTCCGCTGTATGCGTTTTTATGAAGGGAAGGTAGAGCTTTTTGCCGGGGCAGGCATCACCAAAGACTCCTTACCCGCCAGCGAGTGGGAAGAAACCGAAAAGAAAATTGCTACGATAAAGGAGTTGTTGTAATCATCTGCTAACTCTCCAACGCTTCGGCAAGCAGTTCTTCGTACTCGTCATTGGGTATCTCCTTGGCTCCGAATTGTAAGAGGTGATCATTGATGTACTGTGTGTCTAGAAGTCTGAAATTATTTTCTTTCAGAAATTGCCCGAGAAATATGAGAGCAATCTTACTGGCATCGGTCTCACGGTGAAACATGCTCTCTCCGAAATATGCCTTGCCTATGATAACGCCATATAAGCCGCCTACCAATTTGCCTTCTCTCCACGTCTCAAAGCTGTAGGCATAGCCTAGTTCGTGAAGCTTGCAGTAGGATTGGATAATGTCTTCACTTATCCACGTATCTTCTCGCTCGGCACAAGCACGCATCGTGCCCTCAAAATCGCCATTGATACGTAATTCAAAATAATGCCTATTGAACAACCGCCTCAAGTTTTTGGACACATGAAAGTCCTCCAATGGAATAACGCCACGCATATCTGGCTTGAACCAAAAAATCTCGTTATTGTCCTCGGGCACAGCCATAGGGAAGTAGCCCTGTGAGTAGGCGTAGAGAAGTTCGGTGGGTTCTATCATTTTTTTAACTTTGCAAAAGAAATTTAATCTCAATGAAAATCATCTGTATCGGTAGAAATTATGTGGATCACATTAAAGAATTGGGCAATGAGATGACATCGGAGCCGGTCATCTTTATGAAACCAGATTCGGCTGTTTTTCGCCAACGCGATGCGTTTTACATTCCAGACTGGACAAACGATGTACATTATGAGGCTGAGGTGGTCGTGCGTATCAACCGATTAGGGAAAAACATTGAGCCAAAATTTGCTCATAAGTATTTTGCAGAGTTTACATTGGGTATAGATTTTACAGCTCGCGATGTACAGAGTAAACTCAAAAAGCAGGGTTTGCCGTGGGAAAAAGCAAAAGGCTTTGACCAGAGTGCGGTGTTAGGCGATTTTTTACCTGTGGAGGATTATGACTTGAGGGACCTCCACTTTGAATTACACAAAAACGGTGAGGTTGTGCAAAATGCAAGTACCAAGTTGATGATATATGATATCCCTCAGATGATTGAGCATTGCTCGCAGTATTTCACTCTCAAAATAGGAGATTTGATATTCACGGGAACGCCAGCAGGGGTAGGTCCTGTAGCTCCGGGAGATGTTTTGGAAGGCTTCATTGAGAAAAAAAAGGTTCTAAACGTTCGCATTAAATAGGAACTACTTTACTGAGCCTTTCTTATTGTGGTCCTAAGTACGTATATTAGGGTTTACATTATTAGATAGTATTTTTATCCATCCACTAAATTTGTTTCGTATATGCCAGACACCATTGTATTTATTATTGTTTTTGTAGTAGGAGTTATTCTTGCTGTTGGTGCAGTTTATTTTTTGGTATTGCCTAATTACAAGCGAGTTCAGGATGAACTGAATGCCAGCTTAACAATGCAGGAGGAGGAATTGCAAACAGAGCGTGCTAAGCGAGAACAAATTAATACCGCTTACCTAGATGCTAAGGCTGACTTACATCATACCCACATTAGGCTTGAAGAGCAAAAAGCGGAATTAACAAAACTCAATGAGCAACTCACACAATCTTTTGAAAATATAGCCAATAAGGTAGTGCAAACCAGCGGTAAATTACTGCAAACTTCTCACGAAGAAAAACTGAAAGATATGCTCAATCCATTCAAAGATCGTATTGCTAGTTTTGAGAAAAAGGTGGAAGCAACTCATCTCGCATCGGCTCGCGATAGTGAAGCACTAAAGGAGCAATTGCGTAGCTTGAAGGAGCTCAATCAGCATATAGGGGAAGAGGCAAAAAACTTGACAAACGCACTAAAAGGAGACAAGAAATTACAAGGAGACTGGGGTGAACACCGCCTAGAGCGAATACTACAAGCAGCAGGGCTAGAGAAAGAGGTGCACTACCGTAAGCAGGTGAATCTCAAAGATGATGAGAATAGAAATTTTAGACCTGATTTTATCGTATACCTGCCTGATGATAAAAATATAGTAGTAGACAGTAAGGTGAGTCTTGTGGCTTTTGAACAGTACTTTAATGCAGCAAGTGAATCTGAAGCTGGCGTATGGGCAGCTAAGCATGTGAAAGCCGTGAAGGAACACATCACCAAGTTAAGTGCGACTAACTATCGTGAGCTTTTGGGAATTAATTCGCCGGATTATGTCTTAATGTATATGCCACTTGATGCAGCATTGGGATTGGCTATGACAGAGGATTCAGAGCTGTTTGAGTATGCGTTGAGCAAGAATATTGTGTTGGTGTCCAACCATACATTACTGGCTACGCTTAAAACGGTTTCCTTCATTTGGAAACAAGACTTACAAAATAAAAACGCCCTAGAAATAGCGAGACAAGGCGGTGCGTTGTATGACAAATTTGTAGGTTTTGTAGATACCCTGCAAACTGTAGGTAAACGAATAGACGGGGCTCAGCAGGATTATGAAAAAGCAATGAGTCAACTCACGAGAGGCACAGGTAACTTAGTAAGACGAACGGAACAACTCAAAACCTTAGGTGCCAAAACTCAGAAACAATTGCCAGACAATCTTTTGGATTAAACCTTCCTTGTGCAATAGGCACAAAAAAAAGGACGATGATTGCTCAACGTCCTTTTTCTATGGAATATGTTCTCGTTTAGAATATTTGGAATTTCACCGGTATTCTAAATCGCATGTTTACAGCTTTATCACGTTGCTTGGCTGGTGACCATCTTCCTGAAGTCATTTTGATTACTCGCATAGCTTCATCCTCTAGTCCAAATCCTTTCTTGCCTCCGAGTATAGCTATATCCTTTACTCTTCCTTGCTTGTCTACTACGAACATTACGTTCACAGTCCCTTGCATATCATTTTCGAGAGCCATGGGCGGATAAGTGATGTTTTCAGCGATGAAACGTTGAAGACCTTCATCACCTCCTGGGAAGGCAGCTTTTTCCGATACGTCAAAGATTTCAAAAACCTCATTAGTTTCTTCAGGTTCTTCTTCCTCTTCTTCGTATTCAGCTATCTCAGTATCCTGATCTATCTCAGTATCTTCTATCTCAGGCTGATCTTCTTCTATCTCCTCATCGTCCTCTACTACCTCAATTTCTGGCGGTGGTGGTGGCGGTGGTGGTTTTTTCTCTTGTACGGTGTTTTCCATCACTACAAGGTCTTCTTCTATTATTATGTTTTCTACTTCAGCTACTTTTACAGGCGGTTGTCTGTAGGTAAATGCAAAAAGAACAACACCTAGGGACATAGAAAGACCAAGCAAAAAGAAGTCAAGACGCTTGTTCTTTACTTCTGGCTTAGAATACTTTTTTACTTCCATGATAATTATTGATTCAAATTTAATGTAAATATTTATCCTTTAATACAGTTAGCGGAGAAAAGGTAAACGATTTTTTAACAACGGCATTTTTCGAGCGATAAACGACATCAATAATATACCCAAGAAGCAACCTACTGTGTTCGCAATGATATCATCTATGTCATAGGCTCTGCCGAGTGCCATAGCACTTTGTAGTACTTCTATAAGTACACCGTATGCAACACTTACAAGGAGTAAGACTAATTTTTCTTTGATGGTTAGCACACGCTTTAAGCTTAATGCCCAAAGCATTACAAACACAACGTATAAGATAAGGTGTATGAGTTTATCTAGTTGGGATAGCGAGTCAAACGTGAATTTTTTGAAAGCCGAAGCAGGTAATAAACACGATGATGCGATAAATAGGGTCCACAATACTGCAGGAAGTATTGCTCTATTTACTTTCACAGTGCTATTAGCGGCCAGTTAGTTCATTGTATGCCGTAGCATCCATAAGTGCATCTACCTCTTCTGGGTTGGATAGTTTTATTTTTACCATCCATCCTGCTTCATAAGGAGCTTCGTTTACACTCTCAGGAGCATCTTCTAGGTCCGCATTTACTTCTACTATTTCACCACTTACGGGCATAAATAAGTCAGACACTGTTTTTACCGCCTCAATAGTACCAAACACTTCATTTTGGTCTAAGGATTCGCCTTCAGTTTCTATTTCTACAAAAACAATGTCACCCAATTCTCCTTGAGCAAAATCAGTAACACCTACTGTAGCGATATCGCCATCTACAGATACCCACTCGTGTTCTTTGGTATATTTTAAATTTTCTGGAAAGTTCATATGCTTATTATATGTATAAATTATAATGGTTGATTAGGCAGTTTTTGCATTGCGTTTGTGTACGGCAAACGTATTGAGTACTTCAAAAAGCTTTTGCTTCATGTCTTTACGTTCTACGATAAAATCGACGAATCCTTTTTCTTGTAAAAATTCTGACCGCTGAAATCCATCTGGTAAATCTTTGCCGATAGTTTCCTTGATAACCCTTGGTCCTGCAAAACCTATAAGTGCCTTAGGCTCAGCTATATTGATGTCTCCCAGCATAGCAAATGATGCGGTGATACCACCTGTGGTAGGATCGGTGAGGATAGAAATATAAGGTAACTTAGCCTCGGAGAGTAATGCTAGTTTGGCACTTGTTTTTGCCATTTGCATAAGCGAAAAAGCGGCTTCCATCATACGAGCACCTCCACTTTTGGAAATGATAATCATCGGGATTTTTTCTTCCAATGCTACGTCGATAGCACGAGCTATTTTTTCTCCTACTACGCTACCCATACTGCCTCCTATGAATGCGAAATCCATTACAGCCATACTCACACGTAGGTTGTTTATTTTACCCGTAGCGGTACGCACAGCATCGGTGAGTCCACTTTTCTTTTTAGATTGTTCTATACGCAGCGGGTAGGCCTTAGTATCGACGAAATTCAATGGATCTCCCGAGCTTAAGTTTGCATCCAATTCCTTGAATTTGCCATTATCAAACAATAAATCGAAGTACTCACGTGAGCCAATACGACTATGATAATCACACTTGGGACACACCCATAAGTTTAGTTCAAATTCCTTGGTGCTGGTAGGCTCTTTGCACTCCACACATTTATACCAAAGCCCGTCTGGGGTAGGTTTTTTATCTTGTGTTTGGGTAAGTATTCCTTCTTTTACTCTCTTAAACCAACTCATCTTTATCTATTTTTACGAAGTATGATCACACGTGTAACAAAAGTCATTTGTGTCACCATACGGCCGTTTTTATGTTCTAGTTTCATGGCAAAAATACATTTTTTTTAATACCTACATTTGCCCTTTATGGTTAATAATTTGAGTATTCAAACTGCCAATTCCGAAGGGTTATTAAAATCGGTTTATACGGTGCGTAAAGAGGTATTTGTGCACGAACAAAAAGTGGATGAACGGAAAGAGTACGATCAATATGAAACGAGTAGCACGCACTTGGCGTGCTTGCTGAATAATATAGTGGTCGGCACGTGTCGCTATCGCAATACCGAGAAAGGGGTGAAGCTAGAGCGATTTGCGGTACTGCAAGAACATAGAGGCAAAGGAGTGGGAGAGAAGCTTTTGCAGGCTTGCATTGCCCAAAATAAAGGCAGTTATATCTATCTCCATGCTCAGGTGCAGGTAGTTGATTTTTATGCCAAATATCAGTTTAAAAAACACGGAGAACGCTTTGAAGAAGCTGGAATACAACACTTTAAAATGGTGTATGAAGACTTAGATTAGATTATAGCTTTACGATTAAATTTGCAGCACAAATGAGCAAAACCATATTAGTAACAGGAGGATTAGGATATATAGGCAGTCATACTGTGGTAGAGCTACAGGCAGCGGGTTATGATGTGGTGGTCATAGATAATCTGAATAACTCATCCCAAGAGGTGAAGACACGCATAGAGGAAATATCGGGGCAATCATTTGAACTAACCGTTGCCGATGTGAATGACAATGCGGCCCTCGAAGAGCTTTTTGCGAAGTATAATTTTGAAGGCGTCATACACTTTGCGGCACATAAGGCCGTAGGAGAGTCGGTAGATTATCCGGTGATGTACTACCAAAACAATGTATCTGGACTCATATCACTACTTGGAGTTATGGAGAAACATGCGGTATCTAATCTCATATTTTCATCTAGCTGTACCGTATATGGCGAAACCAAAAATCCGCCCGTTACGGAGCAAACACCTATACAAAAGGCCGAAAGCCCGTACGGGACATCCAAGATATTATGCGAAGAAATCATCACGGATTACGCCAAGCATAAAGATTTCAAGTCTATACTGCTGCGTTATTTCAACCCAGTAGGTGCACACCCTAGTGCCAAAATAGGTGAATTGCCCTTGGGAGTCCCCAATAACTTGGTGCCTTACATTACTCAAACAGCCGCGGGTATCCGTGAGCAGCTTACCGTATTTGGCGATGATTATAATACCGAAGATGGTACCTGTATTCGTGATTACATACACGTGCTAGACCTAGCTAAGGCTCACGTAAAAGCATTGAGCTATTGTGATAAGATGGCGGAGCGTGTGGATGTATTCAATGTAGGGACAGGAAATGGGAATACCGTGTTGGAGGTAATCAGAGCTTTTGAAACAGTAAATAATCTAAAACTGAACTATAAAATAGGCCCAAGACGCGGTGGTGATATCGAAAAAATATTTGCTGAAACCACCAAGGTGAATGACGTACTCGGCTGGACTGCTCAGTATGACATCAAGGATATGATGCAGCACGCGTGGGCATGGCAGCAAGGGTTGGGAGAGTGAAACCAAATGAACGTGAACACTTGTGAAAATATGAGATCTAGCGGTACGTAGCTGTTTTTATTGTAATTATCCAATATCAAATAACTCCGCAGGATTTATTTTAAATTGTAGCATCTGGGCAGTTTTTCTGCCTCCGTCACCACCTTTTCGCTGCATAGTGATCTTGCCAATTTTAAAATTTCCACGTTTGGTTATTTGTACCGCTTCATTACAAAAGAAGTTTACACAAAAGTTCATAGGTTTGAGAACCCGTCGAGCGGAAGTAGTTACTTTTTAGGCTACGAGCATCCACTCAGTAGTAAATTTGCCGCGGCCTTTTAGTATGTCACTTATTATCAGCGTTTTGTTTGCTTCTAGCCATTCTACTATAGATATGCTTTCTTCTGAATTGAATTCATCGGCAAACATTCTTCTCTTATCTCTAGGATGGGCAATAGTGGGACTCACCCCCCCCCGCCAGTATATTTCTTCAGCAGTTCTACAATAGGACTGGTATCTCCCACATCTAGGTGTAGGTAGCTATCCATCTTTTATCAATCTGATTAAATCCCTTTGGATTGCTAATCAGTTTTACTTGGAGGTTTTCTATGAAGACTTCCCCTTAGTGGTACAGGTGTAAAATGTCCCAGGATTAATCCCTAACTCACGGCTAAAAATTTCTACACTCTTGCCATTCTCATTCTCTTTGATCGCCTTGATAATTTGCGACTCTGTAAATCTTGATTTATTCATTCTTTTTCTTGTTACAATTTTCTACTCTATTTTGAATTTATTATTGTACCACTTTTGGGGAAGTCTTCATATCCACCAAAGCCTTTCATTTGCTCATCGTTACGCGTAGGCACCCATACTTCTTGTCCTTGCATGGCCTGCATTAAAATATCACCTGCCATCATACCGATGACTACAGGAACACCTTGAGCCAGATTCTGTTTTATGGCCTCTATGTTTACCTCCGCCCGCGGATTGTTATTGTTAGTGAGTCGGTTATAGTCACGGGTGACGTATAGCTGAATATTCGCATTACGTGGCTTATTGGTACATGTATTTTCATCATAAGGGAACTCATTGTATGGCAACTCCTATACTTTTCATGACTTCCATCGCCTCATTGATGTATGCTCCTTGGCAATCTTTTAGAGCTATCTGATTACAAAGACTGCTTGGGCTGAAGGCTACTTGACTCGGATTAGCCCCAGTTTTGCGAGCTTCTAGTATAGTGCGTGCAGCATAGCTACTCGCCCTTCCTACACAGCGTCCTTGGTATCCTTGATTCTTACGTGGTGGGCAATACTTTCCCAAGATTACTCGCTCAGGAAGGGTATTTGTTGATTTTTGGGCCAATGGCTCAAAAATCTCAGCTCTGTCGTACTCCTCAGGACTTAGGTCTGCTCCTCTAGTGAGGCTGCTGTGTAGTGTCTGCAACAGGCATCATAGAACAACCATCACCCATAAAATACTAAAGCCCACCTATTACAATTAGTACGAGGAGTAATTTGGGTTTTTTGAGTAAAAAGGAAGGGCCGTGGCCAGTATGCGAAATAAGCCTCCGGTGCCTCCGCTGCATTCATTGTTGCGTGGAATTCTGTTTTGATTGTTAGACCCTTTATTTTCATCGGGCACCATTCGTATTGGCATAGTGGTAGTTATTGATTTGCTTACAAGTAACGTCAAATCGTTTATTTTTTTTCAAGTGTACCCAACCATTTGTAACTTGGCTGCGTATATAGAAGTACATAACAACAAAAAAGTATGAAATTTAGACAACTATTAATCGCGGGCATCTTTGCCTTATTCGCTAACAGTGCTTTGGCACAATGTACCGCTTATGGTTACCTTAGCCAAAGTGGGACAACTGTTACTTTTTATGACAGCTCGTATAGTGCTTATAGCCACGATGTAATGTGGTACTTTGGTGATGGATCTTATGGATATGGCACTCCAGCGACACATACATATACCTCAAATGGCACATACTATGCAGTGCTAGAGATATATGATAGCCTTGCTAATTGTAGTGATTCTACTTCTTTCACACTTACCATAAGTGGTGCTAGTACAAGTACGTGTAATGCAGCGTTTAGCTATTCGGTGGATAATGCAAATCCGTACAAACTTAATTTTAATAACACCTCTACCAATGCAGTTTCATCTTCTTGGTGGTTTGGGGGAAGTAATACTTCTACAGTTACTAGCCCAAGTCATACGTTTGCCACAGCAGGTTACCATACTGTTTGCCTTACTACATATGATAGTTTGACGAATTATTGTGATTCTGTATGTCAGTCGGTTTACGTGCCTGGTGCCACTAGCTCTGGTTGTGATGCTACTTTCTGGGCTTCTGTATCTGGTAATACCGTAAGTTTTTATGACTCTACTGCGTCATCTAGTATCATAGAGTGGATGTTTGGTGACGGTTCATACGGCTACTCAAGCAACCCTACCCATACGTATGCCAATAGTGGGACATATACTGCGTGCTTATATGTATACGATGTTACATTCACAGGCGATACCGTTTTATGTGATTCATTTTGTCAATCATTTACAATTCTATCTTCGGGCACGAGTTGTAACGCAACATTTAGCTATACAGTAGATAATAGCAACCCACTGAAGCTTAATTTTAATAATACCTCATCTAATGCGACATCTGCTTATTGGTGGTTTGGCAACGGAAATAGCTCTACGCAGTATAGTCCAAGTCAAACCTTTGCTTCAGCCGGATATTACACTGTGTGCTTAACTACATATGATAGTTCTGGCAACTATTGTGACTCAGTATGTCAGTCGGTGTACGTGCCCGGAAGTTCAAGTACTAGCTGTGATGCTACATTCTGGACTTCCGTATCAGGTAATACGGTTTCGTTCTATGATTCTACTTCGTCATCTAGTGTCCTGCAATGGTCATTTGGCGATGGGACATATAGTTCAACCAGTAGCCCTATACACACATACAGTACAAGTGGCACCTATACTGCTTGCTTATATGTGTACGATATTACGATTACAGGTGATACGTTGTTGTGTGATTCCTTTTGCCAAAGTGTGACCATAGCCAATACTTCGGGTGGCTGTATTGCGGGATTTTATGCTTCTCCAGATTCTATTAATACGAGTGCAAGCTCTTACCCGGTATACTTTAACAACACATCTACTGGGACAAACTTCATATGGAATTTTGGTGACGGATCTACAGATACAGCAACAAACCCAGTACATACTTACACCAGTGCAGGAACGTATACTGCGTGCCTATATGTACTATCTGGATATGATAGCTTGGGTCTTCCAGTGGTATGCGATAGTGTATGTCAAACAGTAACAGTTGGAGGTACAACGGTATCTTGCCAAGCATCGTTTTATCTCGCTATTGATACAGCAAATATTTATAATCTGTACATTGTAGATAACAGTACAGGTACTACTACGGGTACAGATTACTACTGGACGTTTGGTGACGGAAATAGTTCTAGTGTACAAAATCCAACACATCAGTATAGCTCCTTTGGCTTGTATAATTTGTGTCTCACCATATCTGATTCATCTACAGGTTGTTACAGCGTTTATTGCGATAGCATTGGGCTAGACAGTAATGGCAATCTCTTGAAAAAAGATGGTTTTGGTATCACAGTCATAGATGAGGATGACCTCGTAAGTACAACGCGTATTGATGCTGTACAGGGCTTGAGTATTTATCCAAATCCAACTCGTGGACAGTTTACCATTGAGCTAAATACGATAAAAGCAGGAGATGTAGCCGTTGATATTCTGAATAGTATGGGGCAAGTGATAAGTGCAAAGGAATATATGGTAAACACTGGGGCAAATACACTTGCAGCAGACTTAAGTAAAGAAAAAGCAGGTATCTATTTTGCAGTGATAAAAATGGAAGATCAGGTTAAACATATAAAAGTGAATCTGACAAAGTAGATGAACTCCCATAACTGAGCAGGACGAAGAGTGCGATTGTGCTCTTCGTTTTGGCGGTTTACTACCTACCCTAAGTGACCGAAGAGCAACTAATAAACGGCTGTATAAAGCAGGATAGACGTTCGCAAAACGAACTCTACAAACTATACTTTCCGCTAATGAGTAGCATAGCACTTAGGTATGCACCAGAGCGAGATGAAGCTCTGCTCTATGTGAATGGAGGTTATTATAAAGTTCTGAAAAGCCTAAAGACGTATGATCAGAAGCATACGCTTGCCACTTGGATTCGACGTATTTTGGTAAATCATATCATTGATGAGTTTAGAAAACAACAAAAGTATATAGCCAATATAGAACTTGCAGAGCACATCAATGACCTCAATTCTGCTGATTATAATATCGGCGAGTCTCATTTTGATGTTGAGGATTTAAGAGCAATGCTTAATACGTTGCCAGTAGTAACGAGTAAAGTGTTTAACCTTTTTGCCATAGACGGGTATAAGCACAAAGAGATAGCTGAGAGACTGGGTATATCAATAGGTACAAGCAAGTGGCATGTGAATGAGGCACGAAAAAAACTTAAGAAACAGCTGGAAGCTACCGCCCAAAAAGAGAAAAAGGTGATAATATAATGAGTAAGATAGACGACATATTTAAAAAAGGATTGGACGGCAAGGGGATGGAATATTCAGATGGTGCTTGGGTCAGCATGGAGCAAATGCTCGATAGTAAAAAAGTAGGCTTTTTTACTCGCTACAAGGCGTATGTAGGTCTTTTTAGTTTGTTGCTAATTGGCGGAGCGGCCTTATGGTGTGTGAATCTTTCAGATGAAGGCAGTCGTTCTGATATTGTAGATACCGAAGTGCCTGAGGATGCTAATCAAGAAATCTTAGTCCAAGATATGGCCATTCACGATTCTGTGTTTGAGCAAAATATTCAATTGGATGCCGAGGCAACCGTTTCTAATCCAGTTAAAAACAATTCTATTTCGTACAATGATTTGGTGAACAAGAAACTAGGGGGCGAGGGATTTGCAGAAATTGAGAAGGTGACCCCTGCAGAGGGTAATAATAAAATTCAACTTGCAGTAAACGATGCTTTAAAAAGAGACCACGACTTGGCCAATCAAAATAAACAAGCTGGCATTAGTGGTATTTGGGAGTTTGCTGGAGAAAGTGCTGGGGGTATTCTGGATAAAGATATACAAGGCATTGAATTGTCTCAGGTAGAAGAAGTGAAAGTAGAATCAAGCGGTGTTTTTCATAGTGCCTCTGTACCTACTCTTACGGCTCTAGAAATTAAGCCGTTTGTGCAAAACAAAAATGTACTCACCTTCGGTAAACTCGCTTATTTACCCAATCCCAACAAAAAGATATTGGGCCTATATGTAAGTCCTTTTGGGGAATGGATGAGTTACGAAAAGTCCGTGGTTTTACCCATAAGTTCATCAGACGATCAAGGTAATTTAGGTGAATCCACAGCTACTCCTACTTACAACTATGGGTTACTACTGTCAGCTCAAAAAGGAAGTTGGCGACTAGGTGCCGGAGTTGGCCTGATGTGTTTTAAAGAGGCAACACATTATGCACTAGAGGTAGTCCATTACGATTACGAAACTAAACTTACCCTAACCAATGCCAATTATACCACCACCCCTCGTGGAACACCTGTAGCACTTCTTTCCGAAGAGAAAATAGATAGTACGTTGGTCCAAAATCAGGTAGCGGTTTGTGAGGGATGTGAAGTATCTATGAGTTATGTTACGGTTCCGATTAATTTGCAATATAACTTTGGTCAAAACCGCTTAAGTTATTTTGGGGAGTTAGGTGGTTCTGCTTCATTCTTACAAAAAGCAAAGGGAACCTATGCAGTACTCGACGAACAAAATGAAGTTCAACTCTTGGATTTGGCAACTACTAATCAAGTGAACAAGGTGTTGTGGCAAGCCAACGCATCCGTAGGTGCACGGTTTTGGGTCAATTCAAGACTGAACGTATGGAGTAGTCTCGGATACGGCGTAGGCCTAAATTCCATGATAACAAGCTACGAGCAAAAGCCAACGAGTAGACAAGTACGCCTTGGAGTTGAATTTAAGTTGAGGTAGATTTATCTAACCTTCTTTCAGTAGCTTGTATTGTAGCGATTGATTGTCAAGCGTGATACGTACCCAGTATACGCCTATGGGTAAATGGTCTGTAGGATTAATAGTGATACGGTTTTTGATCTTATCATAGCGTATGCTGATTTCCTTATTATTTAAATCATACATCTTTACTGATTTTACATTGTCAGCATTCGTCATTTGTATATTGAAAGTACCACCAAATGGATTGGGGTATATCGTAGGTCTTTCTGCTGATGGCTTATCGGCAGTAGAGGTCGTGATGCTATCTCTAGCCAGTCTAAGAGCCAGTTGAGCTTCAAACAGTGATTTGGGTTCTACCTCTTGTCCGTGCATCTCGTCTAAACCTTCTCCTATCATAGAAACAATATGGTTAGGTTGTAGTCCTACGAAATAGGGTTCTGCATATGTTGCCGGCTTGCGTACATCTACAGACCAGAAATTATAAATCACGTTAGATGATTTTTTATGAATAAAATTCCAAAATGTCAGGTAGCGAGCGTGGTGAGGGTAGCTCTCCCAAGGACCCCCGTTGGTATGAAAATCTCCACCATCCATATCGTCCATTAGTGTAGTAAAAGGTGAACCGCTATGGCAGTCAATGGATTGATTTTCGCTCATCTTATAGCGAAGATAAACGGTACTCACTCCGCTGTAGCCTACTCCAGGTCCATGGTGATGATTAGCATCGTCTATACAATCTTTCACCAATACACCGTAGTTTCTTCGCGTAATCCAGGAGGCGTGGCCTCTCTTGCCCGATATAAGTACATTGTCTACCGTTACGCCTATAGACTCTCGTATGTCGGCCACCTGCGTCCAGTCTTTGAATTCGCAGTTTCTAATCCAAGAGTTTTGTACAAATTTGAATTGCACGGCGTTCCAAGCGTAGTCTACCGTGTCGTCGGCGTGGTGCACAAACTCACGCGGGAAATTACCCCACTCACTCGTAAACCGGATGTCCTCTATTCCTATACCTTCTATGGTTTTGAGGTTACGAATGGTGAAACTTTTACTCAATGTGGGTAGGTCTACTTGTATAGGATTTTTGAAAATAACGGTGTTGCCGTCTATACTATCTATGACGTGGCATTCGTACAAAATTAATCCGCCATCTTCTCCAAAAAGGCGGGTCCAAGCGGTTTCATTTAGGGCAAGATTGCCGTAGTGCGCACGAGCAAATTCTTCACTTTTATGATAGATGAAAATGCTTTGCCCAACGGTAAGTGCAGAAGTAGATGCAACGTTTACGCTAAAATCACCCCTTTTGGCTTCTTGGGTTATGCTCGTAAGTGTGCCTGTATTGGTAGATTCTGGCTTGAAACGAAACTGCCAGTGGCCGTTATTCACTCGCATTTGGTCCATAAAAATTTCGGTGCCATTCGCTCCACTTCCTTCTCCTTTGAGTACGATGTGGTCCTTGTTAATTTCTATAGACTTATTAATATCATTGTCGCTGCTTACGATGTACTTACCGGCAGGAAAGAAAACCACTGCCGGGGCATTTGAAGCTTCGGCAGCATCAATTGTCGCTTGTATAGCATCATCGTCATAGGTTGTATCATTTGGTGTGGCTCCATAATCTTGCACATTGAAGTAGGTGTAGCCTGATACATTGGGAATTTCTTTTTCAGAAAAATGATAGCCAGAGTACGAGTAATCCGGCAGGATAGGAGTGGTACCGTTTTTTTGAGATTCTACAAAATTGGTCCACGAGGGTGCCACTTGAGCTTCAGATGTTGCGAGTATACCAAAGCTAAAAAAAGCCATTAAGCTAAAGTGTAGAGAGAACTTGAAATTTTTCATAAGGCTATTTTATCTGAATGTGAATATGGTCGTCGTGACGTACAGCACGGCAGCCGTGATATCTTATTTTTGGGTGGTTTAATTTTAAGCGTTGCTTAAGGTGTGGTTCTATGAAAATTTTCTCAATATTGTCAAATTGTAAGATAGTCTCAACCAATAGTTTCGTTCCTTTTTCGGAAAAATGCAAATCATTATTTATGCTGCCAAAGGTTAAGTATTTGGTATAGTCATATTGGGAATAACCTACATCTTTACACTTGGAGATTTGATTTGGTTCTCCTGCTTTTGGTCCTTCAAACACACCGTATCCGCTAAAAGATTTCTGTTTGTTTGAGATTGTCCCATCTGGCGTTTCATACACCAAGCTAAGGTCCAGCTTTTTACCGTCCTTATGACTTAGGTGCGGCAGTAGTGGAAAACCATCAAAGAATGGGAAGTTGGCGTCAAGGTAGTGTATGTCTTTGTTTTCATAGTGGGCTCGCTGACTAAGTGTATTCAATAAAGTATTCAACTCGGACTTTACATAGTTCCTATTGAGTAAGACCGTGAGGTAATTAGTCGGTTTGCCAAACTTGATTTTCTCTCTTCCAAAGATAGGAGCAATGTTTGGAACAAGTATAAATGTAAATAGAAGATACGAACTTAGAAAGATTATCAGTCGCTTGCCGTTGAAATTTCGTTTGATTTTTTTAGAAATTAGCAACGATAGTAAGAGAGTAATGCCTCCAATCTGAGTGATGGCAGAGAATAGAATGAAAAGGAAGAGGTAGGATACTACTTTGAACAGTCTTTTCATTTCAAAACCGTTTTCTGATAATTCAGCGAATCCCCATTTTTCAGAAATATCCAGGTGGAATCTTGATGATTTATGCTTTCAATAAGTTCTAATGTGTCATTAAAGTAATTTTTAGACCAAGTCCCTTCGATGTACGATACCGAGCTTCGATATCCTCCTTCGATTTTCTCCTTTAATGCAGGTCCAAAGCATTTCCAAGATCGATCTGTATACAAAGCTAATTTACCACTCAAGACTGGGTTTTTGTTCAATTTGTAGTCTCCAGAAATATGGGAATACAGGAGAGGGTCAGAGATCCAGAATAATTGTAATAAGATAATACTATAACAGAAAATTTCGCCAACGGTTTTAAGACGATTGAAAGTAGCATCTTTCATAACCTTACCACGGACTAGCTCCATCTTGCAGTTGCAGGCCGCCACTTTCTTCTTTGGGCTCTTCTAGTTTATCTATACCAAAGTATTGCATAAAAACAGCTCTTTCGTAGGTATCTACGTCCCACTCTTTAGTTACTTTCCCCTCTTTTATATAGAGTAAGCGTGGGTAGGTTTTGCCTTCGAGTAGTCGTTTGAAATCTGGGTATTCTGCCACCCGTGTATGGGGTGATTTCACATCACCGCCTTGCTTGAAAAAGTAATTTTGCTCGTATTCTGTTCCGTAGTTGAGCAAGTAGAGGTTGGGGAGTTTACCGCTGGCTTTCATTGCCACAAGGTCGCGGTATACTTCTTGGCAGTGGCTACACGTCATACTAAACATACATATCAATTTGGTGGTTGATGAGAGATTTTGCAACTTAGATTCTGGGGCAAAAGTTTCTATTAGGCCTAAGGTATATTCTCCCGGGGTCCTGCGAGCTACTGGTACTACTTCGGCTTGTTCTTCTACTACTTCTATAGGTTCTTGGGCGGTAGTTTCTTGCTGCTCTATCACTGGTGCAGGAGGCGGCGACGTATTGGTTGTTGACTCTTTTGTGGCATCATCAGTTAGTGCTTCGAAAGTTTCGGTAACGTCTGTTTGTACGGAGTCTGTTTGCTGCTCCATAAGTTCAGTGGGAGCAGTAGGTGCGAGGCTCAATTCTTCTGCTACGGTAGGTGCTACCGTCTCGTAGCTTTTTATGCCAAAACTCAGTGTAAATAAAGTGATGAGCCCCAAAAATGCTGGAGCTACCCAAGAAGCAAATGTGTCTTCTTTTTGATATTTTATCCAAATGAATATGCCTGCTAGCATCCCGATAACATTTTTAATGATGGACTCTAGATTAGTCATAGGCAACACATCGCCAAAACATCCGCAGTTGCCTTCTACGAATCCATTTTCTTGCCGAAACCCCTCGTAGAATAGGTGAATGGTGAAGAGCACGAGCATTCCCAAAGTAGCTGGGAGTACTAATTTTTTGAACCATTTGCCTTGGAGCAAAGCAATCCCCAACACCAATTCTGCAGCTACGAGTAGGCGGGTGAGCCATTGTACCCATTGCATTCCGCTTGGATTGTCGAAGTAGTCTTTGCCCAATAGTAGTTCCGCTACCATCCCATCAAAAAACGGCATAGAAACGAGCTTACTCACGGCTCCAAATACAAAGAGGAAACTGAGTAATATTCTGCCAAACTGTACAAGTGTATTTTTATTCATTGGTGTATAATCGTGGTTATAGAACGATGTAAAGTGGCGTATAGTTTGCTACCATACGGCTAGGTCAAAATTAGTTAAAATGTTTTGGTCTTTGGTGAGAAGCGGAATGCCCGTAGCCTCGGAGGTAGCCACTATTAGTCGGTCAAAAGGATTGCGAGTCCAAGAAAGTTCTAACGAGCTTTGTATAACTTCGTTTAAGGGGAGATCTATTTTGGTAATTCCTATTGCTGATTCGAGCGATTGTAGTATATCGGATCCAGAATAATTGATTCTCCCTATTTCGTGAAGCAGTTGTAGCTCCATTTCTATGATTGGTGATACTAGTTATCGGTGATTGGCCAAGTAGTCTTTGCCTGTTCTTGAGATATTATCGTGCTTGCCTGTAAATAACCACAAAGCCACGTGGGTGTCTAAGGCAAGTCTGGGTTCCATTCTTTACTCCAATCTATGCTAACATAATACTCAGGATCTTCATTCATGGTGTTGGGATGAGGTGTGAGCTTGCTCAAATCGTTATACGGCTTCGGCTCTTCTTTGGTTTCTTCCTCTAGGAGTATTTTTATGGTCTTGCCTTTTCGCTTGAGCGTAATGGGTTGCCCTGTGCTTGTTACCCAGGCTACGAGTTGGTATATATTTTTACGAAATGCAGTGATGGTCAATTGCATATTCACAAATAACGAAAAAAGCGTACGCTTTCAATTAGAAACGTACGCTTTTTTATGGTTACTTGTTTTTACTATAGCGTGACGCCTTCAGCCATTTTTAAATTGGTGTTTTTAATAGCATCAAATCCGCCCGCTATGTCTGTGAAGTTGTGATATCCTCTCATTTTTAAGATGCTCGCTGCTATCACAGAGCGATATCCGCCTGCACAGTGCACATAAAAGTTTTCCTCTTTTGGAAATTCTGCAAGGCTATCGTTTATAGCACTCAGGCATACGTGCTTGGCATCTGCTAGGTGTTGGGTGCTCCATTCACCTTTTTTGCGTACGTCTATTATGGGTAAATTATTTTCGTTCACCTCTTGCTCAAATTCGGTTGCTGGTATAGAACGTAACGAATCTACTTCTCTATTTGCTGCATTCCAAGCTTCAAATCCTCCGTCGAGATAGCCTATAGTATTGTCAAATCCTACACGGCTCAGTCTGGTGATTACTTCTTCTACTCTGCCTTCGTCGGCCACTAGCAATATCGGTTGTTTTACATCTTGTATGAGTGCACCTACCCACGGAGCAAATCCACCGTCTATGCCTATAAAAATACTTTGTGGGATAAAGCCATGTGCAAAATCAGACTGGTGACGTGTGTCCAATATAACGGCCTGAGTTTCGTTAGCCGCCGCTTCAAATTCTACAGGACTTAATGCTCTGCTTCCTTGTTTTATTACCTCATCCAGATTTTCATATCCATCTTTGTTCATAGCCACATTCATCGGAAAATAGACTGGTGGTGGAGCTAGTCCGTCAGTCACTTCAGTTATGAATTCTTCTCTCGTCATATCTGGACGGAGGGCGTAGTTCATTCGCTTTTGGTTGCCGAGGGTGTCTACGGTTTCTTTCATCATATTTTTACCACAGGCACTTCCGGCTCCGTGTGCAGGATATACGATTAGATCATCTGCTAGCGGCATTATTTTATTTCTGAGGCTGTCAAACAAAATGCCAGCAAGATCTTCTTGGGTCATAGTAGCAGCTTTTTGAGCAAGATCTGGTCTTCCTACATCTCCGAGGAATAGGGTGTCTCCCGAAAATATGCAGTGGTCCTTCCCGTATTTGTCTTTGAGCAGGTAGGTAGTACTCTCCATAGTGTGCCCCGGTGTGTGCAGTGCGGTAATGGTAATATCTCCTAGTTGAAATACCTCGCCATCTTTGGCAACATGCGACTTGTAGCCTGTTTTAGCCGTAGGGCCGTACACGATAGTTGCACCACTTTTTGCCGCTAGGGTAATGTGTCCACTTACGAAGTCTGCGTGAAAATGCGTTTCGAAAATATACTTAATTTCTGCACCGTCGTGTTTTGCTCTAGCTAGGTAATGTTCCGTCTCACGTAGTGGATCTATGATAGCTACTTCGCCATTGCTCTCTATGTAGTATGCTCCTTGGGCTAGGCAGCCGGTGTATATCTGTTCTATGTTCATATCTGTTTTGATTTTATATAACGATTGAGTAAACCATTCTGACGAATCTTGTCAAGAAATGGTGGAACTAAAAGGTGATACAAATTTAGTGTGAATAAAGATGCTGTAGGGTAATACAAGTTACATTCATCCCAGCTTACAATTTTAGTAGCTTCACCTTATTTCTACTATGCTCTATTAATCCGTCTTTTTCTAGCTTGGCCAGCATTCTGCTAATCACTACGCGGCTAGAGTGTAGGTCGTTGGCTATTTGAGCGTGTGTGTTGTGTATTTCTTTGTCGCCAGTCACCATTGCCTTGTCCCGCAGGTACTTGAGTAGGCGTTCTTCCATATTGTGAAAAGCCAGATTGTCTATCGCCTCTAGCATTTCATTCATACGATAGTTGTACGTTTCCATTATGAAATGTCTCCACTCCTTGTACTTCACCATCCAATGATCTACGTGGGTTACGGGGAGAAATAGTACCTCCGTATGTTCTTCGGTGATAGCCCTTATTTTGCTTTTTTGTCCGTGCGAATCAAGTGTGAGAGTGACTGCACAGGTGTCGCCCATTTCTAGGTAGTAGAGAAGGAGCTCTTTGCCTTCCTTGTCTTCAGTTAGTATTTTGAGAGAACCCGTTACGATAAGCGGGAAATGATTCATCTCGTCGCCTATGTCTACTATTATTTCATCTTGGTCATACGTTTTCAGTTGGCCCTGTGAGCATATTTCGTTTATCAGTTCATCATTAAAGATATTTTGAAATCGCTCGTATAGATGATTGTAGCATGTAATGTCAAATGGAGTGAAAGACATCCTTCAAAGATATAAGTTTTCAGTGTTGGCCAGAAATTATCTTCACCTGCTCATTCACACCATTGGTAATGCTATTTACCGAAATTGTAGCTCCTGATATGGCGTCTATATTTTCCCCTACGATGAATTTGTCTGATTTCTCAAACTGCTTGAGCCAGCCCTTGTTGGCTATTTGGTAGCCGTGATCTGAGGTGTACTCTAGCACGCGTACTTTCTTGATATTCTTTCGTTTGTCGAAAGCGGTGAGAAAGAAGAACTCCTCAAAAGCGATGGTGTCTTTGCTTGGTTTGTCACAACCGCCAATCTTGCATCCCAGTGCTCGGCTTATCATAGAGTAGCCGCTAATGGTGTCTTGGTTATAGACTTCAAATATTTGGTGATCTATCGCTAGCGAGTCGGCTATCGTAACTTCCTTAGTGTTGGTTTCTTTCCCATATATTTTGGCCAAGTGACGTGTCATTTTTTTGGTGAGATAATTGGGCAGGTAGCTGTACGTAGCCATTGCGGAAAATGTAATGCCCAATGCAATGAGTATGGTAGGAAATCTCTTCTTCACCTTTTTTTTTATCTAAACCAAAAGCCTATGCCTGTATTGAACTGATGAAAAGTCTGATTGTTTGCATTTGAGAAGTTTTGGTAATCTGCTTTCACTACAAACGATTTGTTGAGGAATAATGATATACCCGTAGTTAAAACAGTTCGGTCATATTGATCGTTTGCCGTCATATCATCGGTTACGGTATTGTGCGTGTTGTACTCCGAGTATCGCACAAAGGGAACAATTTTTTTATCTATCCTCAATAGGTCAGAAACATCGTAGCCTACTTCGGCATAGTAGCCAAACATACTGGAGCCTATGTCTTTGCTTGTGAACGTATTGTATTCTTGTGTATTGGTAAAGTTAGAGTAAAATAGCTCGCCTTTTGCCTGAAATTTATTTGCTTGGTATCTCAAATCTAGTCCTACCATTTGTACACCTATGATGGTGCTATCTGCGGTGGCCATTTGGCTAGTGCTGTCTCTGTTTATACCATCAAAAAGTGTAGATTCAGTTTCGCCGACATATGCTGCAAGACCGATATCCATCCCCTTGATGCCATAGTAGTTTATCTTGGCACTGAGGTCAGGGGCGGTCATATTTACTTGTGCACCTTTTTGGCGGGCACCACGCAGTGGTTTGCTGCCATCTAACTTAGCCTCGCCATTGTTATAACTCATTAGCCCATTTACGGCGTATAGTTGATACCTAAGAGCGGCATTGGGTAAGTTGCCCGCAACACCTGCACCTATCTCTCTCCACGTACTGGGATATAAAGCATTGGCTATGGTCGGTCTGTTTACTCCGTTAAAAATGGTTGGTTCGTGGTATTCGTTCATTAGGCCCATTGGGATGAGCAGAAGGCCGGCTTGTATGTTTAGCCAAGGTTTTGCTTGGTAGTTGAGGTAGGCTTGCTCTAGAAATACTTCTTTGATGTGCTCTATTTCTATCTCTGTGATAAAAGACGTTTTCTTGTCAAACTTGTACCCAAAGAGTAGTACCATTCGCTCGGCATCCATGTCGCCGTTGTACTTGGTGTTATTCCCAAATGGCTGCTCGTAGTGCACTTCTCCATAAGCTCCCATTACTAGGCCGCCTTGCTTGCTTTCTAGCAATGTTCTTGCTGCATTCTGGTGGTAGTTCGTAAAGCTATCCATTCCGTCTTGAGCAAAAGCCAATGAGCAGATGATGATTAGCATAAGTGTAAATAAGTGTTTCATTTGTTTCTAATTACGCCGCAAATTTATTTTTATTTAGATTAATTAAAGATAAGGAATCGGCAAAATTTTGAGGATTTGCTTTATTTAGAATAAGTGCCTCATTTTATGCTAAAAATTAGCGAAAACCCTTTTGAAACTTGAAAAGTCCGTTTTAAATAAGTGCGAAATGAGTAGCTTATTTTTTGCTTATTCGTGCAAAAGTGAAGTTTTGGATAGTTTCAAATGGTGTTGTGTGATCCGTATTTATACATTCCAGGACGTTGAAATAATCTCCAAATGTGGCTTCTATTTTGGAACGGTCGTATTGCGTAATTTCTAATCCACTGCACTTGAGAGGTCCAGAGGTAGAGAATGTACCTAAAACCAAATGGCGAGTAGATATCTGAGTAAGTCGATGTTTGTATTTGGCAATATCTTCTGGTGAGGTTAAGAAATGAAAAGTTGCTCTATCGTGCCACAGGTCATACGATTCTGTTGGTTTAAAATCTCTTATATCACTTACTATCCATTTTACCTTATGTGCATCTTCTCCGAGTCGCTCTTTGGCTCGTGTTATTGCTGCTTTTGATATGTCTAAAACTGTAATGTTGGTATACCCCAGCTCTATGAGGTGGTCTACCAGTAGACTGTCGCCACCACCTATGTCTATAATCTTAGCAAACTTGGGAAGGTCAAATTTTGCAATAAGGTCAAGTGAGGTTTCGGGTTTGGCTTGCGTCCAGCTTACTTCTTGGGGAGTTTTAGTAGTGTATATGCGTTCCCAGTGTTCTTTGTTGCTCATTTTTGGTTGCTTAGTTTGAAAGCTTCATTTAACTCTTTGAAGTCGAATTTGCCGTTTACAGATTTCAAGTATTCCAATACTGTCAGTGCTTTTCTAATCCGTATCTCAGTAGATTTGGGCTTACCAATCACGTGAATTAGGCTTCTCTGCTTGCCAATGGTTAGGGTATGAAATACCTGGTGACCCTCAGGGTCGAGTTCCCAAGCGGTTTTGAGTTCTTCGGGCAGTGGCATTCCGTACTTGGAGTCGTCTTTAGCTAAAGTGACTTTTGCTTTGTCATTTACAGCTAACCTCAGTTTATTACGTATTTCTTTGTTCGTATTTATGAAAAAGTCGCCATTCCCTTGGGGCATTAACGCAGCATGTATGGTAACTTGATTGTTGATGGTGCAAAGTACTCGCTTGTCAATCAGGTCAGTAAGTTTTTCTGCTTCTGCCTTGGGCACATGGATGGCTACATCCCAAACGTTTCCCTCTTTTTTGAAAAGGTATGTGCTAAAACTACTCGTCATCGTCATCTGGTTTGAATGGATTGATAAACGGAATATCATCCTCAGGGTCTTTGTCACGAGCGTGTACACCAGGAGGATTAAATAGTCCCCATTCGTCTTTCACATAATTCCAAGGGTCGAAACTATCTACCCAATCAATGAATATTTCTCTAAATTCATCTAACGTACTCCTCAATAAATCAAAGTAGTGGAGGTTTTGATATTTCTCTTGTTCAAAAGCGTGTTTGCTCACATACAAGTCCATAGCTGCTTGACGGATGAGAGCGGCGTTTTGCATTTTTATGGAGTAGAGCGTATCTCCACTGGCTCCAGCTATCTTGGCATTGATAGTGCTTACGTCAGCAAACATAAATCCAGTAATATGTTCTATCTCTTTGTCCTCGGGTAAATCAGCTTTTATAGCCCTTACAATCTTGAATATCTCCCAAGCTTTGTCCTTCAGTGGTTCGTCGTACCGATATTTGAATGGATCTGCTTCTTCGTCAAACATTACCTGTATCTTTTCTTGAGTTCAAAAATAATATCTTCTAGTCCATTGAGTTTTATCTCATATACCGTATCAAGTTGTACGCCGAGTTTCCCTTTTGGAAATCCACCCTTACGCTTAAACCACTCGAGGTAGCTTACAGGCAAATCGCATAAGAGTCTTCCCGAAAATTTTCCAAAGGGCATTTTTACGGTAACAATTTGTTTCAATATTTCTGGATTTGGTGTCAAAAGAGTGTCAAAGGTGGGGAATAATTTTTTAAACCAAAATGAATGACCAATTTTGTCAAGACAAATAATGTCCAATAGATGGTTTTAGGAACTTACATAGCAGAGTGGAGAGCTATCAATGGTTGTACTATAAGTAGTTTAGCTCAAAAAGCTGGAGTAGATCAAGCACTCGTATCCAAATACGAAAATGGAAAACGTATGCCTAGTGAAAAGCACGTTGAATTGCTAGCCATAGCAATGGAGGTGCCTGTGACCGAACTTAGAGCGAAATATTTGGTTGATAAAATAGCAGGGTTGTTGCAGTATGAATTACGCCCACAAGAAATACTAATGGCAGCCGAGGACAGAATGGAGTATCTCGTTTCCCAAAAAGCTCTTTATGAGCCTAAGCTAAGTGATGGTGTGCTGCAAAAACTACTGCTAATAGATGAACTGCATAAACGCTGGCAAGCCACCAAGCCACTGCAAGGTGTTCAACTTCAGAAGATGGAAGAGTATTTTAATACCCGATATACGTTCGAAAGTAATAGGATAGAGGGAAATACGCTTACTTTTCAGGAGACACATTTGGTGGTGTCTGAAGGACTGACAATTGGAGGAAAGAGCATGGTGGAGCACCTCGAGGCTGTGAACCACTCCGAAGCCATAGGATGGCTAAAGGATATGGTGAGGGGTAATGAGGATGTTACTCGCCGTAGTGTGCTCGATATTCATCGTCTTATTTTGAAATCTATAGATACCGATAATGCGGGTGTTTATCGTTCTGTTCCGGTGATGATAGGAGGTAGTGAGCATAAGCCCCCTCTGCCTTATCTGTTGGATAAGCTAATGGAAGATTATTTCGTTCATTACCAACGCCAAAAGCAGGTATTGCATCCCGTCATTTTAGCGGCAGAAATGCACGAGCGTTTGGTAAGTATACATCCATTTATAGATGGTAATGGTCGTACTTCAAGATTGGTTATGAATTTTATATTGCTGAAAAGCGGTTATACCATTGCCAATTTGAAAGGAGACTATGAGTCTAGGATGGCATACTACCGAGCTTTGGAAAGTGTGCAAGTAGACAATAATCCAGAGCCTTTTTATCACCTGATTTTGGATAAGGTAAAAGAAAGCTTGGAAGAGCATCTTGCAATGGTGTGATCAAATGCCCACAGTTGTTTCTGTGGGTTTTTTGCTTTATGGTTTTTTGAATCTCTTGGGTTTGTCACAAAAGGTAAAAATTAAGGTGCTTCTGTGGTGTTTACACTTAGATTCGCGGCCTTGCTAAAACATTATATTTTTACAGCATTATGGAGTCTCTCACCACTAGGAGAAGCTAAGGTAGGTATACCTTATGGGTTGTTCAAAGAATTGAACCCGTTTTTGGTGTTGATTGTGGCGATTACTTCCAATATTTTGGTATTCCCTATGATGATGTTTTTCTTAAAATCTCTGAACGGTGCCATAATGAAATGGAGTTGGTATAAAAGGAGTGCGGTGTGGGTAGGGCAACGAGCAAAACGTGGGTCTAAAGAACAATTACAAAAATATGGCTATGTCGGCTTGGCCATTTTTGTGATGATACCGCTACCTGGCACAGGAGCATATGCCGGTTCTATAGCTGCCTATATTTTTAAAATGGAGTATAAAAAAGCGTTTTTAGCAAATGCAATAGGTATCACCATTTCCTCGCTTATCGTTTGGAGTGTTGCTTATTTTGGAGTGAGCTTGTTTTAGGCTTTTAGCTTTAGTAACTATTCGCTTAATTTGATGCAGTGAATGACTTCAGAATTTATCTAGAAAAGCACCTCAGTATATCTGATGCTGACTGGGATATAATCAAAAGAAAATTTAAAAGTGATAATTGTACGAAGGGTGTTGTTCTATCTCCCTTGGGTAAGGTAGAAAACAAACTTTATTTTCTGTTGAGTGGTGCTTTACGGTTGTACTATGAGTTGGAAACTAAAGACGTTACCATAAACATTGGGTTTCCAATGGCGTTTATGAGTAGTTATACTTCATATCTTTCTCGTATGCCTTCGGATTTTATACTGGAGTCTCTTACTCCGTGCACATATTTGTGCATCACTCACCACGATTTATTGGAAATATATCAGCAAACAGATTGTGGACAAGAGCTTGGGCGAATACTTACCGAACAGCTTTTTCTTTATTTATCTCACCGAGAAAATGCTTTTATGCTCAAGTCACCAACGCAACGCTATCTTGACCTCTTTGAGGAGCAACCGAGACTCATTCAAGAAATACCACAGAAGTATTTGGCTTCCTACATTGGTATTACGCCTCAGGCCCTCAGCCGTATACGAGCTAAGCTAGGGCAACGCGATTAGTTAACCCAAGTTCATTGATTTGGTTTTGATGGTCACACTTCTTTGCACTTTAAAGTTATTCAATCAAAAGAAATAAAGTTATGGATCAATTAGAAGAAAAGAAAACAGTGCATTTGCCTGAAACAAAAGAGGTTTCAAAATTCGACAGCACCAAGCCGACGGCAGCATTTATAGGTGCCTCTTGGTTTGCCTTACTTGTTGGAATGGTATCTTACTGCATAGGACTTTGGAATGCGGAAATGATGCTCAACGAGAAGGGATACTATTTTACTATCTTGCTCTTTGGGCTTTTTAGTGTGATTTCTGTTCAGAAAGCCGTTAGAGATAGGATGGAGGGTGTCCCCGTAACCGATATGTACTATGGAATATCTTGGTTTACAACTATCGCATCTTTAGTGTTACTTACAATTGGTCTGTGGAACGCAGATTTACTCCTCAGCGAAAAAGGATTTTATAGCTTGTCATTTGTGCTCAGCCTTTTTGCGGCAGTAGCTGTACAGAAGAATGTAAGAGACCTGGCATTATGGTCATCGGACTTGTGAGTTGAAATAAGTTAGATATCAAAAAGAACTAAGGAGGCAACATTTTACGCCTCCTTTTCGTCTGTAGTGTATGATTATTTTAGGTACACCAAGTATTAACCTAGATTTTGGCATTCCTGATTGGGCAGTATTGTTAATTATGGGCTTGATGGCACTGTCGTATTACGTAGGCAGAATACATGGTTTTCACATAGCCAGAGAAGAGGGCAAGGGTGAAGAGAAAATATCAGTATCGGAAGAAACTTAGTCTTCCTTCTCGTAGATATTAAAGACCTTTTTTATCACTGAAACATAAGCTAACAGGGCAACCATTAAAAGTACATTAACAAACTCTTCCGGCAAATCCCTTCCAATGGTTGAAATACCTAGAAACATGAACTTTGACATCTACTGGTAAATTAGAACGAATATAGTAATTATTACTTATAGGTGTTAAGGAGAGTTTGAGGGAAATGTAAGCTACGGTGGATGCTAAATAAGCTTCAATTGAGTAGGAGTGATTAGAAGTTGTTTACTTAATTTGTGGCTTAAAGTCAACAAACAGAAGGCATAAGCTAATTATAAGAAAGTAACTTTACTTCCCAATACAAAACCTTGTGAAAATGGAGTCTAATATTTCGTCGTTAGCAACTTCACCAGTGATAAGTCCCAGTTGGTATAGAGCATTGCGTATATCAAGAGCTACCATATCGCTGGTGAGTCCCGTGTCAAGTCCACTGAGTACTTTTTGCAGAGCTTGTGAACTCTTGGCAAGTGCATCTGCGTGACGAGCATTATTTACCACGGTTTCATTGCCTAACTCATAGTGGCTAGCTACTCTTTCCAGTTCGAGTATCAGTGGTCCTATGTCCTTATTCTTAGCAGAGACAAAGATCGTATTCTCAGGCCAGTCTTCTTTTTTGTACGAAGTTTCGTCTGCTTTGTTGGCTACTAAAATGGTTTGTTCCATGTGAGGTAGTGATTTTAACTCGGCAACCAATTCGCTAGGAGAGCTGATGCTAATATCAAACAGATAAACTAGCAGTTCTGCTTTACTCATACTTTCTTTGGTCTTACCTACACCTATTTGCTCTATGGTATCGGAGCTTTCTCTCAAGCCTGCAGTGTCTATCAGCCTAAATTGTATGCCATTGAGCGTAAAAACTTCTTCTATGGTGTCTCTAGTGGTTCCGGCTATGTGAGATACGATTGCTCGATCTTCGTTGAGCAGGGCATTTAGCATTGTGCTTTTCCCTGCGTTGGGCTTGCCAGCTATCACGGTGTTTATCCCGTTCTTAAGCACGTTACCTGATGCAAAGGAGCTCCGTAGTTTTTCTATTTGCGTGAGCAGTTTAGCGATGAGATTTTTCAATCCATCTCTATCTGCAAATTCTACATCCTCTTCTCCAAAATCATTTTCTAGCTCAATGAGGGCTGCAAAGTCTATCAACTCCTGACGTAGGGTCGCTATATCGCTACTGAAACCACCACGCATCTGACTAAGAGCCATTTGCAAACTTGCCTCGCTACTGCTGCTTATCATATCTGCCACGGCTTCGGCTTGGGCTAAATCTAGCTTACCATTCAGAAAAGCACGCATGGTAAACTCACCCGGTTCAGCCATTCGAGCACCATTTTTGAGCAAGGTTTCTATGATTCGTTTGGTAATGTATGGAGAACCGTGTCCGGATATTTCTACCGAATCTTCTCCTGTGTAAGACTGTGGATTTCTGAATACACTCGCTAGTACCTCGTCTACATGTATATCGCCATCTATAATATGGCCGTAGTGTATGGTATAACCATCCGCATTTGTTATGTTTTTAGTAAAGCATTTGTCTACTATCGCGATAGCGTCGGGGCCAGAAACTCTCACGACGGCTAATGCAGAAACGCCCGCTGGAGTAGCCGGTGCGGTTATGGTATCTTGTAAATTGGTCATTAGCAGATTTTAGAAGTGCAAAGTTGCACCTATATTTTCAAACCGACCAACTCTTCACTTCTTACTTTGGCATTTATCCTTGGGTACAGTGTACCCTTTTACGTGGAGCATTTGCCGTGGAATTATGTCATCCTTAAAAATAACGGTAAGCGTACGATGGAATTTTCCCGGCCTACCTCGGCTATAGTACCTCCCGGATTACCCCTGTATCTCCGGCTTGGATAGCATCTTTAGGCCAACTAGCGGCATAGCACCCACAACCTGATCTTACGGATGAAATCACAAGGGGTAATTGCCCTGCATTTTTGAACAGGTAGTCATAAGTCTGTACTTCTCCTTCACAGAAGTTATAATGTTCTATGAGCTTGGTAGGGAAGTATACGGAGTAGTATGAAGTGTTGTTGCTAATTTGATAACTGTTTGCATGACCGAAAATGTCAGAAGGCGGAACGAACGATGTCAATATGTACACGACGAATCCTATTGTTACGCAACGCGAGAAACGTAATAAAAACACAAAAGCACTTGCCGATGGCAAATGCTTTTGGAATGTTGTTCTATGACCCTCCTTCATAAGTGGGCGTGTTATGTTATCGACTTAAGGTTGTGGTAACATCCGCAGTCACTATGTTACTAAAGCCGCCATTTTCTACTACTGTATTTATCTGAGTTGTGTAAATGAGCTCATTTGCAGTGAGTGAAGTGATGTTTGCTACAGCAACCGTACCATCAAATTGCGTTACGGTAAAAGTATTAGCAGCAGCATCGTGCGTATAAGTTCCGCCTATCGGAGTAGGTGGTACATCTTGTTCACTGTTGATTGGTTGACCTGCCGTGACTATCGTCATTGCACTCTTATATCCAAAATTTGATCCAAAATTTCCATCCTCGGTAAACTGTACAGTTCCCGTTTCTTCGCTGCTTTCTGAAGTAAAGGTAGATAGCACGGTGCCCATCAAACTGATCTTACCGTTTTCCTGTACTAGTTTTTCTAAATTCCAAGTACCTACAAGCGATACTTGAGTTGATTCTGTTCCGTTTTCTGCTGGTGTTGCCGGGTCTTCGCTACAGCCTGCAAGGGCTATGGCAAATCCTAAAAAGAATAATATTTTTTTCATTGTACTGCGAATTTAGAAATTTAGACTCATACTGTACTTGCTATAGAAGTCAAAAATCTCATTCACGGCTTCATCTGCCGTATCTACTACTTTAAATAGGTGTAAATCATCCGGACTAATGTTGCCTTCTTGCTCTAGCATAGTTGTTTTGATCCAATCTATCATTCCAGTCCAAAAATCTGAACCTACTAATATGATTGGGAAGCCAGCAGCTTTTTTGGTTTGAATAAGGGTGAGTGCTTCAAAAAGCTCATCCAATGTGCCAAATCCTCCTGGTAATACGATGAATCCTTGAGCATATTTCATAAACATCACTTTGCGTACAAAGAAGAAATGAAAATCAATGCTTTTATCTGGGTCTATGTAGGGGTTGTTATTCTGCTCAAAGGGCAACTCAATATTTAGTCCTACAGAAGCTCCTTTTTCTTGACTGGCACCCTTATTACCTGCTTCCATAATGCCGGGTCCTCCACCAGTGATTACTCCTAGTCCTGCGGCAGCAAGTTTTTTACCTATGTCTACGGCCATTTTGTAATATTTAGTGCCCGGTTTGGTTCTGGCTGAGCCAAATACGGATACACACGGGCCTATTTTTGCGAGGGTATCATACCCATCTACAAATTCGGCCATTACCTTGAATATGTTCCAACTATTAGAACTTTTGATCTCTGGCCAATCTTTGTTTTGAAAAGCCTGTTTTATTCTTTCGTTTGATTTGTCTGTCATCTTTATGGTGTTATGCTTTTCGTTGATTTAATAGGGCGGTAATATAGAGTAAAATAAAGGTTGTTGTGCCGTTTATGAGTATTAGTTCAAAGCCCGGTTTGAAGCCTTGTACCCAAATGGGCATTTGGTAATAGTATACCACGGTTAATGCAATAGAGAATAGCGTTATTGCTATTACGGCCTTGTCTATAATTTTATGCTTGGTCAGTATGCCAAAAGAAAATAGACCCAATAATGGTCCATAAGTAAAACCTGCAGCTCTAAAAAGTTCTGCTACTACAGCATCATTATTTAGTGATTCGAAAATGAGGATGGTAAAGAATAATATGACTGCAAAAGCTATGTGTACTATTCTTCGTGTGGCGAGATTGGTAGGTTTTGTGCGTTCAAAGCCCAAGAAATCGATACAAAAACTAGTGGTAAGTGCAGTAAGTGCACTATCGGCACTGCTATATGCAGCTGCTATGAGCCCTATGATAAAGAATGCCCCGATAAACGGAGTGGCATGCTGCATAGCGATGATGGTAAAAAGTTGGTCGCTTTTTTCTATGCCTGAAATTTGAGCTTCTGCCGCATAGGTATAGAGGAGAACACCAAGACTGAGAAATACGATGTTTACCACGATAAACATGACCATCTGGAGGTAAATATTTCTTTGAGCCGAAGCAATGTTCTTGATGCTTAGGTTTTTTTGCATCATATCTTGGTCTAGTCCCGTCATAGCTAGGGCTATAAATACTCCGCCTAAGAATTGTTTCCAAAATACATTGGCACCTTGCCCCTCAAAATGAAAGACTTGCGTATTGGGGTCTGCCACGAGGTTTTCAAATGTCTCTTGATACGTCCACCCTAATTGGTGTATGATAAACACAATTGTGAGCACTACCGCAGTAATTAAGAAAAAAGTCTGTAAAGCATCGGTGTACACTACTGTTTTGATGCCGCCCTTTGCTGTATAGGCAAATATGAGTAAGATAGTAATAGCCACAGTTCCCCAGTATGGTATCTGAAATGGGGCAAAAACTACTGTGTGTAATACCCCGGCTACTAGAAATAATCTGAAAGAAGCTCCTATTATTCTGCTGAGTAAAAAGTATGCCGCTCCGGTTTTGTAGGACACTGTTCCAAACCTATTTTCGAGATAGGTGTAGATAGACGTAAGATTTTGTTTGTAATATAGAGGAATAAGCACTTGAGCTATGATGATATAGCCTACCATATAGCCCATCACCATTTGCATATAGCCAAAATGTGTGGTCGCTACCCAACCGGGAACACTCAGAAATGTAACTCCCGATAGTGAAGCCCCGATCATCCCGAAGGCTACCAAAAACCAAGGTGACTTTTTGTTGCCTGAATAAAATGACGAAGAGTCAGCATTTTTACTGGTAACCCAAGATAAGAGTATTAGTACGAGAAAGTAAACAATGAGTATGCCGAGTATCTGGTAATGCGTCATTATTCGGATACTTGAAGTTTTTGACCTATGGTAATATTTGTAGTGCTGAGGTCATTCCATTTCTTAAGGTCGTCTACCGTTATTTTGTAACGTCTGCAGATGTTGTATAAGGTGTCGCCCTTTGCTACAATGTGTGTTATTGGACCATCTACTGTGATTTCTTCCTCTATCTTTTTTATTTCTTTCTTCGTAGTTGGGGAGTCAATTTTCGCCTCTGCTTCGAGGTCTGTGCTCATATTATTTTTATCAGCAACCTCCTTTTTGAGATAAATTTTCTGACCGATTTTCATGGTGCTTGGATTCAGGTTTTTATTCCAAGTTAGAATGTCTTCTTCCAGTACTTGGTATTTTTCCGCTATTCGGTAAATATTATCTCCTGCTACCACCAGATGGAAATCAGGCACCACAATATCCGATTTTTTGATGGGTGGTAGTTTTTCTGCATTTTCCTCCTCTTTTTTAGCGATACTATGCGGATTAACAAACACTTCGGGTTCTTCTTTCCACGCAGGAGTAGCAGTTTCTAATGCAATGCTATCTTCCTTAGCACGTTTATATTGCATATACAACACCTCACCTTCTTGCGGTTGTGTGCCCATCTCCATGCGGTTTTTCTTGTAGAGTTGTTTTAGCTTAATGCCGTACAGTTGAGATATTTCACGCATATCTTCACCAGAAGACACCACGTGCTTCTCTTCAGACCCGCGTCTACGCTTTGGCTTAAGATACACCACATCCCCTGCTTGTATTTCGGAATCTTCAGGTAGGTCATTCCATTTGCGGATGTGTCGGTCTTTTACATCATTAGCGGAGGCTATCGTGGCTACAGTTTCACCTTCGGTAGCAATTTTTACGGGGATATCATTTATTGTTTCACCTGTTTCTGTGTTCCTTGGTACGTCTTCCGTATCATATTGGTATAGTTCATAGCGTTCTATCAGGCTTATGAGGATATTGCCATACTGCTTATTGGTAGCATATCCAGCTTTGCGTAGCCCGTGGCACCATCCTTTGTAGTCGGTACGATCTAGTTCGAACAGCTCGTGATATCTCCAATTTGCCCTCAGAAACTCCGAGTGGTTCTTGTAAGATTCAAGGACACTTTCGTATGCTCTAAAGCATTCATCCGGAGCATCGTCATCAGCCCTTACTGACATTCCTGTCCATCCGCCTTTGCACTTTATTCCAAAGTGATTGTTGGCTAGTTTGGCGAGTCTACTATTACCGCTGCTACTTTCTAGTATACCTTGAGCAAGCGTGATGCTAGCGGGCACGCCGCCCCTGTGCATTTCTATAATAGCCAATTCTTTATATTTGTCAATATACTCTTGTGGTGTTTGCTTTTTTTGAGCAAGGGATAGTGAGGCTACTGAAGCTAAAAATAGGGAGAAAACCAATTTCATTCTGTTGTTTTTATGGGTCAAAGTTAGTGGTGTGCTACTTGCGGCTAATACAACTTTTATGCACTTATCTACATCTGATGTAATGTTTTGTATTGCAAAGCGTTTTATTTGAAGTAATTAAATCAATATTTATGAAGAACTTCCTGATTTTAGGATTAACGATGCTAATGGCATCTGTAGTATTTGGGCAAATACCTGAGGCGAATTGGAACCAGTCTGTAGACAAAAGTAAGGTTAGCGTAGGTGAAGTCATAGATGTAACTTTTAAGACGGATATACCAGATGGCTATAATATTTATTCTAATAAGTTCGATTATGTCGATTGTGGACCTCAAAAGGCAAGATTTCAATTTGATTTGACTGGTGCAAGTTTGATAGGGGAGGCAGAGGCAATTGGAGCCCATTTTCACTCAGACGAACTTTGGGAGATGGTATGTGGAGAAGGCGAAATTGCGGATTTCAAAAACAAAGGTGAGTTTCGACAAAAGATAAAAATCCTTAGCAATGAGCCGATTATAAAGGGAAGGTTGGACTATCAAATGTGTACCGAAGATGGCATGTGTGTTACGTTCAAACACAAGTTTTCCATTGATAATTTGTTAGTAAGTGAACCTCCAAAGGTTGTCACTCCAAGTACTGTAGTACCTAACGAAAAACCGAATAAAATCACAAATGATAATCCACAAGGCACGCAAGTTAATCCAACAGAGACAGGAAAAACAGATGTGTCCACTAAAGAAACATCGCAGGAAGGTATTGCTGCTAAAGATACCATAGGTTCAGAAGTACTGCCTTCTTCAGCGAAGGATAGTTTAGACAATGTTGCTGAGGAGCTTAAGGAAGCGGATAACAAAGATGATTTAAAATCAATGTCTTTATGGGCTTTGTTTTTATTAGGAGTTGGTGGAGGATTATTGGCATTAGTAACACCTTGTGTTTTTCCTATGATCCCTATGACAGTTGCGTTTTTTACAAAAGAAACTGACAGAAAAAAAGGTATTCTCAAAGGGTTATTTTATGGGGCAAGCATCGTCGGCATCTACTTAGTGTTGGGATTAATCTTGGCTAAAGTATTTGATGAGAAATTCACTTATATGCTGAGCACACATTGGTTGCCGAATATTCTTTTCTTCGGAATATTTGTGTTTTTTGCTCTATCATTCTTTGGAATGTTTGAGTTAACACTACCGTCTAGCTTTGTCAATAAAATGGATGCAAAAGGAGATAAAGGAGGTTATATAGGTATATTTTTTATTGCTTTTACCCTTGTATTGGTGTCTTTTTCTTGTACCGTGCCAATAGTAGGTTCCGTTTCTATATTGGCTGCCGGAGGAGAGACACTAAGACCGTTGATAGCTATGCTAGGATTTGCATTGACATTTGCTTTCCCATTTGTACTTTTTGCAGTGTTCCCTGCTTGGTTAAATGGTTTGCCTAAGTCAGGTGGTTGGTTAAACTCAGTAAAAGTTGTTCTCGGATTTGTAGAATTGGCTCTAGCATTGAAGTTTTTATCTCAAGCGGATTTAGTATATAATTGGGGGATACTAGATAGAGATGTATTCATAGCAATTTGGGTAGTGTTGGCAATGCTCCTCGGGCTATACTTATTAGGTAAGATTAAGTTTCCTCACGATAGTGATTTACCAAGAATTCCAGTGCTTAGATTCTTATTTGCGGTTATTGTGTTTTCGTTTGGTTTGTGGATGCTCCCAGGCATGTGGGGTGCACCTCTCAAGCCTTTGGCAGGATTATTACCACCCCTAACTACGCAAGATTATGTTGTGACTAGTGGAGGTGTCTCCGCAGGACATTCAGAAAGCTCTGGTATACGTTTCTCTGATGAACTACACGTTCCTCAAGGGCTTACAGGCTACTTTACTTTGGGCGAAGCGTTGGCTGAAGCCAAAAAACAAGGAAAGCCTCTTTTCGTAGACTTTACCGGTAAGAGTTGTGCAAATTGCAGAAAAATGGAAGAAAATGTGTGGCCAGATTCAGGTGTTCTGAGTCGTTTGAAAAATGATTTTGTGATAGCTAGTCTATATTGTGATGCTTGGGGTATAGAGTTGCCTGAGGCTGAATGGGGTAAGGACGGTGACGGTGATGTTCTTAAATCTTTGGGTGAGGTAAATTCTCAGCTACAGATTGATCAGTTTGGCTCAAATGGTCAGCCATTTTATTATGTCATTGATCATAACGAGAAAGTTTTGTCTACATTCTCAGGTTATGAGAATAATGCACCAAAATACATTAAGTTTTTAGATAAAGGTAAAAAGGCTTTTTACGCTAAATAAAATGAGCATCAAACAACACTTTACAGAAGCACAAGAAGTGCTAGCAGCATTTTTGGCCAATGAGCAAAATTTTAAAAATATAGAAGCTGCAGGAAAACTACTTGTGGAGAGTTTTCAAAATGAGGGTAAAGTACTCAGCTGTGGCAACGGAGGCAGCCTTTGTGATGCTATGCATTTTGCCGAAGAGCTAACAGGTAGGTACCGTGAGAATAGACCTGCCATAGGTGCTATAGCAATAGCCGATGCGAGCCACTTGGCGTGCGTGGGCAATGATTATGGGTATGACTATGTGTTTTCTCGTTACGTAGAAGGTGTAGGTCGTAAGGGTGATGTACTACTTGGTATCAGTACCAGTGGTAATAGTCAGAACGTAATAAATGCCATAAATGCGGCTAAAGAAAAAGGTATGAAAGTTATAGGTCTTACAGGCAAAGACGGCGGCAAAATGGCCGGGATGTGTGATGTAGAGATACGTGCACCAAAAAGTGATTTTGCAGATAGAGCACAAGAGATTCATATCAAGGTAATACACTCCCTGATAGATTACGTGGAACGTAACTTATGAGGTTAAAGAATATATCTTAAATATTTTATCTTCTTACCATCTGCCAGCCACATTTTCTCGTAAAAAGTTTGAATATTGGCCAAGTATTCAGGAATATCATCCCACGCATAAATGTCGTCAGAATCTTGTAATACTTCTAGATTTTGCTCGGCAATTATCTCCTTGGTAAATTCGTAAAAACGGGTGGAGTCGCTTTTTAGATTCATAATAGCTCCTGGTTTTGAGATAGCACGATAGCGGTTCAGAAACATACCGTTGGTAAGTCGTTTACGTTTTTTTGCATGTTGAGGGTCTGGGAAGGTAATCCAAAATTCGTCAATCTCTCCCATAGCAAAATACTCCTCTATATTTCCTATCATCAGGCGATGAAAAGCTACATTGGTTATCTTATTTTCTAATGCATACTTGGCCCCCTTCCATATGCGATTTCCCTTTACATCTATGCCTATGAAATTTCTGTTTGGAAAACGCTCAGCAAGCCCAATGGTATATTCTCCTTTGCCGCACGCCAGTTCTACTGTTATTGGATTATCGTTTTTAAATATATCTGACTTCCACTTACCTTTAAGCTCGGGTGCACGCTCATAGCAGTTTTCGAACGATGATACTTCTGCAAATTTTTGAAGTTTACCTACTTTTCCCACTGTGCAAAAGTACGTGAATGAACAATAAGTACGTGTAGCAAAATTGTAGTGATTATAGCGGTAGACGTTTTACTTTTCCCGTGTCTGTATAGCTTATTTTTTCTACCCAAACTATTTTTTTTGGATGCTGATAAGGAGGAAGTTGCTCTTTTAGAGTCATTAAAAGTTGGTCGTCTATTAAGCCTCTTTTGCCTTCTAATACTAGCACTGCCATTTCGCCAAAGATCTTATCCATTTGCTTGCCTAAGTAAAAGTTATAGGTGATGCCTAAGCCATTTAATACTTTCTTGATTTGGGGTTCAAGCATAGCTGGATGCAACTTCAAACCGCCGCTATTGATTACATCGTCTGTTCTGCCTAAAAGTGCAAATCCATCGGTATGTTTCTCTACGACGTCATTTGTACCGACGATAATGTTTAGTTCAGGAATAGATATTATTAATTGTTCATTGGCATCTGTGCTTAAACGCACGCCTTTTTGGGGTTTGAAATAAGTGTCTTTTCCTATTTGTCTTAGAGCTATGTGGCTAGCAGTTTCAGTCATCCCGTAAGTTTCCCAAAAAAGGGTTTTAGAGGTACTTCTCAGTTGGTAAATTTGAGAGTTTAGCGTTGAACTTATTGCCGCTCCGCCTATCAGTACGTGTTTAATATTCTGAAAGTAGTCTACCGTATTCTGGATGACATATTCTAGCTGCATTGGAGTTAAAGAAACTAAGTCGATTTGTTGGTGCCCCATAAGTAAATCTAAGTTGGGCTTTGATGTCGGATTAGTAAAGTGAATATGCCAATTGAGATATAATGCTCTAATTAGTTGCATAAATCCGCCAGTTTTTTGTACGGGAAGACAGCACAATACGTAAATTTGATTTTGAGCCTCTGTTAACCCTAGGGATAACTGTGTGTTTTTGATAGACCACTCTAACAAGGCTCGGCTCAGCACTATGGACTTTGGAGTTCCTGTGCTACCAGACGTATACAAGGTGAATGCCTTGCAGCCTTGTTGCCACGCGGCTGTAGTTTTTTCTACGAATGCTTTTTCTTTGAAATCAGGGTCGTATGATGCACGGAAATGTGTCAAATTTTGGCTATTTTCTTTCAAAAGTATTTATCTTTCTGTACTAAGATGTTCCAATTGCCCATTATTTAAAGATCGGATAGTTTCAAAGGTCATAAATCGTTAAATTCGCGTTCTATTTGTAATATCAATCTTATCAATGACAAAATTTATTAAATCATTAACAGCAATAATACTACTGTGCAACGTCTTGTTTGCTCAAGCTCAAATAAAAATAGCGAAGACTAACAGTTCTTCGAAGGATGAGACGCCTTTCCCGATTTTTAGTTTTGGAGATGAGATGGTGCAAAGTGATGAGTTCCTTCGTGTGTTTAATAAAAATAAGAGAGACCAATTGGCTCCTACTCAGTCAGAAATAGAGGAATACCTAGACTTGTATGTGAAATTTAAATTGAAGGTAAAGGAGGCGTACTCTCTTCAGATGGATACCGTTCCTGCCTTTATTCAAGAGCTGGCAGGCTACCGAAAACAACTAGCTCAACCTTATCTTACCGATAAAACGGTCACCGAAAGACTGATAAAGGAGGCTTATGACAGGAGACAAATGGAAGTGAACGCTGCTCACCTACTCATTAATTGTGCTGCAGATGCTAAACCATCGGACTCTCTAGCGGCCTACCAAAAAATAATGGGATTACGCAATAGAATTGTTAACGGTGAAAGTTTCGGTTCTGTAGCAAGTCAATACTCTGAAGACCCTTCAGCTAAAACAAACAAGGGTGATTTGGGATACTTTACTGCTTTCCAAATGATTTATCCGTTCGAAAATGCTGCTTTTAATAGCCAAGTGGGTGAGGTAAGTATGCCGATACGCACGCAGTTTGGCTATCACCTTGTGTATGTAAAAGACAAAAGAGAAACATTGGGAGATATTAAGGTAGCTCACATAGCCATCAAGTTTTATAACGAAGGTCAGGTGGATAGTACAAAAAGCCTTATTGACGCAGTATACCAAAAATTACAAGATGGAGCCGATTGGAATGATTTAGTAGACGAATTCTCTCAGGATTTCAATAGTAATTCGAAAGGGGGGGAGTTAAATTGGTTCAATAGGACAACTGCGGGAATTCCTATCGAGTTTAAAAATTTAGCCTACACGTTGGAGAATGATGGTGATTACAGTAAGCCTATTCGTACTAAGTTTAGCTGGCATATCGTAAAACGTATAGAGTTGAAAGCAAAACCTTCATATGATGATTCTAAAGAATTTTTGAGAAGAAAGGTGGAGCGAGATAGTCGTAGTGAACTAAATAAAGAGGTAGTCGTACGCAGAGTAAAGAAAGAAAACAATTTTAGAGAAGTGGCCGGTTATGATGCGGTGAAAAACAATTTTGACAAATCACTCTTAGAAGGTAAGTATAAAGCGGATAAGGGTTCGGGAGCAGTGCTGTGCAAGATATCAGATAAAGATTATACCGATGGTGATTTTTATAAGTATGTAGCAACTAACCAAACCCGAAGTAACAAGGCACTCGACAACGCGGTGGCTGACATGTACGCTAACTTCATCAAGCAAATAAACCTAGACTACGAAGAGTCTCAACTTGAGTTAAAGTATGAAGATTTTAAGTATATAATGCAGGAGTATAAAGATGGCATCTTGTTATTTGAACTAACAGATAAAGAGGTATGGAGCAAGGCCGTTAAGGATACGACAGGACTCGAAGAATTTTATGCTGAGAATGCCTCTGCTTACATGTGGGAAGAGCGAGCAGATGCTACCATATATAGTTGCAATAATGCTAAAGTGGCTAAAGCACTCAAAAAGAAAGTAAAAAAAGGTAAAGACGTAAGTGCTCTAATAGAAAAATTCAACACCAAAGATGCCTTGACCATAACTACAGAAACGGTAGTTGCAGAAAAAGCAGAAAATGAGATTTTGTCAGAAGTTGATTGGAAACAAGGAGTATATGCCCTGCCGGCAGCTAATGATAGGGTGAAATTTATACGGATAAACAATATACTGCCTCCCGCTACCAAGCCGCTTAAAGAGAATATGGGGCAGGCTACAAGCGATTATCAAAACTATTTGGAAAAAAATTGGATTGAACAACTTAAAGCCAAGTATCCGGTGGAAATTTACAGTGAAAACGTGCAACGTCTTTACGCTAAATAATACTTTTGAATAAAGTACTTGTGTTCATATTGTCGTTGAGTCTTATGTGGTCCTGCACTGCAGAAGAGCACGGGACTGTGCTTGCTGAAGCGTATGGTGCTAAACTATACGATACGGAATTGAGTAGATTGGTGCCTGATGATGCTACAGTAGAGGATAGTGTGTTCTTAGTGAAGGAATACATAAACGTATGGATAGCTAAACAAATATTGCTGAATCAAGCGGAGACAGAACTCACTAGCGAGGAGAAAGATAAGTCTGCAGAACTAGAGCAATATAGGATGGATTTATTAACCTACGAAGTACTCAATAAGCTTGCTCTACAGTCTGCTGATACGACCTTTGACGAGGGTGAGCTTCAGGCTTATTATGATAATCATTCAGACGAATTTGAACTGAGCCAAAACATTATCAAAATCATTTTTTTTAAAATCCCAAGTACAACAGATGATATAGATCTGTTATGGTCTAGTTTTAAGTCGGGAGATGAGAGTGTCTTTGGAACATTGAGAGAGTTAGCCGCGGATAGTGGAAATTATTTTGACGATAAGGATAGCTGGGTGTTTTTTGACGATATACTCAAAGAGATACCGATTAATACCTATAACCAAGAGCACTTTTTGAATAACAATAAACGCATACGATTGGTAGACGGAGGTTTCGAGTATTTTATTCGAATTATTGATTTTAAGATCAGAAGTGCAACCTCTCCTTATGAGATGGAGAAGGCAAACATAAAAGAAATACTTTACGTAAAGCGGCAACAAGAATTGGTGAAAACCATAGAAACAAAACTGCTGCAAGATGCGTATAGCAATAAAGAGATAAAGATATTTTGAAAAAAACAATAGGATGGCTACTATTACTAGCAAGTATAGCAGCCCAAGCACAGACCAAAGATTTACAGATACTGGATGAAGTAGTAGCTGTAGTAGGAGAAAATGTGATACTCAAGTCTGAGCTAGAGACTGAGTATGCTCAAGCTAAAAAACAGATGAACTTTTATGAAGGTGATTTGAAGTGTGAGATTTTAAATCAGCTTGTTATTCAGAAACTTTATCTACACAAGGGAGAAGTAGATAGTACCTATGCCGAAGCAGCACGAGTAGATGAGGAGGTGAATAGACGTATCCAATACTATGCATCACAGATAGGTGGAGAGGCTAGATTAGAACAATATCTTGGAAAAAGTGTAGATGAGTACAAAGCACAAATGAGGCCTAAGATTGAGGAGCAAATTATAACACAGAAAGTGCAGCAAGGCTTGGTAGCAGATGTAAAAGCATCACCTACAGATGTAAGATTATTTTTTGCAGATATACCGATGGATAGTCTGCCAAATTTCGGAAAAGAAGTGGAATTTGCCCTCGTTTCTATGAAGCCAAAGCCAAGTGAATTTGCAAAGCAGTATGCTTATGAAACCTTGGAAAAACTAAGGGAGGACATCATAAGCGGACGTTACTCGTTTGACTTTGCTGCTAAAAGTAACAGTGATGACAAGGGGACTTCGGTGAATGGAGGCGAGCTTGGTTATTTTGCTCGTGGACAAATGGTAAGTGCCTTTGAACGGACAGCATTCAAACTCAAAAAGGACTCGATTTCTGAAATAATAGAAACGGAATTTGGTTACCATATCATACAGGTGATAGACAGAAAAGGTGAGAAAGTAAACGCACGCCATATATTGATAAAGCCACTCATAGTGCCGAGTGATTTAGTAGCACTCAAGGAACAAATGACTACGCTTATAAGTGCCGTGCAAAATGATAGTTTGACACTGTGCCAAGTGGCGAGGAAGTATAGCTCAGATGCTCAGACTAAGGATAACTGTGGTTTTTATGCAGACCCTAGTACCGGTTCTCAACAAGTCCCTGTAGCAGCTTTGCCTCCGTTGATTGCGGCAAAAGCAGAGTCTATGCAGCCGGGTGATTTTTCGCAACCAGCCAAATTTTCCGATGTAGACGGAAGTGAAGGATATCGTTTCTTTTACCTGCGTAAGGTAGTACCCGCCCACAAGGCTAATCTAAAAGATGATTACCAAAAAATTCAAACCTTAGCTACCGAAAAAAAGCAAGAAACAGTAATTAACGACTGGGTGGAAGGATTTAAAGGAGAAGTATACGTATGGATAGATGAAAAGTATGTAAACTGCTCAGAATTAGAGGGATGGAAAGGGTTGAGCAATAATTAGATGATAGATTTTAGCGACGACAGAAAAGCTGCTGATAGCCTCGTATTAAAGGTGCAGGAGCTGAAAAAAGAGATTGGTAAAGTAATTATCGGTCAAGAGGAAGTGGTAAATGGTGTCATTACGAGTATAATTAGTAATGGTCACGCACTCCTTATTGGTGTGCCAGGCTTAGCAAAAACATTGCTGATAAAAACAATTAGTGAAGCCTTGGATATGAGTTTTAACCGTGTACAGTTTACTCCAGACCTTATGCCAAGTGATATTGTTGGGTCTGAGATTTTGGACAAAAGCAGAAACTTTAAGTTTAACAAAGGACCAGTATTTGCCAATATAGTGTTGGCAGATGAGATAAACCGTACACCACCCAAAACACAAGCTGCTCTGCTGGAGGCTATGCAGGAAAAAAATGTAACGGTAGGTGGGGTAAACCATCCCTTGCCCAAACCATTTTTTGTATTGGCAACACAAAATCCCATAGAGCAAGAGGGAACTTACCCACTCCCTGAGGCTCAATTAGACCGTTTTATGTTTAATATGGTGCTAGACTATCCCACGACTCAGGAGGAGATAGATATCGTGAAGGCAACAACAACATATAAAAGTGTAACTATTAATAGTGTAGTAAGTCAAGACGAGATAATCGGTTTCCAAAACTTAGTACGTAAAGTGCCAGTAGCAGATAATGTATATGAATACGCAGTAAGGTTAGTAGGTAAAACCAGAAAAGGGAGAGAACTCGCAACCGATAAAATAAACGAGTATGTAGATTTCGGAGCAGGTCCTCGTGCATCGCAATACTTGATCGTAGGAGCCAAGGCTAATGCTCTTATGAATGGTAAATATTCGCCAGATATCGAAGATGTACAGGCCGTAGCTAAAATGGTGCTCAGACACCGAGTGGTAAGAAACTACAAAGCCGAGGCAGAAGGAGTAAGTGCCGATAGTATTATCGAAAGCATCTTTTAATTGATCTATACCGTAGTAGATATAGAGACCACGGGAGGGTCCCACGGTAATAGGATTACCGAAATAGCCGCCGTAAAAACAGATGGAGAAAAAGTACTAGGGTCTTACGAGACACTCATAAACCCCGAAGTTTTTATTCCTAAGTCTATTACACTGCTTACTGGTATAACCAATGCTATGGTAGAGGATGCTCCTAGATTTGAGGATGTGGCTCAAGACCTGCTAGCATTTTTGGAGGATACGGTGTTCATAGCCCATAATGTCAGTTTTGATTACGGTATTATCAAAAATCACTTTGACGATCTCGGAATTACGTTTAACAAAAAGAAACTGTGTACCGTGCGTTTATCACGCGGCATCATACCGGGACACCCGTCGTATTCTTTAGGCAAAATTTGTCCGGCATTGGGTATAGAAAATCATAGCAGACACCGAGCTATGGGAGATACGATGGCTACGGTGGAGTTGTTCCATCTTTTGGTCACTAAGGATAAAGAAGATTTCATTTACTATTCGCTCAATCAGCTGAACAGAGAGGCGATGCTGCCTCCCAACTTGGAGAAAAAAGAATTTGAGAATCTGCCCAATACTGCAGGAGTATACTATCTCATAGGAGAAAGTATGGACATACTGTATGTAGGCAAGGCCAAGGATATAAAAAAACGTATCACCACACATTTTACGGAAAAAAGCCGCAAGAAAAGCGAACTATTGCGAGAGATACATCACGTGAGTTGTGTAGAGACCGGCAACGAGCTTGTAGCCTTATTGCTAGAGAGTGACGAGATAAAAAAACATTACCCTCCATATAATAAAGCTCAGAAAAACAAGAGCCACGATTATCATGTGTGTTACTACGAAGGGCAGGATGGCGTATTGCGATTTGAAGTATTCTTGAAAAAATATGCTAAAAACAGCATTCGTAGCTTTACGTCTATGACGATGGCTAAGGATCACTTATATCGCTTAGTTGAGCAACATAAGCTTTGTCCTAAGTACACTGGCTTAGAACGGACTAAGGGAGCGTGTTACCTAGGGAGTGGTTGTGCTGTATGCTCGGGTGATGAAACCAAGGCTGAGTATAACCTACGTGTAATGGAGGCCGCAGATAATAAAGACGAGAAGATGTCAGCTTTCATCATTGGCCCCGGGAGAACCAAGCAGGAGAGAGCAGTGGTCCAGATCAATGAGGGTGACTACGCCGGTTTTGGTTTTGTAGAACAAGAGCTAGTGCATAATGCGGACGATTTACAAGATTGTATACAGCCCTACAAAAACAATAATGACACGAAACGTATCGTCAATGGATTTTTAGCGAATCCATTACCCAAAATATATCAATTACTCAGGGTGCAAGCAACTTAATACATAACACTCAAAAAGGAGATAATCTTAGATTGCTGTATGCTAAAAGCTTAATAATCTTCCGAGTGCATGGCGATTTTTTTATTCGTTCCAGTGGCGACTACTTGAATATAGAAAACTTGGTTGTCTTGTGCACTACTGATATAGAGTGTGGTGTAGTCTGTCCCTTTCATAGGAGCCCATTCTTGCGGGAAGTTAGATTCGTACACTTTGCGAGAAAAGTACACACCGGCATTCATATTTAAATATTTTTCAGGTATCTCGGTGAATGAAGATACACCACTTTCGTTTTTCAAGGAAATGGTATAGTTGCCTGTTTCTACTTCTGTTAGATTTACGGATGTAGAGTCTAATGATATCATGAGTATGGGTTCAGATGCCTCCATCAGGTCAAGGGCTCCCGTTGCACCTATTCCTGTTGCTTCTTGTATATAAAATATAGTTCCAGTTGTTAGTCCAGTATGGTGGTTTAGCGTATGGGTAAATGTTTCTTGCTCAGATGAACACGCTGCTAATAGCAAGGCAATAAGGTAAAGAGACTTTTTCATTGCTAGCAAATATAGCTTGAAGCAATGGTTAAACGACCATAAGGCTGCATCCTCGTATGTCGCTGTGGTCTAATCTACCTGTTACTTCAAAAGTGCCGTCGGCATATACCGAACCCAAGTCATCCGTTGCTATAAAGCTGCACGAGTGCAAATTAGCAAGATCTATGATGTTAAGTGCTGCTGTTTTACCGTTGCTCTTATTACTCAATGGGTCATTGTCGGCTCTTGGGAGCACCTTCATCCAGGGTGGACATGAGTAAATGGCGTTCTCATCACTGTACGCCTGACTTAGCAATTCGGTCATCCCATACTCCGAGCGAATGGTGGCCTCAGGGAATGCTGACTTTAACTGCTGGTATACCTCTGCCTTGGTTAGCTCTTTTTTACGACCCTTCATCCCACCAGTCTCTATTATCGTAAGGTTGTCGCTGGTCAAGTGATACTGCTCTGCAAAATCAAGCAAGGCAAAACTTACTCCAAATAAAAGTTGTTTTTTAGAAGATGAACTGAGCCTATCATATAAGTCTGAATGATTATATAAATAAAATTGTTCTGCTTGTTCGTTGTGTTTCATAAGGTGCGATACCATACTCACCAGCGATGAATTTTCGCGTTCTAGGTAGTTGGGTAGGAGTGCACTAATGTTGTATTCTTTCAAGCTCCCCAAGCGTTGTGATATAATCTTTCTGCAGTTGGTATGATAATCATCCAATTGTTTCACCCAATGTTGAGATGTCCCTCTCCCCGTTGTGCTGCTACTCTCAAAAATCTTATGCGGGCTAAAATCTGAACTTACCACTTTGTGTGTTTTGAAAAACGAAATAGGTAAGAAGGGTATTTGGGTGTAATGATGAATAGAATTGGGGTCTTTGTCAATTAGTTGTAGGTATTCAGCAAATACCGTATTATTTTTGGCTTGGTATTGAAATATCTGAAGGCACAATACGTTAAAGTTACTCTCAGTAATATTCCATACAGACTCTATGCTAGGCAGGCTAATCATACAAAGTGCAAAGGTAATCACCGTAAGTCTAATATTGGCTTTATGCTCGTGTAAGCCAGAAACACTAGATTATAGTGTCGTGCCCGAAATAAGTTTGATTAGTGTTACCCAAATAAAAAATGCTGCTCAAAAAGATAGTATCATACAAGTCACTATCTCGTATCAAGATGGAGATGGTGATATTGGCTTGACCGATGCAGATACCCTTGCTCCTTATAACATAGGTAGTCCGTATGCCCACAATTTACCCATTACATATATGGTTCCCGATGAAAATGGAGGCTACACCGAGTTGCTCAAATCTAACAATGGCCAACCCTACGGTAATGAACACGAACGCATACCTATTATTACACCAACTGGAAAATACAAAGCTATAAATGGAGAAATAGTAGTAAACCTGTCTGCAAATCCAGCATTCGAAAAGCCAGCTGAGGTGTACTTTGAGATACGACTAATAGACCGTAATCTTAATATTAGCAATACAATAACGACAGAAGTATTGCAGTTAACACACTAGTGTATTTAATTTAGTACGGTTGCCGACCTAACATAAAAAGCATTAAAAATAGCCTTAGCTCCGATTTTTTATATGTTTGTAGCACTTTTTACAGAATGAAGCACGGTTTGTGTAAGACTATTAATGAACAAAATAGATCAGTATGAAATCACTAGTTAAAATAACAATGGCATTTTCCATACTAATGTTCACCTCGAACATAGTTTCTGCACAGAAGTTTGCCTATGTAGACTCCGAGTACATTCTTTCACAGATGCCTTCCTACAAGTCAGCACAAAAACAATTGGACATATTGAGCAAAGAGTGGCAACAAGAAGTAGATACCAAGTTTGAGGAGATAGATAAGCTATATAAACAGTATCAAGCAGAGAAAGTTCTGCTTACCAAGGATATGCAGGTAAAACGCGAAAATGAAATTATAGAAAAAGAGCGTTTAGCTAAGGAGTTCCAAAATCAAAAGTTTGGATACGAAGGTGACCTGTTCAAGAAAAGAGCGGAACTCATAAAGCCTATACAAGATAAGGTTTACAAAGCAATCAATAAAGTAGCTAAAGTAAATGGCTTGGACTTCATATTTGACAAGAGTGGCGATATGCTAATGCTAGTATCTAACCCAAAATATGACAGGAGTGGAGAAGTGCTAGAGGAACTAGGGGTAGTAGTAACCAAAGGTGATGGTAACAATTTGCCAAATGATTCGTATGACGATGAAGACTTACCTCCTAGATAAAACCGAGTAGAATTATTAAAAATAAAAATACAACAACATATATTAAACTAAACCAAAATGAAAAAAGTACTCATAATTTTAACAATATTGTGTGCAGCCATTGTATCACAAGCACAAACCAAAGTAGCTCATATTAATAGCAGTGAGTTGATAGAATCAATGCCTGAGGCAGATAGTATTTCTGCTAGGTTAGCCAAAGAGCAAGAATCGTGGAAAGGAATTGTAGAAGAGAAGGGAATCGAGCTAGAGGCTAAGTACACGGCTTTTATGACAATAAAAGATGATCCTAACGTAAGTATTGCGGTAAAAGAAATCAAGCAACAAGAGGTTCAGAACCTTCAGCAGCAATATCAAGAATTGCAACAAACTGCTAATGATGTGCTTCAGAAAAAACAACAAGAATTATTGGCACCACTATTGGAGCGAGTAAAAACAACTATTGCTGATGTTGCCAAAGCAAACGGATATGCTTACGTCATGGACACTACCGAAGGTAGCGGCATTATATTTAGTGATGCTAAGTTTGACCTTATGCCTCTTGTAAAGGCTAAATTAGGCCTTTAAAACCCAAAAGATTATCAACACGTCTCAACCTATAGGCGTATTTGACTCAGGGCTTGGCGGTCTTACCGTACTAAAAGCCCTGCAGCAAAAACTTCCAAATGAGCAGTTCATCTATTATGGTGATACTGCTCATTTGCCTTATGGCGATAAAAGCGAGGAGGCTCTGAAGAGTTATGTCTCGGCCATAATGATGTTTCTCAGAGAGAAGCAATGCAAACTGGTGGTAGTAGCCTGTAACAGTGCCGCTACTGTCATAAGTAAAATACCCGAACTCCCATTTCCCAAAGATAATATTATAGAGGTCATCAGCCCTATTGTAGATCTCATTGCAACCCAAACCAAGTATACCGATATAGGCGTAATAGGCACTCGTAAGACGATAGGTTCAGGAATGTTTAATGATGCTCTAACCGCTCGCAACCACTCTTTGAATATCGTGGCCAGAGCAACACCGTTGCTTGTGCCACTTATAGAAGAAGGTTTTGTAGACGAGAATATTCTCTATCCCGTTTTTGATCGCTATTTCGATGGTTTTGAGAAGTGTAAGTTGATTATCCCTGCGTGTACGCACTATCCTATGCTGTATAAGCAGATAGAAGCATATTTTCAGCACTCGTTGAAAGTACTTCATACACCCAAAATAGTGGCTGAGTATGTAGAGAAAAGACTTATAGCCTTGGGACTGCGTAATACCTCTATAGATACTACAAGCCACGATATATACCATCTTAGCGACGTGACAGACGACTTTGTACGTAGTGCTGCATTCTTTTTAGAAAAAGAAGTGACTTTTCAGCGAACGCCCTTACCGTTAATTCACTAACGGAAACTCTCAAGCAAGAAGCGGAGCACGTCTCGCTTATCAATTATTACAATACTCTCCTTTTGTCAAAAGTCTCGTTGGTCAATAGGCCGTGTTGATATCCATTATGTTACTCGAACTTAGCGTAAATCAAATTCAGAATTATGCTAAAAAAGTACATTATTACTACCTTATTACTCGCACTACTGGTCAATGCTCTTGCTCAGAGTTCCGACATACGTGGCGAAGTGGTAGATCAGAGTCAGTCACCCCTAAGTGGTGCAATCGTAGAACTAAAAAAAGACAACGTAAGAGTAAATGCTCGGGTGGTAGCTCCAGATGGGGGCTTTATATTCTCAGGATTACCCTCCGGAAAGTATGAATTAATCGTCACCTACCTGGGGTTTGCAGATGCCAAGTTGACTATCAGCTTGCAACCCGACCAATCGCTTTATAAGACTATTGTACTCAGCACGAACACAGAAGTAAAGGATGAAATAAAAATCATCCACGTAAAAATAGATGAAGATAGGCCCGTAGTAGAAGAAATAGAGTCTGGTCCGTATAATAATGGGCTCATAGCAGCTACTAACGACCCCGCATTGATAAAACGCGGAGAAAAGATACAAGCAGGAATAGCTAGACCAGAGCAATTGGCTATTTTGAAAAATGGGCTTAACCAGATTGGTCCCACAGTACCTATTACTTTTGGCCTTGCCCAAGTGAAAGTGCTTACCGTTGGTGTACCGGCTATGTACGGGGACTTTTTGGGGGCAGCAATTGAGTTTACACCCAAAACCATTTTAGACACCACTGCTCAAAAGCGTATAATGATACGCAGTAGTAGCCCTTTTAATGCTTACCATCAAAACGCAGTAGAGACATTTTGGTACAAGCCACTGCAAAAGAGAAATGGCAAAACATCTTTAGCTATTTCACATAGCTTCTTTCTCGATTATCAAAAGGATCGTTCGCCAGCGGCGGTAGATTTGTACCAACTTAAACCTGAAACGTATGCCGAGATATTAGAGCAACCACTTGTTTCTATGGGCGATATAGGTGAGGTTAGTGTGCCCAATCAGTTTTTGGTAGAGGATTTTGAGCAAATTTCCGCTCGAGCCAATGCAGCGTCTAATGAAGCATTTACGAGTTTGAAATTAGAGTGGAAACCATCTGACGATGTTATATTTAGAATTGAGCCTACGGTACAATATCGCAGAAGAAACCAATGGTCATTTAGCAATAGTCTACTTAATGCTGCCCATAACCCACTCAACACCTCGCTCACCACTAAGCTCAATGCACAAGTAGAGCACGTACTGAAAAGTCCGTATAGCTCCGACGGCAAGTACGTGTATGACAGTAGCTTGGTGAGTAAAATAAGCTATACGGTAACCGCAGATTACCAACGACTCAATACCAAAACAGTAGACCCTATACACGGAGATGATGTTTTTGGTTATGGACACGTAGGGCAATTTACTACCCACGGACAGGAGGTTTATGATTTTGTAGATGAGGCCAAAACCATTGTAGATCAGCACGGTAAAGAGCAAGTAATACAAGGCTATTACAGTCTAGCTGGTTATCAAGATACAGCGGTTCTGTTTTCAGCCAACGCCGCAAATGGTCAACGAGCAGCATTTACAGATCACGTATTGGAGAATAATGACATAGCTAATCTTGGAGAGCTATCTCAAGTACAAGGCATACTAAACGGGAGAAATCCATCCTCCATAAATGGTATGTGGTACGCTCCTGGTACAGTATTGAGTAATTATAGTAAATCAGATTGGCAAAAGACAACCATTAGCACCTTGCTCAACTTTTCGGTAAATCCTACAAGAAGTTTGAAGGAGCAGCATGATTTTCAGTTTGGCGTTCTATTTGAGCAGCAGAGACGCTCATACTATTCGCTCAATGCCAATAGCTTATGGCAACTCATGCCGCAATTGCTCAATAGGCAATTTGGCGAGTTAGACCCTACATCTGCCACACTTAGTTATGACAGCGAGGGAATGTTTACAGACACCGTGCGATACAACTATGCTGTAAACCCAGCCAGCCAAACCACCTTTGATCAAAATCTTAGGAGCCTGGTAGATGCTCAGAATGGCCACACCACCGGTGGGGCACAATTTATAGATGTGAATGCTGTAGACCCAAGTTTGCTTAGTCTGTCGATGTTTAGTGCCGATGAACTTTGGAATAATGGGAATAGTTACGTGGGATACGCAGGATATGATTATACAGGTAAATTATCAAGAGGGAATAAGAGTATTGGTGATTTTTTAAACAATAGCGATAAAAGGGAGATAGGTGCTTATAATCCCAACTACAGTGCCGTCTGGTTGCAAGACAAATTTGTGATTAAGAAAATCAAAATAAGAGCAGGCCTGAGAGCGGAACGATTTGATGCTAATCAGCAAGTGCTCAAAGATCAATTTGTATTGTACCCTACTCAAACGGTAGGAGAGGTTGCCGTGTTAGGTGGACAAAGTGTGACGCACCCTGAAGTGATATCTAAGGATGCAGTAGTATACGTGGATGATATGCTCAACCCAAGCAAGATAGTGGGCTACCGAGAGGGTAGAGCGTGGTACAATGCCGAGGGCAAGGAATTGCAAAGTGGAGAGTCGCTGCGAATAGCAGCTACAAGTGGAGTGATCCAGCCGTTGCTTGCAAACCCGCGTACGCAGCAGTTGAGCCAAAACTCATTTGAGGACTATGACCCGCAAATACTGCTTTTACCAAGGCTGTCATTATCATTTCCACTCAATGGTTCGGCAATGTTTTATGCCTATTACGACAAATTTGCCCAACGACCCAATTTTGGACAGTCCTTTGCTCCTATTAATACGTACTACTACCTGGCCAATGGAAGCAACACCTTACTGCCCAATCCAGGGTTAAAACCTGCTAAACGTACGGATTATCAAGTAGGTTTCAAGCAGCGTGTGGGAGAGAGAGGATTACTTAACTTTAGGGTAGGATATGCCGAGATAAGAGATGACATTAACTTGGTAAATGCAGATCAGGCTTATCCGCGTAGCTATATTACATATGATAATATTGATTTTTCGACGGTAAAGTCATTCAATCTAGATTTTAGCACGCAACTCAAAAATGTATCGATTCGTACCAATTATGTCTTGCAGTATGCCGACGGTACGGGAAGTAATGTGAACTCGGCATCCGCATTGATACAATCAGGACAACCCAACTTGCGTAGTTTGTACCCGTTGGAATATGATATACGTCACAAGCTCAATGCCAACTTAAGTGTGGTGATGGACAGTTTTGCACGTAAGCCTAATGGAGTCTTTCGGAGGATGAGAGCTAATATTTTTGCGAATACACTCTCTGGCACCCCTTACACTGCTTATGCTGTAGCATTGCCAGAGGCGGTTACGCTGGGGAGTGCCAACCGAAGTCAGATTAAGGGCAACCCCTTTGGTTCGCGTATGCCTTGGAATTATACCATAGATGCGAGCATAAGCAAAGCGTTTATCGTGAAGAAACGTGCTGTAATTGTTCAGCTGAATGCTCTGAATGTGCTAAATATTCAGAATGTATTTAGTGTGTATCCATTCTCATCCCAAGCAAATGATGACGGATACTTAGCATCTGCACAAGGACAGCAGCAATTGCGTAACGAACTCAATGCGGCGGCGTTTGCAAACTATTATAGCCTCAAACAGAATAACCCACAAAACTTTGGCAGTCCGAGAACCATAACATTATCTATTCGCACAAGATTTTAAGAATTACATGATACGACTCAAAAAAAGATATTTGCAGCATTATAGTTATGCCCACTCACCACCGCATCTTAATTATAGACCAAGTACATCCCGTATTACAAGAACTACTCAAAGATTATGAAGTAGACTATCGGCCAGACATTACAGTGGATACACTGGCAGAGGCACTTGATGATGTAACGGTATTGCTTATGCGAACCAAGCTGCAGCTCACCAATGAGTGGATAGACAAGGCTCCTAACTTAAAATTCGTAGGGCGACTAGGCTCTGGGATGGATAATATAGACGTGGAGTACGCCGAGAGCAAGGGCATAGTGTGCCACAATGCTCCCGAAGGAAACAAAAATGCCGTAGCGGAGCAAACATTGGGTATGCTGTTGAGCTTACTTTCCAACGTGCCCAGGGCTTCTGCCGAGGTAAGGCAATTTATTTGGGACAGGAAAAGCAATGAAGGAATAGAGCTCCAGAACCTCGTGGTGGGTATTATAGGCTTTGGTCACGTAGGGTCGCGATTAGCCGAGCTGCTTCGTCCCTTTGGGTGCAAAGTACTTGCGTATGACAAATACAAAAGTGATTTTGGCAATGAATGGGTAAAGGAAGTTTCCTTGGAATACCTCCAAAATGAAGCAGATATTATTACGCTTCATGTTTCGCTCAATGATTCGTCGTATGAGATGATAGACCACTTATTTATACAGCGTATGAATAAGTCTTTTTTTATACTCAATTTGGCGAGAGGATTGGTGGTAAAAATTTCGGAATTAATAAACGGCTTAGAATCTGGTAAAATAAGAGGTGCTGCAATAGATGTATTGCCCAATGAGCGTATGGATACACTTACGCCGAAGCAAAGAGAAGAGTTGATTTATCTGTCTGAAAATAAGAATGTTATACTGACTCCGCATGTAGGAGGAATTACAAAAGATTCAAACAGAAAGTTAGCAGAAGTTATCGCCAAAAAACTTTTGCGTTGGATGGATAACTGACCATTTATGAACCGAAACTCAACCTTAGGTAAAATTAATTTGAATAATTGCATTTTTATAGCAAATATTGAAGTACGAATTAACGTGTAAAAAGCAAAGTATATGAAGAAAACACTTACAGTTTTAGTAGCTTGTATGTTGGCCTCAGCCGCCTATGCCCAGTCCAATTTTGGAAAATTGCAGGGTAAGGTGTCTGATGCGAAAACAAAGGCTCCAATCGCATACGCAACCCTAATGATCCAAAAAGATGGAATCAGAAAAGGAGGGGCGTATACAGATGAGAATGGTAAATATGTCATCAATGCACTAGACCCAGGAACGTATAGCGTTACAGTGACTTATGTTGATTATTCTGAAAAGAAAGTAACAGGAGTAGAGGTGAGTGCTAACAGTACCAAGTACCTCAACATCGAGATTTCTCAAAAATCATCTGAGAATAGTGAGCAGCTTGGGCCAGTAGTGGTTAGAGCAGGGAAGCCACTTATCGAGAAAGACAAAAACTCAAAAACGTTAAGCAGTAAAGATATTGCCAAACTACCTACGCGTAACTTGAATGCTATTGCAGGTACAACATCTGGTGCAAATCAAGGAAGCAACGGTGGTATTTCCTTCTTAGGGAGTAGAACAGATGCTACAGCTTACTTCGTGGATGGTGTACGTGTACTGGGTAGTAATAGTGTTCCTCAGTCGGCACAAGGTCAGATAGATATCATACAATCAGGTGTTCCAGCTCAGTTTGGTGATTTTACTGGTGGTGCGATTAGTATCACTACCAAAGGACCTTCGCGTTCTAAGTCACGAAGTTTTGAGATGATTTCTTCATCGCCATTTGATTCGTATAATTATAACCAAGTTGAATTTTCTTCGGTTGGCCCTCTATGGGTTAAAAACAAAGGAGGAGGAGCCAAGGAATATGTGGCTTTAGGATACCAATTGGTGGCCAACTTAAATTATGCCGATGATGCAAGCCCAGGTTATGGCGGTTTTTACTCTTTGAAAGAAGATGTGTTAGATGACTTAGAACAAAATCCAATCATCGAAAATCCAAACGGTCCGGGCTTTGTATACCGCTCTTTATTGCTCGATGCTGATGATTTAGAAGTTACACAAGCACGTAAAAATGTAGCTCGTTACTTTGGCAATGTGCAAGGTAAGTTGGAGTTTCAGCCAAATAAAAATTCTACCATCACATTGTTTGGGTCATTTAACCAAAATCAAGGTAACAACTGGAACTATACCCAAAGTTTAATGAACTTTAGAGAGTATTCTAATTCTACTAGCCAAACTCTGAGAACTTATGTGAAGTTTACTCAGAGACTAGGTAGTACTTCTGAATCGGATAAAGAGAAGAAGAAAGCACTCTTCTCAGATGCGTTTTATAACGTGCGTTTGGATTATCAGAGTAACTGGAACGAAAATGTAAACCCGTTACACGGTGAAAATTTGTTTGACTACGGCTATATAGGTAAGTTTACTTCGGATAGGCAAGCTATATATAATTACGAAAATGATGCGGTACAGCACATTGATCAAAATGGTGATACAGTAACGCGTCAAGGGTATTTCAATCTTGCGGGATACGGTAATAGAGGTTTGGAGTTTGAAGCAAGTGATAAAAACCCACAACGTGCCAGTTATACACAAAGCATATTTGATTACTACGAGTCAGCGGGCATACCTGTTTTTAATAGTGCACAAGTTCAACAAAACTTAGGTCTATTAAACGGATTTGCTCCTAACCTTACGTACTCGCTCTGGAGTAATCCAGGGTCTGGAGCTACTGGTTATTCCAAATCTCAAAATGAGCGTATGGCTGTATTCGCACAAGGTGAAGCCATCTTAAACTTAGAAAATACGCACGATTTACAATTTGGTATGTACTGGGAGCAAACGTTATTTAGTAGTTGGAGTATAGGGGCATCTAATCTATGGACACTCATGCCTCAATTGGCTAATGTGCATATTTCAGCATTGGATCAAGTAGATGAGAATGGTTATATCATCGGTGGTATTCACTCGTATGATGAGTTTGGTACATTTACAGATACTGTAGGTTACAATATCAGAATTGACGAAGACCAACAAAAAGTTTTTGACCAACGACTTAGAACAAAGCTGATGGATCAGGGCTACAGAGATGCAAGTGGTAATCTAATTACCGAAACTTCATTTATAGATGTAAATAGTTTAGACCCTAGCACCTTTAGCTTAGATATGTTTAGTGCAGGTGATCTTTGGAATAATGGTAATTCGGTTATTGGTTATTTTGGGTATGATTACTTAGGTAATCGAGATCGAAGTAAACCTTCCTTCTTGTCTTTTATCAATGACGATTTAGAAAAGCCAATTGGTTCATTCACGCCAGTATACAGTGCGTTGTGGCTGCAGGATAAGTTTCAGTTCAAGGACTTAGTTCTTAGATTAGGTCTACGTGTAGAGCGTTATGATGCTGACCAACGCGGACTTAAAGACCAATACTCTTTATACTCTACACGTTCAGCTGGCGAAATTGCAAGCTTGGACCCTAATGGTACAGGAGGAAACTTGTTGGTAGATTATAGTATTCCGTCTAATATAGGAGATGATTACGTAGTATACGTAGACGATATGGAAGATCCTTCGGAAATCGTAGGATATAGAAACGGTAATACGTGGTACGGCAGTGATGGTTCAGAATTGGCCAATCCGGAGCTAATAACCCAGTCTACACGTAATGGTAGAATACAACCATTTTTACTGAATACGGATGGTGAGTTTGATGAGGAAGCATTTCAGGATTATGAGCCGGTGATCAATGTATTGCCACGTGTATGGTTCTCATTCCCTATCAACTCAGAAGCACAGTTCTTTGCTAACTATGATAAGCTCGCACAACGTCCACAAAATGGAGCCATTTTCGCCCCAGTGAATAGATATGCTTTCCTAGAAGCCAATCAGGGTGGGGTTCTACCTAATGCAAACTTGCAACCTCGTGTTACTACAAGTTACGAGCTTGGTTTCAAGCAAACATTGAGTAAGAATTCGGCATTAAGCCTTATTGCAGCATATAGAGAGACAAGAGGAGATTATGCTCTTGTTCAAATTAATCAAGCTTGGCCTATATCATATAGTAGTTACCAAAATTTAGATTTTGAAACAGTGAAGAATTTCAGAGCTGAGTATGAATTAAGAGGTGCTGGCAGAACGTCGCTTACTCTTAATTATTCATTACTATTTGCTGACGGTACAGGATCTAATATTAATTCTGCATCGGCACTTATACAAGCTGGTTTGCCTAACTTGAGGTCGTTATACCCTACGGAGCGTGATATACGTCACCAAATATCAGCCATACTTGATTATAGATTCAAAGGTGGTAATGATTATACTGGGCCGATATTATTTGACAAAAAGGTGTTAGCTAATGCAGGTGCTAATTTTATAGTATCTACCACATCAGGAGAGCCTTACAGTGCGTATATTAACCCTGTAGCAAGTGCTTCTATTGGAACAGCAACTAGACAACAGTTAGACGGTAACCCATTCGGTTCTCGATTGCCTTGGCAGTTTAAAGTAGATGCTAACTTCAATAAGAACTTTAGTATCAAAAAGAAAAATCCAAAGGATGATTACAGACGTCAAAGTTTGCAGTTGCAGGCATTTTTATGGGTGCAGAACTTGTTTAATACCCAGAATATACAACGTGTATACGGATACTCACGTTTGTCTAACGACGATGGATGGTTGAGCTCACCACAAGGTATACAAGAAGCAAACAATGAGGTTAACACGCAGTCATACATTGCATTATATAATGCTAAGGTAGAAAGCCCATACTTTTATAGCATTCCTAGATTAACACGTTTAGGAGTAAGAGTATATTTCTAAGATAAACAGATAAGAAGAATAACGCGGTATAAAGGAATAGAAGATATGAAAAGAGAAATGAGAAAATTAATGCTATTGGTAGTGCTCTTTGGCACAGTGGCGGTAGTAGCGAAAGAAAACGTAGATACGGAGGAACGCCGTACCATAAGAGATGGGCAACTAACCACCAAAATGAAATTTGGTTCCGATTGCGACCCTGCAACTCAAAGTGCGGATTTGGATATTAATAACGTAAGAACCAAAATACTCAATGGTGGAGATATGTGGTGGGATCTGAATAATGCCAAATATGAGATACCAAAACTGCCTTCGGAAACCAATGAAGTAAGAAAGCACAGTTTGTTTTCAGGTGCGATATGGATAGGTGGAGAAGATAACGGAACGCTAAAATTAGCCGCAATGACGTATCGTCAGCGTGGTTCAGATTTCTGGCCAGGGCCGTTAGATCCAGCTACTGCTAATACGAGCAAATCTGAATGTAGTAAATGGGATGATATTTACAAGGTGAATGGTGAAACCATTATTGATCATGTAAATAATTTCACAGGTAATGTAGATCAATCAATAGCTGAATGGCCGGGGGATTACGCACCGTTCAAAGATGTGGATGGTGATGGTACTTATAACCCGCAAGTAGGTGATTACCCTATCTTACAAAATGAATGTAAAGGGGTAGTGCAAACCAATGCTCCTGAAGATCAACCAGACCAAATGCTATGGTGGATATACAATGATAAAGGAAATATACACTCAGAAACACAAGGTGAAGCTATTGGTATAGAAATGCAAACCACCGCATTCGCCTTCTCTACCAATGATGAGATCAATGATATGACGTTTTACACCACGCGTCTAATCAACAGAGGATTCAATAACTTGGAAAACACCTACTTTGGTCAGTGGGTAGATGCTGATTTGGGTAACTACTCAGACGATTACGTAGGTTGTGATGTTGGTCTATCATTAGGTTTTTGCTATAATGGTGATGACAATGACGAAGGTATTTTAGGATACGGTCTGAATCCTCCTTCAGTAGGGGTAGATTTCTTTGAAGGTCCTACTATTACTTTGGATGATGGTACCCAGCAAGAGCTTGGTATGTCTAAGTTTGTTTATTATAATAACAATGCCAATTCGATAAATGGAAATCCATTTATCGCAACTGATTTTTATAATTATTTAAGTGGAAAATGGAGAACAGGAACTGAAATTCAGTTTGGCGGTGATGGTATCACAGGTACGGATGGTACAAAGGCAGACTATATGTTCCCATTTGATACCGATCCCAATCATCCTGGTAAAAACTGGAATGAGAAAGAGGCAGGAAACTCTCCCGCAGATAGAAGATTTATTCAGTCATCTGGTCCTTTTGTATTGGAGCCAGGAGCAGTACAGCGTCTTACGGTAGGAGTAGTTTGGGCACGTACCAATTTTGGTGGTGCTGATGGCTCACTCAGACTTTTAAAACAAGCAAGTAGAAAAGCTCAAGACTTATTTAATTCTTGTTTTGACCTCATAGATGGTCCAGATGCCCCAGAGGTAGAAGTACACGAGCAAGATCGTCAGATTGTATTGTCTTTTGGTGATACAGATAACGAAAGAGTTGAGTTGTATAGCGATTCTATTTTTAATGATGCAGGACAAGCGATTAGCTACCAATTCCAAGGGTACAGAGTATACCAATTGAAGAACGCGTCTGTAAGTTTATCTGATTTAGATGATCAATCATTAGCACGTGAAGTGTTCCAATGTGATTACAATGATGAATTGGTAGATCTTTTCGAAGAAGAATACGATGTAGATGTAGACGAAGATGTATTGAAATTACGTGTAAGAGCAGAAAACAAAGGGTTACGACATACCGTAAAAATTACAGAAGATCAATTTGCTACAGGTTCGGATAAAACATTAGTGAACTTTAAGACCTATGATTACATTGTTCTTTCGTATGCAGCTGCTGATGCGGCAAGAGACTTGTATCTTGAGGGACGTAAGGTTCAGAAGTTCTCTGCAGTGCCTCATAATTTGGAGCCTAAATTTAGTGGGTCAGGAGTACCATCTTTCTATGGTGATGGGCCGGAACTAGAGGTGATAGAAGGTAAAGGTAACGGTAATAATGAGCTGGAACTTAAAGAAGAAGTAGTTGCTGATATATTGGCTAACAATAAAGCTAGTAAGCTTATATACGAAAATGGTATGGGTCCAGTGAATGTTTCTGTGGTTGATCCATTGAAAGTGCCTCTTGGACAGTTTGAACTCAGTATGATACCAAAGGCGACCGGTTCAGAAGGTAGCGATGAAGATAGTTTAGCTGCAGATGGTACCACTTGGGTACTTGTGAAACTAGGCGATGGTACTACAGCAAATGATACCGTATTTGCCGATACTTCTATTAATTATAACAACGAGCAAGTAATATTGGAGTCTACCACAGGTAAGGCTATCCAAGATTGGGGATTAGCAGTTACCATAGAGCAAGTAGCCGCTCCTGGAACTAATTCTCAGGAAATAGATGATAATGGATTTATAAACTGGTCAGTTGATTTTTCTGACGCTAGTAATGAATGGCTAACAGCTGTTACGGATGTAGATGCTTCTACTGCAACCCAATTTGGGGTGTTTGATTGGATTCGTTCTGGACCACAAGGGCAGTCTACTGGATTTAATGATCCGTCTTGGCACGATCATTCCTCTAGTCAAGGGGCATTGGATAGAAACGGAGTTTACGAAAAAATATGGGATGGAAGAATAGCACCTAACAGATTGGTCTCGAATACATCGAGTCAGTCTGATAATGCAGCTGAGAGACCTTATGAGTTTGTACAACCATTTACTTACGGATTCTCTGCAATGCAAGGTCTTGGATTAGAAAACTTGAGCAATGTAGACCTTGTAATTACACCAGATGAGACTAAATGGTCTGAGTGTGTGATGATAGAAATGGGTGAAGATCCTGCATTGAACGAAGATGGAGTAGAGAAATTCCAAATGAGATCAGGAACACTTACATATAAAGGGCGAACCCTACCGAGAGGAATGACCATATTCCCTGGGTATGCTATTGATGTAAATACGGGTGAGCGATTGAATATCATCGTAGGTGAAGATTCTCGTCAGCGAGGAGAAAACGGTAGAGATATGAAATGGAATCCGACGGATAACGCTGGGTTTATTTCTGGAAACTATGCTCAATTTGGAGGTAGACACTTCATCTACGTGATGGGTTCTCATACTGGCTTGGCAGCGTCTAGACATCCTAAGGGGCCGATATACGGAGGAACATTCCCTGGTGCAGCTGACGGTGGAAATACTACGGTAGAGGGAAGAAACTACCAGGAGATATTTAGCTCTATAACACCTACTACTTCAAATTCTCAAAAAATACAGTTGATGACTTATGTATACCAAAACTGTGATTGGGTTATACCATCGTATATGGCTTTGGGTAAAATAATGAAGGAGAATGAAGATGGAATACCTGTACCACCTAATGAAATGAGAATTAGACTACGCGTAGATAAGCCTTACGGTAAAACTGCAGCTGTAGAAAATGCTGGTTTACCAAAGTATAAGTTTGGAACAGAGGATATCTATAATGATATCAGTGTAGATAACGGTATAGCTGCTCTAGAAACGGCTAATATCGTTCCTAATCCATACTATGCGTACTCAGGATATGAGGGTAGCCCGATTGATAATCGTGTGAAGTTTACCAACTTACCAGAGAAGGTACAGATATCTATTTATACACTAGATGGATCATTGGTGAGAAGAATAGATAAAGATGATGAAACTACTTACGTAGATTGGAACCTGAAAAACAATGCTGGCGTGCCGGTAGCAAGTGGGATGTATATCATACACATAGACGCTGGCGAGTTAGGAGAGAAGATACTTAAGTGGATGGGAGTAATGAGAGAGCTTGACCTAGATTCATTCTAGTAGTATTTATCAATAATTAAAAGAAAGAAAGTAATGAAAAAAATAATCATATTATCGATTATACTATCGGCAGCTAGCTCAGTGTTCGCTGGTAACCCAGATAGAATAGGCCAAGCGGGAGCTACGCAACTGAACATAAACGGATGGGGCAGGAGCTCTGGCTGGGGATGGGCAGCAGTGAGTAGTAGCCAAGGCCTGGAGTCGTTGTATAATAACTTAGGAGGATTAGCCTATACAGACAATACAGAAATCATATTCTCACGCACGGCGTGGCTTATGGGGAGTGATATCAGTATCAACACCTTTGGTTTTTCGCAAAATGTAGGCGGAGGAGCTTTGGGTGTTAGCGTAATGAGCTACGACATGGGCGATATCCCTATCACCACGGTAGAACAGCCAGATGGAGGTATTGGTACTTATAAACCGCGTTTTACGAATATTACTGCAGGGTATTCCAAGCGTTTTACGCAAGAAATATCTGGTGGTATAGGATTCAAAGTATTCTCTGAGTCTATTACTAACGTAAAGGCACAAGGAGTTGCTATTGATGCAGGTATTCAATATATATCAACCTTCAAAAAAGATGAAAAGCTAAAGAAGGATGATATCAAATTTGGTATATCACTTAAGAACATAGGCCCTGATGCACGTTATGCGGGTGATGGTCTATCGGCGAAGTACGAGAATCCTGATAATGAAGTAGATTACACAATCAATCAAAGAGCAGCCAAGTTTAATCTGCCAACTCTTTTGAATATTAGTGCTTCATACGACTTGAGAATGGATAAAAATAGCGAAACCTATTTTCACCGATTGACACCAGCATTCACATTTACCAATAACGCTTTCTCTGCCAACCAATTTACATTGGGTACCGAGTATAGTTACAAGGAAATGTTCCAGTTACGTGCTGCTTATGCCTACGAAGACGGTATTTTGGAGTATGCCACACGTACCAATGCATTTACAGGAATTATGGGCGGATTTACATTTGAAGTACCCGTAAGAAAAGATTCTGAAACTACATTCGGTTTAGACTATTCATACCGCCACTCTAATCCTTTTGGTGGGTCACATACTTTTGGTGTGAGACTAAACATAGGAGAGTAACCTACGGTTTTCCATAAAGAAAAATTAACTTTGCGATGTTGCACTTCTCATAGAGGTGCAACATTGTTGTTTTTATATACATTTAAAAATTATGTCAATAAACTACGTATCTCAAGAAGGTTTTGACTCACTAAAAGAGCAAATAGCACACCTAGAAAAAGTGGAGCGAAAACGAATAAGTGGCCAAATAGCAGACGCTAGAGACAAAGGAGATTTGTCTGAAAATGCGGAGTATGATGCAGCCAAAGAAGCACAAGGACTGCTCGAGATGAAAATCTCAAAACTCAAGAATACCCTTGCGACTTCTCGCGTGATCAACCCGGCAGATTTAGACTTGAGTAAGGTGAACATTCAGACGAAGGTTAGGCTGCTTAATAAAAAATTCAATAAAGAAGTTATTTACTATATCGTAGGGGAGAGCGAGGCAAACTTGCGTGAAGGTAAGATATCCGTAAAGTCACCCATAGGAGAGGGACTAATGGGTAAAAAAATAGGTGAAATAGCAGAAATTCAGGTTCCAGCTGGGACCATTCAGTTCGAAATATTAGAAGTAAGTCTTCCGTGACCATTTTCGAAAAAATAGTAGCAGGTGAGATACCCAGTTACAAGGTAGCAGAGACGGATGATTTCCTAGCTTTTTTAGATGTATTTCCGCTCAAAGAAGGACATACACTGGTAATACCTAAGCAGGCGGTAGATTACATCTATGACTTAGATGATGACACCTTAGCTCGATTGAATGTATTTGCTAAAAAAGTAGCCAAGGCCATAGAACAAGTAATTCCGTGTGAACGAATAGGAGTGGCCGTAATTGGCTTAGAAGTTCCGCATACACACATACACTTAGTTCCCATCAATTCGGTAGCAGACATCAATTTTGCAAGCCCCAAAATAAGAGTGGCAGAAGAACGAATGAAAGAGATCGCAGCACAAATTGCTGCTAAAGTTAAGCTGTAGCCTTATTTAAGTTTATCGGGGTTTTTAGAAATAAAACTACCCCACCCCCCATAGTGCTCAGTGGATTGTTCCATTCCTGGTTTATACATAAAATGGTGGCATATAGCCACAGCAACAGCATCACTTGCATCTAGTTTACTATGTTGTGTTTTGAGTTTGAGTAGAGCCATAACCATACTCGCTACTTGTTCTTTGGTAGCGGTACCACGCCCAGTTACACTCTGCTTCACTCGCTTAGGAGCATATTCAAAAACAGGAAGCTTACGATTCAATGCGGCGGCCATACTTACGCCTTGAGCCCTACCTAGTTTCAACATACTCTGAGGATTCTTACCCATAAATGGAGCCTCAAGTGCCACCTCGTCGGGCAGGTAGGTGTCTATGAGCCTGGTGCATTGCTCAAAGATGCTTTGCAACTTCATCGCGTGATTCTTCTCTTTACGCATATCAAAAATACCCATGCTGATAAGTTTCATGTTGTCTTTACTAATACCTATCACGCCATAGCCAGCTATATTGGTGCCGGGGTCTATACCCAGTATTATCTTGTCGTAATTGTTATCTTTCGCCACGCTTAGCACAAAGGTACAGTATATCATTTGCACACGTGAGTAAAACAGACCAACTTAAAGGATATAAACGCCTAAACCCGTTGCTAAAGTGGGTATTCAGTGCCTTGTCGGTGTACTTTTTTGTACGGCAAATTCAGGGCTTAGAAGGAAACCTGCTGAGGGATGTATCTCTACACCTCAGCGAAAATATTCTACTTTTTGTTGCTATTGTCTTGTTAGCACTAGTCAACTGGAATTCTGAAGCCCAAAAATTTAAGTTGTTGATAGCTGGAGAAGTGAAATTATCTAATCTCAGAGCATTTTTGACTATACTAGGTGGAATGGCTATTAGTAATTTCACCCCTGCTCGCACGGGAGAGTATATTGGTCGTGGGCTATTACTCAAAAAACTACATCCGCTAAAAGTAGTGATAGCTACCGTAGGTGGCAATATTGCACAAGTGCTAATGACTTACAGCTTGGGCTTATCGTGTATTGGCATTGCGGTGCTTTTTACCGATTTCGGTGGAGACTTAGCAGATACATCTAAGTTGGTGTATGTGCTAATTTCGTCTGTGGTTATTGTACTCTTTGTACTAAATATAAAACGTATACTGCCTTGGGTATTGCAGCTGTTACCACGCAAAATTGCCAAGACTCTAAACCTAATAAAAAAATACGATAGCACCTTGTACAGCAAAGTGGTACTGCTTGCATTTATTCGATATGTTGCATTCACTCTTCAGTTCTATCTCTTTTTGCAGTTGTTTTCGGACTTTGCTATGCCTATGAGTGCATTGCTTTTTGTTCCTATTGCTTATCTTATGCAGAGTTTGGTGCCGGTGCCTGCGGTTTCTGATGTAGGCGTGAGAGTCGCAGTATCTCAATTGCTTTTTGGAGCGTATCTTATGGATTATGCTATGGTGCAGGCAGTAACCTGCTTGTGGTTTATCAATCTTATATTGCCAGGACTATTAGGGACCATTTATTTGTTGATTAGTACCATCAGGCAACGATGATTGTATATATATTCGTCATATTGTTAGCGGGAGTAGGTTACGTATCATTACTCAGCAAGTATGCCATATTATGGTCGGATATTTCAGACACGGAAGCCCTGTCCGAAGGGAAATACCTAGTTAGTATTCTCATCCCATTTAGAAATGAGGAAGGCAACGTTCATCATTTGATACGTGATTTAGAAAATTTAGAAATAGGAAATAGTGACGTACAAGTGGTATTCGTAAACGACCACTCTACCGACAGAGGAGCCGAGATAGTAACAAGCTATCAAGGGAAATTAGATGTAGAATGCGTACTTAACACCGGTGTAGGCAAAAAAGCAGCAATCAAATGCGGTTGGGAGGCGTGTACAGGAGATATTATCATACAAACAGACGCAGATTGTAGATTGTCTTCTACTTGGCTCTTGGCAATGCTAAATCCGTTTCAGGAAGATAGGATCTCCTTAGCCTGTGGTCCAGTGAAATTTAGTCCAGCTTCTAATTTTTGGCAACATATAGTCTCTCTCGATTTCGCAGGACTCATTGCTATAGGTGCTGCACATATAAGGTGGAGAATGCCTATGATATGCAATGCTGCCAACTTAGCGTACCGCAGACCACTCATTGCTAATGTCGATTTGAATGAATCTGCAGCGAGCGGAGATGATATATTTTTATTGCAGAGTGCTTATCATGCTCATCCTGGAGGTATTGCCTTTGTAAAGAACAAATTAGCCATTGTTACTACGGATGGGCCATCGAGTTTTCGAGCGTTTTGGAATCAGCGATTGCGATGGGCGAGCAAAAATGGGGAGTACGATATTGCCACCAATCGGTGGATACTTATAGCAGTGTGGCTGTATAATGTACTTATCTTGACTTCCTTACTGTCTTTCTCTGCCATAGGTTGCACCGCTGCAGCCTTTTTGGTGATACTAAAAGTACTTGCCGAAGACCGATTCTATAGCAAGTTTGTAGACTTTTTTGATATCTCTTTTTGGTTTACAAACATTCTGTTGGGTCAGCCGTTTCACATACTTTATATGGCTCTCATACCTCCTTTATCTCAAGTATTAAAATATCAATGGAAAGAACGAAAACAGCGTTAATAGAACTGCCAGAATTGGAAGCTGAAGTGCTGAGATTATGCATATTTGCTGAAAGCTTTGAGTCCATAATTAGCGAATGCACAACCGAGGAGAAGGAAGGTATCATTGCTGATGCGATTAAAAATTTGATACACTTCAAACTGCTAGTAGCGGCCAATGAAGCTGTGAGTCTTACGTGGGTGTATGATAGTGACAAGATGAGAGAAAGCTCGTTTAAAGCCACCGCCAACGGGATAGAATGGATGGAAATGAATACCTAAGATACTATAGCTGTAAGGAGCATAAGTAGTATAAATATACCGATATAAAATAAGCACCCTCTTTTGGCCCACGTATTAGCCTCCTTCACTTTGCGTTCATATCCATCTGCTGTGTCGAAACTAACGAGTTGTATCAGCCCAGATAGAGGATAGATAAATTGAGTACTTTCCTATGAGACTCGAGTGTTTCTTGAGCTTTGAGTTCCTTTACCTGTCCTAAATCATCAATGTGATCTTGTTCTTGTTGAAGTTCATAGTCGGATAGATTTCGCTCATTAATAATGATTTTTACGGCCTCTATCGCCAGCAGATTATAGTCTTTATTATTTCTTAGTATTAGAAATAATTGAGCGTTGGTTTTTAACCGCATTACCTCTATAAATTCGTTTTCCATAATCGAATATAAGAAGCTGAGTCTAAATACTGAGCCGACTCGAAAAATACAAACAATTAGCTCTTGAAACCCAATCGCTTGCCTGTAGCTAGTCCACTGGGGTTATTGAATACTTTTTTCTGCTGCAGCGTGATTTCGCTCATGGCTTCCATAGGCGGCACATATAAGTCAAAGTCTAATGCGTAAAGCATGGTTTGTTCTATAATCTTTACGATTGCCTCGGTTTCTATTTCTTGCGTGGTAAAGTCTTTGTAGAGAAAATCCAACTGGCGTTGTCCATCCACATAAAAATGTCCTTCAGCATTGATAAATAATCGTGCAAGGAGATAACCTACATCTGCAAGGCGTTGATACTTGAGTGAGTCTGAAAGGAAATTGTAAGCTTGTATCATACCACAATAGCCGCGAGTGGGAGCCTCTAGTACGTAAGGGCTTTTGCTTATTTCGTGCTCAGGCGGAAAACTAAATACATTGGTATGCATAATGAATGATATGGTATCACCACTGAATTTGAGATGAAATTCAAAATCACTTACTTCTACGAGTTCTACCTCTAATGATTCATCCTGTTCCACCACCTGAGGTGTTAGATGCTCTGCTATTTCAGTTGCACATTTTTTCAATTGCTCAAAAACGGTAAGCGTATTACGATACACGTGTTGTTTTAATGCGGCTTTATTATTTAACCCTCCTATGATGTTTACTATATCTTCAGACATGTTTATTATTTTTTGTAAGGAGAGACAAATCAACATAAATTTTCACATACACTGCTTTTTTTTGAGGTAAAAAAGTAATTAGGCGACTTGATTATGCGGTTTAGACTGAGAGTTTTATTTTTTTTCTGAGAAATTATTCAAATAAGGCAATTAAAGCATTGTTTATCCTTTGATAGTGTGGCAAAAGCGATAAATTTGCAACAATCATCCATTTATCAGGAAACAAACAGGAATAAACCAATGTTAGAAACAGCAAAAATTAATATTCAGGGCCAAGAAACCGAACTTCCTCTAGTGGTAGGTACTGAAAACGAAGTAGGTATAGATATTAGTAAACTACGTGGTTCTACGGGTGCTGTTACCCTTGATTTTGGGTATAAAAATACAGGTGCAACTACCTCAGGTATTACTTACCTAGACGGTGAGCAAGGTATCCTTCGTCATAGAGGATATTCTATAGAAGAATTGGCAGATAAAGCGGAATTCTTAGAAGTAGCTTACCTACTCATACACGGAGAGTTACCTACCAAAGAGGAGTATGCTACGTGGGATAATGAGATAAGAAGACATACGCTAGTAAACGGTGATATCCAAAATATATTTGATGCTTGGCCTACGGGCAGTCATCCAATGGGTCAGTTGATAGCGATGATTTCTTCGCTTTCTTCTTTTTATCCAGAGAGCCTAGATCCCAATGCAGGAGAAGAGGCACGTATGAGAACTATCACACGATTACTGGCCAAGATGCCTACTATCTGTGCAATGATTTCCAAAAACAGAATCGGTCATCCACTCATTTATCCGCAAAATAACCTTACGTACGTAGAGAACTACTTGAATATGACATTCAAGCACGTAACTGAGGATTACGACCTAGATCCTGTACTCGTAAGAGCTATGAATAAGTTAATGATACTACACGCTGATCACGAGCAGAATTGCTCAGCTTCTACAGTACGTTTAGTAGGTAGTAGTCATGCCAATCTTTATGCAAGTGTATCGGCCGGTGTTGCTGCACTTTGGGGTCCGCTTCACGGTGGTGCAAACCAAAAAGTGATAGAAATGCTAGAAGCAATACAAGCAGATGGTGGCGATGCTCAAAAATATATTGATAAGGCTAAGGATAGGAATGATCCATTCAGACTTATGGGCTTCGGACACAGAGTTTACAAAAACTTTGACCCACGTGCCAAGATTATCAAAAAATCAGCAGATGAGGTATTAGAGAAATTAGGAGTAAATGACCCGACACTTGAAATAGCTAAGAAACTAGAGCAAGCGGCACTCAGTGATCCTTATTTTGTAGAGCGTAAGTTATTCCCTAACGTAGATTTCTACTCAGGAATCATATACAGAGCAATGGGATTCCCGGTAGAAATGTTCACAGTACTATTTGCATTAGGCCGCTTACCAGGATGGATAGCACAGTGGAAAGAAATGATGGAAGACAAACACCCTATTGGCCGACCACGCCAAATATACACAGGCCCAGTAAGCAGAGACTTCGTGCCTATGGATAAAAGAGGGTAAACTTTTTTACCCAACATGGGGAAACTGAAAAAAATATTATGGACGATAGGAGGGATTTTAGCCCTGTTATCGTCCATTTTTATTTATAGTACCCTGGGCAATAGCTCTTTAGTAGGTGTCTTATTTTTAGTAGCAGGATAGGGAATTCTCATTCTAGCTAGTTTGTTGCTTTGGTTCAAATATTGGGTCAATGTACTACGTTCAAAAAGCGTTACCGAGATCAATAGCGTAGTAGTGGTAGAAGCACTCAAGCGTGTTTTTAAAGTAGTAACTGCAGAAGGACAATTTACGGAGATTGTAGATTTTGCAGATACCAAACAGCGATTGAGCATTTTACCCAGCACTAAGAAAGCTCTTGTGATCGTAAAAGCCCACGTACAGATGGGTTACGACTTTAGTAAGATGAAGTGGGACATAGATGAAGCTAATGGCAAAATAGTTTTACTTCAAGCTCCAGAACCTCACATCCTTAGTTTGAGTCCAGATATTAAGTATTACAACCTCGAAAATGGCATCTTTAATAAGTTCAATAACGATGATTTTAACGCAATACAAAAGCAATGTACTGAGACTATACGCCAAGTGGCATTGGACAGTGAGTTACCCCAAGTAGCTTCAGAGCAAGCTCAATTATTATTAAACGAAATGTCTCGCATGCATCAGTGGCAAATAGAGGGCATCAAGAAATTAGAGTAATGGCTACTCTGCCAAAGCAGTGGTTAATACTTTAGTCTTGAGCATATATTTCTCATATACAATGTCTGTATCCAGCACGACATAGTCAGCCAGTTTGCCAGATTCTAAACTCCCCACTTTGTCCTCCATACGATTGGCTTTGGCCGCCCAAAGGGTCATTCCCATAAGTGCCTGTTGGGTAGACAGTGCCTCCTTGGGCATAAATCCACCAAGGGGTTTCATATTCAAGTCTTGTCTATATACCGCTGCGTGAAACGTGTGTAAGGGGTAAATCTCCTCTACGGGGAAGTCAGTTCCCAATGGTAAATAGCCGTTCAAGGCAAGTAAACTTTTGTATGCATACGCACCATCCATTCGGGTATTACATAGTCTATCTGCGGCCCAGTTCATATCGCTGGTGGCGTGGGTAGGTTGTACACTTGGTAGGATGTTATATTGTGTAAATAATGCTCTGTCAGCAGGGGTAACCACTTGAGCGTGTTCTATTCGCCAGCGTTTGTCGTTTTTGCCTTTGAGGTATTTGGCGTAAGTATCTAAGGTTAGTCTATTAGCACTATCGCCTATACAGTGGGTATTGGCTTGAAAATCCATAGCAAAGATGCGTTCACACAGTGCGTCTATCTGCTCGGGTTTAGTAACCCATACACCTGTATGATTTGGGTGGTCACAGTAGGCCTGTTTCATTTTAGCCCCGCGACTGCCCAATGCTCCGTCAGCATATATTTTAAAAGAGGAGACCTGCAATTTGTCAGTAGATATGGCCCCATTTTTTTCGAAGTATGAAAAATTTTCTTTATTAGGATTTGCCATAGCATATACGCGTATGCTCAGGGCTCCTGTTTTCTGTAGGCTGTCTATCAGTAAAATAGTATTTAAGTCAAGTCCCGCGTCTGTAACAGTTGTTAGTCCTGCTGCGAGGCAGTTTTTATCGGCTTGCAATAAGGCTTCTATCTGGCTCGCTCGTGAGGGCTCAGGGATGATGTCGTCTATCAGTGCCATCGCATTGTCGGTAAGTACTCCAGTGAGTATGCCGTTTTTAGTTTCTATCGTTCCGCCTTGTACTTTGGTGCTTGGCGTTATACCTGCTAGTTCAAGAGCTTTGGCATTGGCTAGGCCAGCATGACCGTCTATCCGCTTTATGAATACCGGAGTATTGGGTAAGAAAATGTTTAACCTCGTATTACTTACAGAACCTTGTTGTACCCAATCGGTTTGGTCCCAACCTCTTCCGGTCACCCAGTAGTTTTTATTTGTTTGAGCAAATTTTACCACCTCATCTACCACATTTTCGAGGCTGTATGTGCCTCGTAAGTCTACCTTAGTAAGCGTTTTACCGTATCCATAAAAATGGGAGTGAGCGTCTATAAAACCGGGGTAGATGTATCCGTGGTGGGCGATACGCTTACCTTCATATTTTGATTCTATATCGCTAAGCGTTCCGTAGTTTACTATGGTATCTCCTTGCACTGCCATCGCTTCAGCTACATCAAAAGCCTCATTGCAGACGTATATACGTTGTGCGGATATGATGTAGTCTACTTGTGTTTTCGGTTGCCCACAAGCTATGAGACCCAGCAATGCAACGGCAAGTAAAACTTGTTTGATCACCATCTTACTTGTTGAGCATTAGCTCTGCTAAAATAAGTGCCGCAGGAAGATTAACCTCACCGCCAGTTTTTGAGAGTTTTTTTACTCCTTTTTTTCTGCGTGAACCCGGAATACGGTTTCTTCCTTTTATGGGTATGGCACTATTTACAAGTATTTCTTTGAGCTGAGCAGCGGTAAGAGTGGGGTAGTAGCTCCATACAAAAGCTGCTACTCCTGCTACGACCGGACTAGCCATACTCGTTCCGTCAAAAGCTTCGTATTGTCCTTCTGGAGTGGTGCTATAAATAGCTACTCCTGGTGCAAAAAGGTCGACTTCTTGTTTTCCGTAATTGCTAAAAACGGCTAAAGCAGCTGGCTTTTCTTCCCAGTTGCTTGCTCCTACTTCTATCCAATTGTTATAAGCATCGTTATTATCGTTGGGGAAATTGTCAGACTCATCATTGTTTTGGCCTGAGTTACCCGCAGCATGTATCAATAGTACTCCTTTACTCTCAGCATAGCGTATAGCATCTTGTACTACTTCTGGCCTATATGCGTAGCCCTTACCGAAGCTCATATTTACAATCTTAGCACCATTATCTGCGGCATAACGTATGGCATTGGCTACATCTTTGTCACGTTCATCACCTTCGGGTACATTGCGTATACTCATTATTTCACAGCTTTGGCATATACCCTCAGCACCAAAATCATTGCTAGCATCAGCAGCTACTATGCCAGCTACGTGTGTTCCGTGATTCGAAAAACGCTCCCCATAGTAAACCTTGTTATTACCATAGCCGGTTTCTGTGGCGTTAGCATAATCATCGCCTACTTTTTTTTCGCGAGGATCAAAATTGGCATTGTAGGCGTAATTATACATGAAGTCATAATGGTCGTAGCCTTCTTGCATTTCATCTTTTAGTGCTTTGAAATCGAAAGGATCTTTAGATCGCTTGGCGTTTGCGAGCAAAATATTCTTTGCTATTTGTTCTTTCTTATTGCGGGGGGTATGATTCTGTACTTCTTCTATGGTCATCTCCTCGCCGTGATTTTCTTCTAGGGCTTCCATTCCGCCCATTATTAGCTCTAATATTCCGAACGTTTGTTTGGCCTCTTCGTGCTCTTTGAGGTACTTTTCTTTTAGCTCTAGGTATCGATTGTACTCCGCAACATTGGTTAGATGCCTTATTTGAAGTTCATATTTAGCATTGAGGCGAGCATACTCTCTAGTAAGCTCCATATTGTCGAATGTCGTTTCACCACAAAAATTCCAACCGTACACATCGTCAATGTATCCGTTATTGTCGTCATCTATGCCATTATCAGGAATTTCGTCCTTGTTAGTCCATAGCATAGTTTTGAGGTCAGGATGTTCTATATCTACTCCTGCATCTGCTATGGCTACTATCACCGTTTCAGGAGTTTTACCTTTTACGAGTTCTTTGGCTTCTTCCAATCCTATGCCGGAGTTACCCGTTTTGCTATATGGCTGGAGGTGCCAAAGTTTATCGCTTGGGCTTTGAGCATTTACAGTGATAGCAAAGAATGCTAAGGCAGTGATGAAGATGTTTTTTGTCATGATTGTTATTGTATTCAACTTAGGTTTGTATTGCACCTACATTGTATCGTTCTATTGGTGCATTATTGGCTATTTCTATTCCTGCACTTATCCATTTTCGGGTATCAGCAGGGTTTATTATCTCGTCTATCCAGAGCCTAGACGCAGCATATTCTGGGGTGGTTTGTTTATTGTATCGGTCTATGATCTTATTCAATAGCTCTTTTTCTTTTTCTGCGGTTATTTCCTCTCCTTTTTTGGCTAAAGATGCTTTTTCTATTTGGAGCAAAACTTTGGCGGCTTGTTCTCCACCCATAACAGCAATTTTGGCACTTGGCCATGCTACAATGAGTCTCGGGTCATACGCCTTGCCACACATGGCATAATTGCCTGCTCCATAACTATTGCCTAATACGATAGTGAATTTGGGCACCGTACTATTGGCCATGGCATTTACCATTTTAGCACCGTCTTTTATGATGCCACCGTGTTCACTTCTGCTACCGACCATAAATCCAGTCACGTCTTGCAAAAATACAAGAGGAATTTTTTTTTGATTACAATTCATAATGAATCGAGCAGCTTTATCTGCACTATCGGAGTATATCACTCCACCAAACTGCATTTCACCTTTTTTGCTCTTTACGAGTTCTCTATTATTGGCAACTATGCCTACCGCCCAGCCATCAATACGAGCGTAACCGCACAGAATTGTTTTGCCATAGTTTTCTTTGTATTGTTCAAATTCTGAATGATCTACCAATCGTTTTATAAGCTCCACACTTTCGTAAGGCTTAGAGCGTTCTCGGGGCAATACGCCAAAAACATCTTTCAGAGGATGATTTGGTAGGGCAGACGATGTTCTACTGAAGCCCGCCTTTTCCGCATCTCCGATTTTGTCCATCAAAAATTTGATGCGATCAAGGCACGATTTGTCGTCAGGGAATCGATCATCTATTACGCCTGATAGGTCGGTTTGAGAAACCGAACCGCCCAAGGTTTCATTATCTATTGTTTCGCCAATGGCCGCTTTAACTAGATAACTGCCCGCCAAAAAGATACTTCCTGTTTTGTCTACAATGAGAGCCTCGTCACTCATAATAGGAAGATAAGCACCACCTGCTACACAGCTGCCCATTACTGCAGCTATTTGCGGTATGCCTTTGCTGCTTAGCACCGCATTGTTTCTGAATATACGTCCGAAGTGTTCCTTGTCGGCAAATATCTCATCTTGCATAGGGAGAAATACGCCTGCACTATCTACCAAGTATATGATGGGTAGTCTGTTCTCTAACGCGATTTCTTGAAATCTTAGATTTTTTTTGCCTGTTATGGGGAACCAGGCCCCTGCTTTTACCGTCGCATCATTGGCAACTACGAGGCATTTTCTTCCACTCACGGTGGTAATTCCCCCAACTACTCCTGCTGCTGGACATCCGCCATGTTCTTTGTACATTTCATAACCTGCAAAAGTCCCTATTTCTAAAAAATCAGCTTGGTCATCCTTTAGATAGTCAATCCTTTCGCGAGCGGTAAGTTTACCTTTAGCGTGCTGCTTGTCTAAAGATTTTTTACCGCCTCCCAGGTGTATTGTTTGGGCCAGTTTGTGGTATTTACCCCAAGCTAATTTGTTGTGATCTTCATTTTTGTTGAATTCAAGTTCTTGCGGGCTCATAATGGTTGCATCAAACCTAATGATTTTTTTAGATGAATGAGTCGTGACCGTGCTCGTGAGGTACTAAAATCTATACATTTTAATGATTTGAAATTAATATAATTTAGACGTTGCTCCATTGAAAGCTAAAACAGAAGCTATAGGTGTAAGATGTGCTGTTTTTGTGGCAACCACAATGACAGAAATCACAAACTTTTATCAGTTCTTTTTCAAAAGAAATTGTTTAGCATAAATGTGTGCTTACATTTGCACCCGGCTGACATAACCAGCTCCCTTTGAACTCCCCCAGGGCAGGAATGCAGCAAGGGTAGAAGGTTGTAGCGGTATGATGTCAGCCTTTTTTTATCCCCTGTTTTTCATCCTAATTTCCAGCAGTTGTACTTGTTTGAAGCGATTGTACCGCCCACAAGATGGAGTGTGTTTCACTTGAAAAATTAAGCCGTTAGTCTATTTGGCTTAGGTATAAGTTTTCGAAATCTCATTGGAAAGAATTTTACACGTACTTTCGTAACACAATCAGTAGTTATAATATCATGAAATTTTTTGTAGACACAGCAAACTTAGATCAGATAAAAGAAGCCCAGGATTTGGGTATATTAGACGGAGTGACAACCAATCCTTCGCTTATGGCAAAGGAAGGAATCACAGGAGAAGCCAATGTGAGAAACCACTACAAGGCGATATGCGAAATAGTAGATGGCGATATAAGTGCTGAGGTTATCGCTACCGATTTTGATGAGATGATAAAGGAAGGGAAGGCTCTTGCTGATTTACACGAAAATATTGTCGTAAAAGTGCCTATGACCAAAGATGGGGTGAAGGCTATTCGCTGGTTTACAGACCACGATATTCGCACAAACTGCACGTTGGTCTTCTCGGCAGGTCAGGCTATTCTTGCTGCTAAGGCGGGTGCTACCTATCTTTCGCCGTTTATAGGTAGAGTAGATGATATGAACTGGGATGGGGTAGACCTCATTGCTCAAATAGCAGATATTTATACCATACAGGGTTTTCAAACTGAGATACTAGCAGCGTCTATTCGCAATCCTTTACACATAGTGCGTGCGGCAGAGGCTGGTGCTGATGTAGTAACGTGTCCCTTGAGTTCCATTTTAGGATTACTCAAGCATCCACTTACAGATATTGGTCTGGCTAAGTTTTTGGCAGACCACAAAAAGGCCAATAGCTAGACAACTTTATTGATACTGAGATAGTCTATTTGTTTTGATGAACCCTATAGTAATAATACCTACCTATAATGAGAAAGAGAACATTGTGCCGATGCTTGCCAAAGTGCTTAGTCTCGACACTGCTTTTGATATACTGGTAGTAGATGATAACTCGCCAGACGGTACGGCCGATTTGGTAAAGAAAGCACAACGAGATGCCACTCAAATACACCTTTTGGAAAATGGTGAGAAAAATGGATTGGGGTCTGCGTACATAGCAGGCTTTAAATGGTGCTTGGCTCAAGGGTATGATTACATCTTCGAGATGGATTGTGATTTTTCGCATAATCCAGAAGACTTACCACGGTTACTCCACGAGTTGCAGCTAAAAAATTGCGACCTTGTGGTAGGTTCTCGCTATATAGGTAATGTAGTGAATGTGGTAAACTGGCCTATGGGTAGGGTGCTCATGAGTTATTTTGCATCCGCGTATGTTCGTTTTTTTACGCGTATGATGTTAGCTGATGCTACTGCTGGATTTGTAGGATATAGTCGAGCCTTGCTAAACACGATAAACTTAGATAAGATAAAGTTCCGCGGTTATGCGTTTCAGATAGAGATGAAGTATACGGCGTATAAGCTGGGATTTAAGATAAAGGAAGTGCCTATCATATTTACGGACCGAACTGCAGGCGAAAGTAAAATGAGTGGAGGAATAATACGCGAAGCACTCTGGGGAGTTATTAGTTTGCGATTTAAAAAGATAAAGCCAAACAAGGGTCAAAAGTAGCATTCTACTTCTCAACAAATACAAAAAGGGCGTCGAAATCACTTTCGACGCCCTTTTTTATAGAAAGTGGTCTATTCTTGCTTATGCCAGTACGACTACTTTGTTGTTTAATACTTCAACTATTCCACCGGAGATATCAAAAGTTTCTTCGCCAGAATCGGTACGCACCACCACTGTACCCTTATCCAAGCTGGATATGAGTGGGGCATGGTTCGCCAATGCTTCAAAGGAGCCTCCACTACCGGGCAGTTTCACCGAAACCGCCTCGCCAGAGAATAGCACCTTATCTGGTGTGATTACTTCTACTATCATTATTCTCCTGCTTCAGCTATCATTTTCTTGCCTTTTTCAATGGCTTCTTCTATACCACCTACAAGGTTAAACGCAGCTTCAGGATATTCATCCACTTCGCCATCCATTATCATGTTAAACCCTTTAATGGTCTCTTGTATATCTACCAAGCAACCTTTGAGTCCTGTAAACTGCTCTGCCACGTGAAATGGTTGAGAAAGAAAACGTTGAACTCTACGTGCTCTAGATACAACAAGCTTATCTTCTTCACTGAGCTCATCCATACCAAGAATAGCAATGATATCTTGTAGCTCCTTGTAACGTTGTAGTAACTCTTTTACTCGCTGTGCAGTGTTGTAGTGCTCAGTACCTACAACGTCTGGAGTTAGTATTCTTGATGTAGAATCTAGAGGATCTACCGCAGGGTAAATACCCAATGAAGCAATCTGACGTGAAAGAACGGTAGTTGCATCCAAGTGAGCAAAGGTTGTAGCTGGTGCAGGGTCAGTCAAATCATCTGCAGGCACATATACTGCTTGTACTGAGGTAATAGAACCTCTATTGGTAGAGGTGATACGCTCCTGCATCACACCCATTTCCGATGCTAGAGTAGGTTGGTAACCCACTGCCGATGGCATACGACCTAGTAGTGCTGACACCTCAGAACCTGCTTGCGTAAATCTAAATATATTATCTACGAAGAAAAGGATGTCTCTTCCGCCAGATTTCTCATCTCCATCACGGAAATACTCTGCAATAGAAAGACCAGTAAGTGCTACTCGTGCACGTGCTCCCGGAGGCTCATTCATTTGTCCGAAAACAAGTGTCGCCTGTGACTCAGCTAATTCTTTTTTGTCAACCTTAGTAAGGTCCCATCCGCCTTCTTCCATAGAGTGTTCAAATTCTTTTCCGTATTTGATAACTCCAGATTCAATCATCTCTCTAAGAAGGTCATTTCCCTCTCTTGTTCTTTCACCAACACCAGCAAATACTGAAAGACCAGAATATGCTTTTGCAATGTTGTTGATCAATTCCTGTATAAGTACTGTTTTGCCTACACCAGCACCCCCAAACAAACCAATCTTACCACCCTTAGCATAAGGCTCAATAAGGTCGATTACTTTGATTCCGGTAAACAATGGCTCAGCTGCTGTAGAAAGGTTTTCGTACAACGGTGCTTCCTGGTGAATAGATCGTCCGTTAGTTTTGTCTAATTGGTCTATACCATCTATAGCATCGCCTACTACATTGAGTAGACGTCCTTTTAGTGCTTCTCCCGTTGGTACGAGTATTGCGTCTCCTGTATCAGTAACCTCCGCACCTCTTACGAGTCCTTCGGTAGATTCCATAGAAATGGTTCTTACCGTGTTTTGGCCTTGGTGAGATTGTACCTCAAGTACACATACCGTGCCATCATCTTTAGTCACATGTAAAGAGTTGTAAATTTTTGGTAGTGTAGAACCTTCTTGGTCGAACGCTACGTCCACGACTGGTCCGATGATTTGTGAAATTTTTCCTTTGTTTGCCATTGTGTATTTGGGCTTGTTAAATATGGTTGCAAAGGTATGTTTTTGCTCTATGTGGAGTAATTATAAATAAGGCTTTTTTATATTTTTCTGGAGCATTGTTGGAGGTAGGTCTTGCTAAGCGACGGCACACTATTTTGCCTCAGATTTTGAGTAGTCTAAATCGGGAGCTTAAATTTTCCAAATTTAGCTTATGACATAGTCTGTCCAAAAATGGCGTGCAGCCAAACTACTTGATTTATTTGCCACCATGAATGTTACGCTCACTGAGGTTTTGCAACAGCTAAAAGATAGGTGAGACACTTCCCGTGATTTCAACGGGAATGTTTCTGAATTATGAAAAATGTTTAGCCTTCAATTCTCAGTTTACTTTTATACATACCGATCACATTATTCAGCCCATAGTATAACGCATCCGATATAAGTGCGTGACCTATAGATACCTCAAGTATTTCTGGAATCTCAGAAACAAAATAAGATAAGTTTTCCAAACTCAGGTCGTGACCAGCATTAACGCTTAGACCCAAATCAATAGCACGCTTTGCAGTTGCTTTATAGGGTGCAATGGCATCTTCACGATTATGGGCATACTCACTAGCGTAAGCCTCGGTATACAATTCTATGCGGTCTGTACCACACGCTAAAGCGGCATCTACTTGCTCCACTACAGGATCCAAAAACACGGATACACGAATACCGGCATTCTTAAACTGTGATATGATAGGCGACAGGTAGTCCTTTTGGTTAATGCAATCCCATCCCGCATTACTGGTAATAGCGTCTGGCCCATCGGGAACTAGGGTAACTTGTGTGGGTTTGATTTCCAACACCATTTGTATAAAATCATCCGTGGGGTTTCCCTCAATGTTGTATTCCGTTGTCACTACATCTTTTAGGCCATAGGCGTCTGCTCTCGTAATATGTCTTTCATCAGGCCTTGGGTGCACTGTGATGCCTTCTGCCCCAAAGTTTTCGATGTCTTTGGCAGCTTGCAGTACGCTAGGAGTGTAGCCTCCTCGGGCATTTCTGAGTGTGGCAATTTTATTGATGTTTACGCTAAGTTTCGTCATTTTATTAAGTACCTAACTTGTAAGGTGAATGTTTGTTTTTGGTTGCCCGCTATTTCTTCTAAACCTGAGCCTATTGTATAATTGTTGGTCAGAGAAGTTATTGGAGTATCGTGTCTACTATGTGCATATCTGAACCAAATATCCAAATTACTCGAAGCCTTGTAGCGGGCCAAAGCATAAAATCGTAATCCGGTAAAGCTATGGGTGAAAAGTGGATAGTCGTACAAGGGAGTTTGCTCAAAACTGTAAATTCTATTTTCAAATTGCTCTATCAGACTATAAGCTGCTCGTCCGCTTAGCTGTAAGTTTTTGCCAAAGGGTTTGTAAATGATGTCCTGATATATCAAACTTCCAAAAGATTCGTCACTACCTTGTTGGTAAATACTCCACTCTATACGGTTGCGTAGCTGTACCCCTTTAGATACTGTAAAGTCACTTTGTATGCGGTGTCGAGAGAGGGTTTGTGAAGTTATATTTTTGATTGGATTACCAGACTGGTCTACCTGTTTGGTTTCGGTTCTGAAACGGTAATACGCCCTAAACTGCTTGTTGGGTATGTACTGTGCTTCTATCCAGAAATCGTTCCCACTCGTAGGGGCATCGCTCTGAAAACCTAACCACGGCAAGGTAAACATATCATAATATCCCAAGATACTCCATTGCTTGTTGATTCGAGTTTGAAAACCGGTGTATAAACCTCGCTCGTTTGCCGCGTTACTATTTTCGCCAAATCCATTGGACTGTAGCGTGATAAATGCTTTGTCGTAATCACGGTACACAAGACTCACATCTAATGCTTTATGTAGACTAAGCAGTGCACCATGTACTTGGCCAATGGTATTCTTGTGTGAGCTATGGCTTATCTCACCGTATAGGTTCACATTGCGAAATACGTAATCATAGTACAAGCCGTTTTTGTAATATTGGTCTCCTCTGAAATTGAATTGATTATAGGGCTGCTCATTAGGAGATAATGCAGAGCCTAGCTTACGTATATAATTAATGGTGCCTATTCGTCCACGAGAGCCTTTGTACTCGGCATATATTCCCGTTTGAAAATCAGAAACAGCATCCTTGTCTTCTATTTCGCTAGCAGTTCTGTGAAAACCTCCGTCTTCTTGTATGCTGGTCACAAATTCAGGCTCATTGTTTACGCCCTCTGAAGTATCACTCGTAGATATTTCATTCCCGTCTACTTTTTTGAAGGATGCAAATACGCCTGTTTCAAATTTGCCAAGCGTAAGTGCTACAGCTCCACCGCGGAGATAAGCGTTCTCACGGAGACTTCGGTATGCTCCAAATCCATTGAAGTTACGTTTTGAATTGGTGATGATACTCGATTTGCCAAAGGCTAAACCCGTACTCAATGTAAGACCTTGACCAAAGTTAGCTTGAAAATCACCAAGGTTAAGGGCCTTGATTCTGCCTACATCTCGTGCTGCAAAATAAAACGAGGTGTAATCGTACCCATTCGGATTAGAACCCTTAAAAAATTGTTCACCTGCATCTTTTTCCATATTCACCCCAAAGGAAAGGAATCGTTTGTAGTCAAATCGGTAACGCAGATTACTGTATACTCGAGACCCCTTATAGTGATTGACATCCGAAGTAGTAATGGTGTCCCGTGTGCTAAATCCTCTGTTTTTGGGCGTGTTAATTTCTGCTAAGCTTAGGAATTGATGCCTTCCTTCTTTCCACAAGCGTTTGGCACTATACTGACTCAGTACATTGCTCGTGATAGTCACAAATGGTCGTATCGTGCCAATGGTGTAGGGGTCAAAAGAGGGAAGTACTTGCAACTCGTATGGGCTTATAAAATTGCCAAATTTTTTGCGATGCTCTATGATTTCTAATGCTTGGAAACTGGTAAGGAAAGGGACAGCAAATAACTGCGTGGCATCTGCCTTGTTTAGATCCAGTGGATTTTCGAAAAAGTAGAGAAGCTCACTGGCAAATTGCTGAATGTCGACCTCATCAGTAGTGTTTTCGATATAGCGTTCTATGTACTCATTTACAATGGCATTATCCGTTTGGGCAAATAACCAAGATGTAATAATCGTAAAAAGAAATGCAATCCTAAAACGCATGACTTACATTGAGCGATGGCGAAAAACCCAGTTGATTATGATATGCGGCAGTTACATCAAGCGTTAGTTTTTGGGTTTGCCACCCGAAACCTACGGCCACCAGTTGATTGAGTCCGAAACCACCTCTAATATGATAATGCTCTTTGGTAAGTTCCATGCCGGCATTAAAATCGGGTTGCTGCTCACTAGCTTGCACTAAGTCGCTGTATAGTTTTAAATTGTCGCTCAACGCATAATCTAAGCCAATACGAAAATTAGCTACTAAGTGCTCTTCTGGAGTAGATGTCAATGTGCTTCTGTTGGGATTGAAAATAGAGAAACCCGCATTAAGTTTGTCATTGACAGTATAGTATATCCCCGCATTGAATGTGAGGACCGAATGGTTTTGATAATATGCATTAGGTGAAGCGAAGTAATGGTAATTTATTGCTACGCCTGCTGCTACTTTTTCGCCTAGTTCTTTGGCTATGCCTAATTGTGCTTTGTGCTCGGTAAGAGCGGAGAACGGAGTAACTCGGTAGGCGAAGCCAATACTCGCAACTTTTGATTTGAAATTGCCAGCAAGCATCAATTGAGAATACTCAGATAGGCCAAATCTATTACTCGCGTTGAGTGATAACTCACCGTTGGTTTTGGCAAGTGCAGCTACGTTATTTTCTATTGCAAAGGCATTGGTATACGTAGCAGAAGCTCCACCTAGTGATAAGGAGACGGCATTATTGGGAGGTGGAAGAATGGCGTGTGCCGTGTGAACGGTAGCATAGAAAAGTATGAAAATTAGTTTACGCACAGTACTCCTTTGGTTGCAATTATAATTCAGCTCTAAGTTTTTGTAAAAAGGTTTTCATGTTCTCTAGCTTGCTAATGACCTGTACGTCAGCACTTACCTTTCTTTTGTTTGTCTTTAGTTTTTCGCGTGCTCCTTGTATCGTATAGCCTTTTTCTTTTACAAGTAGGTATATGTGCTGTAAGGTTTCTATATCTACCGGTGTGTAAAACCGTTTACCTCTTGCGTTTCTCTTGGGTTTTAGGGTTTTGAACTCTGTTTCCCAGTAGCGTAACAAAGACGGTGCTACGTCAAAGTGGCTAGCAACTTCAGATATGCTATAGTATAGCTTACCTTCTTTGAGTGCCATTGCGATTAGTCGAACGACTGATTTGGATTAGACGATAGTTTTAAGATTTCTTCGTACTGGTCGCTTGTCAAATCGTTGTAGAAATAGCCAACGGGATTCACAGCACTTCCGTTTTTGTGTACCTCATAGTGTAGGTGTGGTCCTGTAGATTTACCAGTACTTCCTACTAGTCCTATGAGTTGACCACGTTTTACTTTTTGTCCTACACGAACATTTGTTCTGCTGAGGTGACCATATAGCGTAGCATATCCGTAGCCGTGATCTAATACAATGTGCTTGCCGTAACCCCATCTTCTGTTTTTTACTCTTTTTACCACAGCATCACCGGTGGCGTATACCTTGGTGCCTGTAGGAGCAGAAAAATCAAGGCCCTTATGCATTTTGCGTGTTTTGTATATCGGGTCTAATCGGTATCCAAATCCTGAGGCAATACGTCTTAAGTTTTTGTTAGGAATAGGCTGTATAGCAGGAATGGAAGCAAGCATCTTGCTCTTATTCTTAGCCATTTTGATGAGCTTGTTATACGAGTCTTCTTGCACTTTGTATTGTGCACCCATATTATCTAGCTTGGAGTGAAGTTCAGATAAATCTTTTCCGTTTTTTAATTGCTCCAGTGCGGTATACTTATCTACTCCGCCCGTACCTGCTTTACGCAAATCATCACTAATCGGATCGGCACCAAAGATTTCACGATACACATCGTCGTCCATTTTGGCAAGCTCGTCAAGTTGCTCTTGCATTGCTAAAGCTTTGTTTTTGAGCAATTCTACTTGTACTTCTTGTTCGGAGAGTTGATATTTTAAGTCCTGCGTGTTATTGCCTTCCAGAGCTATGGCGTAACTCACTGCTGCGATAATGCCTCCTAAGCATAAAAAGCCAATAATCTTAGCGATAATACCCCAATGGTTTTGAGATACTTTTTCATACTCAAGAGTTTCAGTATTAAATCTAAATTTCGCTTTACTCATTGTATTTTCGCACTTTATCTTGTTGCGAATATAAATTAATTTGCAACAGATATAAATAGCAAATAGACGAAACAATGACTGCAGCAGAGATAAGACAACAGTTTTTAGATTTTTTCCAAAATAAAGGACATAAAATAGTAGATTCTGCTCCCATTGTGGTAAAGGATGACCCTACGCTCATGTTTACCAACGCAGGGATGAATCAGTTCAAAGATGTGTTTTTGGGAAACAAAGAATCTAAAGCTACTCGTGTGGTGGATACTCAGAAGTGTCTCCGTGTAAGCGGAAAGCACAATGACTTGGAAGAAGTGGGAGTGGACACCTATCATCACACTATGTTTGAGATGCTCGGCAATTGGTCGTTTGGTGATTATTTCAAAAAAGAAGCCATCAACTGGGCGTGGGAACTGCTTACGGAGGTGTATAGGTTAGACAAGGATAGACTTTACGTGTCTGTATTTGAGGGAGATAAATCCGATAATCTGGGCTTGGATACCGAGGCTAAGGAGTTGTGGCTTAATCACGTGTCAGAAGACCGAATCATCCTTGGAAATAAGAAAGATAATTTTTGGGAGATGGGAGACGTAGGGCCGTGTGGCCCTTGCTCGGAGATTCACGTGGATTTGAGAACCGACGAGGAGCGAGCCAAAGTAGACGGTGCAAGCCTTGTAAATGCTGACCACGAGCAGGTGATAGAGATATGGAACCTGGTGTTTATGATGTATAATCGCAAAGCCGACGGCGGCTTACATCCGCTTCCTAATCAGCACGTAGATACAGGTATGGGTTTTGAGCGATTGGTACGTGCACTAAACGGTATGCAGTCCAACTATGACTCCGATTTATTTATGGATTCCATTCACGAATTGGAAAACATTAGTGGTAAGAAATATGGTACTGATGAACAAACAGACATAGCATTCAGAGTAATTGCCGATCACCTTAGGGCGGTATGCTTTGCAATAGCAGATGGCCAATTGCCTGACAATGGAGGAGCAGGATATGTGATACGACGCATCTTGCGTAGAGCAGTAAGGTATGGATATAGTTTCTTGGGCTTAGAGCAGCCATTCTTAACGCAACTAGTGCCGGGCTTTGTAGCTAAGTTCAAGGATGTATTTACAGGGTTAGAGCAACAGGGTGATTTTGTAAAGAAAGTGGTGGAGCAAGAGGAGAAGTCGTTCTTGCGAACATTGAATAAAGGACTGAAATTGTTTGATGATTTTTCTAAAAATGGAACACAAAATATTTCAGGGAAAGATGCCTTTGAACTGTATGACACTTTTGGTTTCCCGATAGATTTGACCCAATTATTAGCCAGAGAAAAAAGGCTAGAAGTAGACTTCGATGGTTTCAAGGCTGAACTGCAAAAACAGAAAGACCGCAGTAGAGCCGATGCCAAAAAAGAGTCGGGTGACTGGGTGGTAGTGACAGAGGATGAGCGAGAAGAATTTGTAGGTTACGACTACACCGAAACAGATATAAAAATCACACGCTACCGAGAAGTAGAAGCTAAGGGTAAAAAGCAATATCACCTTGTTTTTAATATTACCCCATTTTATGCCGAAAGTGGCGGACAAGTAGGAGATAAGGGAGTACTGATTGGGAAAAATAATGATGAAAAAATTGGCATTACCGATACGGTAAAAGAGAATCAACTCATCGTTCATTTGGCTGATAAACTGCCGAGTGATTTGGAGCAGGTGTTTCACGCGAGGGTGAACCTAGATAAGCGAACTGCTACTACCTTAAATCACAGTGCTACGCACCTATTGCAAGCGGCACTCAGAGAAGTATTGGGCGACCATGTAGCTCAAAAAGGCTCGTTGGTAAATGAGAAACACCTCCGATTTGATTTTTCTCATTTTCAGAAAGTGGAACGTGCTGAGTTAGAAGAAATAGAAGCTCGTGTTAACGCGAAAATACGCGAAGCGATAGCCCTAGACGAAGCGAGAAATGTGCCATTTGATGAGGCGGTAAGCAAAGGAGCAATGGCTCTATTTGGCGAGAAATACGGTGATACTGTGCGTGTTATCACGTTCGACAAGGACTTTTCGGTAGAATTGTGCGGTGGAACACATGTAAGTAATACAGCACAAATAGGAAGTATAAAAATAGTACACGAAGGAGCAGTAGCTGCAGGAGTACGACGCATAGAGGCCATCACTGGAGCTAAGGCGGATGCCTATGTGAAAGATAAAATGAGTCTGCTGGAGCAGATAGGAGCAGAGCTCGGAAATCCGCAAGACATACTCAAAGCATTGCAAGCGTTGCAAAAAGAAAATGCCGAAACCGCGGCAAAACTGGAGACATTTGAGCAGGAGCAATTAGCTACGTTTAAAGAATCGCTCAAAGCAAGCGTTAACGAAGTAAAAGGGGTGAATTCTATCGTTTCTATTATCAAGGTAAGTAATGCAGCACAAGCCAAGGATTTGTGTTTTCAGTTCAAAGAAGAGTTGGATAACTTGTTCTGCGTGTTGCTAGCCGACATAGATGGGAAACCAAGCATCAGCATAATGATAAGCGACTCGCTGGTAAAAGAAAAAGGGTGGAATGCTGGGCAACTCATACGCGAATGGGCTAAAGAAGTAAGAGGTGGCGGCGGAGGTCAGCCATTCTTTGCACAAGCTGGAGGATCGGACGTAAGCGGATTGCCTAAGGTAAAAGAACTCGCAGAGGCATTTGTGTCAGCTTAAAAACGTGAATGCGTCTTTGTGAATGTAAATTAGCACGATAGTTCTCTTGAAAAATAGATCCACGTAAATCAGCCAAATCTGCCTAATCTGCGTGCTAAGGTGTACTCAATTTTCCCTAAGTATCGCGACTTTACTTGTGTTAGAATAGTTAGCCGATCTGACTGAATAAAATTGTAAATCTGATTTGAAATTTAGCAAAGCAAAACGTGTAGTTACTTTATCAAATCATTGTAAGACAGCACGGTTTTAAACCCCTTGTCTTTAAAATATTGCGGTGTAGATTCGTCACCACAAGCGAGTATAAAATCTCCGCCCCACGCACCTAGGCTCTTGATAGCAAATGGATAATCTGGGAAATGCTTTTCTTTCACAGTGGGCATATCAATCATAGAAGCGATAATAGTTTCGTGCTCACTTATTAGCCCTTGAAAAACAGCAAAATCATCACATTGGATGAGTTCCTCTGTAAGTTCAGATATACGTGCTATTGCCTTATCATCCTTAGGCTTGCTTCGGTAAGTTGCTATTCCTTCTCTACTGTTTTGCTTCTGATTCAGATGCACGAAATATAATTGATTTCTAAACGCGGGCTGATACACATATCCTTCCCACATCTCCGGACTTCGGTACAGGATATCACCGCCCATCATACCCACGGCAATATCGTATCCACTACCACCAAAGCTCGCTTCGGAGAGCTCAAAAGCATCTACTTGTGCCCACTTGGCGATATTGCAAATGAGTGTACTGCTGCTGCCTAGCCCCCAGTTATTGGGAAAGTCTAAGTAGGTACGCACGGTGTAACTACCACCCTCCAAGAACCACGGATTGCCCTCACAAGCTTTATTCAGTATATTGACCAAGGCATCGCTTACTGTATTGATATTGCAAAGCTCCGTAGGGTGTAGCCCAACACTTCGAGGTAGCTCAGTTCCTGATTCTTTTATTAGAAATTCCTCGCGGTACCACGTCTCGCCGTCACTATCTATACTGTACCACGTGAGTGTGTTATCGCTATCGCTTTCGCGAAATTCCACCTCCATACGCTGACCGTACTTGGTAGGAATAGCAAGAGATAATGCTCCATCTAGTACCACATATTCGCCAGTGATTAATAATTTGCCGTGTGAAAAGAAGGATTGCACAGGTGCGAAGGTAGTTGATTCAGATTCTTGTAGAGATGTTAAACGTAGTATAGTAATTACCTCTTCTTTTTAGGTTTTCTTTCGGGTGAACTAAAGGTATGAGCTACGGTGAAATTAATATGAGACTGACTCCCGCCCAATGAGCCAAGTATTAATATGCCTCCTCCTATATAATTTACACTGAGGCTCGGAACTACTTCTAAACTGGCCACTAAATCTTTATTTATACGGTACTGACCGCCTACTATATAGCCAACACTCGGAGCGACTAATGCAATTTCATTTCTATAATATGAGTGTATTGATGCGGCAATTCCCCATTCCCAGCCTCTTACCAAGGTTAATTTAGGAGATAAAGCCTTGCGTTTTTCTTTGGCGGTGTAGATACCAAAAGAAGTTGATGAGGTGATGGGCATCATACCAATGTAGATGGAAGCACTAGCTGCCCTATATCTGCGAAAAACACCAGAATCTTTTTCAAATTTGTAAATCAATCCGTAGCTGTCAAAATTTCTACCACGTAATCCGATTTCTCTGTTCACCAACTCTTGAGCAGAGGCGTGGAAACTGACTGACAATAGGACTAAAGCAATGAGGTTGGTTAGTTTCATTTTCATAGTACCGAAGATAGATAAAAAAATCAGAATTGCTGCTAGCAACGAGCACTATGTGCTAATGGATAATGAAAACTGGGTCCGTTTGGCTATCATAGACGTCTTGCCAAGAGTACATCCGGACTAGGTATTCTTTTTGAGCAGAATGTTGATATGAAGAATTGAGATATAAATAAGTCGAAATGGATCCGTATTCTAAAGATTGATTCAATTCGTTGATGAACGATCCATTTTCAGAGTACGGTGTTCTGTTACCGTAAGCGTCTTCTATGCCAAAATAAGAACTTACGTCTAGTGGCTGATTCCCTTGTATCTCATAAATGCATATAGAATCAATAGTTGAAATAAACCGCGGTCCTGCTCCACAGTCATTCGCATAAATACCATTGCCACTCGCGAATTTTTGAACTATTTGGTGCTCAAAGGATAGGGCGATCCTAAACTCTTCTTGTCTTACGCTATCGCCAGTTTCTAGAGTGATAAAACCCGAGTCTGCTTTATGCTTTCCTGCGAATAATGTTACATTACTTAGCTTTACGTCAAACTCTAAATCATCATCGCAAGACGTGACGCAGCTCCAATCTAGAAAGACAACCCCTATCAATCCAAATAGTAAAAGTATGTTTCGTTTCATTTGTTTAGTCGATTTGCTGAGCGGTTGAGTAGTTAATTATAATGTAAATATAATGGGCTCTGTGATGGTTTCGAAAGATTTCTATAAACGATTGATTTTAACAAATGAAATTTAATCATAGACTTGTTTAAGACAGACGAATCCATCTCGGCAGAAAACTCTTTTCTGCTTGTAAATACATTACGGGCTCTGCATCAAAGCCTCTAAAATAGCGTTCAATATCTTCTATCATAGAACCATCAAAATCTAATATATTACATACTTCATGATGCATTTTTATGCTTTCCCATATGATGGCCGACATTGCTCCACTGTTTTTATGCGTGGCTTTCACCGTTCCAAAAAAATAGATGAGCATTTTCTTATACTTAAAGTATACAATGCTCGCGACGGCTTCTTTACCGTACATGGCATTTAAACTGAAAGCTCTATCCACTCCAAGAGTATGAACCACTTTATTCAGATTTACAAGATACTGATCATTTTTACTGTTTACTAAATGAGGTTTTTCATTCCTAAAAATAGTCATAGCAGTATCTGCTCCTTTTTCTTTTACAACCTTAATCTCATTTTTATCTGCTTTTTTAATTTCTCTACGTGTATGCGATGCAAATGAAGCCAAAATCGTATCCAAATTTCTATCGAGCTTTACTTGGTATGTATAATTAGGTGATAATGACCAACCTGCCCATTCCAAAGGCAATGGGTAATCTAGGTATGGCGAAAAATACGCAAGCATGTACTTTATGTTAACTGGTATCGCTTCAAGAATCAACTTTAGCAATTTCTTAGATTCATCATAGTATTTCTGGTGACCTACCTTCTCATTACGTAACATCACACCCCAGTATTGACAAAAGGGAGGATGAATAAAATATCGTAAACCCATTTTTTTCTTCAAGAAAAAGGGAAAAGCCCCTAGATACTTGTCTTGATTTTCTAAAACAACAGCCTGCCAACTTCCTGAGCATAACGTATCTATATAATGAAAGAGATGGTAGATTTGACCTTGTTTAGATTCTTCTACAAGTTCATCCCACTTAGCAATATTAATGTCTTTGGCTAAAATAAGTTTGGTTTCCATATACGGTCAGTTGGATGTCTAACGTTTCATAAGCAAATCAAAGTACATGAAAATCAACAAAACCTTTATGAATCATCCGTTTTGGACTCAATTAATGAGTATCCAGAATGACCTACCTTCGTTAAACGAAGGAGACAAGTCAGCTTTTCTTCAACTAATCGTCGAAGGATTCTTTCCTATTTCATATTATTCCCACTATAGTTTCAAGCAATTTGCCATGCTAACTCCTCATCCAGAGGCTAAAGCCACAGCTCAATTTATCTCAGATACTGAGGCTGGACTGCACCCTTTGCTTGGTGATGTGCCCTATAAGGGTATTCCTCATTACAAGCAAATTAGCTTAATGCTAGCTTCACTGAATCAAGACCCATTATATGACCTTCCTCATCCAGAAAAATACGCTTTTTTTACTGCAGCAAATGCAATAGATAAAACTGAGATTCAGGCATTAGCCTACTGCAACCTAATAGAGCATACTGCGGTTTGGGTAATTCATTATTACCAAGAATTTTTATCCAAGTGGCAGAGTAAGTATAAGGTGCCAAGTAATACAATATTTAGAGTGTACCTAGATGAGCATAATCTAACTGAAGGAGATGATGCTGAAGATCAACATATTAATATGCTAAATAAGATGAATGATCCATACAGTAAACTTATTGGAAATGAGGACTATTTGCAAGCTATTGACCACCTGAATAAGTCAGCTAGTACTCATTTTGATGACATTATGGCTAAGATAGACGCCTTGACTCAAAAGTCGTTTGCAGCTTAGGCACCTCCCAGTACCTCCCCACCTCGCACTTTCTTAAAGGCTTCTACCACTTCGGCGTGGTGTGGTGTGTTTTTGATGAAGTGTTGTACAATGGTTTTCTTTTCCTCCTCCGTTGCTTCTAGTTGATTTAGGATATTGAGCAGGTGCATTTTCATATGACCTTGTTGTATGCCGGTAGTAGTTAGACTGCGTAGTGCAGAGAAGTTTTGTGCTAAGCCTACTGCCGCACTTATCATCATAAGTTCTGCTGCATTGGGGTTGCCCATGAGCTGGTGAGCAAACTTTACCATAGGGTGCAAGCCCGTGATACCGCCTACTGTACCTAGTGCGA